>Ga0326727_10002237_pt1 | contig 67442 bp, 53 predicted proteins | sample MB2enrmetagenome_FD_207643 | JGI IMG/M metagenome (GOLD analysis project Ga0326727, IMG submission 207643) | Lab enriched peat soil microbial communities from McLean, Ithaca, NY, United States - MB29MY | ecosystem: Environmental > Terrestrial > Soil > Wetlands > Peat | place: USA: New York...
CGGATAGATTCGGGAAGGCTCGTCCTGCGCGCCTCCACGCAGGTTCCTTGGCACGTCAGGCGAATCGTGGCCCGCGCGATCGGCATAGCGGAGAATAAAGTGCGCGTGATCAAAGAGCGCGTGGGCGGCGGCTTCGGCGCGAAGCAGGACATAGTCGTCGAGGATGTCGCGGGCTACCTCGCATGGACTACGGGAAGGCCCGTGTTCTTCCGTTACGACAGGGAACAGGAATTTATAGCATCGCGCACCCGGCACGTCATGGAAGTCACGGTCAAGCTCGGCGCCAAGCGCGATGGCAAGCTCACCGCGATCCTCATGCGCCTCGACGCGGACACGGGCCCTTACGGGCAGCACTGCCTCACCGTGCCCATGAACGCCATCTCGAAGAGCCTGCCGCTGCTCCTGTGCGACAACATGCGCTTCGAGGTCCGCTCCTACTACACGAACCTCTCGCCAGCGGGTGCCTATCAAGGCTACGGCGCGCCCAAGGGCTCTTTTGCTCTGCAGACGGCCCTCGCGGAGCTCGCCTCAGAGCTCGGCATCGACCAGCTTGCGATGATCGAAAAGAACAGGGTGCGCTCGGGAGCGCGCCTCGAGATTCTGCGCTCCCTGGGCGAAGGCCGCGAGGGGGCGGTTGTGACGCTCGGCGAATGCGGACTCGGGGAGATGATCGGCCGCGGGAAGAAGGCTTTCTCATGGACACAGCCGAAGCCGCCCGCCGAGGGTGACTGGAAGCTCGGCCGCGGAGCGGTGATCATCCAGCAGGGCTCGGGGCTCCCGGGCCTCGACGCGGCCAACGCGGAAGTGCGGCTCCTATCCGACGGGACGCTTCTCATGCTCTCCGGCGGAGCGGACCTCGGCACGGGTCTCGATACGCTCACAGCCAAGGCAGCAGCCGAGACGCTCGGCCTCGACATGGCCGACGTGGAGGTACTGTCGGGAGACACGGACCTCACACCCTTCGACAAGGGAGCTTACGCATCCTCGGGCACTTATTTTTCCGGCAACGCTGCGCTCAAGGCAGCGGAGGACCTGAGGGACAAGGTTCTCGCCGTCGCCTCCGGCATCCTCGAAGAGCCTGCCGCCGACCTGTCGATCGCCTATCGCGGCCGCGTCGTTGGCCAAAAGGGCGAGATAAGCTTGGCCGAGCTCGCGCATATAGCCGTGCAGGGCGAGGGCCACAACGAACTCTCAGGATTGGGCGGCTTCAAGACCGACCACGCGGCCTTCCCCTACGGCGCTCACTTCGTCGAGGCGGCGGTCAACGTTCGCACGGGAGAGGTACACCTCCGGCGCTATCATGCCTACCAGGACTGCGGCACGCCAATCAATCCGGCGCTCGCCTTGGGGCAGATCTACGGCGGCGTCATGAAGGCGGTCGGCCACTCGCTCTACGAAGAGATGCTCTACGACAAGGACGGGCGCTGCGTGAACCCTCGCTTCCTCGACTACAAGATTCCCTCGATACGGGAAGTCCCCGACGACTTCCATGTCGAGCTCGTGCCGGTCGAGGACGAGGTCGGGCCCTTCGGCGGCAAGAGTGTCTCTGAGATTTCGCTCAACGGCGCCGCGCCTGCAATAGCGATAGCGATCCATGATGCGGTGGGCGCCTGGGTGAGGGAATGGCCCTTCACGCCGGAGCGGATACTACGCGCCATGGGTAAATTATAAAGTCGCATACAATTCAATCGGAGGAACGTCATGGGAACCAAAGGAATCAAGAAGATCATCGACGAGCTTAAGACCAAGAAGATCGACATGAGCGGGAAGGACTTCCTCCTCACTTGGGAGAAGAGCTCGGACGAGATCGAGGCAACCTTCCTCGTCGCGGACGCCCTGCGCGCATTGCGCGAATCGGGCATATCCCCGAAGCTCTGGGACTCCGGCATCGCCGTCTCGAACTTCCGCGACAATTCCACGCGCACGCGCTTCTCCTTCGCCTCGGCCTGCGACCTCCTGGGGCTCTACGTGCAGGACCTCGACGAGGGCAAGAGTCAGATCGCCCACGGCGAGACGGTGCGCGAGACCGCGAACATGATCAGTTTCCTCAGCGAGGCGATCGGTATCCGCGACGACATGTATTTAGGCGAGGGCGACAAGTACCAGCGCGAAGTAGGCAAGGCCCTCGACGAGGGCGTGGCCGCGGGAGTCCTGCCCTTGAGGCCGACCGTGGTGAACCTCCAGTCCGACATCGACCATCCGACCCAGGCGATGGCCGACTTTCTCCATCTCGCGCATCGCTACGGCGGGCTTAAGGCGCTCAAAGGAAAGAAAATCGCGATGAGCTGGGCTTACTCGCCCTCCTACGGCAAGCCCCTCTCGGTGCCCCAGGGCATCATAGGACTGGCGAGCCGCTTCGGCATGGAGATAAGCCTCGCCTATCCCGAGGGCTACGACCTCATTCCCGATGTAGTGTCCCTCTCTGAGAGGCAGGCGGCGGCCTCGGGCGGGAGCCTCAAAGTCGTCCACTCGATGGACGCGGCCTTCGAGGGAGCGGACATCGTGTACCCGAAAAGCTGGGCTCCCTACGACGTCATGCAAAAGCGCGTGCCCCTTTTGCACTCAGGCGACCAAGCCGGCCTCAAGGAGCTAGAAAAGGCCTGCCTCGCGAACAACGCGAAATTCAAGGATTGGGAGTGCACAGAGGACAAGATGAAGCTGACGCGAGACGGCAAGGCCCTGTACATGCACTGCCTGCCGGCGGACATCACCGATGTCTCCTGCCAGGCCGGCGAGGTGGCTGCTTCGGTCTTCGATCGCTACCGCGACGAGCTCTACATGCAAGCGAGCAACAAGCCTTACATCATCGCGGCGATGATCCTCCTAGGGAAGTCGAAGGCACCCGTGGCTACGCTCAAGAAGCTCCTCGAGCGCGGGACGCCGCGCAGCGCGCTATAGGACGACGATGGATGAGGGACGATGGACGGCCGGTCGGTGCGCCCATCGTCCCGCCCGGCGATCTCGCATACTTTCCATTAAATTTCAGTTTGTCCCTCGTTACTATATTCCCGAATAGCCTGGGAAAAGCGTAGTCTTACGAGGGGAAACAGCGAATGAGAAGAAATCGGCGAATTCGATACCCAGGAACGCGACATGGCCTATCCGAAGCGATTTCGGGCTATCTTTTCGTCCTGCCAGCGGCCCTCGTTCTCGCTGTCTTCGGCCTGTTCCCACTTCTGTACAATCTGTATATAAGCCTCTTCAACTGGCATATAAAGCGCGCGACTTTCATCGGCCTTGGCAACTATAAGGAAATTTTCGGGGGTCTCGAACCCTTCGCACTGCTCGCCATATCGACGATACTGATCACGGCAGGCTGCGCCTTAGTCGGCAAAAAGCGAAAGCTCCTCGTTCGGCTTCTCGCTCTGGCGCTTCTCGCCTGCGGAGCGACCTGCCTCGCCTTCGGCCTACCGCAGATAAACAGCTCAGGCGATCCCGATATGCTGCGTTCCTTCCGCGTGACGCTTTGGTACTCGCTGGGGACCGTTCCCGTCCAACTTTTCTTTGGTTTTCTCGTAGCCGTCGCCCTGGATGGAAAGTTCGACGGGAAACAGACTTTCCGAGTCATCTATCTCTTGCCCTACATCGTTCCAGCCGTCGCGACGGCAGCCGTTTTCGAGCGCCTGTTCTCTCTCCGGCCCGAGTCCTGGGCAAACCAGATACTCGCGCTGTTCGGCTCGCATCCTCTCCAATGGCTGCGTGAGTACAAGGGGGTCCTCGAACTGCTCTTCGGACTCGCCCCGACGCACGGGGTGGGGCCCCTCTCGGATTACTGGTCGACGTGGGCGGCAGGGCCTAGCCTTTCTCTGGTCAGCATCATGATCTACAACTACTGGGTCTTCATAGGTTACTATGCGCTGATCTTCTCGAACGGACTCGCTGCGATCCCTCGCCAGCTCTACGAGGCCGCTTCCCTCGACGGGGCCAGATCCTTCACGATGCTGCGACGCATCACCCTTCCCCTGCTATCCCCAACTACGTATTTTCTCACCATCCTGGGAATCATCGGAACCTTCAAATCGTTCAACAGCATCTATGTGCTTCGCGACCCCTCGACCGGCGGCGCGACCGATCCGATGAGCGTCTATGTATTCTTCCAGTTCTTTCATGGCGGACGATTCGGCTACGCGGCGGCCCTGTCCATGGTTCTCCTTGTCATTGTCGTGGGTCTTACTCTGATCCAAGAGCGGAGTATGGGTAAAAGAGTGTTTTATGAGCAATAGGCCAATGCCTCGCCAGCCTCTTCCCACGGTCCTAAGGTATCTGGCCCTCGGCATCGGCGCTTTCGGCGCCCTTCTGCCTTTCGCCTACATGATCGCCAACGCGCTCAAGACCTACGCGGAAACCGTCACACGCATAAACCCAAACCCCTTTTCGCCCGCGTTCTGGCCCGCCGTGCCTCAATGGTCGAATTTCGCCGAGGTCTGGCTCGGCGACGCCTTCGGACACTACTTCCTCAACAGTTTTATAATCAGCCTGGCGACCCTATGCGGGAGCCTCGCAACCTCATCCTTGGCGGCATATGCCTTCGCCAAGCTGAGGTTCCCCGGCAAGGAGACGATATTCTCCATTTTCCTCCTGACCTTGATGGTACCCGAGACGGTCACCCTGATTCCCAATTTTCTCGTCATAAGCGCTCTCGGCTGGACCGACAGGCTGGCCGGCTTGACCGTGCCCTTTCTCGCGAGCGCATTCTATATTTTCTTCCTGCGGCAGTTCTTCAAGCAGATTCCCGATTCCCTTCTGGAAAACGCGCGAATGGATGGGGCCTCGAACCTGCGCATTCTCTGGTCCATAGTCGCTCCCATCGCTCAGGCGCCGCTCTCCACGGTGGCCTTTCTGGACATCGCGTCTTCGTGGAACTCGTTGCAGTGGCCCCTTGTCGTAGTTCAGACGCCCCGATGGCGACCGATCACGGTGGGGTTGGCGCGCCTGATCTCGGAGGAAGGGCCGCAGATACAGCTTCGCATGGCGGGGGCGCTCATCTCGCTCGCTCCTGTCGTGCTGGTTTACCTCGTAGCGCAGCATCAAATAGTGGATTCGCTGAGTACTTCCGGCATTAAGGAATGAGCTAAGATTTCGAGTACGGAGGAGGAACCATGAGAGGACGTGTATACAGATATTTCGGGGCATTTCTTCTACTGACGATGACTACCGTCGTCGCCCTGGGCGCGCAGGCCTTTGACAGGCTCAACCTCAAAGGCACCGTCATCACGTATTGGTATCAGCACACGCAAGGGCGTGAAGTCGCCCTGAAAAAAATGATCGACCGCTTCAACGCCACTAACCAATGGGGCATCACGGTCAAGGGCGAGTACGCGGGAGGTTACAGCGATATCGTCAACAAGATGACCGCGGGCATCGCTGGGGGAAACACGCCGGATCTGGTCGTAGCCTACCAGAACGAATCGGCCATCTATGAGCAGAGCGACGCCTTAGTCGATCTCAATCCTTACGTCGCCGATCAGAAGTTCGGCATATCTAAAGACGAGTTGACCGACTACTTTCCTGGCTTCCTCGCCCAGGACATCAACCCTCAGTTCGGCAACAAGCGTCTTGGCTGGCCCCCCAACAGATCAATCGAAATGCTTTACTATAACGCAGACTGGCTGAAAGCGCTCGGCATCGCCGCCCCGCCCAAAACCTGGGACGAGTTCTACGAGGACGCCAAGAAGGCCACCAACTCGGCAAAGGGAACCTATGGATATGCCATAAGTCTCGATGCATCCAATGTCTTTGCCCTGGTGATCGGCCGGGGAGGCGACTTCCAGTCGCCCGGCGGCTCGGGGTACAGCCTGGACACGCCTCAACTCAGGGCGTCGTTCGCCTTCTTTCAGAAGCTGCTCAAAGACGGCTATGCGAAGAAAATCGCCGAGCAATATGGAGAGCAGACCGACTTCGCCAATCAGAAGGTGCTGTTCACGATGTCTTCGACCTCGGGTATTCCTTTCTACGATGCGGCAGTGCAGAAGGGGGCTAAGGGCGCCTTCGCATGGAGTGTCGCGCCGATTCCTTACACCACGGCCAAGCCAGTACTCGATATTTATGGGGCATCGGTCAGCATCGTCAAGTCCACGCCCGAAAGACAGCTCGCGTCCTGGCTCTTCCTGCGCTGGATGAGCGAACCTACTCAGCAGGCCGAATGGACCCGCGTCTCCAACTACTTCCCGGTGCGCAGGTCCACGGCCGCTCAACTCGGCGACTATCTCGCGAAGAACGCGCAATTCGCTGCGGCATGGAAAGCCCTCCAAATGGGAGACCAGAAGGCGGAGCCGCCCTTCGCGGGCTATGACCAAGTGCGCGACTCCATAAGCGCGGCCTACAACGCCGTGCTCGATGGAGCCGATATCGACTCTACCATCGCTGCGCTTAACGCCAAGGCGAACAAGATATTTCGAGAGACCAAACCTTGACAGAGAACGCGGCTTACGCGCCCGATTCCTCCTTCGGCAGGAGAAAGGCGCCGGCACCTGCTATCGCGTAAGCGATAGCGAAGACCGCTAGCGGCAGAGCGAGGGATTCTCCCGCGACCATGGCACCGATCGAGGGGGCGATGGCTCCCGCGATCCTCGTCATGGCGCTCGAGGCCCCTATGCCCGTTGTGCGTATCTCCGAGGGGTAGGCGTCGGGCGTATAGGAATAGAGAGCGCCCCAGGCGCCGAGAGCGAAGAAGGAGAGCAGTATCGCGGAAACCACGACCGCGGCGGGCGTCGCGGCTAGGGCGAAGACCCAGGCGAAGACCGCGCTCGCAAGAAGGTAGGCACCGAGCGTCTTGCGCCTACCCCACTTCTCAACGAGGGCTGCCGCAGAGAAATACCCCGGTATCTGGGCGAGGGCCATGATGAAGGCGTTCGGGTAGACCGCCGGCAGGGCGAAGCCCTTGGCGCGGAACCAGCTCGGAAGCCAAGTGAAGGCACCGTAATAGCCTATGGAGATCATGAACCAGACGAGCCAGAGGAGGATCGTAACGCGGGCGTAGCGCGGCGCGAAGAGCTCTTTCCAGCTCGAGCGGAGCGGAGTAGTGGGCAGGACAAGCTCGCCCTCAGACAGCTCGGTCCCATTGACCTTCGCGACTCGCTCGAGTATGGCACGTGCTTCGGGCTCTCGGCCTTTTCCTAATAGATAGCGCGGGGACTCGGGCACGCCCGAGCGCACGGCGAGAAGAATGAAACCGGGCAAGGCCGAGAAGGCGAAAAGAGCGCGCCACCCTAGGCGCGGCAGGATGATCCAGGCTATTCCGGCAGCGATGAGCGTACCCAAAGCCCAGAAAGACTCGAGGTAGACGAGCCGCTTCGCCCTATTCGCTGTAGGCAAGTACTCGGAAAACATGCCGTAATCCACGGGCAGTGCGCCACCCACACCGAAGCCGACGAGGAAGCGGATCGCGAGGAACCACTCGAATGAAGGGGCTAGGGACGAGAGCCCGCCGAAGACCGAGTAAAATGCGATGGTGAGGATGAAGCCGAGCCGCCGGCCCGTCTTGTCCGCGAGACGGCCCCAGAAAAGAGCCCCGACAAGCATTCCGATAAAAATAGCCGTCTGGAGGAGTGCGGCCTCGGGCTTGGAGAGAGCCCATTCAGAGGCCATAGAAGGCATGGCGAAAGAAACAAGAAGGATCTCCATCGCGTCGGCGGCCCAGCCGAGCCCGCAGATGACAAGGAGCCTGCGCTGGAAACGGCCGAAACCGACTTTCCCTAGCGCTTCGTCGTAGCTTTGAGTACCCATGTTACCACCCTGTGTAAGATCGAAGTATGCCCCGTGCAATCGCGTCGAGAAACCGTAGCCTCTTCGCGGTCGCGCCGGGCGGGACTTCGCTGCAGAGCAGCGGCACGGCGTCGCAGAGATAAATTAGTCAAAAAATGGGACTAGCGTCAATGCGTTGACTTGGATTTGCCCCTCACTTGTTATTAAGGATTTCTCAGTCTGATATGTCCGACTTTTCAGCCTGGAAAATGAGATTTCTCAGGCTGACACGTCCGACTTTTCAGCCTGAGAAACCCTTCTGCATAAGCTGAAAATGCATCTGTTTCAAGCGTCCGAACATCTCTGATGCTACAAATAAAGCCGCTCGGGGCAGGTGCCCCGAGCGGCCATTGGATATATCCTAGCGAGGACGAAAGCTTAGGCCTGATTCAGGCGCAGTCCGGAGAACGCTTCGCGTCCTCCGGAGAGCTTAAGGCCAACCAGGCTTAAAGGCTTATGCCTGATTGGCCTTCGCTTCGAGCATCTTCTCAGCCTCGATCATCTCGGGGCTCTCCTTCTTGGAGTGGCCGACTGACCAGAGAATTGCCGCGAGAGAGACGAGGCCGATGATGAGGCCGAGTATCCAGCCGCCGGGCAGGCTCTGTTCGGTCTGAGTGACGCCGAATTTCAGGACGAGCACCAGGACGAGGAGGCTCACCATGTTCATGACCTTGAGCAGCGGGTTGATGGCGGGGCCGGCCGTATCCTTGAGAGGATCGCCGACCGTGTCGCCCGTGACCGCGGCCTTGTGCGCCTCGGAGCCCTTGCCGCCGTAGAGACCATCCTCGATGGACTTCTTCGCGTTGTCCCAGGCGCCGCCGGCGTTGGACTGGAAGACTGCGAGTAACTGGCCGGAGAGTACGGCGCCCATGAGGAAGCCACCGAGCGCGTAGGGCCCGAGGAGGAAGCCGACGAGGACCGGCGCGAGGATCGAGAGCAGTGCGGGCCCGATGAGCTCGCCCTGGGCGGTCTGGGTGCAGATGCCGACGACGCGGGCGTAGTCTGGCTTCTTCGTGCCGGCCCAGATCTCTTTATCGAGGAACTGAACGCGGCACTCTTTGACGATGAGGTACGCGGCGCGACCGACGGCCCGGAGCAACATGGAGCTGAAGAGCCAGGGCACGGAGCCGCCGATCAGGAGACCGATAATGACGATCGGTTTGGCCACTGAGAGCATACCGGCGATCTGCGCGTACTGGTCCATGCGCATCTGGCCGATCAAGGCCTCGCTGCCCATCGCGAGAACCGCGATGAAGGAGGAGAAGAGGGATACGGCCGCGATGACCGCGGAACCGACAGCGATGCCCTTGGTCTCGGCCTTGGTGGTGTTGCCCACCGCGTCGAGATCGGCAAGGATCTGCCTGGCGCGCTTGTACGAACCGGGCTTCTCCTTCTCCATCTCGTCTTTGTCGTAGCCCATCTCGCCGATGCCGTTGGCATTGTCGGCGACGGGGCCGAAGACGTCCATGGAGATCGTATTGCCCGTGAGGGTCAGCATGCCGATGCCGGTCATGGCCACGCCGTAGGCGACATAGAGGGCGTTGGAGCCCGAGTAGATGAAGACGGAGATCGCGATTGCGATTGCGATGACAATGATGTTCACGACCGAGGACTCATAGCCTACCGCGAGGCCCTGGATGATGTTGGTCGCATGCCCGGTCTGGCAAGCCTTGGTGAGGCTCTTAACCGGCGCGTGGGTCGTGTGCGTGTAGTAGCTCGTGACCTTGTTGAGGACCACAGCGAGCACGACGCCGATGAAGCAGGTGAGGGCCGGGCGCAGATCGAGGCCCGCGATACCGAAGTTTGCCCACCAGTTGGAGGCGCCGACATCGGGGTTGGCCGGGCGGAGGTAGAAGAAGCCGAGGACCGTGAAGCCCACGATGGAGATTGCGGACCCGATCCAGAAGCCGCGGTGCACGTTCTTGAGGGCGACGTCGGAAGTGTCGTCGGCCTTGGCGCGCACGGTGTAGGTGGAGATGATCGAACCCAAGACACCGATGCCGCGCACGAGGAGCGGGAACATGACGCCGATGTGGCCGAAGGTCGCGAGGCCCAGGATCATGGCCGCGACGATGGTGACTTCGTAGGACTCGAAGATGTCCGCGGCCATTCCGGCGCAGTCGCCGACGTTGTCGCCGACGTTGTCGGCGATGGTCGCCGCGTTGCGGGGATCGTCCTCGGGGATATCCTTTTCGATCTTGCCGACTAAGTCGGCGCCGACGTCCGCGGCCTTGGTGTAGATACCGCCGCCCACGCGCATGAAGAGCGCGAGGAGAGTGCCGCCGAAGCCGAAGCCAAGGAGGGCCTCATAGGCCGACTCGCCGAAGGTCATGAAGATGAGCGTGCCGCCGAGAAGGCCGAGGCCGTCGGTGAGCATGCCCGTGATCGTGCCGGTGCGGTAGCCGAGCTGAAGTGCGTCGCCGTAGCTATGGCGGGCGGCCGCCGCGACGCGGAGGTTACCCTGCGTAGCGAGGCGCATACCGACGAAGCCGACGGTCCAGGAGAATCCAGCGCCGATGATGAAGCAGAGCGAACGTCCCCAGTGGAACCAGGGATTCGGGCTCGAGGCGGTGAAATACAGGATGATCGCCAGGACCACGATGAGGGGGGCGATCTTTTTGAACTGGGCGCCGAGATAGGCGTTGGCACCTTCGCGGACGGCCTGAGCGATCTCCTGCATCTTCTTCGTGCCCTGATCGGCCTTGCGGACCTGACCTACGAGCATGAGAGCGTACAGGAGGCCGCAGACCGCGATCGCGAGGACCACGAAGAGGGCGACGCGCTCCACGCCAGTGAAGTTGGAGCTGGGATCTAGGAAACTGAAAGGCTTGAATGTCGTGGGCTCCGTCGCTGGGGCAGTCGCGGCTTGCATAGTCGTGGCAGCCGTCGCGGTCTGGGCCGTCGTCGCGGCCGGGGTCTGGGCGGCCTGCGCGCCAAGGGAGGCGACGCCGACGGCCAAGCCGAGGAGTACGACGAGGGATACCACGAGACTTCGGCGGTTATTCCGCCTTCGGGATCCGGTCATATAAAACCTCTAATAGTAAGTAATCATAGTTTCCGCAAAAGCGGAAATTGGGATAAGGTAACCATATATTGAAAGATTTGCCAAGCTCTTATCGAGGGATTATTATTTTTTTCATTTATTGCTTATATAGAAAATTACGCGTTAGAAAATGCATTGCGCAACGCTGACGTCTTTTGCGGTATTATGCAAATGAGCGCATAAACATACATTTTACGTATTCGTCATGACGTCCGCGAACTCATTCCATATGGAAGACTTCGACAAGATCCTTGCAGACAGGCGAATTGTCTGGATTCGTATCCATGAGATCTTTCATGTAGTCCCACCACTTGCGCATGATCGCCTTGCTCGCGAGCTCCTTCTCCGTAGTGTCAGGCGCGAGCTTCTGGATACCGAAGAGAGTGAGGGTCTCCGGATCGAGGAAGATCGAGTAATCGGATATTCCTGCGTCCTTAAGGAGTTTCACGAGCTCGGGCCATATCGCGGCGTGCCTCCTCTTATATTCGGCCTCGTTCCCGGCCTTGAGCTGCATCTTGAAAGCCTTGCGCTGCATAGCCTGCGCCTCCTATTTACCGACACTCACCGAGGAGCGATACTTTTCGACTTCCCAATTGCGGATGAAATCGATCTTTTCCTTGGTCATGTGAAGAGCGCCGCCGAAGCTCTCGGTATAGGCAGCTACCTTACAGGCGTCCGTATAGAGGAGGATCGCCGCATCGGCGGCAGTGGCGCTCTTCGAGCAGGAAAAGGCTCCGAGGCCCTGAACGACTACTATGCGAGGCGGAATGCCGTTTCTCGCGACGAAGCCGGCCCAGGCGGCGCCTATGTCGGAGACGCCGCCCGCGAGGAGGAACTCTGCTCCGGCGTAGACGATGTGGTCGGGAGTGAAGGACGAGGAAAGAGGCGCGAAGGCCTGGGCTGAGGCCGAACGGACGAGGCCCTCCGCGTCGCAGCGGAAGCGTAGCTGGGCAGGGGCTCCGAAGGCTGAAGTCGCCAGGCGCTCGATGAGCGCCGCGGCCTCCGACAGGGCCAATGCGTCGACCGGCCTCGCCGAAAGGTCCGGCTCGCGCTTGAGCTCGCCGGCGACCCGGGCCATGACGCGCTTGGAAAGAGCCTCTATCTCCTCAGGGCTCTCGCCCGCGATGAGCAGGCCGTGATTCTGCATGAGCATGACCGCGGGAGCCTTTCCCTTGCGCGATCGGAAGGACTCGAGCTCTCCGCGGACAGTCTTGGCGAGGATGTAGCCGGGATCGACGAAGGGAACCCAGATGCCCTCCTCCCCGAAGAGGCGGTCGAAGGCCGCCCTCCCCTCTTTGCCGCAGGTGATGCCGTTGATGGCGGCGGGATGAGTATGGACGACGTAGGCCTGCGGGAAGAGACCGTGCATGAGAGTTTCGACCGAGGGGCGTTTTGTCTCGCCCGGGCATCGGGAGGTCATGAGGTCGGCGAGCGCCGCCGCCTCCCTCGCCTCGGTGTCCTCGGGATACTTCGCGATCCACATCGCATCGAGCTTCTTCCTGTCGATCGAGCAGAAACCATCCTCGCCTATCGTGGCGAGAGAAGTTCCGGATGCCTTCACGTAGAGGCTCCCTGCGTCCTTGAAGGAGGTGTTGCCGCCCCCGGCGAGGACCCAGTCGGGATTCGCGCCGTAAAGCCGAGAGAGCGCGATGAGCTTAGAGAGGTCTGCCATAGTCCCTAGCCTCGCTTCGCAAGCACGTAGCGCTCGTAGTCTTCGACCTTGGCGATGAACTGCGACTCGAGGGATCCGCCCTGGCGCTCGCAGTACTCGTCCCAGACGGCCGACCAGGGCAGGGACTTGGCCTCTTCGAGCAGTGCGAGGCGGGCGAATCCGTCACCCTTCTCATCCGCGGCGAGGAGGGCCTTGTGCGGCTCGAGGAAGGCCGCGAGGAGGGCCTTGCGCGTGGAGCGGGCGCCGATCGCCCAAGCGCCCACACGGTTGATCGAGCCGTCGAAGTAGTCAAGGCCGACGCGCACGCGCCCTAGCTGGCCCGAGCGCGCAAGCTCACGGCAAAGGTCGCCTAGCTCGTCCGTGAGGGTGACGACGTGGTCGGAGTCCCAGCGGACGCCGCGGCTCACGTGCAGGAGGATGCCCGGAACGAAAGGCAGTACCGAGCTGATCTTGTCAGCAACGCTCTCGGTGGGATGGTAGTGCCCCATGTCGAGGGTGATGAATAGCTTATGAGTAACGGCGTAGCCTAGGTAGAACTCGTGGGAGCCGACGACGAAGGACTCGGAGCCTATGCCGAAGAGCTTGCCCTCGATGGCGTCCTCGAGCTGGCCGGCGGGATATTCGTCTGCGTAGATCGCGTCGAGGGACTCGAGGAGGCGGCCGCGATAGCCGGCCTTGTCGACAGGGCTGTCCTTGGCGCCGTCGGGGATCCAGAGGTTGTGCGCGCAAGCGCCGCCCTGCGCCGCGCCCATCGCGGCGCCGATCTTCCTCGCTCTCCTAACGTGCTCGACCCAAAAAGCGCGGACCTTCGGGTCCCGGTGCGAGAGGGTGTAACCGTCGGCGGCGAGGGGATGGGAGAAGAGCGTCGCGTTGAAGTCGAGCTTCACACCCGCAGCCTTGGCCCAGTCCATCCAAGCCTTGAAGTGCGTGCTCTCGATGGCGTCACGGTCTATCCTCTTGCCTCCGAACTCGCCGTAGCTCGCGTGGAGGTTCACGCGCTTGGCGCCGGGAACGAGGGAGAAGGCCTCCTCGAGGTCGGCCCGGAGCTCTGCGGGATTACGAGCCTTGCCGGGATAGTTGCCGGTGACCTGGATGCCGCCGCCCTCGAGGGAGGCCCCGGCCTTCTCGAAGCCGCCGACGTCGTCCCCCTGCCAGCAATGTATCGATAGGGGCATAGCGTCGGCCGCCTTGATCGCGGCCTCCACGTCCACGCCGAGCTCCGAGTAACGCTCCTTGGCCAGTTCATATGCAGTCTGTATTCGCGTATCGGACATTCGTCTCTCCTTATAGTCCGCGCATTATACTATTCGGCCGTCTGCCTGAGAAGGTTCTTCCGTTTGGCGGAATCGACGAATCGCGGCAATAGTATTGCGACGATGAGGAGGGCGCCGGTCACGATGTTCATGACCTTCCCGGGCACGTTGACCACGCCCATGCCGAACTTCATGAAGCCCAGGAGGAAGACCGCGATGATGACGCCCGGTATATTGCCCTTGCCACCAGTGATGGCGACGCCGCCCAGGACGACCGTCGTGATGACCTCAAGCTCCCAGCCGGAGGCGATATTCGGCCTCGTCGAGCCGATGCGCGAAGTGAGGAGCACGGCCGCAAGCCCCGAGCAGAGGCCGGTCGCCGTGAAGACAAGGAGCCGGACCCGATCGACCGGCACACCGGAAAACTTAGCGGCGGTCTTGTTGTTTCCGATGGCGATCACGTAGCGCCCGACCGTCGTCGAGTTGCGCAGGACGAAGGCGATGGCCGCTATGACGATGAACACGAGGAGCTGGAGCGGAACCATATTGCCGATGGCGTAGCCCTGGCCGAGGAAGCCGAAGTCGGCCGGGTATTTCGTGTAGGCCTGGTCCCCGAGCACCGCGTTGGCTATGCCGCGATAGAGGGACATGGTGCCCAATGTCACAGCGATCGCTGGAATATCGAATTTCGTTATGAGGAAGCCGTTGAAGAGACCGGCGAGGAGCCCGACGCAGAGGCCGATCAGGACGAGCGTCGGAGTCGATGCGCCGTTCGCCCCCGCCATGCCCATGAAGAGGGAAGAAAGAGCGATGATCGACGAGACCGAGATGTCAATGTCCCCGAGCATTATGACGAAGATCATCGGCATCGCGATGATCGCCTTCTCCGTGAAGTTGAGGGTCGCGTCGAAGAGGTTGCCTGGGTCGAGGAAGTACGGCGATAGGAAAGAGTTCACGACCACGACGATGGCGAAGAGGATGAAGATGAGCGATTCCCAGGTGAGGAGGAAATTCGCGAACCGCTGCCTCCTCGATAGCCGCTGATCGATGAGCCTTGATTCGTCGACGAGGCTCCCCGAACCCGGGAGGTATTGCCCGTCCGCGGCTCGTTTATCACGGCTCATATTTTCCTCCGCGCTACGAGTTTCATCTGGTTGTTCCTGTCGATGAGCGTATTGGAGACGATGGCGACGATGATGATGACACCCTGGATCACCATCTGGAAGAAGGGCGATATGTGGATGACCGTGAGGGCGTTGTTGATGACACCGAAGAAGAGGGCGCCGATCACGACGCCGAGCACCGTCCCCGATCCTCCCACGAAGTTCACTCCGCCCAGGACGCAGGCGGCGACGGTCTGCATCTCGAAGCCCGCGGCCGTCTCGCTGTGCGCCATGCCGTAGCGGGAGACCCAGAGCAGGCCCGCGATTCCCGCGAGGAGCCCTGAGGCGGTGAGGACGAGCATCTGGACCTTGCGACCGCTCACCCCGGCGAAGAGGGCGGCCGTCCGGTTCCCGCCGAAGGCGTAGATGTCGCGGCCCGAGGAGGTGAGGCGCATGAAGACGGCCGCGGCTATGACGATAGTGATCGTTATCCAGACCATGCTCGAGAGGCCAAGGAAGCTGGCGCTCGGGAGGGCCAGGTAACCCGCGGTCATCTCGTGCGGCGTGACCCACGCCCCCTTGCTGAATACGTAGACGAAACCGCGGTAGATGCTCATGGTCGCGATGGTCGCTATCATCGGGGGGAGGGCGCCGAAAGCGACGAGCGAGCCCGAGAAGGCGCCTAAGGCCGTACCGAGCGCGGCGGCGATAGGCAAGTAGACCCAGGCGGGTATGCCGGGATTGTATTGGTTCATGAGCGCGGTCACCATGCCGGTGAAGGCCATCGTGGATGCTACGGACATGTCGATGCCGCCTATAAGGATGACGAAGGACTGGCCGAGCGCCACCATTATGAGCGTGCAAGTATCGTTCAAGATCGAATTGAGGTTCTCAGGCGCCAGGAAGCCAGGCGCGCGCAGCGATACAAGGACGCAAAAGGCGACGAGCGTAATAAAGAGAGTCGTCTCCCTCCGCTTGAAGAAGCGCTTCATTTAGGAGGCCCTCCCTTTCACGTTCGAGCCGGCGACGTCGGCCCCGGTCGCGGCCTTGAGGACGGAAGATTCGTCGGCGTCCTTCTTGTCGAAGAGCGAGCGAACGCGCCCCTCGTACATGACGAGTATCCGATCGGACATGCCGAGGATCTCGGGGAGCTCGGAGGAGATCATGATGATCGACAGCCCCTTCGAGGCGAGCTCGGAGATGAAAGCGTGCACGGCGGCCTTGGTGCCGACGTCTATGCCCTTCGTAGGCTCGTCGAGAATGAGGATGGACGGCCTCGTGGCGAGCCATTTCGCGAGGACGACCTTCTGCTGGTTGCCGCCCGAAAGGTCTTTTGCGTTCTCGCCCCAGCCGGCGGCCCTTATCTCCATGCTCTGGCCGTAGGTCCGCGTGACCTCGTCCTCGGCCCCGCTATCCAGGAAGGGCCCTTTTGCGAGGGTAGCTACCTGCGGCAGCGTGATGTTGTCCCCGATGCTCATCTCGAGGACGAGCCCCTGGCCCTGCCTATCTTCCGGAACATGGGCTATCCCTAAGCGGAGCGCGTCACGGGGACCTTCGATCTTGACTTCCTTCCCGTTCACTCGGACTCTGCCTTCATCGCGCGGCTCGAGGCCGACGAGGGAGCGGATGACGTCGGACCTTCCCGCGCCGACGAGGCCGAAGAGCCCGAGTATCTCGCCCTTGCGGAGGGAGAAGGAGACGTCGCGATAGAAGCCCGCCCTGGAGAAGCCTTCGACCGAGAGGACCTCCTCCCCGATGTTGGGCTTCCGCACGGGGAACATGTGCCCCACGTCGCGGCCGGCCATCATGCGGATGAGCTCGTCGACGCTCGTGTCCTTCATCGCGCCTTCCCCGACGTAGCGCCCGTCGCGGAGCACCGTATAGGAGTCCGCTATCTCGAAGAGCTCGTCGAATTTGTGGGAGATGAAGAGGATAGCCCTGCCCTCGCCTCGGAGCTGACGGATGATCTTGAAGAGGTCCTCCGTCTCGCGCAGAGAAAGCGCGCTCGTCGGCTCGTCCATGATGACAAGGGACGCGTTCTCGGAAAGGGCGCGGGCGATGCCGACGAGGTGCCGCTCGGCGACCGAGAGCTCGCGCACGAGAACATCGGTCGAGACCGAGAGCTCGACGCGGCCGAGGAGCTCGCGCGCCTTCGTTTTCATGGCGCGCCAATCGAGGAGCCCCGTCTTGCCCTTGCGCAGGTGGCCGGAAAAGATGTTCTCTGCTACCGTGAGGTCGGGAAACATCGAGGCCTCTTGGTGGATGACCGCTATCCCCGCCTCCTGGGCGTCGACGGGGCTATGGAAGTCCCGCTCTTTCCCCTCGAATGCGATCGTGCCGGCTGTCGGTCTGTACACGCCCGTGAGGACCTTGACGAGGGTAGACTTGCCCGCGCCATTCTCGCCGATGAGGGCATGCACCTCGCCCAAGCGCATAGAGAAGTCGACGCCCTCCAGCGCTTTGATGCCGGGAAAGAACTTGCTTATCCCGCGCATCTCGAGAATTGTTTGTCCGCTCGCCATGATTCTCCCTGCATCCAATAAAATGGGAAACGAAAGGTGTTTTTTACTTCTTACCGCGGAACGCGTGGGGCTCACCCGGGAGGAAGGCCCCGCCCGTTCCGCTAATTACGCTTTAGCCAGGAAAGCTCAGAACATCTTCGCGTACTGCTCGATGTTGCTCTTATCGAAGACGAAGGGAACGCCCATGACCGCCCCGCCGTCGGGCCCGATCTTGATATCGCCCATGCGACCGGCCTTCACGACGTCGCCTTCCTTGCCGGTGATCTGCTTCTTGATGAGCGCGTTGGCGATCTGGACGGAAGTGTAGCCGAGGTCGATCGGGTTCCACAGCGCGAACTTCTGGCAGGCGCCGTTGTCGACATAGAACTTCATCTCGGAAGGCAAGCCGAGTCCGGTAAGCTTGACCTTGCCGATGAGCTTCTTGTCGGTTATGGCCTTGCCCGTGGCCGCGATACCGACGGTGGTCGGAGATATGATGCCCTTGAGGTTCTTGTGGGCCTCGAAAAGGCCGATAGCCTCGCGGTAGGACTTGTCGGCGAGGTCGTCGCCGTATACCACAGCGTCGAGCTTGATCTTGGCATAGGCGGGGTTGGACGCGAGTTCCTGCTTCATGACATCGATCCAAGCATTCTGGTTGGTGGCCTGGCTGGTCGCGGAGAGGATGGCGATCTCGCCCTCGCCGCCGATCAGGTCACTGATGAGCTGGACCTGCTGCTTACCGATGAGCGGGGTCTCCGAGGGGACGAGGTCGACCATGCGGCCGTCCTTGCTGATGCCGGAGTCGAAAGACATGACCTTGATGCCCTTGCTCATCGCTTTTTTGGTGATGGGGATGAGGGCGTCGCGGTCGTTGGCGGAAATACAAATACCCTGGACCTTCTGGGCGATGAGGGAATCGATGATCTCGATCTGGCCCTCGGCCGTCGGGGTGGACGGCCCCTGATAGATGATATCGGTGTTTCCGAGCTCCTTGGCCGCTTCCTGGCCGCCGTCGCGGCAGGCATCGAAGAAGCCATTGCCGAGGCTCTTGACCACAATGGCAATCTTGGAGACTTTGGGCGCCGCGGGGGCGCAAGAGCTGAGCGAGACAGCTCCTACCGCTACGAGCGCGACGGACGCGAGCAGGGAAACGATCCTGTTGGCCTTCTTCATTAGGGAATCCTCCTTGGAGATAGTACGATAACCAAAGAGTAAACCCGCTTTGAGAAACGCGATACGTGACGATTCTACGCTCGAGGTGGGGCGATTCTACGCTCGGGCGTTATAGTGAATAAACCGGTTCACTTGCGATTGATATGCTCGGAAGGCAGACAACCGAGCACTGCCTTGAACTTCTTCGCGAAGTGGCGACTGTCCGAGTAACCGACTGCCTGTCCGGCCTCCGTCACCGAATAACCTGCGCGGAGCAGTCTTGCGGCCTCTTCGATCCGCAGCTTCGCCAGGTAGTCGCTGATCGTGCTGCCCATTCTCCGGTGGAACAGAGCCGAGAGATAATTCGGGCTCACGCCGACTATGGCAGCGGCGTCCGAGACCGAGGCGTCGGCATTGAAATTGCGCTTGAAGTAGTCGACGACCGGCCCGAGCAAGGCGCCGTCTCCTGAGGAGAGGGCGCGGATGCCCTGCCGCTCGAGGCAGGCCGAAAGCTCTTCGATAGCGACGGGCTTCAAAAGGTATTCCGTCACGCCCAGTCGGATGGCCTTGCGCGCGTACTCGAACTCGGCGTGGCTCGATACGATCACCCAATGCGTCGCCGGGCAGGAGGGAGAGGCCTCCTCTATCGCCTGAAGACCGTCGGTCCCGGGCATGCGGATGTCGACGAAGGCGCAGTCGGGCTTCTGAGCGATCGCCTTCTCGACGAGCTCGCGGCCCCCGCTCGCTTCTTCGATCGATTCCGTCGGGAAGCCCAGCTCGTCGAGGAAGGAACACAGGACGAATCGAGAAGGCCTCTCGTCGTCCGCGATGAGGAACTTCATAAATCACGCACCCTCATGAGGCCTCCAGTTCGGCGAGCGGTATCGAGATCCGCGCGACGAATCCCGCCCCCGGCCGGCCTTCGAGCTCGAGGGAGGCGGCGGAGTAGAGCAGCGACAATCGCTCGCGGACATTGCCTATTCCGACTCGCTTTTTCTCGTCGATCGAGGCAGGGTCGCAACCCACTCCGTCGTCCGAGACCTCGAGGAGGAGGTGGGAACTCTCCCGCTCGATCCTGCCCGCGATTCGCGCGAGGCAGGGTTCCGTCGAAGGCTCGATCCCGTGAATGAGGGCGTTCTCGAGCAGCGGCTGCACGAGGAGCTTGGGGATATGGAGGATGGCCGCCTCGGGCTCGAGATCGAACTCGTAGGAGAAGCGCTCCTCGAAGCGCAGCTTCTGCAGGCGGCAGTACTTGGCCAGAAAGTCGAACTCCTCGGCCACCGAGGCGTCCTGACCGTGCTCGAGCGTATACCTCATCATGTCCCGGAGCGCGTGGAGGGAGGCCTCGAGGACCTCCACCTCGCCCATGCGGTTCAACGCCACGAAACCGTTGAGCACGTTATAGATGAAGTGGGGCTGCACTTGCGACTGGAGGGCGCGGTACTCCGCGTCGCGGCGCGCGCGCAAGGCCGCGTTGACGATAGCATTGTCGATCACCTGGGCCGCATAGTCCGCGAAGGAGCCCAGCTGGGCGATCTCGAGGTCGGTGAACTCGCGGCTGCGGCGCGCGAAGACGCAGATTCCCTCGAGGCCGCCGCCGGCGACAAGGGGCAGGGCGAGGGCCGAGCGGATGCTCGGGTCGAGGCCACGGACGGCCGAATCCGGCGCGAGCGAAAGCTCCCGTATGAGGAGGGCGCGGGGAGGATCAGCGCAGGAAGAAAGGAGGAGATCCCAAGAGACGACAGGAGAGAAGCCCGACCAGGTGGAGCGCGCTACGGTCCCAGACTCTACGAGGCAGATCGCCCCACCCTCTGCGCCCTGTTCGCGCAGAAGGGCGTCGATGACTATAGCGAGGATCCGGTCGAGGTCGGGCTCCTCGGGGACCGCGTTGTTCACCTCGCCGAGCATCGTCGTGAAGGAATCGACGTTGGCCTTGAGGCGCTCCGCGAAGAGATTGACGCGCTCGGCGAGGGAGCCCAGCTCGTCGTGCCCGGAAGGCGCGACACGCAGCGAGAAGTCTCCCTCGGACATGCGCTCCACCGCCTTGTCCACCAGGCGCACGTTCGCGAGTATCGAGCGAGTCATGAGAAGGACGCCGGCGAAGGCCGCAGCGGTGAGGACAGCACTCATAAGAGCGTAGACGAGGATTGCCCGGCGTTGGGCGCGCTCGGCGCTCTGCTCGAGGACATCGACGAAGCGCTCGAGGTAGCTCTCGAAGATATTACCTAAATAGAAGGAAGCGGAGCGCACATGGTCGAAGACCGCGTATCGGGACTCGTCCTTGGAAAGCTGGAGGCGGCTGTAAAGCTCTTCCGAGCCCTTGTACTTCTCCCTAATGAGCGTGAAATCGGACTCAAGGCCCTCGAACTCGGCGAAGGCCCGCTCGGAAAGGCGGCCGGCGACATCATAGGCGCTCCGCAGTTCCTCGTCTGACAAAAGGCTGCGGAGCACGGGATCGGCCATGAAAGCGTCGTACGATGCGCGGAACTGATCGACCGCGAGCTTCCAGTCGCGCTGGGTCGAGATGCTCGTCGGCGCGAGGATGATGCCCTGCAGGGAGGAATACAGGCGAGGGCTGAAGAGGTCGAAGACGAGGTCGGTCATGAGGCCGTGGGCACGCCGCGCCTGGGCAATGAGCCTGACGCCGCGGTCTATGGCGCCCTTCGTCGAAGAGACCTCTCCATAGGTACGGATCGAGAGCGCAGTATCGATAAGGAAACCTCCGGCCACGAGCAGCACGAGGGCAAGGAGCTTGGTTCGAATCCGCACGGCTGGCGATTATACCACGGCCTTCGCGCCGGCCGCTTGGGCGTAGTCCGCCGGCGTATCTATATCGCGCAACGCTCGAGGCCCCGTCTCCACGAGTTCCCTCGTCCGGTCCGCGAGGAAGTCCCTGAGCGCGTCTCCCCGCCCCAGGCGGCGCATGCCCGGCGCCCAAGCGACGGGCAGGAGCACCGGATGCCCTACCCTACCCTCCCAGGCGGCGAATATAGACGCAGCTGGCATGGCGGCTTTTGCCCGCGCGGTCCAGGCCGAGGCGAGCGCGCGATAATCTTCAGCTGCGACGAAGGGCATATCCGCGTGGGAGATGAAGAAGGCTGCGCCTTCGACTGCGGGAAGCGCGGCCTGGATCGAGCCGACCATGCCCTCTTCCCAGCGCGTATTTTCGACGACTACAATGCGGCCAGCCCGACGTAGATCGTCGTAGGAAGCGGCCTCGAAGAGCTCGGCCACTTCCTTTCCCCGGTGGCCGACGACGAGGAGGACGCGGCAAAGCGCGTCGAGAGCCGAACGGACGGAAGCTTCGACAAGGGTCGCTCCCGCGAAGGGAAGGAGAGGCTTGAAGCCGCCCATCCCGGAAGAGGCATCGCCACTTTGCATCCTAGATGAGGCACCGGCAGCGGGAATAATGCAATCGAACATGAGATTCAGTATAACACGAAGAGGAACGCTGGGAGCTCATAGACGGGCAGGCCTGGGACATGAGCCCGGCGCCTATGACCAGGCATCAGGATCTCTCGGGGAGACGATCGAGGATCGGAGGCCCGTCGCGTCGTGCCTATGATCTACTTGAGCGTATTCCTCTTCTCTGCCACGAAGGCCTCTAGGCGCTCGATCTCGGCTCGGGCGCGGCTCGGGGCCGGGCCTCCGACGAGATCGCGACGGGCTATGCATTCGTCGAGCGAGAGGTAGCGCGAGAGCTCGCCGGGATCGATGCCCTTCCAGACAGGGTGGAGGGCCCCGAGGCCGTCGGCTCCCAAGTCGGCTATGACCGCGCCGACGGCCGGCGAGCGGCCGAGCTTGGCGGGCCCCGCGGCGGCGGCTCGCGCCTCTACGAGCTTGCGGCCCGCGGCATAGGCAGTCCTAAAGGGCACCCCCTTAAGCACAAGGAACTCCGCGGCGTCGGCGGCCCAGAGGCAGCCGTCCTCCGCAGCCTCGCGCATACGCTCAGGCTTAGGTTCGAGGGCCTGCACCAAGCGCGCGAAGGCCAAAGCCGAGGAAGTCGCGGTGTCGCCCGAGTCGAATATCATCGCCTTGTCTTCCTGGAGGTCCCTGTCGTAGGCCAGGGGCAGGCCCTTCTGCATTACGAGGAGGGCGACGAGGTCGCCGTAGGCGCGACCGGACTTGCCCCGGATGAGCTCGGCGGGGTCAGGGTTGCGCTTCTGCGGCATGACCGAGGAGCCTGTGGAGCAGGACTGGTCGACCGCGACGAAGGCGAACTCGGCGCTCGCCCAGAGCACGATCTCCTCGCAGTAGCGCGAGAGGTGCATGAGGAATGTCGCGGCAGCCGCCGCATACTCGACGCAGGCGTCGCGATCCGCGACCGCGTCCATAGAGTTGCGCGAGGGACGGGCGAAACCCAAGGCCTTGGCGGTGGCCTCGCGGTCGACGGGAAGGCCCGTGCCGGCCAGCGCGCAGGCTCCCAGGGGGCTCTCGTCGGCCCGCGTATCGGCGTCCTCGAAGCGGCCGTAGTCCCGCTCGAGGGCGGCGCACCAGGCCAGGAGGTGGTGGGCGAAGGTCACCGGCTGGGCCCGCTGCATGTGCGTGTAGCCGGGCATGAGGCTCGTCGTGTTCTTGGACGCGAGATCCAAGAGCGCTTCTAGCGCGTCCAGGATCGCTGCTCGGGTCTTCTTCGACTCGCGCTTGAGCCAAATGCGCAAATCTACCGCAACCTGATCGTTGCGGCTGCGCCCGGCGTGGAGGCTGCGCCCCACGTCGCCCATGCGGGAAGTGAGCTCGGCCTCGACGAAGGAGTGGATGTCCTCGGCCTGCGGGTCGACGACGAGGGAGCCATCCTCTGCACCGACCGCCAGGTTCGCGAGGCCCCGTCCCAATTCGTCGGCAGTATCCTTAGGCAGGATGCCCTGGGCCCCGAGCATCTTCGCATGGGCTATCGAGCCCTCGAGGTCCTCGGGCAGGAGCCGCTGATCCACTGTGGTGGAGGAGAGGAACTCGTCGATCATCGGGTCGAGGGCACCGACCTTGGAAGTCTCCCATATCTTGGCCATAGACTAGTCTCCGGCCGTGGCTTCGAAGCCGTCCTTGCCGAGCTTCGCGCCCTTGGGCAGGGCAGCGCCGTCAGCCGCGATGCGAGCGTTGAGTCGAGCACGAACCTTGGTGGGCAAGCCGAAGAGGTTGATGAAGCCCTCGGAGTCCTTGTGCGAGAACAGCGGCCCGGTGGTGAAGCTCGCGAGGCTCGCGTCGTAGAGCGAATAGGGACTCTTCATGCCGGCGTCGGTGATGGAACCCTTCCAGAGCTTGAGCCTGACCGTGCCGGTCACGTTCCTCTGGGTCGAGTCGATGAAGGCGCACAGCGCCTCGCGGAGGGGGCAGAACCACTCGCCCTCGTAGAGAGTGTCGGCGAACTTCTGGCCGACCTGCATTTTGAAGGCGAGCGTCTTGCGGTCGAGACATATCTGCTCGAGCTTGGCGTGGGCTTCCATGATGACCGTACCGGCGGGAGTCTCGTAGACACCACGGGACTTCATGCCGACGACGCGGTTCTCTACCATGTCGAGAATGCCGACGCCGTGCTTCCCGGCGATTTTGTTGAGCGCCTTTATGAGCTCGACGCCGTCCATCTTCTTGCCGTTCAAGGCCACGGGCACGCCCTGCTCGAAGTCGAGGACGACGTACTCGCTCTCGTCCGGCGCCTTGGAAGGGGGGGTGGTCATCTTGAGCATGCCGTCGAGCTTAGGCTCGTTCCAGGGGTCCTCGAGGTCGAGTCCCTCGTGGCTGATGTGCCATATATTATCGTCGCGGCTGTATGAGTCGGATTTCTTCATCGGCACGGGGATGTTCCGCTTTTCGAGGTACTCGATCTCCTGTTCACGACTGGCAAGGTCCCAGATGCGCCATGGCGCGATGATCTCCATCTCGGGGGCGAAGGCCTTGATCGCGAGCTCGAAGCGGACTTGGTCGTTGCCCTTGCCCGTGCAGCCGTGGGCGATGGCCGAGCAGCCCTCGGCGAGGGCGACCTCGGTGAGGCTCTTCGCGATGAGGGGTCTGGCGGCGGAAGTGCCCAAAAGGTAGCGGCCCTCGTAATAGGAGCCAGACTTGACCAGTGGCCAGAGATAGTCCGCGACGAATTCCTTCTCGAGGTGCTCCACGATGAGCTTCACCGCGCCCGAAGAGATAGCCTTCTTCTCGAGGGAGGCCCAGTCGCACTCCTGACCGACATCGCCGCAGACGGCGATCACGTCGCAATCGTAGTTCTCTTTAAGCCACGGCACTATGACCGTCGTATCGAGGCCGCCTGAATACGCGAGAGCGATCTTCTTCTTCATGAGAATCTCCTTGATAAACCACGACTTAAGGCCGCGAACATCCGTTCATGGCCCGGCCCTGGCCGGTTCGTACTATATGAATGTCTTGGGGAAGGCGTTAGCGACGACGGAGGCGAAGGGCGGAAGACGAGGGGCGAAAAATAGAAGATAGGCCGACTGCGGTCACAAAATGACTCCTTATCTGTATTTTCTTTCATAGAATATCGGGTAGAATGTCAATTCGTCAAGGGTTTGCTGCATTTTTATACATTTCTCATAGAAAACCTGAACCCGGCCCACGGTCGATATGGCGCGGCTAGTTGGTCTGCGGCTTGAGCCTGTGGGCCGGGCGGATATATCATATATCATGTTTTTCTACGACAGATCGGACGGAAAGCGCGTCAGAGCGCTGAGGCCCTTCGATGCAATCCTGCCCTACGTCATACGTAAGCGCAACGAGGCCGCGGTCCTCTTCTCCAAAGATATCGAGGTGGAGGCCGCCCTGGCCTACGCCCGAGGCAAAAACGCCGAGGCGGCGTCCTTAAACGCGCAGAACAGGGAACGCTACTCGCTCTTCGGTATTCTCACCGCGGCAGTCGTGCGCACCATGGCGCTCAAGCCCAGGCTCAACCGCTTCGTACACCGTCGCGGCGTCTATCAGAGATCGGACATCGCCGTCTCCTTCATCGTCAAGAAGAGCTTCACGGAGGTCGCGTCCGAAGGCCACGCCAAGATCCGCTTCAGGCCCGAGGACGGAATGGCCGAGGTCATGGAGAAGATCAGCGCCGGCATAGAGACGGCGCGCTCGGGGGCAAGCGGGCCCGACGACAGGGAGTACGGTCTGGCCCATCGCATCCCCTTCGGGAAAGCGATCATCACGGCCGTCTTCCGATTTCTCGACCGCTTCAACATAGCACCGCCATCCATGGTTGAGGCCGATCCACTCTTCACCTCGGTCTACGTCGCGAACCTCGGCTCCATCGGCCTCGATACGCCCTACCACCACCTCTACGAGTGGGGCAGCGCGAGCGTCTTCATGGTCGTGGGGAGGGTTTTCCAAAAGGAAACGAGACATGGCGCGGGGACCGAGCTCAGGCATTACGTCAACGTCAAGTTCACCATAGACGAACGCATAGCCGAAGGCATTTACTTCGCCCATGCGATCGCGCTCTTCCAAAAGCTCATAGCAAAGCCCGAGCTCCTCGAGGCCTCTCCCGACCTCTCCGAAGTGGAAGAATAGATCGCCTAACGCAGACTCGGCCTGCTAACGCAGGCTATTGACCAAGGCGAGGATGAGGCCGACGAGGACGATTGCCGCCGCTACGAAAGCCCACCAGGATAGGGGAGGAGCAGGGACTTTGTCGGGAGGGCCGGTCCTTAATGGCTCGGGGGCGGGATTGGCGGAGAGGGCGTAGCCGCAGGAGGGGCATCCGAAGTTGAAATCCTCGGGCTTGCCGGAATAGCCACACTTGGGGCATTTGACCGAAGAAAAGAAGTGACCACAGCGAGGGCAGATCCGGGCGTCCCTGCGAACCTCGGCGCCGCAGTGCTCGCAGTAGAAGCGGGGCTCTTTCACGGCGCCGACCCCGCGATCCTAATTGGATTCTTTTTTAGGCGAATCGCAGGAAGCCGAGGCTGGACACGCGGGGCAAGCGCCCCCCGGCGCGTCGCTAGAAGCGCCGCTCCGAGGGGCGGATGATTTTTTCTTGCTGTCATTGACGTAGAAGCCCGAGCCCTTGAAGATAATCCCCGTCCCGCCATTTATCTTACGCTTTACGGTGCTGCCGCAGGCCGGACAAGTCTTCACAGGGGCATCGGACATGCTCTGGAATACGTCAAAATCTGCTCCGCAGGATGTACAAACGTACTCATAAGTCGGCATGTCAAACTACCTCGGTGAATCTTTAGTTTAGATCAATATAATGAAAAACAGCCTCAAGGGTAAAGAGCCGTGGGGAAAGAAGAATTAGGCGATCACCCCGAGCCTCTTCCCCACCTTCGCGAAGGCAGCGATAGCCTTGTCGACCTGGGCGGGACTGTGGGCGGCCGAAAGCTGGACGCGAATGCGGGCCTTGCCCCGGGGCACGACGGGGAAGGAGAAGCCGATCACATAAATCCCCTCGTCCAAGAGTTCGGAGGCCATAGTCCCGGCGAGCTTTTCGTCGTAAAGCATGACGGGGCAGATCGGATGGACGCCTGGCCTGAGATCGAAGCCGGCAGCGGTCATGCCGGAACGGAAGCGCTTTGTATTCTCCTCGAGCTTGTCCCGTAGAGCGGTCGACGAAGTGATCATTTCAAGGGCGCGCAAGGTCCCGCCCACGATCGAGGGCGCGAGGCTGTTCGAAAAAAGGTAGGGCCGCGCCTTCTGCCTGAGGTACTCGACGATCTCCTTCCGCGCCGCTACGCAACCGCCGGAGGCGCCGCCTAAGGCCTTGCCGAAGGTGGTCGTGATGATGTCGACGCGGCCGCCTACGCCGCAGTGCTCCCAGCTGCCGCGCCCCGTCTTGCCTACGAAGCCCGTCGCGTGCGAGTCGTCCACCATGACAAGGGCGTCGTAGCGATCGGCCAGATCGCATATCGCGTCCAGCTTCGCGATGTCCCCGTCCATCGAGAAGACGCCGTCAGTCGCGATCATGCGCACTCGGCAGCCCGAGGCCTCCTTGAGACAGCGTTCGAGGCCCTTGGCGGCCTTCCCTGTGTCGGGATCGAGCTCCTCGACGTCGCGCATGTCGCCGTGCTTGTAAATCCATCGCTTGGCCTTGCACAAGCGGATACCATCGATGATCGAGGCGTGGTTTAGGCTATCGGTGATGATCGCGCAGTCCTCGTCGAGGAAGGGCTCGAAGACGCCCCCGTTCGCGTCGAAGCAGGAGGAGAAGAGGATCGAGTCCTCGGCGCCGAGAAAGTCGGCCATCGCGGCCTCGAGTTTTTTGTGCGGACTCTGGGTGCCACAGATGAAGCGGACCGACGCCATGCCGTAGCCCCAATCCTCCAGTGCCTTCGCGGCGGCGGCCCTGACACTCAGGTCCTGAGCGAGGCCTAAATAATTGTTCGCGCAGAAGTTGAGCACTTCCTTCCCGTCGGACACGTGGATAAGAGAACCCTGAGGGCCCGCGATGATACGCTCGTCTTTATAAAGGCCCTGGGCCTTGATATCCGCCAACTTGCTCTCGAGCTCGGACTTGAGAGAACCGAACATGACCATGCCTCCATTTTCGAAGCGATTATGGAACTTACTGACCCGCTTAGTAAACAGCCTGGTCAGCGGCGGCCTTCCCTTTCCAGCTCCTCGAGGATCAGGTCCAGGTCCGACTCGAGTCGGTCTAGGCTCTCCTCCGCCCGAGCGAAGGGATCGGCGATCCTAAACGCGTCGGCCGCGGGAGCCTCGCCCTCAGCGCGCTCGATGCGCTCAAAGGGGGGCCCGAGGGCCTCGGAGAGCTCGGGCCCCTTGATCGCCTCGCCGCAGTAGGGGCAGAAGCGGAAGCTCGAGAGGATGATGCTGTGGCAGGAAGGGCAGAATCTGACATTCATTCGGCACGCTTCACAATAGGCTCGCAGCTAATTCGGCCAACTCGGAGCGCTCCGTGCGCTGCAGCGTGACGTGCCCGAAGATCCGCTGCCCTTTGAAGACCTCGACGAGGTAGGACAGACCGTTCGAGTTGGCATCGAGGTACATGTTATCGATCTGATAAGGATCACCGGTGAGCACGACCTTGGTCCCCTCGCCCGCCCGCGACACGATGGTCTTGATCTCGTGGGGCGTGAGGTTCTGGGCCTCGTCGACGATCATATACTGGTTGGGCAGACTCCTGCCCCGGATAAAGGAGAGCGCCTCGATCTCGATGATCCTGTCCTTGACCAACTGCTCGAGGCTCTTCACGTTGGGCCGCTTGTACTCGCCCAATATGTACTCGAGGTTGTCGAAGAGCGGCTGCATCCAGTTCGCCATCTTGGCCGACTTTTCGCCAGGCAGGTAGCCTATGTCCTTGCCTACGGGCACGACGGGGCGGGTGACGAGCATGCGCGTATAGTGTTTGTCCTCCGCGGTGCGCTTGAGTCCGGCGGCTATGGCGAGAAGAGTCTTGCCGGTGCCGGCCTTGCCCACGAGGGTCACGAGGCGCACATCGTCGTCGAGCAGGAGCTCGAGGGCGACCCGCTGGCGGTCGTTCAAGGGATTAAGGCCCGCCACGGGGCCGTCCCATTCGGGCAGAACAGTGATCCTCGGGCGCTCAACATCGCTGCGGGCCAGGGCGGAATTGCCCGAAACCTTGTCCCGCAGGAGGACGAACTCGTTCGGATAGAGCCGGTCCTTCCAGGGCAACTCCCCGTCGCCCAGGAGGCGAGCTAAGGTCTCGGTCGAGGCGTCGAGCTCGCGCAGCCCCTGGTAGAGCGTGGTGATGTCGACCTTCTGCTTCTCGTAGTCGACCGCCTTGATGCCGAGAGCGGTAGCCTTGACGCGGGCGTTGATGTCCTTGGACACGAAGAAGACACGCCGCCCCTCCGCCTGGAGGGCGTAGGCACAGAGGATTATGCGGTTGTCGTTCTTCTCGAGCTCGATGCCCGGAGGCGTCTTGTCGGGCAGGGCGAGGGACACGCGCAATGTCGAGCCATTTTCGAGCCGCACGCCCTCGTTGAGGTTGCCTCTCCGCGCAATGGAGTCGAGGAAACGGATGGCCTCGCGCGCGCTCTTGCCCCTCTGATCGGGGTAGGTTTTGAGCTTGTCCAGCTCCTCGAGCACTTCGAGGGGGAGGACGATCTCATTGTCACGGAAAGACATTATCGCTTCGGGATAATGGATCAGGACGTTAGTGTCTATTACAAAGAGTTTAACCCCATCCGGAAAACCTAGCGACTGTTGTGTGCCCAAATCCCCTTCCCTTCCCCTATACTATAGGGCCATTCCCCGATTTTTTCCATAATATCCTGACGAAGGCCGAAAACCTCTCCTACTGAGAGGAAACAAACCAAGCATGAAAAGTTTACCATTGAATTGTTAGGGATGGATTAGGGAACGACTAGGGCTCGTCGGCAGGTCGATTTTAAGGAGTCTGCGCCGTCAGTGCGTTCCAGGCCGCAAGAGAGTCCATGTAGTCTCTCCAGTGCGCAATTTCCCGCTTTTCAATCGTGATGATCGAGCAAAAGCGATTGTTGTACTCTACGCCTGTCGCGAGAATGGTCCCATGGACCTCATATTCGATAATGACGACACGGCCATTGTCGGCCGTGTGGGTAGTCAACGTATCAGCGGATTGAATCTCGATATTGTCGCCATAGCCCCTGAACAGCTCCATCAGTTCGGCGCGCCCGTTGACAATGCGAGGCCAGCCGGGGAAGTCATAGAGGACCTCGTAAACGATGTCGTCACTGACGATGTCGAAAAAGTGCTCACCATCGACGAGGTCGCCTAACGCCCCTCGAACCAGCTCGAAATAAGGCCTGACGGCCTCATAATCAGCATGTTTCTGATCTGGCATCATGGGCTCTCTCCTTGCGCTTCACATGGTAGAGGTAGTCAAGCATTTGCAGGCGATTCGATAGTCGTTGAAGCTAGCGGAACCGTCAGCTCATAAAGACAGAAGCCGTTTCCTTAAGAAGCTGCCGAATCGGAAGGTGCTGCGGGCATATCGTCTCGCAATTCCCGCATTCAGTGCAGTTTCCCGGCTTACCCTTGATGAGTACATAGCCACTGAGCCATGCATCATGGGTTTCCCATATCGCTGATGCGTTGAGTGCAGCCATCAGCTCAGGAATTTCAACCCCGAACGGGCAAGGTTGACAATAGCGGCAACCGGTACAGTCAGCCCGAGTCTTGGCACGTAGAGCTTCACAAGCCAAATCGAAGACGGCAAGTCGATCCGTCGAAAGGCCATTAACCTCTGCGCTTTCGGCAACCCGGAGATTCTCCTCAAGTTGCGAAACTTCATTCATACCTGAAAGAAGTAGGCTTACTCCCGGCTGATTCCACACAAAACGTAGTGCCCATTCCGCGGGGCTCCAGCCTTCTGGTCGATCATCAAAAACAGTCTTCATACTCGAAGGCAAATCGTGAGCGAGGCGCCCTCCTTTAAGCGGCTCCATAACAACAACGCCAAGCCCCTTAGTAGCAGCATACTTTAGGCCTGCAAGACCTGCCTGATACTCAGTATCCATATAGTTAAACTGGATCTGGGCAAATGACCAGTCTTGGTAATCATTAATAATCCGAGGAAAGTCGTCCTTATGGCCATGAAAAGAAAAACCAGCGAAACGGATGCGGCCACTTGATTTTGCCGATTGGAGGAATTCACGAACACTAAGGTCTCTCATCCGATCCCAGTTCTCGCCATCTAGGCCGTGAACGAGGTAGCAATCGATATGGTCAGTATTTAAGCGTTCGAGCTGCATATTCAGGTATCTCTCCATATCAGCAGGCTCTCGAATAATTTGCTGCGGAAGCTTCGTGGCGAGGATAACGCGATCCCTCATCCCCCCAGATAGAGCCCTTCCTACAAATGGCTCGCTTTGCCCTTGTTGACCGAAGCTTGTCGCATGATAGAACCAGGCTGTATCTATATAGTTCACTCCGTGCTCGATAGCCTCATGGAGAAGCCGCGTTGCTTTTCCCTCATCTATTTTATCAGGTGCCCCGGCCGTCGGTAGCCTCATGCAGCCAAAGCCTAGTACGGAGACATCAAGTCCTGTGCGTCCCAGTGGCCTATACTTCACGACGTAACTCCTCTGATAGTGACCGCGCCAAGCTATTAGCGCCGATTTATTTCCTATAATATCATAGTTGATATCCTCGGGGAGCACAATTTTTTGGGCGTGGACTATGACTCCAGGAAAGATTCGAGGAATACCTGAACAGTGACCATTGCGCCTTTCTGGCACTGCTCAGGGTCGTTGAAGAGCATTGGCCTATAAATCACACGGCTCACAGGGATAGCTTACTTTTCGTTCTGTCGAGTTTCACTATGGAAGAATCTGCACACTTTGGGCGGCGACAAGATCGCGGAAAGCAGGGGAACAGCGGTTCCAATCCACAAGGTCTACCCTAAATGGAAGTTTCGACTCCTGGAAAGCTTCGACGATCCGGCCGAATCGCGCGATGGACAACGCCTCGCTCCCTCGCAGGGCCAGATCGAGGTCCGAATAGGGTTTTGCTTTCCCCTTGATCCTAGAACCGAAGGCGAAGACCTCGAGATCGGGGAAGTCTTGCGCAAAGATCGCTCGGATCTCTTCGATCTGAGAAGCGGAAAGGTCAAGCATTTCGCTCCTCGATCGCTGCCAGGAGTTTTTCCGCCTCAGCGAGAAGTTCCGGCGCGATGAGCGCGACGTCGCGGGCTACGGATGCGTCATAGGCATGTGAAGTGATATTTCTCGCGGCGTGGAAGGACATCCAGACATCGACATCCTCGATGAGCCGGTTTTCCGCTGCGATCCTGAAAAGCTCGCGCCTAGGTACTCCATCCACATAGGCGGCTCCGACATTGGCCTCGAGCCAGCGTTTCGCGAACTTCCACGAAAGTTCGTACGTGAACTCAATATTCTGGATCACCCCTGCCCGGAGGGCATTCCCGAGAGCCTCGTCATCAGGTCTGAGCGCCATCATCTCGGCGGCGACAGACATGGCCTGCTTCAGAGAGAAGATCGCTTTTCGAAGACTTTCGAGGTCGAGGGGCATTAACTGATTATACCGGTATGTCCAAGGGGGATTCAACGGGCCTTTTTCTGCGCCGTCAATGCGTTCCAGGCCGCGAGAGAGTCCATAGTTCGGCGCGCCCTTTATCACTCTCCCCCATTCGATTCGCAGGCTCTAGATAAGCACCGGGCCTGCATCCGTTGGAACCCGCTCATCTCGATGGACGCTAACGGCGGTCGCGCGCGCATAGGCTTGAAAGTAATCCGTCGTTATGGGAAACCAGCAGCTGACGGCTCGTGCGGGATCGGGCATTCGGCGAAGGTAAACAGAACACGGCCGAACAAGGTATTGAAGAAGTCGACGATGTCCGCGTTCAGACCTATGCGCGGGACGATGAATTCGATTCGCCCCATCCTCGACCGCAGGAGAAAATTGAAGAAGGCGGCTCCAGGACAACCGAGGTACATTTTCAATGCCTCGAGGGCGGGAGAGCTTTCCCCTTCAGGAAAAACGAGATAACCCCCGAGATAGTCGGCCTGCTTTCTGGGGTGCCTGTGAGCAGACTTCCGACGGAATCGGGAGGTTCGCATCTGGATATGGGTATAGAAGGGTACGGGGAGCTTCTCCGCCCCGAGCTCGATCGTCAGGACGGCGGGATCGAAAAAATTGTCATGGATTCCGAAATCCGAAACGGATGTGAGGAACGAGGGGTGCCTGCCGGCGCTTTCGGTTTCCCGATAGGGGTGCCTCGTCGATTCCACCAAAGGCTGGACCTCGTCGTCGATCAGGTGGGCGCGAATCTCCTCGATGCTGAAGGAGGGGTCTTCAACGAACCGCCAGACGGGATCCCTCAGACTCTTTTCCCAATAGCCGGCCTTCCCTTTTCCCCCCTGCCCGCCCAGGCCCAATACGCGAAGGATGCGAGAATCGCTTCCGGGCACGATATTCCCTTCCGCGTCCAGTTGGACGCAGACCTGGATGTTGGCGGTATGGCTTCCGGGGATATCCGGCTGCCTGACCCAGCCTCGCGGCGGTATCCGGACGGGCTTACTGCCTTTATCGAATCGGACGATTTCAGCGATGCCATCATAGCGAGGCTGTGCGACCGGCAGGTAGACAGCGAGAGGATTTCCCCCCGCGATATCGAAGTCGTATTCCAGCGTATAGATCCCGGCCGCCCCGATCACCCCGACCACGGCGGCCGATGCATTCATACCTGCGGGAATCCCGCGTATCCCCCTCGGCGACGGCCTGAACCTTCCTTCCATCGGCATGGGAAACGCGTAAACCCAGTCTCCCGGCGTCCACGGGTCGTTGTGATGTATCCAGTTGTCCCTATAGGACAGCGCGTAGATATGATCGATAAACCGGAAGTGCCTGTTGCCGTCGGGATCGACGGTAAATACGGTCGATTCCTTTTTCGCGGAGGAGAGGCAGAGGTCGTGATAGGTCCTCTCGACGTCGAGGGAAGGTCCCTCGTCGAAAGGCCACCCGTAATGCCGCCTCCATCTGAACCTGTCGGGGTCCTTTTCGAAGGTGTTCAGCAACCGATAGACCCGTCCCTTTTCGAGAATCACGAGCACGACATCGTTGTCGCAATGGATCTTTTGGATTCTTCCCGGATGGGAAAAGGGGTTCAAGCTTGTCGGTCGTCCTGTTTTCCCGACGAGCCTCCATATACGATCCTCTGCCCGAATCGCATTTTTCAGCCGGAAATAGAGACGCCCCTCGGCGTCACCCCGCGTGCCTACCGCGAAGAGATAGCAGTTGTTGAACTGCTGGGTGTCGGTAGCGAATTCGATGTGATCGGGGAATTCAACCATGGACGAAGTCTGTTTCGAGCCGAGTCTGGTTGTCAAGGGAAATAAGTCCTGTACCTCTTTTGCATCGCATCAGCGGATGTGCTACATTTGACCGAATTCCTTCAACGTTTTCCACGTATTGAGTAAAGAGGCCAGTATATGATTCTCAACGGGAAACGGGCCCTGTTTTGTATTTTCCTCATTGTGTCGATGGACTTTGGAATGTCGGCCGCCGAATCGCCCGCTCGAAGGGCCTTCATAGCACAGGGGGGACGGATGGATCTCTCCACGTACGGTTTTGGACCAAAAACCATGATTCCGCTGGATGGAGACTGGGAATTCTTCTGGGGAAAGCTAGTAGGTCCCAGGGATACGGCAACGCCGGCGACCGCCCTCGTTTCCATGCCGAATGGGCTTTGGCAGAATATCCGGATCGACAACCGTCTGCTCCCCGCCTACGGCTATGCAACCTATCGGCTCAGGGTGGCATTAGGGACGGGAAAGAAGGAACTGGCCCTGAAACTTCCCGAGGCATTCTCCGCCTGCAGGCTTTTCGTCAACGGTGAGGAATTGTTCGCCGCCGGTACGGTGGGCACCTCGGCCCTCGACTCGGCCTCGTATTACCAGACCGGAGTCGTCCGGTTCGCCCCCCGTGACGGGGACAACGAGATCCTGATCCAGGTTTCGAACTACCGGGAGAGGAGGGGAGGCATCGACCGGAAGATCTATATCGGCACGGCCAAGGCGGTAAGCGACGGGTATTCGCGTTCCCTCGCCATTGACCTCCTCGTTTTCGGAACCCTCCTCACAATGGGTATCTATCATCTCTTTCTTTTCTGGAACCGGCGGAAGGACCGCTCCCCTCTGTGGTTCGGACTCTTCTGCCTCATCATCTGTGGCAGAACACTTCTGTACGGGGAGCGGTTCCTCTACATGCTATTGCCGACCACACCGTGGAGGCTCTTCAACGTCGCGGACCATTTGAGTTTCTACCTGGGCATTCCGATATTCGTCGAATTCATCCGCCTCGTTTTCAGGGAGTACATCTCGGTCAGGGTCATCCGGATCTACCAGGGACTCGGCGTGTTCTTTTCGCTGTTCCTGTTTTTCCCACCGGCGGTTTTTAATACAACGGTCGTGTTCTACGAGATGATCAGCGGCCTGACGGGTATCTATCTGCTTTCGGTCATCATCTACGCGTTCATACGCGACAGGAGCGACGCCCTGATCACCGTGATCGGGGTTTCCGTTTTCGCAGTCTCCGCGGTCAATGAAATTCTCTACAACATGGGGATCGTCCAAACCTTCAACACTCTTTCCCTCGGGCTCCTCTTCTTCCTGTTTTCCCAGTCAATCCTCTTGGCCTTCCGCTTCTCCAAGGCCTTCAGCGACTCCGAGCATCTGAGTATCCAGCTGACCGATACCAACAAAGCGCTCAGACGATTCATCCCCCATGAGTTTTTCCAGCTCTTGAATTGCGAGGAGATCGTCGACATCAAGCTCGGCGACAAGGTCGAGAAAAACATGAGCGTCATGTTCACCGATATCAGGGGATTCACGGCCATGGCGGAGACCATGACCTCGACCCAGACCTTCAATTTCCTCAATTCCTATTTTGGCCGCGTCGGCGACACGATCAGGCTCAACGGCGGTTTCATCGATAAGTATTTCGGAGACGGGTTCATGTCCCTTTTCGCGAACCAGCCCGACGATGCCCTGAAAGCCGCAGTGGATCTTCAGAAGGTCGTCATCGAATACAACAAGCAGAGGGGATCGGTCGGATATGCGCCCATCAGCATCGGTTCCGGCCTGAATTATGGACCGCTCGTCCTGGGGACCGTTGGCGAAAAGAACAGGATCGATACGACAGTCATCTCGGACGTCGTGAATCTCTCCAGCCGGCTCGAAGGGTTGACTAAGCTGTATGGCAGGGGAACCATCGTGACAAAGGAATTCATCGAGTCGCTCGAAAAACCCGAGTCCTTCAACTGGCGCCTCCTGGGCTTGATCCGCGTACAGGGCCGCAAGGAAGCCATTGAAGCCGTCCACGTGTATGACGGACTCCCCCAGAACGAGTGGGAGTCCTATCATCGCAACAAGGAGGCCTTCGAATACGCCCAGTCTCTCTATCGGCAGGGGAAATTCCAGGAGTCCGAAGTTTGCTTCACCGAGCTTTCAAATATCCATCCCGATGATTTGGCAATCGGTTCCTATCTATCCCGTATCAGGCTGCTGATCAAAGCCGGTCTAACGAGCGATTGGGACGGAGTCGACGAAATCCTGTCAAAATGAGTATCGATCGCGGCAACAGTGAGTGTCATGAAGATTAGGTATCCGGCTATACCACGGTGGCCCTCTTCGCGGTTCATCAGCTATCATTATGAAATGGCGCTATCGACAGGCTGGAATCTAGCTCCTGCAACATTGATATTGGTAAACACGCCCGACAGCGGCACATAAAATTAGGATGATTTTGATGAGGAAATTGAAGAATGATATATTTATATAGTAAATAATGTATTTACACCTCCTCCTACTTTAATGGAGAAGGTTCTACTATACTAATTCTGAAGGAGGGTGACATGAATATGGATAATAAAAAAACTATCCTCCTTGTTGAAGATGAAGCTATCATTGCCTTGAGTGAAAAAAAAGAACTTGAGAAATATGGATATAGTATAGAAATGGCAACTTCTGGTGAGACGGCCATAGAAGCTTGTAGGGGAAATGACGATATAGATTTAATTCTAATGGATATTGATCTGGGCGAAGGATTAGATGGTGCGCAAACAGCTCAAAAAATACTTGAACGACGCGATATCCCAATAGTTTTCCTATCCAGCCATTCCGAGCCAGTGGTTGTAGATAAAATCGAGAAGATCACTTCCTATGGGTATATACTCAAGAACGCGAATATTACCGTCCTTGATGCTTCAATAAAAATAGCATTTAAGCTTTTCGAGGCAAATAAGAAATTTGCAGATGAAAATGAACATTTAAGTACTACTCTAAATTCTATAAGTGATGCCATTATCACTACAGATATGCAAGGTAATATTATCAGCATAAATCCGGTAGCGGAAAAAATGACTGGCTGGAAAATCGCTGAAATTAAGGGCAAGCCAATTGAAGAAACATTTGTGCTTATCAATTCGGAGACAAGGGAACCTGTAGACAGCCCTATTAAAAAAGCTATTGATAATGAACTTATAGCAGGCGTAGCGAATCACAATATACTTGTCTCAAAAGATGGCTTTGAATATCATATTTCCGACTCAGGCTCATCAATAAAAGATACAAAGGGGAACATAACAGGCGTACTGTTAGTGTTCAAGGATATTAGCGAAGAATACAAGATACAAAGGACCTTACGCGAGAAAGATGAAAAACTTTCGGCAGCCAACGAAATGTTTCAGACTGTAATAGACTCAATGCCTCAATATATTTGCTGGAAAGATAAAGATTCAGTATTCCTCGGATGTAATAAAAACCATTCTGATATGTTTGATTTGCCTGATACTGAGTCAATAATCGGGAAAACCGATTGGGACTTGCACAGAGGGGGGAAAAAAATAATTGAACAATATATAAACGACGATAATGAGGTAATGGAAAATAATACTCCTAGGTATCATATTATCGAGGAAGCCTATTATCCGAATGGAAAAAAAAGATTGCTCGACACGAATAAAGCCCCACTCCATGACGCTAAAGGCAATGTATATGGAATCATGATTGCATACTCGGATATTACCGAACAAAAAAAAGCCGAAGAAGCCCTTGCCCAAGAACAGTATTTATTACAAACCCTTATGGATACGACTCCTGACCATATTTTCTTCAAGGATAAACACAGCAGATTCATCAAAATCAGCGTCTCTCAATTAGAAAAATTCGGGCTCAATGATGCATCGGAAATTTTAGGGAAGACCGATTTTGACTTTTTCACAGAAGAGCACGCTCAACAAGCATATGACGATGAGCAAACGATAATCAGAACAGGCATACAGATTAAAAAGGAAGAAAAGGAAACATGGAATGACAACAGTATTACATGGGCTTATACAATAAAACAACCATTAAAGGATAAAGACGGGACAGTGATAGGAACATTTGGTATTTCGAGAGATATAACCGAGCTCAAAAATATCGAGGAAAGGCTGGCTCAAGAACAATATTTTCTCCAGACGCTTATGGATACTAGCTCAGATTATATCTATTTCAAAGACCTCAAAAGCAGATTTCTTCGAAGCTCAAAGGCACATGCTATATATCTAGGCCTGACAGATCCTTCGCAAATGATAGGAAAAACAGATTTTGATTTTTTTTCCACGAATCATGCCACAGAGGCCTATAAGGATGAACAAATAGTAATACGAACAGGGAAAGCACTAAAAAAAGAAGAAATCAATAGCAGGATCAACGCCCCGGAAACATGGGTTTTGACAGAGAAATCGCCATTGATGGATAAAAATGGGAATATTATCGGGACTTTTGGTATTTCGCGAGATATTACCGAACGAAAGCAAGCACAGGAAGCCTTAAAAGAAAGCAATGAGAGATATCAAGGCATAATTGAAAGGATTTCTGATTACATATTTACCGTTTATTTAAGAAATGGTGTAATAATTAACACGGTACATAACCCGGCTTGTATTACGGTCACTGGGTATACAAACGAGGAATTCTCGGCCGATCCATACCTCTGGTTCAATATGGTACTCCCAGAAGATAGAGACCTTGTAGAGGAACATACGTCCCATATTCTATCCGACACTGTCCCTGACGCTATCGAGCACCGCATTCATCGAAAGGATGGGGCTTTGCGATGGATAAGAAATACGCCTGTTCTCCACCATGATCCGAATGGAAATCTTATTTCATATGACGGAATCATTGTTGATATAACTGAACGCAAACTTGCCGAGGATAAAATCATTAAATTGCTTCAGGAAAAGGAACTTATTCTCAAAGAAGTTCATCACCGAATAAAAAACAACATGAATACGATTAATAGTCTTCTTTCCCTTCAGACCTCGACCCTAAAAGAACCTAAAGCGGTCAAAGCGCTTGAAGATGCTGAGAGTCGAGTTCAAAGCATGATGGTTTTATATGATAAACTGTATCAATCCTCTAGCTTTACCGATGTATCAGTCAGGGAATACATTCCATCTCTAGTAAAACAGATAATAAATAACTTCCCAAACAGCGATTCCATAAAAATAGAATTAAAGCTTGATGATGTTATTTTTAGCACAAGGGTTCTACAGCCCCTCGGTATAATAATAAATGAACTCATTACCAATATAATGAAATATGCTTTTATTGGGAAAAATGAAGGGCTAATCAAAGTATCCATATCATTAGAAGGTGAAAAAGTCAAATTAGTAATCCAAGACAATGGTAATGGCATGCCAGAATCTATCGATTTCAATCATTCAACTGGTTTCGGATTAATGCTTGTTGAAACGCTCACAAAACAGCTAGATGGGAATATTAGGATCGATCGAGAAAATGGAACAAAAATAGTGCTTGAACTCGATAAATGATTCCGTGGAAGTTGTGCCCAACCGCTGAACATTGAGTCGGAAGAGGGTCGTATACCCCTCAGCTCTGCAGGGTTCGTTCATTAAATATTGACAACTCCAAAAGACATGTTAGAATGAATAGATTGTTTTTGCTCGCGGTTTCAAAGAGTCTGGTTTATTCCATTAAGGAGAGGATATGGAGAAGGAATTCAACCAACAATCCTTTGACGGTCTCAACCTTCGTGGGCGCACCGACGTGCCGGATAGACCGAAAGCAATTGTTGTTATCGTCCATGGCCTCTGCGAGCATCTCGGCCGCTACGATTACCTAACTAAGCGTCTCGAGGGAAAGGACTACGCAGTGTACCGCTTCGATCATCGCGGCCATGGAAGGTCCGAAGGCAAACAGACCTTCTATAAGGATTTCGGCGAGATAATCGAAGACACCAAAACGATCGTCGACAAGGCTAAGGCCGAGAATCACGGGAAGAAGGTCTTCCTCATCGGCCACAGCATGGGCGGTTACGCGGTCGCTCTTTTCGGCACGAAGTATCCAGGACAGGTCAGCGGCATCATCACTTCCGGCGCGCTCACTCGCTACAATCTTCCGATCTTCGGATCATTGCCTCTGGCACAACCCGCCGACACCTATACGCCCAACGGCCTCGCCGACGGCGTCTGCAGCGATCCTTCGGTCATCGAAGCTTACGTGAATGACCCGCTGGTGGCCAAGCAGGTGTCCTTCGGCCTCATCAACACCATGCACGACGGCGTCGAATGGCTAAAAGCCAACGCTAAGAGCTTCGCGGACTCGGTGCTTGTCATGCATGGGGCCTTCGACGGTCTCGTCGCGGAGAAGGACTCACGGGACTTTTTCGGTGATATCTCCTCGAAGGACAAGACGCTGAAGATCTGGTCTTCTCTCATGCACGAGATCTTCAACGAAAAGGCGAAGGACGAGGTGATCGACGAAGTCCTGCGATGGCTCGATAAGCGAGCATAAGGGATCCGTATAGTTATCGCCGCCAATACTAGTAAGGCGGCTGTTTATGAGGACGAATCTTTTGTGGGAGAGGAACGACACCCGCTTCATCTGCTTTCTAATCCTCGCTCCCATCGACATCAATCAGCACTTTCATTGTTGTTTCACGGTTCTTGTCAATGTATTCGTAAGCGGCAAGATACTCCTTGAATGGATAATGTTTGCTCATGAGCGGCTTCAATTGAATTTTGCCATCCCCCACGAAGCGTATAGCATCGAGGTAATCTTCATGCCGGTACATCATCGTAGTATTCAAGTCGAGCTCATGATCGTTGAGGACGGCTAAATCGACATTTGCCATTCCGACATACACAGCCACGAGGATGATCTTACTGCCTTTTCTCGCATATTTGATCGCCTGCCCCATGGTGATGTCATTTCCCGCACAGTCGTAGATTATGTCCGCCTTATCCTGCCCGAAGCAGGACACTAGAGCCTCTCCGAAGTCCCTGCCCCGCGTGTTTACGGTATAATCGGCCCCGCACTTTTTCGCCAAATCGAGACGATAATCGCTGATATCGCTGATAAGAACTTCAGAAGCGCCCATCGCCTTGGCGCTCTGGGCAAGGAGTATTCCGATGGGACCGGCTCCAAGCACGGCTATTTTGAGACCCTTGACATCGCCTGCCTGCTTTATCGCGTGGACAGTGACTGCAAGCGGTTCAATCATCGCACCTTCATTGTATGTCATCGTGTTTGGGAGTAAGGTTATCTTTGAAGCGTCCACAGCGAAGTACTCGCTCGCGGTTCCGGTTGTCTGAAAGCCCATGACCTTCAGCTCCTCGCACAAGTTATATCTGTCATGCGTGCAGGGATAGCATTTCCCGCAGTAGACTTGCGGCTCAATGGTGACCTTTTGCCCTATGGCAAGTTCCTCTACTTCCTCACCAAGAGCGGCAATCTGCGCGGACACTTCATGGCCCTGCGTGACAGGGTATTTTGTGAAGGGATGGGTCCCGTGGTATACATGGATATCGCTGCCACACACTCCGATTTTCTTGATCTTGACCAAGACTTGTTCCTTCCCTGGTTCGGGGACAGGAACAGTTCTGAACTCTATCTGCTTAGGAGATGTCATCACTTCCTGTATCATCGCCTTCGGAATCGCCATTGTTTTCTCCTTCCTTAAACAGGAATCTCAATCCAGCTAGAATGCCCCTCGCCGAAATAAACAGTCTGATTTGCAATCCTGCTCTTTTTTTGAACCGACCAACAGCCCGCATAGTTGGAATGAACGGAATATTGTGGAAAATCCGAGGAAGTAATATCCACTCGAATCCGTGAGCCTTTTTTGACCCGATAAGCCACATCCCAGCTGTCGATCATAATTTTAACGATATCCATAGGGGTGTAAGACATTCGCGTTTTGCTGCCGTTCCGGTATCCCAGGGTGGTAATGCCCGTTCTGATATTGTAGGATTTCCCATCCGGGGTCATTTCCATGAGTTTAAACACGAACGCAGTGTCGTCCGCATCTGTAGAAACTTCTATGTGTAATTTTATCTGGCCGAGAATGTCCATGTCGGAGTCAAGCGGTTCGGAAATGCAGCTGACGACATCGCTTCTTGCCCCCGGTGCCGGCTGCAGAAGGCTGCCGATTCCCGTTTTTGTGTAAAACAGAGATTCAGCGCCGTGCGATATGACAGGCTTCTCTGGGTCATAGGGAAAATGGAAACTCCCGGTTTTCTGTCCAGTGTTTTCGTGCAACGCATAGTGATCCTCTGCAACCTTTTCGCCAAGATAAAACCTTTTCACGGGGGGAGAGACTGTTCGGAGACTCTTACGTTCGAACCATGTATCGGCGCCTATTAGGTACATTTTCACTTTGCCTTCCGGTATTTTCCCTCCCATCAAAATCTGATGGAACCACTCGAAGGCTCGACAGATGTCATTATTCTCTACACTGCTATACTCTTTGCCTTCAAGACGGATATTGAAGTCATGGTCCCATGCTCCGACCTGGAATACACTGTGCTCCTTTGTCTTTTCGGGAATCGACAGCCAAGTTTCAATCGCGGAACCTAAATGGTGGTCATACCACCCCTCTCCGACAAAGACAGGAACATTCAATCGTGTCGGTACCTCTTCCAGCATTCCCCAGACGTCCTGATGCCAAAAGGGGTCTCCAGCGTCGGTCTTGGTGATATAGTCTCGATACCAATCTATTTTTTTGCCCCAAAGGTCCTCATCCACACAGATATGCGGTCTGTAAAGGCATGACTTCAGATATTCTGCCATGATTGGGAATCCTGCATTTTCCATGGTCCAACCGGTCAGGATGTCATGGCGGAACAGTCCGTCCTTATATGCCGACACCTGACGGTGTGTGCCGTAATGGGTGAGATACATCGTCTTCACTTTTTCAGGGAGTATGTCCGATATTGACCAGCCCGTCATTGCCAGGTAGGAGCATCCGAAATAACCTGCGTTTTTCACCCAGCCCTGAGCGCATAGCCAGTCAACCATCTGCTTGCCGTCTGCTCGTTCGTTTACATTTGGCTCCCAAATACCCTCCGACCCCCCTGTCCCCCGACAATACTGGTAAACAAAAGCAAATCCTCTTCTGGCATATTCCACCGCGGTCGCCCTGTATATCGGATCATTTTTTGGGTAGCAGGTTCTGACGATGATTGTCGGAACACTGCCTTCGATATCAGGTCGATAAAGGATTGTACGCAACGAGAACCCGTCATTCATTGGGAGGGAACACTCGGTTGGATCCCTCACCGCACAGAAAGGCTTAACTTTGCAATTAGAAAATTCATTCCGAATTCTTTCCAGCTTAATTTCTTCTTCCGGCATAATCGAAGTCCCTTTCAATGATTTTCCGCGCATATTATTCAAATAGAGTGCAGGCGACAAAATGCCCCTCGGATATCTCCTTAAGCGGGATGTCCCGGATTTTGCATTTCTCGCTGACTTTGGGACATCTTATCGCGAAACGGCAGCCAGGTTTCGGTTCAATTGGGCTCGTGAGTTCGCCTCTCATGATTTCTTTTGAAGTTTTCTTCCCGCTTAGGCTTGGCACTGGTACCGCGTCTAGCAGCCCTTGAGTATAGGGATGCATAGGGTTCCGAAACAACTCATCCGATTCGCAATACTCGACACATTGGCCGAGATAGAGCACGGCAATTGAATTGCTGATATGTTTCACCACGGAGAGATCATGGGTTATAAACATGTAGGTAAGGTCTTTTTCATCCTGAAGGTCCATCAGCAAATTCAGAATCTGAGCCTGAATCGACACATCCAATGCTGATACCGGTTCATCACACACAATGAAATCCGGGTTTAGCGTCAAAGCTCGAGCAATACCGATACGCTGACGGCGACCACCGTCCAATTCATGCGGATAGCTATTAGCGTAACGGTCAGCCAAACCGACAGTTTTAAGTAGCTCATGGATCTTACTTTCATATTCGTCTTTCGACCTACAGATTTTAAATAACCGCAATGGCTCGCCAATGGATTCCGCGGCCGATTTTCTCGGATCAAGGGAAGAATACGGGTCCTGGAAAATCAGTTGCATTTTTTGGCGCAATATCAGCATTTTTTTTGCGGAATAATTGGTGATTTCCTGAGCGTCAAAAAATATCTGTCCTGATGTTGCATCCAAAAGCCTGAGGATCAAACGTCCCAAAGTGGTTTTACCGCATCCAGATTCGCCAACGACACCCAAGGTCGTACCTTTCCTAATTTCGAAGGACACATCGTCCACAGCGTGAAGCAATCCGCCTGGAGTCTTGAAATATTTCTTCAGATTCCTAACTTCTATCAGAGTATCCGACATTATTGACGCCCTCCATCGCTCTTGTCATATAAATGGCATCTGATCAAATGGTCTGATTCTACTTCATTCAAGCACGGAGCATCCTTACATGCTTCTATGGCGAATTTACAACGCTCCGCGAAACGGCAACCTTCGACCTGGATCGTGGGATCCGGCATCAAACCTTCAATCATCTCCAAACGTTTCACTTTGGAATCGAGCTTTGGTATAGAAGCAAATAGACCTCTCGTATACGGATGTTTTAACTCTCCATTGAAGATTCTTTCTATTTGTCCCAGCTCCACTATTTCCCCGGCATACATCACTGCGACCTTCTCGCAGTTCTGCGCGATGATACCCAAATCATGCGTGATCAAGATCATTGCAGTGTTAAGTCGCATCTGTAAGTCATGAATCAGGGCGAGCATCTGTGCCTGGATCGTCACATCAAGAGCAGTTGTCGGTTCGTCCGCCAAGATAAGCTTAGGTTCACAGACAAGCGCGATGGCTATCACGATTCGCTGTTTCATCCCGCCAGAAAACTCATGCGGGTATTCATATTTTCGACTAACAGGAATACCCACCATGTTCATCATATCATCTACACTGCGGTCAAGATCTTCCTTGGTCATCTTGGGATTATGAATTCTAAGAACCTCAAGAATCTGATTCCCAACGGTCATAACCGGATTCAGGCTGGTCATAGGATCCTGGAAAATCATGAAAACTACATTGCCGCGAATCGCGCGAATATCACGCTCAGATGCTTTCATGATATCTTTACCGTCGAGAGTTATAGAGCCTGAAGTCACCTTCCCGATTCCCTGCGGGAGAAGGCGCATAATACTCAGGGCGGTCGTAGTTTTCCCTGCACCGGTCTCTCCAACCAGACCGAGTGTCTCACCACGGTTCAGCGAGATATCCAGACCGTCCACGGCATATACTGTTTCGTCTTCAGTGTTGTAAACAACGCTTAAATTCTTTATATCAAGCAACTTGCGATCTTCCATGCTCATAGATCCTCTCTGGTTCAATTATACGGCATCTGGCTAGGCGCTATTTTAGTGCGCCTCTGAGTTTTGGATCCAACGCATCACGCAAAGCATCACCAACTATATTAAAACAAAGTACAACAATCAAAATTGCGACACCAGGAGCGATTGCTATAATCGGATTCATGCTTAAATAGGAATAACCGTCGCTGACCATACCGCCCCATGAAGCAGTAGGCGGGTTTATGCCCATCCCTAAGTAGCTCAACGCAGCTTCATTCAAGATTGCTGTACCGAGATTCATAGTCATTAATATTATGACTGGCGATAAGCAATTAGGTATAATATGCGAAATAGCGTTCTGCAGTTTTCCGGCACCGCATATTGTCCCGGCAGTTACGTAGTCCAATCCGTTCAACGTAAGTACCTGGCCTCGGGTCACACGCGCATAGCTGGGAATCATGCTGATCCCCACTGCCATTATTACATTGAACAATCCTTTCCCAAAAATACTGCCAAGGAATAAAGCCATGATTATCATTGGAATTGACAGCATAGCGTCCATAATACGCATGATGACACTATCAGCGACACCACCGACGATTCCGGCTACGGCTCCTAAAAACATTCCGATTATACCGGAAAACAAGACCGCAACAAAACCAACAGAATAAGAAATACGCGCGCCATAAATGATCCGCGTCAAAACATCGCGTCCCATGCTATCCGTCCCCAGAAGATGCTTCGCCGAGAAACTTAGTAAAGCGCTGCTCAAGTCCTGTTTGTTTGGTTTATACAGACAGATGTAGGGAGCAATAATAGCAGCAATCAAAATAGCGATCAAAATCGCCAAACAAACGACAACTGCTTTTCTCCCAAAGAAAACCCTGATAAACCTTGCCCTTCTTTTGGCTTCTCCGGTCTTGTTACTCGGCTTCACATTTTCCTGCATTGCGCCTTCCCTCTTCCAAGTCTCACTACGTGGAAATTTAATTGTACATAAGATATTCTATTTATCGCGCCGATCTAATTCTCGGATCGATAACCCCATAAAGGATATCGACCAAAAGATTGCAGACTGCGACTGCACATGCGATCAAGAATACGCCATTTTCTACAACCATGTAGTCCTTGCTCTTGATCGCGGTAATCATCAGGTTGCCCAAACCATCGATATTGAAAATGGACTCAATCAGAACGGTACCGCCTATCATAGAGCCCAATTGAACCCCCATTACCGTTATAATAGGTATCAAGGCATTACGAAGCTCATGTCGCACAATAATAACGCTCCGATCTACGCCTTTTGCCTCTGCCGTACGCACGTAATCCTGGCGAACAACCTCGAGCATGGAAGAGCGGGTCTGACGGGCGAACTGCGCAATCGGCCCCAAGGCCAAAATGCCTACCGGCATGACCAGGTGCCGCAACCAATTGCCTATCCCTTCAGACGGAGAGACATAGCCCTGTACGGGAAGAATTCTTAAAACGAGTCCAAAAAACAAGATCGCTATGATTCCAATCCAAAACAGCGGCATTGCCATACCGGCGTTGGCGATTACCGAAATAGTGGTGTCGATCGCATTCCCACGATTAAGCGCGGCAATAATCCCGAATAAAATGCCAAAAATTACGGCAATCACGAAAGCGGGAATCACTATCATCAAAGTGGTCCCCAATCTAGAAAATATCACATTGGAAACTTCAATATTATAGGTGACGGAATGGCCCATCTGGCCATGAAAAAGGCCCGCAATCCACTTGAAATACTGAACGATGACTGGTTGGTTATAACCATACAACTGCGTATAATATTGAATTTGCTCCTTGGTCGCAGTGGGGCCAAGATAATTGAGAATTGGATCGCCTGGCACAAGTTGCATCAGTAAAAATACGATCAACGTCACCAGAAACAAAACGACGATGGATTGGCCAAGTCGTCGCAAAATCATAGCACTTATACTGTTCGTTTTCATGAAACAGTTCCCCTATCAGTGAAAAGAAGAAGGCCGGCTAGTTGCCCAACCGCCCTTCTCAACCATCTTTGCAATGGCCTGAGTAACAGCCATTTTATTTGTTCTGCATTTTTACATCATTATCATTCAGTTGCAGTGGCTTCAAATCACTTATTCAGCCAGCAGTTTTCGATATTCCAGGTAGCAACGTGGTCTACACCACGACCATCATCCATAACATAGCTATACTTGAAAACTGGCTCGTTCTGGATGAAAAGTGGCTTGCCGAACAGTGCATACTTGTCATAGATAAGTGTCTGCATCTGATGTTCCAGATCTTCTTTGACGGTCTCGGTCGGGGCGATGCGGATTTTCCCCAAAAGCGCCAATGCATCCTGTGGATGTTGGATGCCAGCTGCATAGAAAGCAGCGTCCTTATCGAGATGCCTACCCATGTATAGACCTAGGTCTGGAGAAATTGAATGGAAATGTCCCATGATGCCTTTCCACGTACCGGTGGAATACAGTTTCACCTGCGTAGATTCGTCGACCAGATTTATGTTGCATTGGATTCCAACTTCGGACAGCATATTCGCGGCCGCCGTGAAGATATCTTTATTGCCGGGGTCAGTAGTGACAGTCGTGCTGAAGCCGTTGGGATAGCCTGCCTGAGCCAAGAGCTGCTTGGCTTTTGCCGGATTGTAGGGATAACCCTTAACGTCTTTTGAGTACGTCACAGCATTCGGGGCCGCCCACTGATTGGTTGCGATCAACATGCCATAACCGAACGCCTTGCACAGTGCCTCCGAATCGATTGCATAGCACATCGCCTGGCGGACTAGAACATTCGCAAATGGGGAACTCGAGTCGGAACTGTTGGGAATCAGTCCAGTGCCAACCAGCCCTTGCCCCGATTTGTTCGTCTCCAAGATGAATTTTGGATCTTTAATCAGCTGCTGGGCAACCGTAAGGTTATTCATATGGAGAATTTCATATTCTCCCGCCTGGAAAGCGGAAGCCCTTGTCGTCGGCTCGGTGACCGTATCGATTTCCACACCGTCGAGGTACGGCTTGCCGGGCTGCCAGTAGTTCCGGTTTGCGGTATATTTGACGGATACGCCGGATTTGAATTCCGTTACCTGAAAAGGTCCGGTGCCGCAGGAAGAGTTGCGCAGCTTGTTCACGTCTTTCAGGGCAGCCGGCGACATATAATAGATAAAGAAACCAACGGATTCCAACGTTGAGGAACTCCATTCTTTCAATACCATCTTGATGGTAGTGTCGTTGATCACTTTGCAGCTTGCAACGTTCTTGGTTTCGTTTCTATTGCATTTTTGGTATTCTTCAATATTGGTTTTTACTGCATCCGCATTAAAAGGGGTACCATCCGCGAATTTGACGTTCTTGCGCAGGTACCAGGTGATACTCGGCTCTTTCGGGTTCGTCTCCCACTTTGCGGCAAGTTTACCGATAACTTTTCCACTGTCGTCGTAGTAGGTAAGCGACTCATAGGCCGTTGTTAAATAAATTAAAGATGCATTGGTGGTGCATTCCGGAGTATATCCCGGAGTCGTACACGTGTTATTCGTGGCATAACGCAGTATACCGCCCTTTTTAATACCTTCCGCGGTTGCGGGGACGCACACTAGCTGCGTCAGGGCAAGTGTAATAAAGAACAGAACGCCGATGAATTTGTTCATTTCAGTACCTCCCTAAAATACTCGTTACCCGAGATTTCTCGGATGGAACGGCCACTATTAACCTTTGCATGAAAATGCCATTTCCTCATTCGTCATGCCTAGAATGCCCTTCATGATCTCTTCGCCGTTTTCTCCGAGCAATGGTGCCTTGGCATATGTTATTCCTGAATACTCGGTGAATTTGATAGGACAACCGATGATCTTCATCATTCCATCCATCGGATGCTCGATGTCGACGATCATCTTTCTCGCCTCGACGATATGAGGATCACTGACGACTTTATCGATTGTGTTAATGGGGGCGCAGGGGATGCCATTCTGCATCAGCTGATGGAGGACCTCATCGATGGTAAAGCCTCGAGTCCACTCGCTTACCAATTTGTAGAGAGCCTCATTTTCCTTAACGCGATCTTTATTGAGGCAGAACCTCCCATCTGCGAGGAGTTCCTTCCGGCCGATCGCTGTGCAAAATTTGTTCCAAAGGGCGTCATTGCCGACTGCGATCACGACCCACCCATCCTTTGTCGGAAACGAGTCGTAGGGATAGATGAACTCATAGCGATTTCCGATGCGCTCCGGTATGCGCTTCTCGGCCATGTAGATCTCTATCACCGTCTCCATGGCGCTGACCGAGCAGTCGACGAGCGAAACATCCACTCTGTCGCCGTGATTGGTCTTTTCGCGTCCTTGCAGCGTGGCGAGGATGCCGATGCAGCAATTGAGGCCGGCTAGGACATCGCCGATAGCGGTGCCGGTGCGCGTAGGAGGCGAATCCGACCAGCCGGTGACACTCATCATACCGCTTATCGCTTGTGCGATAATATCATAACCGGGATATTCTCGATAAGGCCCGTACTGCCCATAACCCGAAATCGACGCCATGACGATTTGTGGATTGATTCTCTTGACCGCCTCATAGGAAAATCCGAGCTTCTCCATTGTGCCGGGCTTATAGTTGTCGACGATCACGTCCGAGACCTTGATCAATCCTTCGAGAACGCGCTTGGCCTTTTCATCCTTGAGATTGAGCGCGATGCTTTTTTTGTTTCGATTCAAGTTGGCGAAATACATGCTAATATCTTTGTCGAAGGGAGGATACGAGCGACTATCGTCGCCCTTCCCGGGCTCTTCGATCTTGATCACTTCCGCGCCCATGTCGCCGAGTAGCATTGTACAGTAGGGGCCTGCCAGGACGCGGCTTAAATCCAGGACTCGCAGCCCCTCGAGCGGTTTCTTCATTGAAGTACTCCTTCTTTTCAGTTGCGTACAGGACGCTCGATGACCGCGGCGATGCCCATGCCACCACCGACGCACAGCGACGCAAGTCCGAATCGACAACTCCTTCTCTCCATCTCATAGAGCAGCGTGACAAGGATGCGGGCTCCGCTCGCGCCGATCGGGTGTCCCAGGGCGATGGCCCCGCCATTGACATTCATCCGTGCAGGGTCGAGCTTCAGTTCCCTAGCGACAGCGATAGCTTGCGCGGCGAAGGCTTCGTTGAGCTCGATAAGATCGACATCCGCCAACTCGAGGCCGGTTGCGTCAAGAACCTTCCTGATAGCGGCTATCGGTCCAAGCCCCATATACCTCGGATCTACACCCACCGATTCAACGCCGCGCACGAAGGCCATCGGCGCAGGAGAGAAGGTACGCGCCTTTTCCCAAGACGCAAGCACGAGAACCGCGGCACCGTCGTTTATCCCAGAAGCATTACCGGCGGTAACGGTTCCATCATCTTTAAAACATGGTTCTAATTTACCGAGCGCCTCGCACGTGGAGTCGGATCTGGGCGACTCGTCCTCTCTGAAGACGACTTCCTTCCCCTTCTTCTCTACGACACGAACGGGCACGATTTCTCGCTCGAAAGTTCCATCCTGAATAGCCCGCAGAGCCTTTAGCTGGCTCTCTTCGGCAAACTCGTCCTGCTCAAGCCGACCGACCTCGCACTTTTCTGCCACATTCTCGGCGGTCATACCCATGTGATAGCCGTAAAACGCATCGACCAGCCCATCTCTGAGCAGCAGGTCCTGAAACGCATAGTCGCCCATTTTAAGACCCCACCGCGCCTTGCCGACGCCGAATGGCGCTTGGGACATGCACTCCATGCCGCCCGCCACAACGACTTCTGCGCCGCCACAACGAATTTTGTCCACGGCGAGATCGACAGCCTTAAGCCCGGAACCGCAGACCATATTGACAGTACAGGCGGGCACTTCAACGGGTATCCCCGCCTTTATCGAAGCCTGCCGCGCCGGGTTCTGACCTTGTCCCGCCTGAATGACATTTCCCAACAGGACCTCATCAACGAGCCTTCCTTCGAGGCCAGCCCGTTCCAACGCGGATCCGATGGCGACACTCCCGAGCTCGGCGGAGCTGGTGTTTTTCAAAGTTCCGCCGAATTTTCCGATCGCGGTTCGCGCAGCGCTCACTATTACGACATCACGCATACCAATTCCCCGGCTCAACTGCATACCTTAATGGAGTCGTTTTGCTCAGTCGGCATCGAGCTCTATTTCCATTCTCATAAGGGCAGCCGCCATCGTCTTACCAAGAGTGTCGAGCCTCAGAGAGCGCGTGGCTCCCCCGTCCAGGGCGTGATGCATGACGAAATTGAAGCCATCCAACTGGCGGATCTCGTATCGCTCAATGTCGCCGGTCACCATGCCCCTGAAATGTTTCTTGACGCTATCGGGGGTGACTTGACTCTTTATAGCCCCGAAATACTTGGGCTCGCGCGCATAGAGGCAGATATTGGATACATCGCCTTTATCTCCTGATCTGCCATGCGCGATATCCTTAAGAAAGACCTTCATTTACTTAACCTCCTCGACATACGCACAGAGCTTGATAGCATCCCTGGGGATGAGAGTCGGCCACAGCGCGAAGACTTCCTCAGGCTTCGCCCTCCCGCCAAAGAAACAGGATGCGGGCGGCCCGTTCAGAATGAAGGGCGCTATTTCGGGCGAGAGCTTGCTCGCCTCTTCCTTAGTCTTGGTCTTGACCGCAATTCTGAGGACTACTTCGTTCAGCTCTTCCTTCATGTCGCTCGCGAGCGGGCCATGCAAGGAATTGAGCCCCACGAAATCCGTTCTGATCTCTTCAGCGCAGAGACCCTTCATCTTGAGCCGCTTGAGGATGGTTTCCTTGGCCGACTGGGCCTTCTCCAAGGCATCGGGCCAGCTGAACGGCAGATACGCGGTGTTTCGATATCCTTCCGTATAGCCGACGCAGAGTTTCAGCGTGTCGGGCCGCTTTTCCCCGCGCACGCCTTGTACGAAGACCCTGTTCTCACCTACTTGCCGCAAAGTGCACTTACTGAAATCGGCCATGACATCAGGAGTAATATACATCTCCGGGTTGTGAATTTCGTAGAAGAGCTGCTCCTTGACCGACTGCGTGGTCATGAGCCCGCCCTGATTCTTCGTCTTCGTGATGATGAGTTCGCCGGGGCCGCTCACCTCTGCTATCGGGTAGCCGATATTCTCAGGCTGAGGGACCGATCTCCAATCGTAATCGTAGTTCCCGCCCGAAACCTGCGCGCCGCACTCGAGAAGATGTCCGCACAGTATGCCCGTGGCGAGCGAGTCCCAATCGTCCGCCTTCCATCCGAACTCATAGGCGAGCGGGGCGAGAAAGAGGCTCGAATCGGTGGATCGACCGACAATTACGATATCGGCACCGCCTTTAAGGCATTCGATTATAGGTTCGGCGCCATAATAGACATTCGCGTTGACGATTGCGGGCAGTATCGGATCGATGCTTTCGCCAGTATCCATATTAGTCATGCCGATTCCCTGCTTCTTGAGCTCGAGAATGCTATCCATGACATCGTCGCCCACGACATAGCCGACTTTCAGATGAAGGCCCGCCGTCTTAATCGCTTGCTTAGTGGCCTCCACGGCCGCCTTGACGTTCATGCCGCCGGCATTCGTGAGTACCTTTATCCGTTTCTCTTTCAGGATAGGCAGCAAATCGTTCAGCATCGTGATGAAATCTCGCGCATACCCCGCCTGGGGGTTGCGCTCTCTCTGTCTTCCCATGATCGACAGAGTCAATTCCGCCAAGTAATCGCATCCTATATAGCTGACATCGTCGTTTCTCGCGATATTGACCGGGGCCTCGTTCAAATCCCCCCAGAATCCCTGGCCTCCGCCAATCCTGATCGTTTTCATTCACTCTCCTATTTCGTGGGGCTCCCACCGCCCAATAAACCCAACGTTGTTTAGCTTATGGCTGGTCTTTGAATTTGAGAAATATATATTTGTTGCGTCTTTTATACTTTTTTCGTATAATGAGCGACCATGGAATTGCGGTCTATCAGGTATTTTGTCGCCGTGGCGGAAGAACTCAGCTTTACCAAGGCGGCGGAACGGCTCCACATTGCGCAACCTCCGCTGAGCCAGCAAATCAAGCATCTTGAAGAGGAAGTGGGGACTCTTCTTTTTGAAAGGACCAAGCACTCAGTCATGCTGACCGAAGCCGGAAGAAACTTCCTAGCAATGGCATACAAGATCCTTCAAGATGCGGAAACGGCTGTCCTCTCTGCCAGAGAAGCGGGCCGAGGAGAGATCGGTCATCTGGCGATCGCCTTCGTCGCATCGGTCGCCTACAAACGTCTCCCCATGATCATCCACTCCTTCAAAAGGAAATATCCCAGAGTAGAAATGGAGCTGTGCGACCTAACGACCGTCGAGCAGGAACAAGCTTTCAATGAAGGGAGAATCGACGTCGGCTTCCTCAGGCCGCCGATTAGCAGCAAAAATCTCGATAACGCCGTCATTTTTCGAGAGTCATTCGTCGTCGCCCTGCCTTCAGATCATCCGCTTGCGAAACTGGAATCCATTCCCATCAGCTCGCTAGCTGAAGAAAATATCACTGCCATTTCTCACAAACTGGCGCGCGGGCTATTCGCTCAAACGTACAGTATCTTCGATCGTGCAGGTATCAAACCGCGAATCCAACAGGAGGTCAGCCAGCTCTCCATAGCTATCGCTTTCGCCAGCGCTGGCCTGGGCATGGCGATTCTCCCTTCATCGATCGAAGCGCTGCACCATGAAAATATCACGTACCGTCCCATACAGGGCTTCGATGAGCAGACTGATGTAATGGTTGCATGGAAGCACAACGACACCTCGGTGATCACACGCAATTTCATTGAATTGACTATGCAAGAGAGCCCTCTTCCCTAGCACCCCAGAGCGGCGACATTGATTAAAGGCACGCCTTCTTCTCTGGTTCCTAGTTCCACAAGGAGACATGTTCCATTCGGTCTATTTCTAGAGGGACGGGCGCATAGCTAGTATGCTGACTTGATTCAGTTCTGTACGGATAGTAGCATGATCGAGGAGTCATAACTTATGTGGAATAAGACTGCTATGTTCCATGTGGTCGTCGGGATCTGGAGTCTCATCACAGTCCTCGCCGTAGCCGTGAATGGCGCCATCTATCATAGCACGGAAATCGCGCCGCTGGTGGTCTTCACGCGTACCCTCGTCGTCGGGGCCGGACTTGTCGTGCTGGCCCTTTTGGTCTCGATCCGTTGGAACACCATCTTTCGGCTCGACTTTAATCGCGACGATTGGACCGAGGCGGATCGAAGCGAGGCCTTCAAGGCCATCGGGGCCGCGTCTGTGCGGTTATTCACTGTCTCCTTTTGCCTAAGCATCGTCTATCTCGTCTTTCTGTCCTTCTTCCTACAGTGGATCGGCGTCGACCGTCACGTCGAGTTTCCGTTTTTCATCTGCAGCGCTTCCTGGGGACTCCTCGGCGCATCGGGGATCTATCATGCCATCGATAAGCTATGCACCGACTTCCTCCTCGGCCAACGCATTTCGTCTTTCCCGCGTTCGCTGCGCAACAACCGCCAGTTCGCAAAATCCATGACGGTCAGCCTGTCGTCCGCCGTGCTGGGGGCCTTCTATGGAGTGGGGCTCGTGGCGGCCCTCCTCATAAAGCATGGCAGCCTCGATGCCATCCCTGCTTCGGCATATGGCGAAGCGGGCCTCGGGCTTTTCTCCTTCTTCGCCATTCTCGTCTATCAAGTCATACTGTGGGCCCGCAACAGCAGCAGAATCCACGATTCCATCATCGCCCAGCTCGAACAGCTTACATCGGGCGAGACCGACCTCACGGAGCGCATTTCAATCGCCTCGGTAGATGAAATGGGCTGCATCGCCGGCCTCGTCAACGAATTTTCTAGTGGCCTTGCCCGAAGCCTCGACGGGATGAAAGCATTGCAGGCGAGACTTTCCTCCGGGGGCCGCGAGCTCGATCAGCATGCGGAAATGTCGGCCCGCGCCATAGCCGAGATAAACGCCGGCATGCGCGAGATGAACGCCAGTACCGAAAAGCAGGATCAAAGCGTCATGGGCACGTCGACCGCGATCCAACAAATCGCGCGAAGCATCGACTCTTTGAACCGCCTCATAGCCGATCAGGCTGCCAGCATCACCGAAGCCTCGGCCTCGATAGAGGAGATGATCGCCAACATCGCGTCCATCAACACATCGATCGGCGGCATGGCCGAGCATTTCGGCGTACTGACCAGGACCGCCAAGGAGGGGATGAACATCCAAGAGTCGGGCCACCAAGAAATACTGGCGATAGCCAAGAAGTCAGAGGATCTCTTTGAGGCGAACAAGATCATCGCCTCTTTCGCAAGCCAGACCAATCTTCTGGCCATGAATGCCGCCATCGAGGCTGCCCACGCGGGAACGGCGGGGCGGGGCTTCGCCGTGGTGGCTGCGGAAATAAGAAAGCTTGCCGAGAACATCTCGATGAACTCCAGGTCCATCGGAACAGCTCTGTCCGAGGTCCAGGCCGGAATCGGTTCGATCGTCGAGGGCTCGGAGAAATCGAAAAAAGGCTTCGCCTCGGTGAGCTCCGAGATCGACAGGACGGAGCGGCTCGTTCGCGAAACCGCTGTGGCCATCGCCGAGCAGCAGTCCGGCGCCACGCAGATACTCGAGGCCCTGGCCACGATGAATGACATTACCAGCGAGGTCAAGAACGGTTCCGTAGAAATGGGAGCGGGCGCAGCGACTATTCTCAATGAAATACAGACACTCGAGACAAGCGCTCAGGGGACTCACGCGAACATGAATAATATGGGAGCGAGGATCGACGAGATCTCGACGAGCATACGGTCCGTGTCGCAGATGGCCAAAGACACCGATCAGACGATAGGAGGGCTATCCCAGGCCATGAGTCGATTCAGGACGCACTTCGGTAAATGATTGGAAGCAAATTGTTAAGGTTGGATTAAGGTCAGGCTAAGGGCAAGAAGGTTGACAGCGTACTTGAAAGGGAGCACGCTATAGGCGTTTACATCTGGCAGCATCCTCGCAAATTTGTTTTCGGCGGGAAGGGAGAGAGACTATGACTTCTGTCCTGTACAACGCTCACGATAAAACTTATTGGATCAAGTGCCAAACCTCTGAGCTCCCTCAGAAAGTCATTCCGAACGTTTCTAGGGCATATGCTGAGTTTCTACGAAATTGTTGCAGCGACACTGACCGCCCCCTGAAAGAAGAGCCAGCAGAGTTTGTCTATCTTCTGGTAAGCAAAGAGGGGAAAGTCATCGAACCCAAGGATCCTTTTTCCCCCTGCGCTGAACTCTGGCAAGATGATTGCCCATTCCAAGTTATGAATCCTACAAACATTGGGACTCTCTCTGAGCTACATCAGTTATCATATGAAGCGGTGTAGTTTACGGCAGACAAAGCGAAGGTTGGAATCATACCGACTAACCCCATAAATCCACACGCATGGTTGAAGAGCAAATTAAGCTAAACGAAATATCTCTTCGCTATTCTGCTCCTCTAGAAAACGAAAAACTGCGCTTGACTCTCCAGTAGCTGGAGGCCCGAAACTCTTCATATCTCATGGCTATGAGGAGGAAAGGCATGCGCGGAATTATCATAGCAGTCGTGGCTCTGGCCGCGGGGGGCATCCTAGCGGGGCTCTTGTCGGCATGCAGTGGGGCGCTGTACAAGGCGGGGGGCGCGGCCAAGCTCGAGGTCCATCCCGAGGGAAATCTCCAAGGCCCCGAGGGCAGACTCGAGGTCGGGGACGGGGTGGAGCTCTATTGGTTCGCACAGGGCGGCGCAGGGGGAAGGCCTGTGATCATGGTTCACGGGGGCCCGGGATATCCTTTCAAAGGGCAGTGGAAGGCCCTCGACTCTCTGGATGAGGGGCACCGCTTCATCTACTATCATCAGCGCGGCTCGGGCAAGTCGACTCGCCCTGTCGATCGATTCCAGTCGAAGAACTTCTACAAAAACATGAAGGAGCTCGATGCCAAGCTCGGCATGGACGCGCAGCTTCGCGATATCGAGGCCCTCAGGCTGGCGTCGGGGGCCGAGAAGGTATCCCTTATCGGGCACTCCTACGGGGGGCTCCTTGCCACGCTGTACGCGGTGGAGTATCCAACCCACGTTGATCGCCTCGTCCTCGTCGCCCCCGCCGAGGTGGCGAGGATGCCGATCAAAAAGTCCTCGGGGCTCTACGGCGCAGTCCGCGAGAAGCTGCCGGAGTCGAGGCGCGCCGACTACGACAACTTCTTAAAGCGCTTCTTCGACTATGGCAAGCTCTTCGATAAGAGTGAGCGCGAGCTGCAGGAGCTCAACTTCGAGTTCATAGGCTTCTTCGAGGAGGCCTTCCCTTCCATGCGGGCCTTGGACGACGGCCTGAGTGTCGAGGATATCGCCGGCTGGGAACCTCAGGCTCTTTTCCTCAGCCTCGGGCGCCGTTACGATCTAACCAAGGCATTCATCGGGATTAAGGCGCCGACCCTGATCATCACGGGCTCGAGTGACTTCGCGTCGGAGGCGGAGATACTTGATACCTACGGCAAGATACCGGGCGCCACGCACCGGGTCCTGCCGGCAGGGCACTTCGCCTTCGAGGAGGACGAGCGGGACTTTACTCGCGTCGTCGAAGACTTCCTGGACGGGAAGTGATGTCAAGCTACTAGAAGGCCACGCGGCAAGCGTGACAGGCTTTCAGGCGGGTCGGGAGGCGGCATGGAGCATTCGATTGGAGAGTTCTCGCTCATCGCACGAATAAGCATCAAGACGCTGCGCTTCTACCATGAGGAAGGACTGCTTCTGCCTTCGCGTATCGACTTGTCCACAGGGTACCGCTATTACAACGAGGCCTCGCTCGGTCGTGCACAGGCGCTGACCCAGCTCCGCGCGCTCGGCTTCAGCCTCGCTACCATCAAGGAGATATTCGCTCAATGCGCTGAAGACGAGGAGCTCGTGCCATTCCTCCAACGGAGGGGCCTCGAGATCGCCCGTAGCATCGAGGAGCTGCGGGCGACCGAAGGCATGATACGCGAATTCCTCGAGCGACAGAAGGAGATCGCCGACATGAACGTTGGGAAGGACATAGTGATCAAAGAACTGCCGGACATGAGGGTGGCCTCCATACGCTTCAAGGGCAGGTACGAGGAGGTAGGGAAGCGAATCGGCGAGATCATGAAGCGCGCCGCCAGGTTCTCGTCGGGAGGTCCCTTCGTGCTATACCACGACAGCGAGTACAGAGACCAGGATGCCGACATGGAGGTCTGCGTTCCCCTCTCCAGGGAGCCTCATGAGGATGGGCTGACCTGTCGCATCCTTGTCGGAGGCAGGGCCGTGACCCTTGTTCACCAGGGGCCCTATTCCACACTCTCGAGATCCTACGAGAGGATAATGGACTATCTTGGCGATTGCGGCCTCAAGGCCCTGCTGCCTTCGCGCGAGCTGTACCTTAAGGGGCCGGGGCTCATCTTCGCGGGCAGCCCCAAGAAGTACCTCACTGAGATTCAGATGTTCATGGAGAGGTTTCACGAATAAAATGGAAAAACTCGTTTGAGGAAATTTCCACCAAGTGAAAGCGGAAATAGAATACTGTCATTCGCCGATTTGGCTGCATCCGTTCGAGCAAATTCTCAGGCGAGCACCGATCCCTTCATCGCCAATTTTAACGACGGCGCTCAATAAGGATTTTATGATGGAAAGCTCGCGTCATCCAGTAGTCAAGTACCATATTCACGTCATTCTCACATCTACTTAGTTAAATACTAATTTATCTGTAGGAAGTTTATGTAATTGTTATTATTACCGGAGGGACCATGACAGTTGTGAAAAAGTTCCGATTACTTGGTATTGCCTTGCTCTCTTTTTCATTGGCCATTCCGCTCTCCGCCGCCCCAACGGCATACGCCCATGTAGTACTCATCAGCATCGACGGCATGCATCAGTCAGACCTGGCCAATTATATCAAGGCACATCCTGCGTCCACTCTTGCGGTCCTTTCGATGAGTGGCATTACCTACACTAATGCTATGTGCGCTTTACCCTCGGACTCCTTTCCCGGGCTTCTTGCCCTCGTGACGGGGGGCTCTCCGGCAAGCACAGGTGTCTGGTATGACCACACCTATAATCGCTATCTGCTCGCTCCCGGCGCAACGAAGGATAAGCCCGGCGATGCCGGCGTCGATCTCGCCTACGATGAGAGCATCGATAAAGGGTACAACGACGGCAAGTTTGGTGATTCAAGCATTGATCCTCTCAAGTTCATCGGGACCGCCGCCATCGATCCGACCGTCCTTCCCGTTGATCCCATCACTTTCCAGCCTGTCTATCCGCACAACTATATAAAAGTCAACACAATCTTCGAGGTGATAAAAGCATCCGGCAAGCGCACCTACTGGTCGGATAAGCACCCTTCTTACGACATTGTGAACGGCCCTTCCGGCAATGGCGTCGACGAGCTCTTCACTCCGGAGATCAATTCGCCAGTGCCTGGCAATAAGGACGGCAAAGATTTTACCGCCGCAGTCGCGGATACGATTATCTACGACGATATTAAGGTAAAGGCCCTCGTAAACGAGATCAAGGGCTTCGATCACACCGGAGCAAACAAAGTTGCAGTCCCCGCCATCATGGGCATGAACTTCCAGGCGGTCAGCGTAGGCCAGAAGCTAACATCCGGCGGATATTCTGACGCTTCGGGCACTCCGGTGGGCGATCTCGTCAAAGGGCTCGATGGCGTCGACGCCGGGCTTGGCAAGATTGTCGCCGCCCTCAAGGCTCAGAATCTCTACAATTCTACATTGATAATCATAGCCGCCAAGCATGGGCAGTCCGCCATTGACCCTGCAGCTAGAGCCTTTGCCGATGACAGCACCATCGTCGATTTTCTCGCGGCCAAGGGGATCGTCGCTTTCACGGCCTCGAATGACACGACCATGTACCTCTGGCTCAAGGACCCATCGCAGGCCGCGGCGGCCGCCGCAGCTATCCTCGCAGAGAAGCCGCTCTCCCCTGTATGGGACAAGGCAACGAAGAAAAACCTCGCCGGGAACAATAAGACGGCCGCCACCTGGGGCGTATTCCAAAGCGTCCAGTTCGGAACGGCTCTTCCTTTCAAAGATCCCACTGCCACAGGCCGCTTCCCCGACCTCATTCTTACCCCTGTGCCTGGTACTGTGTACGGGAAACCATGGAAGAAAAATATGGAGCACGGAGGCTTTGGCGAGGACGATACTCATGTCGCCCTTCTTATCGCTGGGTCAGGCATAAAGCCCAAGCAGATAAATGATCCTGTACGTAACCAGCAAGTTGCGCCGACGATCCTCGCGAGCCTTGGCATCGATCCTGCAAAGCTATCGGCAGTCAGGCAGGAAGGAACTGCGGTTCTTCCCGGACTCGGGTACTGACCCCATTCTCTCAGCAGCTTTCTATTTCGCTGCCTCCGGATTTAGTATGGTTGCAGCGCCGGAGAGGACACTGGCATAATCGCCGAGGCTCTCGCCGAGCCGAGAGGGGACCACGCGGCACGCTCCGGCCGATGCGGCGAGGGCTTCGCGGCCAATCTCGGCTTCCATTGCGGGCCTGAGCAGCGACTCGCAACGGGCAAAAACGCTGCCAATGACGATGATCTCCGGATTCAGCGTGTCGATGAATATCGAAAGCGCCTTGCCCAGCATCCGACCGGTATCGTCGAAAAGATCGAGGGCGAAAGGATCGCCCGAATTGGCCTTTCCTGCGAGGAGCCTGGTGTCGACGGCAGCGATGGAAAGGGCGTCGTGCGCCCAGTCCGGCGCCCTTCCTTCCTCGGCCAAACGCGTTAAGCGCTCCCGCGCATGGAGTGCGATTCCGCCGCCAGAGCAGAAACCCTCCACCGAACCGGCCTTTCCAAAGCCGACGGGACCATCGTCGGCAAGACGAATGTGGCCGACCTCGCCCGCCATCCCCCGAACGCCCATGACCAGACGTCCGTCGCAGATGATTCCACAACCGAACCCCGTACCCATCGTCAAGAACAGCATATCCGTCGTCCCGATGCCTGCCCCGAATTTCCATTCTGCCAGGGCGCATGCCTTCGCGTCGTTTTGCAGGAAAGCGGGCCGCCCATAGCGTCTCTCGAGCATGCTCGCAATAGGGACGTCGATCCATCCGGGAAGATTGGGAGGGTTGAGGATCACGCCCCGACTCGCGTCGAGCGGACCGCCGCAGCTAACTCCAAAGGAGTCGACATCACGAGCAGCGAGCGAGTTGCTCGCGAGGATTCGGTCTATTGATTCGAAGAGCAGGCCCTGCGCGTACGCCGGGCCATTGCCCGGCGCCGTATCGAATTCGATGCGGTCGCGAAAGACTACCCGCGCGCCGAAATCGGCAAGCACCACGGCGCACTGACTGCCTCCGATATCGAGTCCCACAACAGTCACGCTTTCCTCCCTCCGAGTTCGAGCATATCGATTTCCGACTCGGCCTGGCTCGGGTCCTTGGGGAATCGGAAGGTCTTAATGGCAAAAGGCTTGAAGTCGGCGACGATGGACCTATTAAGAGGAAGTATACTGAGCCTAGCGCTCACGGGACTGCCCGTCGTTTCGTAGCAGCGAAGAATATAGGCCGATCCGTCCTCGCTCTCCTTGAGGACCTCGGCGATGATCTCAGGAGCGTCGATGTCTATAGACCGCATGAAGCGGGGAAGGCTCCCCTTGTGATAGGTCTCGGCCACGAGTTTCGGCTCTACATTGAGCTCGTACGCTGCGCGGACGAGGCCGGCGCGGTACGAGTCCCCCGCATGCGGATAGATCGAGTAAGTAAAATGGTGCTCGCCCTGATCCATATAGGCCGCTTGGCCATCCCTGCGGCCGTAGTGGTCGGCGTAGAGCGGACTGCGAAGGGCCGTGAGTCGGAGGCACGGGCCTTTCGCGTCGTAAGAGTACTTCCCCGTGTTGATGATGGCGACTCCCGCCGGGCGTCCGTCGGGCAAGACTCCGAGGAGATCCGCCCATTTGCCGGCTGGCTCCTCCAATCCATCCGGGCTCTTATCGATAGAACCGTAGGGTATCTCGTACGTCACGCTTGAATCGCTGAGGGCCGCGGGAAAGGCGAGCTTCAGCATCGCGTGCTTCTCCCGCCAATCGATATGCACGGCTACATCGACGCGGTCGAGCCCCTCGTATAAAGCGAATTCCTGCGTGATGGTAGAATCGCTCCAGCGGCTAGAGGCGCGGACCACGGACCGGACGGGGCCGCGCTCGGATGGGCCGAGCTTCGCTCCGCGGAACCGGCCTAATTCTTTGTCGAAGGCGAACACGCCATGCGCCCAGGTATCGCAATGGCGCTCGTCGATGACCTGGGCCGAGGCCGCAGTAGCGGCGAAGACCTGCCTTCCATCGCGCTTGTCGAGGAGGCTAGCGATGCCGCCGGTCTCCGGATCGAGCTCGATACGGAAGAACTCGTTCTCCGCTACCGCATCGCTTCTCTCCGGGGAGGCGGATCGGGCGCTCGACGCCCGTTTCATCGAACCCCAGAAAACTCGATAGCCCTTGGCCGGCAGAAGCCCCATGAATACAGTATCCCACTTATCGTCCCCGTTGGTCCTCTCGCCGCGGACCTTCTGGATGGCGAGCTCGCGGCCGTCATCGTCGGTGATCGAGGCAAGCTCGCGATTGATCCGAATCGGCACGCCCGCGTCCCAGGAGAGAGAATTGAACACGACGAAGGGCTGTCCCCGGTCCCCGCGCTCCCATGAGATCCAGTCCTCTTTCCCGGGACTCTTCCCGACATCGCGGGCGGTATCTATGTTCCACGAGATAGTCTGAAGCGCCCCATTGTAGGCTTCGGCAGCGCTATGCAGGGTAAAGCCGAAAGACTCGCGGGCATCGTCGTAGGCCGAAGGTATCGAGCAGCCACCGAGAATATCGTGGAACTGGTTGAAGAGAAGTTTTTTCCAAGCCGCCTCTAGCCTTTCCCTTGGATAGGCGAATCCCTTGAGCAGGCCGGCGATCGCGCACAGGCTCTCCGCCTCGAGCAGGCGGAATTCCGCTTTTCGGTTCAGGCTCTTGACTTCGCTCATGGCGGAATAGCAGCCGGAAGAATGATGCTGGAGGTCTCCCCTCACGACGGGCAGCTCGCCTTCGAGAGTCTCGATAGCGCTGAAATACCCGTCGGGCGAGCTGAATCGGACGATGCTGTCCTTCATGGAGTCCTTCGTCTCCCGTATCGTCTCGATGTTGCGCTTAGTCGGTCCTCCTCCGTGGTTGCCGACGCCGTAAAAGACCATCTGATCGAGTCCCGTCCCCTCGGCTAAAGCGCGGATTTTCCCGATCTTTTCTGACAAGCGTTCCTCGTCCGCCAACGGCCACGGATTCCCATAGCCCTCGGATATCCTGTACGCGAGCACTTCGCTCCCGTCGACGCCCTCCCAGCGGAACAGACAAGGCAGAGTCTTCTCCGAGGCGCCCGGGCGCATGAATACATAGTAATTCATGCCACATCCCCTGAGTATCTGCGGGAGACTCCCTGCATGCCCAAAGGAATCCGGGTTATAGCCCACTTTCGCCATCCGCCCGAATCGCTCGAGGAAGTACCTCTGCGAATACAGCCCATGCCGAACGAAAGACTCTCCGGAGGGGATATTGCAATCCGGCTGTATCCAGAATCCTCCAACGATGACCCATCGCCCTTCCTCGACGCGCGATCGGATCTCTTCGAACATCCCGGAATCGTTCTCCTCTATCCACGCATAGTACGCGGCGCTCGAGCAGGTGAAGACAAAATCGTCGAACTCATCCATCCGATCGAGGGCCGACCTGAAGGTCGCCTTGATCTCGGCGAAGCCTTCCTGCCATCGCCAAAGCCAAACGGGGTCGAGGTGGGCATTGCCCACCATATGCAATTCACGCATCGTCTTTCCTTATTTTATCGCTCCGCCGAAGGTGAACCCCTGCGACATGTACTTTTGCGACGCGAGGTAGAGCGCAACGACGGGCAGAGTGTAAAGGATCGAGTAGGCCGCAAGTTGTCCATAGGCAACTCGCCCATACGAGTTGAAGAATTGGAAGATGGTTACCGAAGCCGGCATCTTCTCGAGAGAATTGATGAGTATGAAGGGCACAAAGAAATTGCTCCAAGTGCCCGAGAAATTGAAAATGAAGACGACGAACATGCCGGGCAGCATGAGAGGCGCGACCACGCGCCGTAGGATCTGCAGGACGGAAGCCCCGTCGATAGCGGCGGCCTCCTCTAGCGACGGAGGAACGTCATCGACGAAACTTTTAAGCATCCAAATCGCGTTGGGCAGGGACGCGGCAGCCATGAAAAGCGTAGTCGCCGCGAGGTTGTCGATGATCCTTAGCTGGAAGAAGATCATATAGAGAGGGACCATGACCGTGGTAATAGGCAGACCCGACAGGAAGAGGAGCGAAAAAAGCAACTTCGATTTGCCACGTAGACGATAGCGCGAAAGAGGATAGGCCGCGAGGAGGCCAATGACCAGGGCTACTGCTGCCTCGCCGAAGGCCATGAGAAAGCTGTTGGCGAAAGAGCGAAGGTTAAGGGGAGTGCCGACGATGCTCCTGAAATTCTCCATCGTCGCGGGATTCGGCATGACGAGTTTCCAAGCTGGTTTCGTACTGATCGAGGCGAGGACGAGCCATAGCAGCGGCCAGACGAAATTGACGAAGATCGCGATCAAGACAAGATACGAAAGACAAGCGCGAAGACGCGCTGGTTTACGTTTCATCGGCGGGTCCTTTGGGCTTTAGGCTTGCGATCGAAAAGCCTTTGTGTAGAACAAGCTAAGCGCGATGCCGAAGCATAGCAAGACGATCGCTATCGCGGAACCATAGCCTATCTGGTAGCTAGCGAAAGCCTTCTGGTACATATAAATAGGGACTGTAGTCGAACTGAGCCCAGGGCCCCCGCCCGTGAGGGCGAATATCATGCCGAACACGCCTATCGTCGAAATAGTGATGAGGACAGTATTCGTCAAGATGGTCCCTTGGATCACGGGGAGTGTCACGCCGACCAAAGTGCGCAGGGGCCCTGCCCCATCGAGATGGGCCGACTCGAGGAGCTCGGAGGGGACCGAGTCGAGAGCGGATTGGAACATCAACATCGAGAAGGCGGTTCCGCGCCAGATGTTCGCGAGGATTATACTGAGCATCGAGCAGGAAAAGAGCCACGTCTTTGGCGAGATCCCGAACAGGGCCAATCCCTGGTTTAAGGAACCCTCGACGCCGAAAAAGGCGAAGAAGATTATGGACACGACGACCTCGGGGGTTACGAGCCCGAGCAGCACGGCCATACCGACCAAGCGTCTGAACCATAGGCTCTTTCGCTGCATGAGGTAGGCGATGAGGAAGCCCAATCCATTTTGGCCGATAATGGCGGAAAAAAGGAGAAATATCGCCGTGTTCCCCAGAGAAACCCAGAACCGCCCATCGCGGAGCATCATCGCGTAATTCGCCGCGCCAACGAAGGACCAATGAACAGCCTTTCGCCCGACCTGCGAAATATTGGTAAGCGAATAAAAGACCGAGACGATGGCGGGCGAAAGGTAGAAAATCGAAATGAGCGCCATCGCGGGAACAAGAAGGAGTATTCCTTTCCTGATCTGTCTCCGCTGCAAGTTCGATCGCTGTTGCATGTAATTCCCTCGTGATGCTTAAAAATGAGGCTCGCCGGCCGGTGAGCCCCACTCGCGTGCCGACTCGCTAATTCGCGGACTTCCCGATAGTATTTTCGGCGCCCACGATGTCCTTCACGTTCGCCGCATATTCGGCCATCGCTTTGTCAACGCTGGATCTGCCCGAGACGACCGATTCCAGCATGGCCCGAATCTCGAGCGATACTTTCGGGTATAGTTCGTCACCGGGGCGGAAGCGGGTGAAATCCACATACTTGTTCATCTGGTAGCGATAATAGTCTGCCTGTTTATAGGCCGCGTTTTCGCGAACATCGCTTCGCGGCGTCATGTCACCTTTGAAATTCGCCCAGGCGAGTTCGCCCCTGAAGCTGCCCGCGGCCTTGACGAAATCGTCGGCCAGGTCGGGGTGTAGCGTGAGCGCGGACACTGCCATAGTCCAACCGCCCGACATCGTAGTGTACCCGCCCCCGAATTGCCTCGGAACGGGGGCCGTACGAATATCGGTCTTATAAGTCGATGGCGGGCTCTTCACGAAATCGCCGCCGTTCCAGCTGCCATCCCAGAGGAACCCGATATCTCCGGCGGGTAGCTTCTCGGTCTTCGTATCGAAGGCATGGGAATCCATCATGAGCGCTAGGTTGGCATCGCTTCCAAGGATACGTTCTTTCACGAAGAGCTTAGCGAGGAATTCCAAACTATCGCGCATTCCCTGGCTTTTCACCACCCATTTGCCGTTCTCGATTACCCAGTCCTTGGTTCCCGAGAGGAGCATCATATACGTGCGCATCGTTGAGGCCTCGCCTTGAGCCTGCGAGGTATACATCCACATCGGGAAGGGCACTTTGGCGTCGCGAAGCTTCAACGCAGCGCTCGTGAGATCGTTCCAGTTCGTCGGGCTCCAGGGAACAGCAATGCCCGCCTTAGCGAAAGCCTTAGCGTTATAGTAAAGCCCCTGCGTATCTGTGGACACTGGGACCGCATAGACTTTGCCGTCGATCGTAACGCTCGCTTTGATCGCCCCAGGAAACTGTTTCCAATCCGGCCAGGACTGAAGGTCGATCGGACGGAGGTACCCGGCGCTAACATAGGAAGGGACGAGAAAACCATCCGCAAGAATTACATCGAGGCTCTGGTCCGACTTCAGCATCAGGGCGGATTTGGTGTAATAGTCCTCGTCTCCGCTCATAAAGGGATTGAGGACGACATCGACATCTTTGTGGTTTTCTTTAAATAGATTAACTACTGAGGCTCTTTCATAATGCTGACTCAAGGATTTAAAAAGCGAATAGGGTCGACCTTTTCCGGTAGAATGTGGGTTACGAGGACCACAGTCGCGAAGAAGGAGACCCAATCCATGACTACAGTAAC
>Ga0326727_10002238_pt1 | contig 67387 bp, 52 predicted proteins | sample MB2enrmetagenome_FD_207643 | JGI IMG/M metagenome (GOLD analysis project Ga0326727, IMG submission 207643) | Lab enriched peat soil microbial communities from McLean, Ithaca, NY, United States - MB29MY | ecosystem: Environmental > Terrestrial > Soil > Wetlands > Peat | place: USA: New York...
GGCTTCTTCGGCGTTGCTCGTTCCCAGGCTCGCCCGCAATTTGGTTTGAGTATCGAAACCATAGTAGCCGTTTCGTTCTCCCCTGCGCATCAGGCGGTATCGCTTCTTCATGACATTTCAGCATAATGAAGAGCGGAATGGCTGCGTTACGGAAAAGTGGGCGGAGAGTGGCAAAAGACTGGCCGGAATCTGGCCGAAGCCTGATTCTGGTGCCCATTTTGGTGCCCGTTCTCTCCACTGCTTTCTTAAGCCCCACTGCCACGGCAGCTTGGAGCTGGAGCCAGTTGCCGGACTTGAACCGGCGACCCATGCTTTACGAAAGCATTGCTCTACCAACTGAGCTAAACTGGCGTCCTGTGCGGCTTGAACCTAACCCCTCCCTCCCCCCGCAACAAGTAGATTTGCGCGCCTTCGAACAGGATCGGGTCCATTTCACCTCCTCAATACCGATGCCCGCCTCCTGTTCGTAATCCTAATCGTAATCTTAATCTTAATCAGCTCCAATTCTAATGACCGCCTTTGCCCATCAGACTCTCGATCTCGCCCGCCTCAATGGGTATGCCGGCCATCAAATCCTCCGGGCCGGCATCGGTCACGTGAATGTCGTTTTCCAGCCGCACGGCAAAGCCCTCCTCGGGAATGTAAATCCCCGGCTCGACGGTCATGACCCAGCCGGCCTGGATGGGCCGGGTCGTCAGGCCGGAATCGTGAACGTCCAGGCCCAGCGGATGGCCGACGCCATGCATGAAATACTTCCTGACAGCAGGAGTTTCCGCGTCCTGCCGCTTGATCTGGTGCATGCTCAGCAGCCCCAGGTCCACCAGCTCCTTTTCCATCAGCCCCTCGGCCTCCCGCTGCCAGTCCTTGATTTTCTTGCCCGGCCGCAGGCCGGCGATGGATTGCCGCAGGACGCGCAACACCGCGTTATAGACCCGTTTCTGCCGCGGCGTGAAGCGTCCGCTGACGGGAATCGTGCGCGTCATGTCGGCGTTGTAATTGGCGCCGCAGGCGCCGACGTCCAGCAACAACAGGCCCCCTTTCTTGCAGCGGGCCGCGTTGGCGACGTAGTGCAGGACGCAGGCATTGGGGCCGGAGGCGATGATGGGCAGATAAGCCGGCCGGCAGCGGTGGCGGATGAACTCGTGCGCGAATTCCGCCTCCACCTCCCATTCGCCCACGCCAGGTTTGACAAATCGCAGCACGCGCGCAAAAGCCCCTGCCGTCACCTCGCAGGCGCGGCGGATGAGGCCCAGTTCCAAGTCCGACTTGACGGCGCGCAGTTGGTGCAGCAAGGGCGCCAGGCGGTGGTAATCGTGCAGCGGATAGCGGCGCATGGTCTCGGCCACGAAGCGCGCATCGCGGCTCTGGACTTCGATCACCGCCCGCTTGTGCTCGTTGGAATTGAGAAAAACGTGCTCGCACTCGCACGTCAAGCGATGAAACAGGCGGGGGAAATCGGCCAGCCAATGGATGTGGCGGATGCCCGAAAGCCCTTGCGCCTCCGGCTTGCTCAGTTTGTGGCCCTCCCACCGTTCGTTCTCGGGCGTCGCCTCGCGCAGAAACAACAGCTCGCGCTGCTTCTCGTCGTCCGCCTCCGGATAGAGCAGAAGGATGGATTGCTCCTGTTCCACGCCCGTGAGATAAAAAAGATCGGAGTTGGGAATGGCGGCGGCCAACCCGTCGCCGTTGGTCGGAGGCACGTCGTTGGCGTTGAGCACGGCCAGGGAATTGGCCGGCAGCAACGCCGTCAGGCGCCGGCGGTTGGCGATGAAAAGTTCCGCCGGGATGGGGTCTTCGGGTGTGTTCATTCGCACTCTGCTTTCTGCACTCAGCACTTTCAATTCCGGCGAGATGGGGTTTTCGAGTGTGTTCATTCAGGGCAGAGCGGGACGGGCGGCAGCCGCGCCGGCAACGATGTTCAGCAGCGCCGGCTCCAGGCCGGGCGCGCGCGCCCTCAACGCCACCGTGCCAGGCTGCCGGCCGGCCTGGACGATGACTTGGGCCAGCCCGTTGAAGACGCTGCGCTGCCACTGCGGCTTGGCGGGCTGGTCGCGAATTTCCAGGAAAGCGCCCTTGTTGAGGCCCCCGGCGCCCTCGTGGTTCTGCACCGAGACGGCGATGGAATTGGCGCCGTCATGGAGGTACTCCAGGATGGGGAACGAAGGCTGTGCCGTCCAATCATGGGACTCCCCAACTTTGTGGCCGTTGACGTACACCCACCCCTCGTCGTCAATCATGCCGAAATTGACCGAGACGGAGGCCGCCGCCAGCATGGCCGGGGTGGCTTGAAAACCGGTGCGAAAGACCGCCGATTCCTCCGGGCGCAATGGGCCGTCCTGGCTGTCCACGTCCGCCTTGTCCCATTGGCTGGCGTCCACCTTCTCCGCCGCCTCGGCCGGGCGGGGGCAACTGGCGCCGCGTTTGACGCGCCAGTCCCGCAGCGCGACCGTGCGGCCCGCTTGGGCGGCGACATAGACATCGGGTTCGTGGCAACTGGGGTCCCCGTTGCCCACGCCGATGATCTTGCCGGGGCCGTCAAGGTCGAACTCAACATGATTGTCCGCCACCGGCACGACCCGTCCCGCCGCGTCCGTCACCGCGACCGTGACGATGGAGATGTCCTCGCCGTCGGCGTTGATGGAGGCGCGGTCGGGAGCGAGTTTGAGCGCGGCCACGGGGCCGGTGGTTTCGACTTTCTGTTCGGCGACGACCTGGCCGGCGTCATAGCCTTTGGCCAGAAGCGCGCCTGGAGTATAATTGACAGTCCATTGGAGATGCGAGTTTCGCGGCATGGCTTTGCGGCCCAGGCTCCGGCCATTGAGGAACAATTCGACCTCCTGGCAATTGCTGTAAGCCCACACCGCGATCTCCTGCCCCTGGCGGTCCGGCCAGTTCCAATGCGGCAGCAGATGCAGGACTGTGCGCCCGCTCCACCAGGATTGGTAGTAGTAGAAATTGTCCTTGGCAAAACCGCACGTGTCCAGGATGCCAAAATGCGAGCTGATGCACGGCCAGCCGTAAGGCGTCGGCTCCCCACGATAATCAAAGCCCGTCCAGACAAACCCGCCGGAGAGCCACGGCCGGGCGGCGAAGACCTTCCACCACGACTCGGCCGTCGTGGCCCACGGCGGGGCATTGGCGTCGTAGGAACTGACGTAACCGCGTTCCTTGTCGTTGGCGTAAATGCCGCGCGTGCAAACCGTGCTGGCCTGCTCGGTGCCGATTTCCGGCTGCGCCGGATGCTCTCTGTGGTAGGCGTCCACCGCCTCGGGATAATAATTCCATCCCCGCACGTCCAGCACGCTGTTGACGCCCTGGAAGACATTGCTGACGTTGCCGGCGGCCGTGCAGAGGCGGGTCGGGTCCAGTTGATGAACCCGCCGCTGCATGGTGGCGGTGACGCGCCGCGCGGCGGGCGTGGTTTGTTGCGCTTCTTCGTTGAAGAGCGACCAGATGAAGACGCTGGGGTGATTGCGGTCGCGGCGGATTTGTCCTTCCAGGTAATCGAGGTTTTGCGCGTCGCTGCCCAGCAGCCGGTTTTCGTCCATCACCAACATGCCCAGCCGGTCGCACGCCTCCAGCAATTCGGGCGTCGGCGCGTTGTGCGCAGTCCGGATGCCGTTGTCGCCCATGTCCTTCAACCGGCTGACGCGGAAGTATTGCAAACGGTCGGGCAGCGCCGCGCCCACGCCGGCGTGGTCCTGATGATTGCAAGTGCCCTTGATCTCGTAATGCCGGCCATTGAGAAGAAAGCCCTGTTCGGCGTCGAAGGCGATGGTGCGGATGCCAAATTCAGTCTCCGTGCGGTCCGCCACCGCCTCGCCCCGGCTAACCGTCGTGACGAGTTTGTAAAGATTGGGAGTTTCCGGCGACCAGAGGGCAGGGTGGGGGACGATGCCCTTTTGGAACAGCTCCTGGCTCGTCCATCCCTGCATCGTGAAACGGGTTTTCTGCATGCGCTCCACGGATTTTCCGTTCGGGTCGAGAATCTCGTACGCCACCGTGGCCGGGACGACACTGTTTTCGTCGTTTTGCAAAAGCGTTTGGACGCAAATGGTGGCGGGTCCCTCCGGCAGGTTGCGGGCGAACTGGCTATAGACAAACGTGCCGTCGGGAGCGACGTGCAGCGGGCCGGTTTGGACCAGCCAGACATGGCGGTAGATGCCGGCGCCCTCATAAAACCAGCCCTCGAATTGCGACGCGTCCACCCGCACCGCCACCGTGTTTTCCCCGCCGTTATTGGCCAGGTCCGTGATGTCGTAGCGAAAGCTGCTGTAGCCGCTTTCGTGATGGCCCAGAAAGTAGCCGTTGAAGAACACCCGGCAATCGCGGTACACGCCGTCGAATTCCAGCGTCAGCCGCCGTCCGCCGTCCGCCTCCGGCAGCCGGAAGCTGCGGCGGTACCAAGCCACGCTGTTGGAATGGAAACCGGGGCCGACCGGCTTGAAGCCGTGGCTCTCATCGGCATTGGAGTCAAAAGGAAGTTCCGGCGCCCAGTCATGGGGCAGGTTGACCGTGCGCCAGTGGGCGTCGCCGAAGGCGCGGCCTGCCGGCCCGGGATTGACCCCCGCTTTGTCCAACTGTTGGCTCAAACCCCACTCGTCCCCCAGGTGAAATTTCCAGCCAAAATCCAGCAACAATCGCTGGCGCAAAGCCGCTTCATCCGCCCAGGCCGGCAGGAGCCAGACGAAAACCAATACCAGCGGCAGGATTCGAATCGAAAGAATTTTCATCAAATTCACAAGTCTTCAATGGCATGAATCCGCGCCGGAATCGAGAACAATATGAATCAGAAAATGCGCCCCGGCTCAAGCGGCCTGTCAATAAACCTCCTCACTCCATCCACCGTCAGCATCGCCGGGGTCCCGCCAAAGCAGACCTTTGCCGCCAGTCCCGGACCCAAGTTTTTGGGGTCGCGTTTGCTGGCTCCTAATCCTAACCTCAATCTCGATCCGAATGAGGAATTTAAGATTAAGATTAGCCTCCAAGGCAAAGACCTTGGCGGGCGCTGGGACCATGAACCGCCATGCGCAGTTTCTTCTCCCTCTCCTCCGCGCTGTGGAGGAGAGGGCCGGGGAGAGGAAGATCCCGGCAGGTTTATGGAAAGGAGAGGCTGCCCCAAAAGGTGAAACGTACCCTCGATCATCCTGCCTGGGCGGCTGCTCAAGAAACCTGGCGCTTTTCGCCTGTATTTTGCAAATATCCGCTCTCGGCTCACGCGCCGCGGGGACGGAGCACCCAAGCCCCGATGCAGAACCCCTTTCGGCTCTGCTGGCCGCCACCTGCAAGATCGCCAGCAAAGAATCGGCCGCGACTTGCTTCCTGATTGAACCGCCGCCGGCCGCTGGGTGGTCCGATCGAGTCGTCATCCTGGTCACAGCCGCTCACGCCCTGGAAGAGACCCCGGAGACGGAGCGCCTTATCGTCATGCGCGAAAAACGCCCCGATGGCACTTTCCTGCGCAAAGAAGTGCCTTTGACCATTCGCTCCGGCGGAAAACCGCTCTGGGTCAAGCATCCGGATGAAGATGTTGCCGCCATCAAGTTGACCTTGCCCTTGGGCGTTTCGTGCCAGCCTTTGCGCCTCGATCAATTGGCCCGCGCGGAGGATTTCACCAACGGCAAAATCCGGCTGGGCAGCGACGCCTGGATCTTCTGCTTTCCGGCGCGCCTGGAAGCCAACGACGCCGGGTTCCCGGTTCTTCGCCACGGCTCCATCGCCAGTTTGCCTTTGCTCCCGCTCTCCTCCAACCGAACCTTCATGGTGGACTTCAACACCTTTGGGGGCGACAGCGGGGCGCCCGTGATGATGGGGGAACGCGGCGGCATCCAGTCCGACGCTCTGGTTGTTGGTTTGGTCCTGGGCATGCAACGCCAGACCGACAAGGTCTCGATGCCCTTTGAGGAACGCACCGTTTATCATCCCATGGCCTTGGCCATCGTGGCCCATGCGGCAATCATCCGCCAGACCGTGGAACTGGTCCTGAGATGATTTCGATGATGATTTCTTATGAAAACATCTTCCGCCCTCTGCCTGATCTTGCCGGCCTTGCTGGTGACGGGCTGTCCGTTCAACCAGTACGTGATTGATTTGACGCCGCGCCAAAAGGGCATCGAGCGCAAGCTGCTCTTCTATCGCCAGGATGGCGCCGACACAAATGGAGCGCCCAATTATCGAGCCTTCCCGCCCGCGGAATTGGCGCAGATCACCCAACTTTATCCTCCCGGCGGCGTGACGCACGACGGAGACCGTCACACCGCCACGGGCGATTTTGCCAGGAGCCTGCCCCCGGATGTCGGCGGGGCGGGCTCTTACACCAACGTGGCCACGACCCTCGGCAGCGCGGGCTTTTACCTCGAACGGTTTCGCGGCGATGATGACGTGGCCGGCGCCACCGCCAAGCGGCTGCGGGCGGCCGACCAACTGGCGGACTTGGTCCTCGGCTGGAGCCGGATGGAATTCAGGCACGAACGGGGATACAAGAATTTGCGGCAGTTCCTGGACTCGGATTTCCGGCGCGATCTCAGGAACCTCAGCCTCTATTGGTGGATGCTGCAAACGGCCCAGGCCACGCGCTCCGAAGCGCCCGAAGAGTTCGCCGTGCGCTTCGGGCAATATCTGGCCGAGCGCGGTTACTTGAGAATGGAAGAACTGCCGGATTTATTCCGCATGTCCGTGGACAGTGATCCGAGGCCTTTGATGGCGATGATACAGCGATTAGTCGCGTCCAAGTTGGGCGTGCCCAAGTCCGCGCCCATGCCGCGCTCCCTCGCTTTTCTGGCGGACCCGGACCAAATGTCCAAATCGTGGGAGAAATATCTCAGCACGACCGATCGGTATCGCGCCCGGCTCCGGCAATGGGAGAAGGAAAAAATCGTCCGCAAAATCGGTGTGGCGGGACAGCGTCTCCGGGGGCTTTACGATCCGCGTTATCGCACCAACAGCACGGCGGCCTCCACTCCGGGGCCGCAGGTGCCGATGCCCTCGGCGGTGGCGGACGAATTGACGGATGAGTTGCTGGAGTTTGATATTTTCGCCACGGACGACCATCTCACCGTCCGGCTGTCGTTGCCTTGCCCGCCCTCGCGCAGCAATGGCAAATGGGACCCGGCGCGCAAACAGGTGGTCTGGAATTCCGAACTCGAGACGGAGGGGAAGGGCGGTCGTGTGCCGGCCTTTTGTTATGCCAATTGGAGCCAGCCCGATGAGACCGCTCAGACGCGGCATTTTGGCAAGGTCGTCTTGAGCGGCGATGATCTGTCGCAATACTGCTTATGGCACGGCGCTCTGGACAAAAAAGAGGCTGCTCAATGGGAGGCCTTGCTCGCCCGCTTGCAACCCGGCCCGGAATTGACGAACAATATCCAGGCCTTCCGCTTTGCCGGCGAACCCGTTTCACGCCCGACCAATGGACAACCGCCGAGCACAGGCCCGTCTGATTTTCCAAGGCAATTGCTAAACTCCGCGCTGGAAGCCGCGGAACGCGAAAGCGCCGGAACAAATCATCCGTGAGCCTTTAACCTCAATTCCCCGGCCCTTTGGCGTCCAGGTTTTCCTTCAAATCCTCCGGTGTCACGGTGCTTTCCACGCCGTTTTCCGGCACGTCCATTTTGGCGATCCAGAGCAGGCCGTTCAAAACAGTCTTGCGGAAATTGTCGTCGCCCCAGTTCTGGTGATAGTGCGCCCCGGTGAATCCAAACCCGCGCCCGCCGCCGGGCCGCTCGAAAGCCCAGCACACCGTCTGCGGCTCGCCGCGCTTGACCGCCGCCCGCACCGCCGGATTGCCGGAATGCAGCCCGTCGGGCCGGTTCATCGTGCTCTCCGGCGCGATGGCGGACAAAATGGGCGTGAGGCCTTTCATTCCCTCCGGGAACCGCAAATGAAAATACCACTCGTCGCGCAACTTGAACGGCTTGACGCCGCGCGTGATGGGATGTTCCGGCAACGTGGCAAAATCCGCCGTCCACGTCGGGTTGACCGACCAATTGATTTCATAAGCGCCGCCCAGCCATTGCAGAAACTCCGTTTCGCCCTTCGCCTTGGTCGGCTCGACGGCCCAATGAATACAGGCCAGTCCGACTCCCTTGTCCAGCAACGCGCCCAATTGCCGGAGGCGCTCGTCCTGGAGCGCCGGATGATCGGCCCCGCCGCTCATGGAAAGGACAATCGCATCCGCGCCGTCAAAGGCGCCGGCGTCCGCGGGCCAGCCGTTGGAATAGACCGCCGTCTGGAGGCCGGGCACGCCACGCAAACATTTCTGCAAGAGCAGGCAGCCGGCGCGGTATTCATGCTCGCCCGGCCCGTGACTGGGCGGGCCGGCCACGAAGACGATTTTCTTGTCGGCGCAAAACGCCGCCGGCGCGCAGCAAACCGCAAGAAGAATGGCCGCGATTTTTCTCATAATTTTCAGTCACTAAATGCGTCCGCTCACGGCAATAGTTTTATCCGCAGGTCTTTGAATTGCACCGTCATCGGCGGGCCGTGGTGCAGTTGCAGGGCGATGATGCCGGAGGTTGCCGCCTGGTCCGTCTGCTCGTCCACCACGTCAATCATTTCTTTGCCGTTGATGAACTGCTGGAGATGATTGCCTTTGGCGATGATGACGTATTCGTTCCAATCCCCCTTGCGGATTTCCTTCTCCAAGTCCGCCGCGCCCCCCAGCGAGCCGGTGACCTCCTTCCTGCCGTCAGCGTGAATGAGCACCTTCTGGCCGCGGCTGGCCAGGACGCCGCGCCCCCTTTCCTCGTACAGTCCGCCGGTGTAATCCGGCCCCGCCTCCATGTCCGCCTGGTAGCCGGCCACCACCCAATAGGAGGGCTTGACCACCTTGCTGCGGTATTGCACGCCCGAATTGGCGAAGCCGACATTGTTATTGGCGGCGATCTTAAACGAACAGCGCATCTCGAAGTCCCCGGGCCGCCCGTTGGTCCAGATCAAAAACGTGTTCTCCGCCGCCGGTTTTTCACTCGTCGTCTGGCCGGTGATGGCGCCCTCGCGCACCGACCAGAAATCCGGGCTGCCCTCCCATCCCGCGAGGTCTTTGCCGTTGAACATGCTGCTAAAACCATCCTCCGCCCCCGCGCACAACGCCGCGGCCGCCAGCCCCAGGGCGCAAACGGCTGTCAGTGCTGTTTTCATGGTCAAGCCGCGGCGGAGGTTCCCAGGACGCCTCGCAAAAACTTCAAGCCCTTGACCGCGATCTCGTCGCGCGTCGGCTCGATCCGGCGCCAGATGGCCGCCGCCCGCGCGATGATTTTGACATCGCTGGTGAACGACTCGATGACCACGTCCTTGTCGTATCCGATGTCTTTGAGCGCCGCGGCGATCGCCGGCCAATCTATGTGGTCGCCGCCGGGCGTGCCCCGGTCGCTGCCGCAGGCGTGGAGATGGCCGAGCAACTTCCCGGCCTTGCGAATCGCCGCCGCCTGGTTCTTTTCCTCGATGTTCATGTGGAAGGTGTCCAAAAGGAGCAGCAGCGAAGGGCTGCCGACGTCCGCCACCATGTTTAGTGCCTGCTCGCAGGTGTTGATCAAGTCGGTTTCAAATCGGTTCAGCGGTTCCAGGCAGACCTTTTTTCCCCTGTCCCTGGCGTAGCGGCCGAGCGTCTTGAGATGCTTGACCACCGTGCGCCATTGCTGTTTGTGCTCCTTGGGCGGTACCGCCTCCGCACGGCCGACCGAGGAATAAACCGGCCCGGCTAAAGAGGGGCAATCCAGCGCCGCCATCTGGTCCAGAACGGCCATCATGTATTTGAGCGACGCTTGTTGTTGACGGCTGCTGCCGCGCAAGTCCCGCTCTGGCCCGAGGCAGGCGCAGACGGACCCGCAGGCCAGCCCCGCCCTGTCCAACTCGCGCTTGACCTTCTGTGGATCAATGTGCGACGGGTCCTCTATCGCGATTTCGACCGTCTCAAACCCCCAGTTCTTGATTCTTGGAAACAGCTTCGTGCTTTGCGTGGTGAACGGCGAGGTGAACAAAAACGTGTTGATGCCGAATCTCATAGTGCCGCGCAGACTACGCTTCCTGCCCCCCGGCATCAACCGGAAAAACAGCTTTTTTGTAATGCGTCAGTCACGGAAGGTAGGGCGGCTCGCCGAGCCGTCCGCGGGTGGTTCTTGCCGGAACGGTCGCCTCGGCGAGGCGACCCCACCCTTCCCCGGCCCGCTGTCACTGGCGCATTACGCTTTTTTATTCCGGCCTTATTTCCTTTCCGCGAGCAATTGCACCATTTGTTTCAACTCCGCCACGCTCTGTTTCAAGGCTTGAATCTCGGCGTCCTTTTCGTTCAACTTCTGGTTCAACCCCTGAATCGCCGCCAGCTCCACGCCGTCAAATTCCAGAGTGGTGATGCTCTTGTCATCGCGGCCGGGATAGAAGGCGTGTTTGAAATCCTGGGCCATTGGCCCGATGTTCGGCGCGTCGCTGTCCGCTTCCCATTTGTAATTCCATTGCTCGATGGGAACGCCCGCCAGCTTGTCCAGCACCGCCTGATAATCCACCGGCGCAATATTTTTCTTTTGGTTGCGGTCGCAAATAGTCCCCCACGAGGTTCCGTTGGCCGCCAAGCTGACGCCGTCAGGATATAGGCCGGTAAAAATCCAGACCCCGCCCGTGGCCAGCACATTGAAAGTGTTCGGCCCTTGGGAAACGGATTGCCGGGTGCCATCACCCCAGACAAACGAGTTGTTTTCAGTCGTGCCGTTAAAAACGTCCGTTGCATTTTTGCCCGCCACAAAGGAAAAGGCGCCGCTGGCGGTGTTATCGTAGCCAAGCGCAAAGGCACAGGTCCCATTGGCAACGTTATTGTAGCCGGCGGCAAAACTGTAAAATGCGCCCGCCGTATTATAACAGCCGCCCGGCACCGTCGCATACGAGGCGGTGACTTGGTTGTCATAGCCGCCGCCCACCGTCCCCGCATAGGCGGTGTTCGTGTTGTCTACGCCGCCGCCCACTGTGGCAAAATCGTCGCTGGCTTGGTTGCCCAGCCCACCCGCGACAGTGGAAGCGTCGCCGGAGGCCGTGTTGCCGTTGTAATAATAGCCGTCATAACCGCCGCCGCCAACAAACGCCCCCGGCCCGTCAGCATTGTTGTTGTAGCCGCCGCCCACCGTGGCATAGTCGGATGTGGCTAGGTTGAAAACTCCGCCGCCCACGGTGACATGGTCGGATGTGGCTACGTTGAAAACTCCGCCGCCCACCGTCCCGTAAAAGGCGCTGTTGGTGTTTCCAAACCCGCCGCCCACTGTGGCGCCGGTGTTGTTGGCCGCGTTGCCTAGCCCGCCCGCGACAGTGGAAGCCCCGCCGGAAGCAGTGTTGCCGCCGTAATTATTGCCGTCATAACCGCCGCCGCCAACAAACGCCCCCGGCCCGCTAGCGGTGTTGCCGTAGCCGCCGCCCACCGTCGCAAACGTGCCGTCGCTGATGTTGTAGTAGCCGCCGCCCACCGTCGCATAAAAGTCGCCGGCGGTATTGTCGTAGCCGCCGCTCACCGTGGCTTCCTGCCAGGTGGCGTGGTTGTAATAGCCGCCGCCCACCGTCGCATACGTGCCGCTGGCGTTGTTCTCGCAGCCGCCGCCCACCGTGGCATAGGAGGATGTGGCTTGGTTTTCATAGCCGCCGCCTACCGTCGCCAAATAGGCGCCGGCGTTGTTGTCGTAGCCACCCAGCAGCCGGCCATCCAGTGTCAGGCCCGCGCCACTGGTCACGAATTGCACACCGCCTTGTGCTCGGACCAGGAATTGGTCGTTGGTCGTGGAGGAGAAGGAGGCATTTTGCGAATCCGCCCAGACAAACGCGCCTTGGTGCAGAGCCTGCGCCTGTTGGCCGGCGGCAAAACTGTAATATCCGCCCGCAATATTATCATAGCCCCCCGGCACCGTGGCATAGAAGTTGATGGCTTGGTTGAGATACCCGCCGCCCACCGTCGCCGCAGCGCTGGTGTTCGTGTTCTCTACGCCGCCGCCCACCGTGGCATATTCGCCGCTGGCGTTGTTGAGACCGCCGCCGCCCACTGTCGCGTAGTTGCCGCTGGTGTTTTCTGCGCCGCCGCCCACCGTTCCAAAATCGGCCGTCACGCTGTTGGTGCCCGCATAACCATAATAATTTGTGCTCCCCCCTCCGCCAATCGTCGCGCCGACCACCCCGCCGGTCACGAAATTGACTGGCGAACCGCCAATCACGTTGGGTGCCCCTTCCCCGTTGACACCCGGCTCCAGGCGCAACGCGCGCCTGTCGTTGACGTGCAATTCCAGAGGCTGGTTGTCCGTCGTGCCCAGAAAATCCGTGCCCGGAGTCGTGCCCAAGTTGCCCGTCAGATTCCAGGCATAGTTCGTCGGAAGCTGCGCGGAGGAAACTACGCCCGTTAAACTCGCCGCCGGCACCGAAGTCAGCGCCGCGCTGGGAACAGCCCCGCTGGTCAGTTGAGAGGCGTTGAGGCTGGTCAAGCCGCCTCCATTGCCGGTGATGACGCCGGCGATGAAGGTGCTGGTCTGGCCGCTGCCAAGGCGCATGGTGTTGTTGTCCCCCGCCACGCCCATGTTGCCGATGTCAATGTTGCCGCTGCCCGTCGTCAGATTCTGACCAGCTTGATAACCAAGCGCAATATTGTTGCTGCCGTTTGTGTTCATTTCAAGCGCGTAGGCCCCGATGGCCGTGTTATTGGCGCCGGTCGTGTTGTCAATCAGCGCGGCCGCGCCGTTGGCTGTGTTGTCGTTCCCGCTCGTGTTCAAATAAAGCGCCTCCGCGCCGGTGGCCGTGTTGAAGTAGCCGTTCGTGTTGTACTCAAGGGCGTACGCCCCGTTGGCCGTGTTGAAGTAGCCGGTCGTGTCATTCCCAAGCGCGCCAAACCCCACAGCGGTATTTTCCTCGGAGTTGACCATGTTCAACGCGCCACTGAGCGTGATCGTGCCGGCGCTGAAGTTGCCGCTCCCGTCCCGCTTGACGATGGCGTTGAAGGCGTCGGCGCTGGTGGCCGTGCTGCCCAGGGTCACCGCACCGCTGGCCGGGGAGGCCGTGATGTCTCCATTGCCGATGACCGACAGAACGCCGGCGTTGTTCAAGGTGGTCGAACCGCCCAGGGCCACGCCGCCCCCGCCGCTCAAACCGGTTCCGGCGTTGACGGTGATGGAGCTGTTGGCCAGTTGGCCGTTGGCCACGCTGCCGCTCAATTGGCTGGCGGGCAGAGTGCCGGAAAGATTGCCGGCGGCACCGGCGAAAACCGCGTAGGGCGAGGGTGTGAGCGGCTGGAGCGGGCTGAGGGTGACGTAGCTGCCAACGCCGTTGCTTCGCACACTGATCGCCAGCCATGTCGGATTGCCGGTGAAGACGGAACCAAAGTCGAGGGTGGTGGTGAACAGTCCGTTGGTCACGCCCACGGCGGTGTTGGTGAGCGTGCTGCCAATCGGGCTGCCGCTGCCCGCTGCATTGGGGTACAACGTGAACTCAAAGTCGTACAACCCGTTGGCCGGGACGCCGTTGCTGTTCAACTGGCCTTGATAGATAAACGCCGTGCCCTGGGCGAAGGCACTTGAGGGCTGAAGATGGACGATGAATAGTGCGGCCAGCGCCAGCCATTTGTTGATGCAGAGAGTTGATTTCATGGGCATGCTTGATGCCGGCAACGATCTTGTTTTCATTATTTTCCTTTTGGTTGATTTGACGCGCTCGGAAAGAGCGTCATGGAATTAGGGCCGGAAAAGGTGTGATCCCGGGCTGTCCTCGTTTGCTGCCGGGGCTGCGGTTTGCCGACCAACAGGTTTGAAAGCAGTACTTCCATACCTGCTTCCATTAGACCTCCCTTTCACCATCCTCTCAATCCACCATTTTTGTCCACCAAGAGCCAATTTATGATGACTTATTGTCATTGAGATGCCTCCACCGTCGCGCCTTCATCTCGAATCGCGGCAGGCTCCCCGCCGGGGCCAGCGCCACCGGCACGCGCAAGTTGAACACTCCATGCAGCGCCTCTTGCACCCGCCCCGCCAGCGTGCCCGCCTCCGCCCCGCCGTTCAGCGGCTCGATGCGCACGCTCATTTCCAGCAGGCTGCGGCATCGGCTCACCTCCACCTGGTACTCGGCGATTTCGGGAAAACCGCGCAGCACTTCCTCCACCGCCGTGGGATAAATGTTGACGCCCCGAATGATGACCATGTCGTCCGTCCGGCCCAGCAGGCCCCCGGCCAGCGCCATCTCCGGCCGCCCGCAGGGGCAGGGTCCGTCCGCCCGCGCCAGGTCGCCCGTGCGGTAGCGCAGCAGCGGCGAGCCGGTCCGCCCCAATGTCGTCAAAACTAATTCTCCCGTTTCCCCCGCCCCCGCCGCCCGCCCGTCCGCAGCGATGATTTCCGGCAGGTAGGCCCGCTCCAGAATATGCAGCCGGCCGGGCTGCGAGGGACATTCGTGCGACACCGGCCCCGTCTCCGTCATGCCGTGATGGTCGAAGATTCTCGCCCCCGGCCAAAGTTCTTCCAGCCGCCGCCGCGTGGCCGGCACGCTCCCGCCCGGTTCGCCGGCGACGATGATCACGCGCACGGCGCCGCCCTTGAGATCGAGTTTCTCCTGCGCCCCTGTCTCCGCCAGGCGCGCCGCATAGCTGGGAGTGCAGCACAACACGGTCGCCCGGTTGTCCAGAATCGCGCGCAGCCGCCCTTGCGTGCTCAAGCCGCCGCCGGGAATGCACAGGCAACCCAATTGCTGCGCCGCCTCAAAGGCCAGCCAGAATCCGATGAACGGCCCGAAGGAAAACGCGAAATAAACCCGGTCCGCCGCGCCCACGCCCGCCGCTTGGTAAATCTCCATCCAGTTTACCACCATGCACCCCCAGCTTGCCGGCGTGTCCAGCCAGCGCAAGGGCCGGCGGCTCGTGCCGCTGGTCTGGTGAAAGCGCGTGAAACTGGCGGCCGGATACGTCAGGTTGGTGCCGAAGGGCGGATTGCTCGACTGGTCCTCCGCCAGCTCCTGTTTTGTCGTGAACGGAAATCGCGCCGCGAAATCCTCCAGGCTCGCCACCTCCGTGTCCAGGCCGGCGTATTTCTTCCGGTAAAAGGCGTTGCCCGGCAGAATGGCCCGGAGCAGCCGGCGCAATTGCGCCAGTTGATGAGCCCCCACCGCCTCGCGCGTGAGTAATTCCCCAGTCATTCGCGTCGCGCCGGGTTCTCGGCGATTGCTTGCGGGGTCGGAGCGTGCCGCGCGGGCGGCGGCTTGAAAAACGTCACCAGGCATCCCCCGGCCGCCGCCAGCACGATGCCCAGGTAAAAGGGCCATCGAATCGCGCCCCACCCGCCGGCGGGCGGATGCTCGATCATCGCCACAATCGCATTGACAATCGGCGCGCCGGCAAAAACGATGGACATCACCACGCCGGGCGTCCCGCGCGAGCCAAAAGCCAGCAGCACGCAAAACGCCCCCGCCGCCCCGACGATTCCGGCCAGCAGCGACCATCCCATCCCGGCGGCGGAAAAGCTCCACGTCGCCTTGCGCATGGTCAGCATGGCCAGCGGCGCCAGCACCGCCGTCAGAAAGTAGGCCAGGCCGACGAAGAGAAACGCTTTAAAGAGGCCGTTGGATTGGTCCTTCATGGCCGTCTGGCCGCTGTGCAGGAAAATCCCGTACAGTCCCCACGAGACAACAGTCATCAACGCAAATATCAGCCAATTCATAAAAAAAAGACAACGATTCGCCGGTTTATCCCGGCGCATTGACAGTATCCCATCCCGCCAAAATTGCAACCCCCCATTCGGCGCAACCCCGAGTTCGGCGGCGCATGACAAAAATCTTCACCGTCCTGGTAGGGCAGAGCTGCCGCTCTGCCCTGAACTTTTGCGCGGCGCAACTCGATTTTTGGACAATTCCCAGCAACGCCCCCTTGCCCGCAAAATTGCCCGCCGTCAGAGTCCAATTTGCAATTTGCAATTTGCAATTTCCAATCTTCGCAGCCGGAAACCCCGCAGGAACTTTACTATCCAGGTAGGGACGCCTTGCCGAGGCGTCCGGGGGCCTTTACAGGGGCTTGGGGAAGAACATTTACGGCCACTAGGAAACCTCTGTCACCAGTCCTTTGCGAACCGCATTTGCCAGAATGTAATCCGCCTTCTCGCGCCAGCTTTCCTCTGAACGAAGGCGATGTTCGACAAAATCACGCCGCCACGCGATTCCCTTATGCCGCGCTCTCCAGCGTTTCCAAAGCGTGACGGTTTGCTGGACGGTATTTCGGGAAGGTGACTGAAGGGTCCCGAAATCGCGCTTCAGTGAGCAGGGAACCCCTTACGCCTATTTCCTATTGCTGGTCGAATTGAAATGTTCCGCTATGATTGGTCCCGAGGAAATAGCCTTGGGCGTTAGTCTGGCTTTGCATCAGCACCCCCTTGACTTTGACCGTCTGCTTGGAATTGAACGGATTGACAAAAGTGCCGCTGATCACGCCGTTGGTCTTGGTGATCGTCAGGGCCAGTCCGTTCGTGTTCCCGGCCACGACATTGGTGCCGGGGATGGTGATCGTGCCGTTTGAGGCCAGCGTGATTTGAGTGTTGGTGATGGCGAAGGGCGGACTGTCCCACTCCAAGATCACTTGCAGGTTCGTCAGTTGCTCGCTCGTCAAGCTCAACAGCGGCTTGTTGGTCGAAGTGTAAACAGAGCCGATGATGGACGCCTGCTCATTGGTGAAACCGGAATGATAAACCGCCGCCTTGTTGGCGTTGGTCGCGTTGATCCAACTGGCGTTGGTCGAGAAAATTATCATGGCGCCGTTCGTGTTCGTGAAGCAGTTCCAACTCCAAAGTGAACCCTGGCCGCCGTAGAGCGGCACGTAGAACGGCCAATATCCGTCCTTGGAAACAGAGCTGATTTGGCTCACAGCGTTGGTTCCATCCGCCAAATATCCCACAAAGCTGATGGCCCCAGACTCCACCGTCGCCGTCCCGCAACTCGTGCCAAACGGGCCTGCCGTCGGGTCATTGGTGCCGGGTATGATCAGGGTGTATCGGCCTTCGTAATTCGTTGTCTTTTGTTCCAGGTCCGCCGTCACCTGCGCCTCAAAACTGCCGTCGGTGTTGGAGACGGAGCCGCTGACTGTCTGGCTGGCGAAATCCAGTTGCAAGGTGGTGGTCAAAGTGCTTAGGCCCTTGCGCGGTGTGGTGAGGGTCGCAACGCCCGCAGGGTTGAATTGTCCGTTCAGCGACGGCGTGTTGGTCCCGATGGTCAGCTTGCCCGACAAGACGCCGTTGGTTTTGACGGTGAAACTGATCGCCCCCGAATTGGTCTGCTGGCGCGGCCCGTTGGCCGGGGCAAACAGCCCGTGGTAGGTTCCTTTCGCCGCCAGGAAGACATTGGTGACGAAGTTGGCCGTCAATGTCAGGCCGGATTGCATCGTGAACTTCAGGACCGGACTGTTGGAGACAAAATTTTCACTGCCGCTGGCCACCCAGTTGGAGAATATCCAATTCTTGCCCGGCACGGCGGTATTGGTGTAGTTGCTGCCAATCGCGAGCAGTTTGCCATTGTCATGGGGGGTGATGGTGCCAAGCCCGTTTGTGTAAACAAGCAGCGTGGCAAGGGCGGCGCCACCGCATTGCGCGCAAGGTTCGGTTGGGACGCCATCATACGTGGATCCCCAGCCGGTGGTTCCATTGACAAAGAAAATGGAAGTTAAAGGGTCGCTGTCAAAAATGCCTTCGCCTGACAAAACATAATAGCCATCAAATGGTGGGTTCCCTTCAAAACAGACGCTGGCCAAGCTGTCGCAATACGCGAACGCCTCGTACCCGATGCTGGTCACGCTGCTGGGGATCGTCACGTTCGTCAGGCCCTTGCATTCATAAAACGCATACTCCCCGATGCTGGTGACGCCTTTGGAGATTGTCAGGTTGGTCAGGCCGTAACAATACGCGAACGCCTCGTATTCGATGCTGGTGACGCCGCCGGGGATTGTGACGCTGGTCAGGTCCTCGCAGCCATCGAACGCCTCGTATCCGATGCTGGTAACGCTGCTGGGGATTGTGACTCTGGTCAGGTCCTCGCAGTCATAGAACGCATACTCCCCGATGCTCGTGACGCCTTTGGAGATTGTCACGTTGGTCAGGCCGTAGCAATACGCGAACGCCTCAAACCCGATGCTGGTAACGCTGCTGGGAATTGTGACGCTGGCAAGACTCTCGCAGTCATAAAACGCATCCCCCGTGATACTGGTGACGCTTTTTGGAATTGTCACGTCGGTCAGGCTGGTGCAGGACTCGAACGCAGCGTATCCGATGCTGGTAACGCTGCTGGGAATCGTCACGTTGGTCAGGCTGGTGCAGTATTGGAACGCCCAACCCCCGATGCTCGTGACGCCTTTGGGGATTGTCACGTTGGTCACGCTCGTGCAATCCCCGAACGCGGCGTATCCGATGCTGCTAACACTGCTGGGGATCGTGTAGCTTCCCACTTTGCCTGCCGGGTATTCAATGAGAGTGGTTTGCCTTTTGTCAAACAAGACGCCATTCACACTGCTATAGGCTGCATTGTCCGCATCCACTGTTATGGCCTCCAGGCTGGAGCAATCAACAAACGGCACCTCCCCGATCTTGGTCACGCTTTTCGGAATTGTGACGCTGGTCAGGCTGGAGTCTTCGAACGCATACTCCCCGATGCTGGTCACCGGCAGGCCGTTGAGGTTCGTTGGAATGGTCACGGCCCAGGGAGGCCCGGCGTAACCGGTGATGGTAAGCGTGACGCGATCGGAGTTCGTCGTGTAACTGAATTGGGCTTCCGCTCTTGGTGCGGCCAAGAGCAGCAAACCTGAAAGGATGGGCCATATCTTTTTCATATAATTTTCGTCTGCCGCCGTAATGGTCAGATTTCCGAATGATATTCTTGTTGTTTTCATGGACATTATCTACCCTTCATCGTAATTCATCTTTTTGCACTTTCTCCATAAGGAATGCAAGCGAAATCTTTCAGAACTAGTAATGCGTCAGTGACGGCGGGCCGGGGAAAGGTAGGGTCGCCTCGCCGAGGCGACCGTTCCGGCAAGAACCACCCGCGGACGGCTCGGCGAGCCGTCCCTACCTTCCGTGACTGACGCATTACCAGAACTATTGGACAACAATATGGCTGTATTTTGCGGTTTATGCTTCCCAAATTGGCTATGTCGGCCCTTCAGAAGGCCCGCCTTGTTGGGCGAGCACACGAGAGCCAAAAGGGAAAGACGCTGGGTTCGGTCACGCCAAGCGATTCGACGGCTCCAAAACTCCGGACGGCGCCTGCTGCATAATAGAATCCGCCCCTCGCGGATTCAATTTGCTGACTCCGCTTTGCACTGTGCTCGACGCCGTGTCTGTCCCCCTGCTCTCATGCCCGCCAATCCCACGCCAGCCGGAGCGAATCCGGTTGCGCAGGTGTCGGCAAACACTCATCCGCTTCAGGGCCTATCCAGAGCCGGGCCGGCCAAAGGCGCGCACGCAGGTTCGCTCTTGGTGACGGCTCTTTTTTCGGCTATCTTATGGGCGTGACAGGCAATGATTTGTTTTCCGAAGCGCCGGAGGCGGCCCAACCCGGCCCGCCGCCGGATGAATCCAGGCCCTTCGCCTCCCAACCGCTGGCCGCCCGCATGAGGCCGCGGACGCTGGACGAGTTCGCCGGCCAGAAACATGTCCTGGCCCCCGGCCAGTTGCTGCGCCGCGCCATCGAGGCCGACCGCGTCCAGTCCCTCATCTTTTACGGGCCGCCGGGGACCGGGAAGACTTCGCTGGCCCAAATCATCGCCCGGCAGACGCGGAGCAAGTTCGAGCGCCTCAGCGGCGCGGAGTCCAACGTGGCCGACATGCGCCGGGTGCTGGCGGGGGCCGCCCACCGCCTGGAAAACACCGGACAGTCAACTATATTATTTATTGACGAAATCCACCGCTTCAACAAGGCCCAGCAGGATGTCCTCCTGCCCGACGTCGAAAGCGGCGTCGTGCGCTTGATTGGCGCCACCACCCATAATCCCTTCTTCTTCATCAACTCGCCCCTGGTCTCCCGCTCGCAGATCTTCGAGCTTCAGCCGCTGTCCGAGGCGGAGTTGCTGGACTTGCTCCGCCGCGCCCTGGCCGACTCCGAACGCGGCCTGGGCCATTGCCACATCCAGGCCGACGACCAGGCCTTGCGCCACCTGGCCAAAGTGGCCGACGGCGACGCGCGCAAGGCGCTCAATTCCCTGGAAATCGCGGCGCTGACCACCCCGCCCGGCGCCGCCGGCGTCATTCATATTGACCTGGCGGCCGCCGAGCAGTGCATCCAGAAAAAGGCCGTCGTTTATGACGCCGACGGCGACGCGCATTACGACACCATTTCGGCCTTCATCAAGTCCATGCGCGGGGGCGACGTGGACGCGGCGCTCTACTGGCTGGCCAAGATGATCCACGCGGGCGAAGACCCGCGGTTCATCAGCCGGCGCATCATGATTTGCGCGGCGGAGGACGTGGGCCTGGCCGACCCGATGGCGCTGGTGCTGGCGGCGGCGGCGCATCAGACGGCCGAGTTTGTCGGCTGGCCGGAGGCGCGCATCCCCATTGCCGAGGCGGCCATCTACGTCGCCACCGCCAACAAAAGCAACAGCGCCTATCTGGCCATTGACGCCGCCCTGGCCGACGTGCGCTCGGGCCGGACACTGCCCGTGCCGCAACGGCTGCGCGACGCGAACTACGCCGGCGCAAAACGGCTGGGGCACGGCGAGGATTACCAGTACGCGCACGATTTCCCCGGCCACTTCGTGCCCCAGGATTACCTGGGCGCGGCGCGAAGATACTACGAGGCCACCGAGCAGGGGGCGGAGAAGAAGATCAAGGAACGGCTGGAGAAGTGGCGCGCCCAGATCGAAGCCCTGCGCAAATGAACGCCGACTCCCACAGTGCCAAGGCGGAATTGCGCCGCCAGTTGCGGCTCGCCATAAACGGCCTTTCGGACGCCGAACGGCAGGCGGCCTCGGCCCGCGCGCGCGATCTGCTCCGGCGCCAACCGGTTTGGCGGCGCGCCCGCGTCGTTCTATTCTACGCGCCGATGGCCCGCGAACTGGATGTGTCCCCCTTGCTGCAGGAGGCCCTGCAACAGGGCAAGACGGTGGCGCTGCCGCGATTTGAGCCGCAGACGGGAATCTATCTCGCCGCTCAAGTCTCCCGCCTCGAAGGCGATTGTGTGCCAGGCCAACTCGGCATTGCCGAGCCGGCCGCCCATTGCCCGGCCGTGGAATTAAAGCGTCTGGACTTGGTGCTGGTTCCCGGTTTAGGATTTGACTTGTCCGGCCACCGGCTGGGCCGGGGCCGGGGATACTATGATCGCCTGCTGGCCGGGACCGCGGGGGCCAAATGCGGGGTCGCCTTTGACCCGCAGGTCGTCGCGCAAATTCCGGCGGAGAGGCACGATGTGAACATGAATTTTATATTGACGCCCACACGCTGGCTGGAGTTTTCCACCCAGCCGCCCCTTCCCGCATGAAGAACCTCATCGCAGGCGCAGTCATCCTGGTCATCGGCATTCTCTCGGGCTATTTGCTCCGCCTCTGGCGCGATCGCAGCCTGCGCCAGGTCAGCGAACAACAGAGAAAGGACATCCTGGAAAAAGCCCGCCTGGAAGCCGAATCGCTCGCGCGCGACGCCCGTCTGGCGGCCAACGAGGAAGCCCTGAAGGTGCGGGCCGAATCCGAGCGGCAGGCCGCCGCCCGCCAGAAGGAAATCGCCGCCAACGAACAACGGCTGATGACCCGCGAGGAACTGGTCAATGGCCAATTGGAAAACCTGGTCAAGGAGCAAAAAGTCCTCCGCGCCGACCGGGAGGCCCTCCAGGGCAAGGCGGCGGAGGTCGAGGCCCTGGGCGGCCAGGCCGCCCAATTGGTCGCCCGGCGCCGCGCCCAATTGGCCGAAATCGCCAAAATGAGCGAGAGCGACGTCCGCGCCGCCTTCTTGAAGCAGGTCGAGCAGGAAAGCACGAGCGACGCCATGCAGCTTTCCCAGCACATCTTGGAGGAGGCCAAAGGCCGGGCCGAAGAACAGGCGCGCAAAATCATCATCCTGGCCATCCAACGCTATGCCGGGCAGCACAGTTTTGAGACCTCGACCGCCACCGTCAATATCAAGGGCGAGGAAATGAAAGGCCGCATCATCGGGCGCGAGGGCCGCAACATTCGCGCCTTCGAGGCCGCCACCGGCGTCACGGTCCTGATTGACGACACGCCCGGCGCGGTCGTCCTGTCGGGTTTTGATCCGGTCCGCCGCCAGATTGCCCGCGAAGCCATGGAACGGCTCATTCTGGATGGCCGCATTCATCCCGCCCGCATCGAGGAAATCGTGGCCGCCGTCTCGCAGGAAATGGACCAATCCATCCAGCGGGCCGGGGAGGAGGCGGTCATGAAGCTGGGCCTGGCGCCCATGCACGGGGAATTGATCAAACTGCTCGGCCGCCTCCATTTCCGCCACAGCTTCGGGCAGAACATTCTCCAGCACTCGGTGGAAGTGGCCCAATTGGCGGCCTTGATGGCGGCGGAATTGCGCCTGGACGTCGCCACCGCCAAGCGGACCGGCCTCTTGCACGACATCGGCAAGGCGCTCAATCACGAGATGGAAGGCGCCCACGCCATCGTCGGCGCGGAGATTCTCAAACGCTACGGCGAATCCGAGGCGGTGGTCAACGGCGTCGCCTCCCATCATGGCGAGGTGCCCTTCACCGGCTCCTACGGCATCCTGGTCAGCGCCGCCGACGCCATCAGCGCCTCGCGTCCGGGCGCCCGGTCCGAAACGGTCATGACCTACATCAAGCGGGTCGAGGACTTGGAACGGATCGGCATGTCTTTTGCCGGGGTGGAGCGCTGCTTTGCGCTGCAAGCCGGACGGGAATTGCGGGTGATGGTCCAACCGGGCGAGGTGACGGACGAAGCGGCCTACATGCTGGCCCGCAACATCGCCCACAAGATCGAAGAGGAACTGCAGTATCCGGGCCAGATTCGAGTCACCATGGTACGGGAAACCCGTTGCGTGGAGTTCGCCAAATAGAGCAAAAACCAAACGCGGTGCTTACCGGCCCTGGTTGATGGTCGAAGGCAGCGGCCCCTCCCAGCTTTGCGGCGTGTTCCACGGCATCGAAGAAACATCCGAATCCGTGGCGCAACCGGCGAGCCAGCCCGCGGCCAGCGCCAAAACAAGGGCGCATAAAACTGTGCGCCAAATCTTCATCAGTAGAGTACTTCGTCGCCTTCCATGATCAGCCCCTGCTTCCAGTCGGACAGGATGTTGGCGACACAGCGGTCTTTCTGGACGCTGTAAATGCGCACCTTGCCCAACAGCTTGCCGTTGCGATCCACCAACATCTCCCCGCGCGGCTTGGCCCCCTGGTCGTCGCCGATATTGAGCACGACGAAATCATACTTGGGGTCCACGGCCAGGACCTTGCCCTTCAAACCGGCGGGCAGCGGCACCGGCCCCGTGGTCCCAACCAAGTTCTCATACCGGTTGCGCCAATCCTCGCGGCTGGCAAGAAGAAGTTTGTTCTCGGCCATGAGCGCGGTCTTCTCCTTCCGCGTCCTTTCCAAATCGGCGATAATGGCCCGGATCTGGTCCGGCTCTGGAAGGTTCCGCCAGCGCTCCAGTCTTTGCTGCGCGTCGTCGCGCTCGGCCGTCGCTTTGTCCAACTTGGCGGTCAGTTCGCTGTTCTGCTTGTCCAACTCCGCCACCTTGGTCGTGGCGGCATCCAGGTCGTTCTTGGTCTGTTCCAGCGTCTTGCGGGTCGTTTCCAAGTCGGCGGTGGTCTTTTTGAGAGTCGCCTTGGTCTTGTTGTGGGCGGCGAATTCGTTGGTGTATTTGCCGTTCCATTCATCGCGCGCCGCCCGCGTGGTCGTGATAATGTCCTGGACTTTGAAGAAACTGACGGCGCCGGCGGCCAGTCCGGCAACAATCGCTACAATCAGGCAGATTCGAAGCATGTGAGTAAATCCTTTAAATCTTTCGCCTCATGTTAAGCTCATCGCCCGGCCCTGTCAATGCTCTCTTTTGCCCTTTTTTTTGCCGGGCGCATGACAAAAATCTTCACCTTTCTGATAGGGCAGAGCTGCTGCTCTGCCCTCAAATCTTGGGCGGTGCCGCAGCGCCGCCCTGCCTTTTTTCGCCGCCGGCCGCACCCATTGCTTGCATCGGGGCGGGCCGCCGCTAGTATCCGGGCATGGTGCCTGAGCCGACTGCGACAATCATGGCAAAAACCGACGCGCAGCCCTTCATTGGGCCGGAGACAAAATTGCGCGAGTTCACGCCGCGCGCGGTCATTCTGGGCGTGTTTCTGGGAATGATTTTTGGCGCCTCCTCCCTTTATCTGGTCCTCAAGGTGGGCATGACGGTCAGCGCCTCCATTCCGGTGGCGGTCATTTCGCTCAGTCTGTTCCGCCTCTGGGCCAAGCTGGGCGGCCGGGACGCGAACATTCTGGAAAACAATATCGTGCAAACGGCCGGCTCGGCCGGGGAATCCATCGCTTTCGGCATCGGCGTGACCATGCCGGCCATCCTGATCCTGGGATTTGATCTGCAAGTGGCGCGGGTCATGATCGTGGGCGTGCTGGGCGCGTTGCTGGGGATTCTGATGATGATTCCCTTGCGCCGGGCGCTCATCGTGCAACAGCACGGCGCGTTGAAGTATCCCGAAGGCACCGCCTGTGCAGAAGTGCTCAAGGCGGGGGCCGACGCGGAGTCGCGCGCCCTCTCGCAGCACGGCACCCGCGCGCAGGTGGGGCAGCCGAGCGGAGCGGCGATTTTCGGCGGGTTCGGCGTGGGGCTTCTCTACAAGACGGCCATGTCGGCGTTCCGGGCGTGGAAGGACACGCCGCAGAAGATTTTCGGCGCGCCGCTGACGGGCGGGGCGATTGCGGCGGAAATTTCACCGGAGTTATTAGGTGTCGGATATATCATCGGGCCGCGCATTTCCTGCATCATGGCAGCCGGAGGCGTGCTGTCGTATCTGGTGTTGATTCCGTTAATCAAGTTTTTTGGGGCCAACGCGAGCGGAGTGGTGGCGCCGGGAAATGTGCCGATCAAGGACATGGACCCCGATGGCGTCCGCAGCGCGTATATTCTCTACATTGGCGCGGGCGCCGTGGCAGCGGGGGGGATCATCAGCCTGGCGCGCTCGATGCCGTTGATCTGGCGGGGCATCCGGGCCGGGTTGTCGGACTTCGGCGCCGCGGCCGCCCAGGCCCGGTCCGCCGCGGCGAGGACCGAGCAGGACCTTTCCATGAAAGTGGTCGCCTGTGGCTGCCTGTTGCTGGTGGCGGCAATATGGGCCGCGCCGCCCTTGCAAATGAACTGGCTGGGGGCCGTGATGATCGTCGTGTTTGGCTTTTTGTTTGTCACCGTTTCCTCGCGTCTGACGGGCGAAATCGGCTCCTCCTCCAATCCCATTTCCGGGATGACGGTGGCCACGCTGTTGTTGACGTGCCTGGCCTTTCTGATGGCCGGTTGGACGGGAGCGGGTTATTACGTCACGGCGTTGTCCGTCGGCGGGATAGTTTGTGTGGCGGCCTCCAACGCCGGAGCGACGTCGCAGGATTTGAAAACGGGCTTTTTGCTGGGCGCGACGCCCAAGCACCAACAGATCGCCATCATGATCGGCGCGACCCTTTCGGCGCTGGCCCTGGGGCCCATTCTCCTGGCGCTCAACACGTCGCGAACCGTTTATGTTCCGGTGGCGCAGGTGGCGCCGGGATTGCACGCCCCGGCGGGCGCTTCCCTGGCCCTTCCAGAGCCTCTCCGCGGTCCGCAGGCCAAGGAAGATTCCAAGTTCTACCGCGCCTGGCAGAAATCCGATGATGAGGGCGGACGGCAAGGACAGTACCTGATGGATGAAAGCGGCGCGGCCGTCTATTACGTTGATCCGGGCATCAACGGCACGTTCACCAAACGCCCCGACGGCTCGGAGGTGATCAAGTGGCAGGCGCCCAAGGCCGTGCTGGTGTCCTACATCATCAAAGGCATACTGCATGGGCAATTGCCGTGGGCGCTGGTGCTTTTTGGCGTCATGATCTCCGTCGTGCTGGAACTTTGCGGCATTTCCTCGCTGGCCTTCGCGGTCGGTGTGTATTTGCCCATTTCCTCCTCCATGCCGCTGATGGTTGGCGGCGCGGTGCGCTGGCTGGTGGATCGGGGACGGCGCTTGAGCCAACTCCATCTTTCGGCGGAGCAACTGGCCGCCGAGAGCGACAGCAGTCCGGGCGTCCTGCTGGCCAGCGGTTACATTGCCGGAGGGGCGATCACGGGGATTGTCATTGCGTTCATGAGCGGTGTGTTGAGCCAGACCGACAATCAGATCAGCAATTGGGCCAAGGCGCACAATCGGTTCTACGCCGGGCCAAACGCCGATTGGCTGGCGTTGCTCCCGTTCGCGGCGCTGACCCTGCTCTTATATTGGGTCGGGCGCGGGTCCCGGAGGGCGGCCACGCGGTAGCGGGAGCGGGGGCGATCAAGCGCCTACCCGGGAGGCGGCCGGCACGGCGGGTTTGAGGGCGATGAGGCGCACTTCCAGGGCGGGCTTGAGGATGTGCAACAGGCGGCGCAGGCAACGAAAGCCGGCTTCGCCCAAGCGGAGCCTGACAGCCCAGGCAGCCGCGAAGCGCGAATATCCAAATTCTCCAACCCCGGCTTGGGAGACGGTCAAGCCGGCCTCCTGGACGAGATTGCCCAAAGTCTGCACGTTCCACGAATAGAGATGGTGGTTGGGTTCGCCGGGATGGAAATGGCGGTATCGCGCCTCGCGCTCGAAGGGCACAAAGAGCAGCAGCCGGCCTGCCGGCTTGAGCAGCCGCCGGGTTTCCTCCAGCGCTTCCGGCGGATGGTGGACGTGTTCGAGGGTGTGATGGCAGATGACCACGTCGGCCACCGCGTCCGGGAGAAGTTGGGTGTCGGCGACAAATTCAATGCCCAGCGCGCGCAGGGACGGCTCGAGGAAATCCGCCACGTCGAAGCCGATTTTGCGCCGGCAACGCAGGGCGGCCAGGTTCCAACCGCCGCCCGCGCCGTATTCGAGCACGACGTCAGTGTTGCCGATGAAGGGGGCGAACTTGCGCGCCCGGAGCGCGGCCACCCAGGGGATGGCGCGATCCGGGAGGCCGCGTTTGAACTCGTGGTAACGGCGCCCCGCCTCACCGCGATAATGGCGTCGGGCCTGCTCGGAGGGCATGGGGCGCAGTCTAAGGCTGCGGGCCGGTTTGCACAATCCCTGTTGCGGGGCGCTGAAGTTGGGGTGGCATGGATTGGGATTGCGTTTGTGGCGGGGGATGGGTAAAAGAACGGGCCATGACACGCAGCAGAAAGGTCCTCTTGGTGATGGTCGCGCTGGCGTTGTTGGCGGATTTCCTCCCGGTGACGCGGGAGGAACTGTCCTGGTGGTGGGCCGAATCGCACGACCACGCGAGCGATTATCTGCGTTATCTGAGCGATTGGCCCAAGGGGCGGCACGCGGCCCAAGCCAGAAACCTGACCACCGAACGGCAATGGGCTGAAAACAAAAGGGCGCTCATCCGCCAGGCCATCCAGCAGGCCGCCGCCCCCAATTTCCAGGCCACCGCCGCCTCTCGCAAGGAACAGAGCCAGAAGCAGGAGTTTTTCTCCTGGAAAAAAGCGTCGGTCTCCAACACGGTTGACGGTTACAAGGATTACATCCGGCAGTATCCCAACGGACACTACGCCGCCCAGGCGCGCCATCTGATCGAAACTTTGAGCGGGGGCGGCTCACCGGCCCAGAGTCCCGCCCCGCAATAGCGCGGGATTCTCATTCACTTGGGCTTGGGTGAAGGGGCGATATTGGCGGGAGCGGCGCGGCCATCCTCCGGCTCCAGGATTTTGACTTCCGCTCCGGCCTTGAGCTTGACCAAGTACGCCGGCAGCGCCTCCTCGGCCGCCTCCTCGGTGAGACGATCGCGGATGGCGGGTTCGGCCCTGGCAAAGGTCTCCCTGGAGGCGGGGATTTTTTCCAGCAGCTTGATGACGTGATAGCCGAATTGGGTTTCCACCGGATCGCTGATTTGGTTGACCTTGAGCGTGAAGGCGGCGGCTTTGAATTCGGGGGCCACTCTGCTCTCCCTGTCAAAGGTGTATTCACCGCCATTGGCGCCGACAGCCGGGTCCTGGGAATACTCTTTGGCCAGCGCGGCGAAGTCCTCCCCCTTGTCGGCCCGCTGTTTCAACTCCTTGATCTGCTTGAGCTTCTCTCTTTTCTTTTCCGGCGTGAGCGGTTGCTGGGTCAGGGGTTCAAGGGTCGAAATGAGGATGTGCCGCACGCGCACCTTTTCGGGAATGTCGAATTTCGACGGGTAGTCGTCATAAAACTTTTTGACTTGGGCCTCGGTGATGGTGACGCCGTTGGTCAGTGCGCGGGCCAGGACGCGTTGGGCCAGTTGCTCTTCGACCATGCGGTCGCGCAATTGCTCCACTGTGATGCCCTTGGCCTGGATATGCTCCTCAAAGGCCTGCGCGCTGGGCGCGTTGGAGCGCGCCCGGGCGATCTGGTCGTCCACCACTTGGCGCGTCTTGAGTTTGTCGTCCGCCGTCGCCATCTGCAGGAGGATTTGGTTGACAATGAGCCGTTGGAGCAAGTTGGAGCGGACGGCGGCGCGCTCGGCGTCCGGGATGGTGCGGCCGCCGGAGGCCAGATTGGCGCTGTAATTGATGAAGGCCTCATCCACCTGGCTGCGCTTGATCTGGAACCCCGTGCCCGTGGCGACGACCGGGTCGCTGAACAGCGCGGCGGAGTCGCCGGACGGGGCGGCCCGGAGAGGGGCCGGCAGTTGGAACCAGGCGCATACCAGCAGGGCCGCCAGGAGCGGGAATCGAGTCATCATATTGGGTCACAAACCAAAACGTTCATAACGACCACGCACTTTAGGCGCCACGCGCGCCAGGGTCAACGAAATCAGCGGTGAAATGGGCGGTGAAAAAGTATCCGGGAGTGCGTGCCTGTTGTTGGCGGGGACGCCGCGCCCTGCCAATAACGTGGCTCACCTGAGCCATCTTATTGGCGGATGCGCACCCTTGGGAGATTGCCGGGGCGAATGTTGCCGTTGCTTTCCTGCCGTGCTTTGCCTAATTTGAATACCGCCTGACGCCGTGCGTCGGTGCTATAGAGCATGAAAACTCCAAATCTTTCCGCGTCCACGTGGCTGCTGGCCGCCGGGGTGGGGATCGTTCTGTTCATCGGCGCCTTTGCTCGCTTCGAACCGGCCAGTTCCGCCCTTATGACGGCCGCGCCGGCGACGGCCCCCCCTCCCCTGACCGAAGCCACTGCCCCCATCGAAGCGTCCGGCGAACCAACCTGGCCGGCCAATCTGTCGCCGGGTCTGGCGGAAATCATCAAACTCGCGCAAGCGCACGTGGATGAAGGCGTTATCCTGGCTTACGTCAAGAATTCCGGCCAGCTTTACTCGCCCTCCGCCGACGAGATTCTCTATCTGAAAGACCTCGGATTATCCCAAGATGTCATTGCCGCCCTCTTTAAGGGAGCGCCGCCGGTCACGCCACAAGCGCCGGAGGAAACCGTGGCCGCCGTTGCGCCTGCGCCGCCGCCGCCGGCGCCTCCTTCGACCGTCCTGCCGGCGTCGGCTCCGCCAGCGGACCTGTTTCACGACGAGCTGGCCCGTTACGGCGTGTGGTCGCAAGAACCCGACTACGGCCCGTGCTGGCAGCCGACGGTTGAAACGGTCAATCCCGACTGGCGTCCGTACTTCGACGCGGGCCAATGGCTTTATTCGGACAGCGGCTGGTACTGGCAATCGGATTATTCCTGGGGCTGGGCTGTTTTTCACTATGGCCGCTGGGTCAACCTCCCCCGCCGCGGATGGATGTGGACGCCGGGCACGCTGTGGGCGCCGGCCTGGGTGGCCTGGCGGGCGACTCCATCCTACATCGGCTGGGCGCCGCTGCCGCCGGGGGTGGGCCTCAATGTGCTGGCGCAATTGACCTACGGCAGGCAGCCCGCCGGCCACAATCCCAGCCTGGGTTTGGCCGCCTCCTCCTACACCTTCGTGAGCGCCGGCAATTTCCTCAGCCGCAACCTGCCGCGCCGGGCCGTGCCCGCCCAGCGCGCCGCCGCCCTGGTCCAGGTTACGTCGGTCATTGACGGATATGCGCTTGTCAACAATCGAATTTTCAACGGCGGCATCAGTCGCGAGGCCGTGGCGGTGGCGGCGCACAAGGCCGTGCCGGAAATCGCCTTGCGGGCGGTCTTCTCGCCGAAGTCCGCCGGATTGGGCCCGGATGGCAAGACACTGGCGGTTTATCTGCCGGGCCATGCGGGCGAATCCGGGGCGGCCCCGGCTTCAGCCGGCACGCTTCCCGTCAACAAATCCGCGGACTTGGCGGGAGATGATGGCGCCGAACCGGCCATCGAAGCGCCTGGGTCCGCGGGCGCCAGGCCCATCGTCCAACTGCCGCCATTGCGCTATCCGGTCCCCTCCAGCCCCCCGCGGGCCGGGTCTCACGGGCCATCCGCCTCTTCGGCCGCCGGGCTGGAATCACAGGGCGTCAGGCATGGACGGCCGCGCGAAGCGGGCATGATCGCGGTGGAGCGGCCGTCCAGTCCCGCCCCGGCCTTGGAAAGTCCCGCCTCGGGCCAGCGCGAAGCCCGGCCTCGTGCCGTGGCGGAAAACCGTCCGGCTCCAGTTGAACCGCCCCGCGCCGTTGCGCCCGCGCCCGCGCCGCCGCCGCAGCCGTCCTCCGCCCCCGCGTCAAGATCAGGCAAGTGATTTTCCGCGAAACAACTCATCGCGCCCGGCTCACGCGCAGGGCGACCCAGCGGGCTTCGGGCAAGACGAACTTTTTGACTTCCACCACGACGCGCGCGGGTCTGAAGTCGCGCAGGATCATGGCGGCCAAATCCACGGCCAGGGTTTCCATCAATTTCCACTCGCGCCCCTGGCCGAACACCAGCAGATGACGGGAGAGGCGGTAATAATCAATCGTTTCCCCAAGGTCATCGGCGCGGGCGGCGGCCGAGAAGTCGTGTTCCAGCTCAACGGTCAATAGCAGGCGTTGCGGCGCGGCCCGCTCGGCCTCCGGCACGCCGAGGCGGTAGAAAACCTCCAAGTCTTGAATGATCATCCGGTCCACAATTCGCCTCTTACGGGCCGGGTTGGACGCCCTGCCGGAGCGGCCGCCCGGCGGGCGGCAACTGAAAGCCGTGGCGTTCGAGGATTTCGCGCAACTGGCCCAAGTGCTCGACGATCAGGTCCGGCTGGCTGGCGCGGAGTTGCTCCAGGCGGTTGTAACCGGTCAGCACGCCGCAGGAGTGAACGCCGCCGTGTCGGGCCGTTTCGATGTCATGCTGCATGTCGCCGACAAAAAGGGTTTCGCGCGGGTCAAGATGATTTTCGGCCAGCACCTCGGCGATCTTGGCCCGCTTGTCCCAAATCCCCACGTAGGCGCGGTCAATCAACCGGTCAAGGCCGCACGCCCCGGCCTGCACGGGGAAGTAGTCCTGGTGGACGGTGCTCAAAATAAAAGTGCGCACGCGCCGCTCGCGGCAGAAGCGCAGAAACCCCAGGGCGTGGGGCAGCGCGGCGACCGCCTCCTGCACCTGGCGGAAGTGGGCGTGGAAGAGCCATTCCAACCGGGCCAGCGGAACATGGGGGACGAAGCGGTCGTAGAAAAGTTTGAAGGGCAGGCAGAACTCGGCGCGGAATTTCTCCAGGCTCATTTTCTCCACCCCGCACTGATCGAAGACAAAATTGGTCGCCGCCAGCACCGCCGGCAGATCATCCACCAGCGTGCCCGACCAATCAAAAATGATGTTGCGTATCATTCCGTCCAAAATCTCCGTTCTTAATCCTAATCTTAATCCTAATCCTAATCCTAATCTTCCTCATTCATCGGCTTCCACACCCGGATTAAGATTAAGATTAAGATTAAGATTAGGATTAGGACACGGAAACAGCCATTCAAATTTGATGCGCGCCGCGCACCCACCGGCGGCTTGTCGTACGCCGCGATGCTGTTATGTTGCCCGGCGGCATGAACGACATTTACTCCAAGACCTTGCTGGCCGTAAGCGAACCGCCCGACGGGCGCGTCGAACCGGCCCAGGTGGCGGAGGTGGTTGCCAAGTCGTGCCCGCCCGAGGCCTGGCGCCACAAGCGCGTTCTGCTCATTGTGCCCGACGGCACGCGGACGGCGCCCATCGGGCCGGTTTTCAAGGCGCTGTTCGCGCATCTGGATGGCGTTGCCGACAAGATGGATGTCATGATCGCCCTGGGCACGCACCAGCCGATGAGCGAGGCGGCGATATGCCGGCGCCTGGAAATTTCGCCGCAAGAGCGGGCGGGGATTTACCGGACGGTTGCCTTTCACAATCATGCGTGGGACAAACCGGCGGCCTTGCGCCAAATCGGCGCCATCCCCGCCGCGGAAATCAGCCGGTTGACGGGCGGATTGTTTGCCATGGAGGTGGCGGTGGAGATCAACCGGCTGGTCCTGGAGTATGATCGTCTGGTCATCATCGGCCCGGTCTTTCCGCACGAGGTGGTGGGCTTTTCCGGCGGCAACAAATATCTTTTTCCCGGCGTGAGCGGGCCGCGCGTATTGAATTTTTTCCATTGGCTGGGCGCGGTGGTCACCAATCCCATGATTATCGGCAACAAGTGGACGCCCGTGCGGCGGGTGGTGGACCGGGCCGGCGCGATGGTCTCGACGCCCAAGCTCTGCTTCTGCCTGGTGACCGCGGGGAGCGGCCTGGCCGGAATTTACGCCGGAACGCCGGAGGCGGCCTGGGACGCGGCCAGCGAACTGTCGCGGCGGCTGCATATCATCCGCAAGGACCATCCGTTTTCAACGATTCTCTCCTGCGCGCCGGCCATGTACGACGAGCTTTGGACCGCGGGCAAATGCATGTACAAACTTGAACCGGTGCTGGCCGACGGGGGGGAGTTGATCATTTACGCCCCCCACATCAGCGAAGTGTGCGTCAGCCACGGGCCGGCGCTGCTGGAGATTGGCTACCATTGCCGCGATTATTTTCTCAAACAGTGGGACCGTTTCAAAACCTACCCGTGGGGCCTGCTGGCGCACAGCACGCATGTCCATGGGCTGGGCACCTACGAGAACGGCGTGGAAACGCCGCGCGCGCGCGTCACTTTGGCCACGGCCATTTCCGACGCGGTTTGCCGCAAGATCAATCTCGGCTACCGCGATCCCAAATGCATCCGGCCGGAAGATTTCGCCCGCCGCGAGGACGAGGGGGTTTTGCTCGTGCCCAAAGCCGGCGAGATGCTCTACCAATTAACAAACCCGCCGCCCTGGGCCGGCGGGGTGGACCCGGCGCCCCGATGAACCGCCGCGGCCTGCCTTTTGTTTTTCTCAACGCCGCCATCACGGCCGACGGCAAGATCGCCCCGGCCAGCCGCCGCTTCGAGCCGTTCGGCGGCCCGCGCGACCACCAGCGCCTGCTGGAATTGCGCGCCACCGCCGACGCGGTCATGGCGGGGGCGCGCACGGTGGATTTGGACCGGGTCAACCTGGGACCCGGCCCTGTCAAGTATCGGCGCCGGCGCCTCCGCCGCGGCCTGGCGGAATACAACTTGCGCGTCATCGTCAGCGGCGCGGGGACCATTGACCCCGGCGCGGAGATTTTCCGGCATCGCTTCTCGCCCATCATTATTTTGACCAGCGGCCGGGCGCCGCAGGCGCGGCTCCGCCGGCTGCAAGCGCTGGCCGACGAGGTAAAGGTCTGCGGCGAAAGCGAAATTGATTTCGCCGCCGCCTTGCGCTGGCTGCGCTCGAAGTGGAAGGTGAAACGGTTGCTGTGCGAGGGCGGCGGGGAGCTCAACGGCGCGCTCTTCAAGGCGGGTTTGGTGGACGAGGTGCATTTGACATTGTGCCCGCTTATCTTGGGCGGCCGCGCTGCGCCGACGCTGGCCGGCGGCGCGGGCGTCCAGCGCCTGGCGCAAGCGGCGCGCCTGCGCCTGGTGTCCATGAAACGCTTCGACGCCGGACTGTTCCTGGTGTATCGAAGAGCCGATGGCCGCTGAAGAGTAACCACGGATTTCACCGATTTCACGGATGGGAAACCGGCACCTGCTCATCCGCGCCATTCATGCGTATTCTTGAAAATGGCTCGGCCATTTCACGCTGAACCAGGACACAGGGCAAAACCTTGCTGCCGGGCGCGATTTCGTTCTTTCCTTCAGAGGCTCTTGCGCTATGATTGATAGCAGAACTGAAATGGATGAAATATGCCACAACTCATTGTCAGACAAATTGAGGAAAAGGTCGTCAAGAAGCTCAAACAACAGGCGGGCGCGCACGGGGTTTCGATGGAGGAGGAGCTTCGGCGCATCCTCAGGGAGGCGCTGGTTGGTTTGCCGAAGAAAAGGCGTTCGTTCAAGGAGCTTTTGCTCGCGATGCCCAACGTGGGCGAGGACCGGGATTTCCAGCGCGGACCGCAAATCGAGCGCCCGGTTGAACTATGAGCGGCTTCCTGCTCGACACGAACGTCCTGAGCGAACTGCGCAAAGAGAGCCGCTCTGATCCAGGCGTCCGCGACTGGATGGAACACGCGGTCGCCGAAGAGCTTTTTGTGAGCGTCATGGTTCTGGGAGAGATCCGCCGTGGCATTGAGCGAATTCGTTTTCGCGACCAGAACCAGGCGCGCGCCTTGGAGAAATGGTTGCAGAGCCTCACCACCGAGTTTGCCGACCGCATCTTGCCGGTGGACGAGCGTGTGGCGGACCGGTGGGGGCGGATCAGCTTGCGGCAACCGGCGCCACTCCTCGACGCGTTTCTGGCGGCGACAGCGCTGGTGCATGATCTGACCGTCGTTAGCCGCGACGAAGACGGTTTTAGAAACACGGGTGTGCGCCTCCTCAATCCGTTCTCGAAACCCAAACCCCAGGGCGACTAAATGCCTGAAATGGCCGGCCATTGGGGTCAAATGCGTAACGGACTCGCCCGCCCCCGCCCATAGGCGCGCCCGGGACGCCCGAAAAAACGTCAACACGCCGGCAAACCCGGAAGCCAGGGGACGCCGGAAGCCTGCCGGCGGCGGTGCGGAAAAAAACTTCAGATTCTGTTTGCATTCCCACCAAACCGTGGTAATATGGTCTCTGTGCGGCGCTCACGCGCCTGTTCTTTGACATTTTGCAGACCTCGCGGAAGGGTTTTCCCGGAGCCTGCGACCGGGAAGCGGCGGCGGGATGTTTCTGGCGCGGGCCAGATCGCTCCCGCGTGATCCGCAGCAATTATGCCCTGTGCGCTTCGCCTCCAACGTCCCGCCTCCGCCACCGGAAGCGCCGGCCACCGAAAACTCCAAGCTGCGGTCTCCATCGCAGCCCCAACCGCAAAAAACAGCGGAATTAGCACCAAATCGCACCAAATCGCACCAAATCGCACCTAAAAAAAATTCTTGATGGCAAAAAAGAGCCGCTTCGGGGCCTTCAGAACCCCCTCGCAGCCATTGTGTCGCCACCCCAAAAGGGGGCCGTCGCCACAATCGCTGACTGACCCCGGCGCAAGTGGACACGTTGGTGTGTCTGTTTGATCAGATGCGCTTGCCCTGGGGCTGGAAGGAATCGTCGGCGAAGATCTGGCGCGGGTTGGCGCGGAGGTGCGCGGCGATCTCCGACAAAAATATGGCGCCGAATTCCGCCAGCTTCTTCTCCCCCACCCCGCTGATGCGCGAAAATTCCTCGTCGTTGGCCGGGTAATAGCGCGCCATCTGGCGCAAGGCCACGTCGGAAAAAATGATGTAGGCCGGCACGAAACGCTCGTCGGCCAGCGCCTTGCGCACCCGGCGCAGCCGCTCGAAAAGTTCCTCGTCGCAACCAATGGCGCCGGCGCGCGGCATTTTTTCCGGCGCGGCCGGCGGCGCGGCCATGGGCGTTGTCAAGACTATCTTTTTCCGCTCCCGCAAGGCGGCGAAGCCCTCGCCGGTCAGTTCGAGGGTGCTGAATTTGCCCGGCGTCTGCCGCAGAAGGCCCAGGCGGGCCAGTTCCCGTCCGATGGCCTGCCACTCCGCGCGGCTGTGCTCGCCGCCAATCCCGTAGGTCGAGAGCCTGGCGTGGCCCCAGCGGCGGACCCTTTCGGTGTCCGCCCCGGTCAGCACTTCCACGACGTGGTTGAGGCCGACGCTGAAGCGGCTTTTTTGACGGATGCGATAGACGCAGGACAAGAGCTTCTGCGCGGCCAGGGTGCCGTCGAAAGTGGGGCGCGGGGAGAGGCAATTGTCGCACCCGCCGCAGTTGGCCGCGGGGAAAGTCTCCCCGAAATAGCGCAGCAGCTCGGCCCGCCGGCAGCCGCCCGACTCGGCGTAATGCACGATCTGGCGCAGTTGCTCGCGGGCGATGATTTGTTCGTCCGGGGTTTTCTCCTCGATGAACCGCTGCTGCTTGACGACGTCGCCCGCGCTGAACAGGAGCACGCATTCGCCGGGCAATCCGTCCCGCCCGGCGCGGCCGGTTTCCTGATAATAGCCCTCGATGTTTTTGGGCAGGTCGTAATGAAGAACGAAGCGGACATTGGGTTTGTTGATGCCCATGCCGAAGGCGATGGTCGCGCAAATCACCCGGACCTCATCGCGCAGGAACAATTCCTGGTTCTCGTTCCGCTCCTTGGCCGACAAGCCGGCGTGATACGGCTTGGCGGGAATGCCGCTTTGGCCGAGACTGGCGGCCAGCCTCTCGACGCCTTTGCGGCTCTGGCAATAAATGATGCCGCTGTCGCGCGGGCGCGCGCGCAAAAATTCCAGCACTTGCGCCGGGGGCCTGGCCTTGGCCACGACGCGATAGGCGAGATTGGGCCGGTTGAAGCTGGCCACAAAACAGCCCGGCTGGCGTAATTTCAGCAAGTGGATGATGTCGGCCCGCACCCGCTCGGTGGCGGTGGCGGTCAGGGCCATCATCGGCACAGTCGGGAACAGGCCGCGCAAGGCGGAAAGCTGCCGGTATTCCGGGCGGAAATCGTGCCCCCATTCGCTGATGCAATGCGCCTCGTCCACCGCGATCAAGCTGACGTTCCATTTTTGCAGATCGTCCAAAAACCCCGGAAGCATCAGCCGCTCCGGGGCGGCGTAAAGAAGGCGGTAACCGCCCTGATGCAATCCGCGCAAGCGCTGCCGGCACTCGCCGGAGGGGAGGGTGGAATTGAGAAAAGTCGCCCCCACGCCGGCCGCTTGCAGGGCGTCCACCTGGTCTTTCATCAAGGCGATGAGGGGCGAAACCACGACCGTCAGGCCCGGCCGCAGCAGGGCGGGCAATTGGAAGCAGAGCGATTTGCCGCCGCCCGTGGGCAACAAGGCGAACACGTCCTTGCCGGCCAGCGTGTGGCCGATAATTTCGCGCTGCAATGGGCGAAAGGAGGTGAAGCCGAAGTAACGCTTGAGCAACTCCAACCAGGATTTCTCGGCGGCATCCATCGGCGCGCAGTAAAATGCAGCCGGAAGGGGAAAGCGAGCTTTTCGAGTGCTTCCGGAAGAGTTTGACGGGATTGTCAAACCGCCAGGCGCAACGCAAGGGTGGTGTCCGACGCGCCGGCGAGGACCTGATGCAGCGTGTGGAGCAGCTTCTCCGAGGCGTAAGGCTTGGGCAGAAAAGAGGCCACTCTCAGAGACTTGAGTTCCTGCGCGCGAATGCAGCCGCTCATGTCGGTCCCCAAGCCGCTGGAGGCAATGATTTTCAACTCCGGCATCAAGGCCCGCGCGTCACGGATCAGCGTGATCCCGTCCATCGTCGGCATCATAATGTCGGTGACCAGGGCGTCAATTTTGGGTTCGCCGCGGCGGATGAAATCCAAGGCCTCCTGGCCATTGAGGGCGGTGAAAACGCGGTAATTGTTTTGTTCGAGCGATACGCGCATGCCGGCCAGCACAACCGGCTCGTCGTCCACGAGGAGAACAACTTCGCTGTCGCCCCGGGGCGGAAGGCGGCTGATCTTGGAGGTGTTCTTGCGCGCGGCCTGGGGCGAGGCGGGGAGGAAGACTTTGAAGGTCGTGCCGCGGCCGACTTCGCTCTCGACAAGGACCACGCCGTGATGGCTCTGAACAATGCCCAGCGCGGTGGACAATCCCAAGCCGGTGCCCTTGCCGACTTCCTTGGTGGTGAAGAAGGGATCGAAGATGCGCTCGCGGTTGGCGGCGGGAATCCCACAGCCGGTGTCGGACACTTCAAAAACGATATAAGGGCCGGGCGGGGCGGGGCTGGGCAGAGCGGACATCGGCTCGGTCAGGGTCAGAGTGCTGGCGCCCAGGGTCAGATGACCGCCCTTGGACATGGCGTCGCGGGCGTTGAGACACAAATTGAGCAGGACTTGGTGAAGTTGCGTGCGGTCGCCCATCAGCGGCCAGAGGTTCGGAGGGCTGTCCACTGCCAGGGTGATGCTCTTGGGGAAGGTTTGGCCGACAATTTCCCGCACTTCCGCCAGCAGGTCTGCCGGTTGGACCGCGACCCGTTCGCCGTCAATGCCCCGTCCGAAAGTAAGGACGTGTTGGATGATTTCGGCGGCGCGCTTGACGCTGAGTTCGATGCGTGTGATGGCCTCTTCACGCTCCGCCGAGGAAATATCCCAGCGCAAGTAACCGGCGGACATGAGAATGGGCGCCAGGATGTTGTTGAGGTCGTGGGCCATGCCGGTGGCCAGGGTGCCGATGCCCTCGATGCGTTGGGCGCGCAAGAACTGAGACTCGAGCTTTTTCTTCTCCGTGATGTCGGTGTCAATGATCAGGACGGAGCAGGGTTCGCCGCGGTCGTTGCGCAGGAGGGTCCAGCGGCTGGTGACAATGACCTCCTGGCCGCTTTGGGTATGTTTGCGCAATTCGCCGGTCCATTCGCCGCGGGCCAGCAATTCCTGTTCGGCGGGGGCCAGGGCCGATTTGTCGTCCTTGGGGAAAAGGGCGCCCATTTCATTGCCCACGGCGTCCTGGGCGCTCCAGCCGTAAAGCCGCTCGGCCCCTTTGTTCCAAAAGCGGACCTTGCCGGTCAGGTCCCGCACCAGAATGGCGTCGCTGGCCAGGTCCAGCAGGGCGGCTTGTTCGCGCACCCGGTCTTCGGTCATTTGCCGCTCCGTTATGTCGTTGGCCAGGGCCAGTTTGGCCTCGCGTCCGGAGAAGGTGATGACGCGGGAAGTGATCTCGGCCAGAATCCGGGTCCCGTCCTTTTTCCGATGTGTGACAACCAACCCACTGGCAGGCCCCCGGCCACGGTCGCTGGAAAGCAACTCCGTAATCCAAGTGACTTCCTCCGGGATATGCAGGTCCCGGACGGTCATGGAGGCGAATTCATCGGCGGAATAGCCGTAATTCCTAACCGCCGCTTCGTTCACAGCCAGGAAGCCCAGGGTGTTTAAATCGAACACGAACATGGGCAGGGGGTTCTCGTGGAAAAGCAGGTGATACCGTTCTTCGGATTTGGACAACGCTTCGGCGGTTTGCTGGCGGCGCAACATCTCCGACTTGAGGGTTTTATTGGTTTCCCACAGGACCTGGGTCCGATCGGCCACGAGCATCTCCAATTGCTCCATCTTCAGTTTGGATTGCTGGAGGAGGCGCCACTTTTCCGTCAGCGCCGCGGCCAGTTGGAGCACCTCGACCGTGTCGAAGGGTTTCTTCAATATGACCAGGCGGTCCCTGTAGAGGAGCCGGGAGGTCATGCGGCTCCAGGAATAATCGGAGAAGGCGGTGCATACGACCACTTGCAAGTCCGGGCTGGCCTCCCAGAGTCGGGCGATGGTCTCCACGCCGTCCCAACCGGGCGGCATTCTGATATCTACGAAGGCCATCCAATAGGGACGGCCTTCGCGCAAGGATTGTTCGAGCATGGCCAACCCTTGCTGGCCCTGATAGGCGGAATCCATCTCGAAGAGCGGCGGTTTGACGGCTGTTTCCCGCGGGCCAAAGAGCGCCGTTTCCAAGTCCAGTAATTGGCCGTTCGAGGAGGGGCAAAGAATTTTGCGAAAGTCATCGTGGATTGCCCGGTTGTCGTCAATCACCAAAATGCGCGGAATGGGTGTCGGGGTGTCGCTCACGTGCGTTTCTCGGGTGGATAGACGGGCAGTTCCAGGGTGAAGGCCGCGCCCTGGCCCAGGCCGGCGCAGTGGCAGGTGAGGCTGCCACCCATCTGCCGCGCCGCCAGCGCGCCGTTGTGCAGGCCGAAGCCGTGGCCGTTTTGGCGGGTGGTGAAGCCATGCTCGAAAATGCGGGTCATGTTTTCGGGGGCGATGCCGACGCCGTTGTCAATAACGGTTATTTTCACGGTGCCCTTTTCGCCCGGCCCGGCCCGCAGGATCATCTGTTTGTCGCCGGGGCTGCGCTCTTCCAGGGCGTACTTGGCGTTGCGGATGAGATTGACCAGGATTTGCAGGACCTTGTGTTTGTCCACTGTCAGGGGCGGGGTGGGAGAGAATTGGCGGATGACCCGGATGTGATGGCGCTCGACGGCGCCGGCGTTCAAGCGCAGGGCGTCCTCGATCAAATCGGTGGGGTTCAAGGTTTCCTGCACGCCGGCCACCCTGGCGTAGGACTGCTGCATGGCAACGATCTCTTTGATGTGTTCGATATTGGCGCGAAGGGAGGCCAGTTCGGCCAAAACTTCGTTTTGCTCGGCCGCCAGAGACTTTGCCAGCGTGGCAAAGTAGGCGGGCAGCTTGGACCCTTTGGCATCGCGGGCCAAGAAGGCGGCCAGGTCGGAGGCGTGCTCCCGGAGCATATCCGCGGCCTGGGTGAGGTTGGCCGACTTGGAATTGCTGACCTTGTCGGCCACCAACGAGGCGGAAACATTGACGCTGTTGAGAACATTGCCGACATTGTGAAGCACGGTGGTGGCCACCTCGGCCATGCCCGCCTGACGCGAGGCCTCGACCAATTGCCTGTGAGCGATTTCCAGTTTTGCCTCGGCTTCCTTGATGAACGTAACGTCCTTGGAGATGCCGAAGGTCCCGATGACGCGGCCGTCCAGCGCGCGCCACGGCAGCTTGGTGGTCGCAATCCAGATGTTCTGGCCGTCGGAACGGAGGGTCTTTTCGATTTTGGTGGGCATCGGCGCGCCGGTGCGGATGATCTCCTGCTCATCCTCGAAGGCCGAACGGGCGCGCTGCTCGGCATAGATGTCGAAATCGGTCTTGCCCAATAGATAGGGGGCGAATTCCGTTGGGCCGGCCAGGTGGGCAGGCAGGTCGCTGGCGCCGTCGCCCTTGGAGGACTCCTGGTGTTTGACGCGCGCCAAGGCCAGCGAGCCTTCCACCATGGACCGACTGACCCGCACGAAGCGCGATTGCAGGTCCTTGAAGTAGATGAGGTCGGGCGTATTGTCCAGCAGCGTGCTCAACAAGTCCCGTTCACGGGCCAGTTGGGTTTCCGTCCGTTTGATGCCTGTAATGTCCTTGGAAATGCCAAAGGTGCCGATGATCTCCCCGGCTTTGTTGCGCAACGGCATCTTGGCCGTCAGCGCCCAGTGCTCGGTCCCGTCTGGAAAAATTTCCTTCTCGACCTTGCCTTGAAAGCCCAAGCCGGAGCGGATGATTTCCTGTTCGTCTTCAAAAGCTTGCCGGGCGTGGCTGTCGTCATAAAAATCGATATCGGTTTTTCCGATGATGCCCTGCTGCGTGAGGCCCCATCGTTCGCTCACCGCCTTGCTGCACCGGCGGAAGCGTGACTGGCGGTCCTTGAAATAGATTTGATCGGAGGCGTGCTCCAGCAGCGCTTGGAAACAGGCGGCCTCATCTTCCCAGGACGATTCCGGGTCTTGCTGATCAGGCCCCTCCGGCCCGCCGCGTCGGGAGCCCGCCGATGGCGCCGCGCGATGCAGCCGCCGGCGCAGCGAGTGGGTCCAAGCCAGCAAAAAAAGGATGATGCCGCCCATGGCCCCCAGGCCCACGGCATCGGAACAGCGTCCGGCCAGGCTTTGCGCCGGCGCAGATGTTGCAACGAGGCAAGCCAGGACTGCCACCTCGTGCCACGAGAGATTAGGCTTGGTCTTCAAGCGTGTCATAAACATAAGCATAAGGACCGGCTCCGGGCCGTTTTTACGGACGGCCTTTTCCAGCCCATCAACATTGGGTTGCGAACAGGTCTTGCTCTTCTAACTCAGCAGTTATCATGCCAGCTCCCCAAAATGGCTTCATCCGATTGGCGGTAAATTCATTCTCCGGCGCTGGCAAGAACATCCTCTTTGAAGCGTCTCGATTTGGGACACTTTTCTGCTGGCGCTGTGCCAGAAAACTTTGGTCTTCATGCGCGTCGCGAACACAGGGCGGGCTGTGGGACGTTTTCACGGACGGCCTTATCCAGCCCATCCACATCAAGTCGCAAAACTAATATCGGCAGGCGCCGGGAAAACCTTAAGGGTAAAACCGCCGCGCCGCGTAATGCGTCAGTGACGGCGGGCCGGGGAAGGGTAGGGTGCCTCGCCGAGGCGACCGTTCCGGCAAGAACCACCCGCGGACGGCGCGAGCCGTCCCTACCTTCCGTGACTGGCGCATTACCGCGCGGCGGGAAGAGCGAGCTTTTCGAGCGCGGCGCGGATCGGGGGTACATCCTGTTGGGCGGCGATTTATTCCCAGTCCTAAAAAGACGCGCTCCCGGTGGCCGGCCGGTCATTCCGGCGGACGGATGGCCGCGATGACGGCGCGGGAGGGTGTCAAGTATTTCCGGGCCGCTTCCTTGATCTGCTCCAGCGTCACCGCTTCGTACCGGGCGTCCTCAGTGTCAATGTGGTCGTAGCCGAGGCCGTAAAGTTCGTCCAAGGCCATGGCCAAGGCCAGCCCGCCCAGGTCCTGGCGCGCGATTTTTCTCTGCCCGATGAGCTTGGCCTTGCAGCGCGCCAGTTCCTCGGCGCTGAAGCCCTCCGTCCGCAGCGTCTCGGCCTCCAGCAGCAACTCCCGCTCGACGTCCGCCAGTTTTTCCGGCGCGGTGCCGGCGTAAAAGGAGAAGTAGCCCGGAACCAAGCCGGGAAAATGCTGCGCGCCGACGTAGTAGGCCAGGCCGAGTCTGTCGCGCACGCGCAAAAACAGGCGCGAACCCAGGTCGCTGCAACCCTCCTGCAAAAGCTCCAGGGCGTGGCGGTCCGGGTCTTTGATCGTGGCGCCGGGGAAACCGACCAGCAGGACGGCTTGCTTCTTGTCGCGCGTCTCGCTGACACGTTTGATTCCGGTCAGGACGGAGGCGGGGATATTGGGCGTCAGAACGTCCGCGCCTTTTTTCCAGCGCCCGAAGGCGTGCTGGACGGCTTTGCACAAATCGGCGGCGCGCACGTCGCCGAAAACGGCCAGCACGCAGTTATTCGGCACGGCCAGGCGTTGATAAAAGGCGGCGGCGGCGGCGGGCCGCAACGCCCTCACGCTGCTTTCGGCGCCAAGGGGGTCCAAACCGTAGCCGCGCGGGCCAAAGAGGCCCCGGCGCATGACCTGAGTGCAACTTTGCAGCAAATGGTCCCGCTGCGCGCGAATCAACTCCAACTGGATGCCCCGCTCCCGCGCGAAAGCGTCCGCCGGAAAGGCCGGATGGAGCAGGACATCGGCGAAGACCTCCAAGCCGGTTTGGAGATCGCCGCTCAAGACCTCCGCTGTCAAGCCAAAACTATTGTTGCCGCCGAAACTCTCGATGCTGCCGCCGACGGATTCGATGGCCGTGGCGATCTGTCCGGCGCTGCGTTGGCGCGTGCCCTGGAGGAACATTTTGGAGACGAGCTGGGTCAACCCGTTGTCGCGCCCGGATTCGGCCAGCACGCCGCCCTGGAAGACGGCGCGCAGTTCGACGAAGGGCAGGCGGTGGTCCTCCTTGACCAGCAGGCGCAGGCCGTTGGTCAAAACTGTTTTTTGCGCCGCGGATTCCGCGGAGACGCGCGCGCCCGGCGCGGCCTTGGGGGCGGCGCCCGGCGGCAGAAGGGCGTAGAAAGTCCGGTTGGACGGTGTCAAGTACTCGCGGGCGGCGCGTTGCAGGGCCGCGGGAGTGACCCGGCGCGCGGCGGCCAGGTAGCGTTCGGAAAAATTCAGATCGCCGGCCGCCATCCAGTTTGAGCCGAGGTCCTGCGCCTGGCCTTGCATGGTTTTGCGCGTGGCCAGGGTGGAGGCGGCAAATTGCTTGATGACTTTGGCCAGCTCGCCGCCGGAGACGCGCGTGTCTTGCGCGCGCGCGATTTCCTCCAGCAGGGCGTCGCGGGCGGCGGCGAATTTATCCGCCGGCGCGACCGCGCTCATGCCGAAGAGGCCTTCTTCGCCAGGGCTGTAAGTCCAGGCGTCGGCGGAGGTGACCAGGCCCTTTTTCTCGCGCACCTGGCGGAAGAGGCGCGAGCTGCGACCGTTGCCCAGGAGCGAGGCCAGGATGTCCAGCGCCGGGGTGTCGGGATGCCGGATGTCCGGGATATGCCAGGCGAAGTGAAAATAGCCCAATTCAACGGGCGCTTCCTCGATGATTTCGCGCGGGGCCGTCTGGCGAGGCTCGCGCGGCAGCACCAGCGGCGGCAAGGCCCGGGCCTTGTTTTGGGCGAAGGCCCGGCGAATCTGTTCGGTGACTTCGCCGGTTTTGATGTCGCCGGCAACGACAAAAAACATGTTGTTGGGGGCGTACTGTTCGCGGTAATAGCCCAGAATATCCTCCGGCTTGAGGGCGCTGAAAATATCCGGGTAACCGATGACGGTGAAGCGATAGGGGCTTCGGGTGTAAGCCGATTCGAAGAGGCGCCGCCCGGCGCGCCGGGCCGGATCGTCCTGGTTCATGTCCATCTCGCGGCGGATGACGTCCAGTTCCTTGTGCAATTCCTCCGGCGGCAAGGCGGCGTTTTGCATGATGTCGCACAGGATGTCCAGGGCGACGGTGGCGCCGGTATTGGGGACGTTGATGAGATAGACGGTGCGATCAAAGGAAGTGAAAGCGTTCATGTAACCGCCGGCCGCCTGCACCTCCTGGTCAATGCGGCTGCCGGGCCGGCTGGCGGTGCCTTTGAAGAGCATGTGTTCCAAGACGTGCGACAGACCCGCGCCCAGCCATTTGCCCTCCGTGATGCTCCCGGCGTGGCACCAGGCCTGAGCGGAGACGACCGGCGCGCTGTGATCCTCGCGCACGATCACCACCAGCCCGTTGTCCAGGGTCGTCAGACTTGTGCCGGGGGGCATGGGCGGAATATCCGCCGCAACCGGGCTTGGCTTGCGGTTCAGGCGCCGGCGCTTTTTGAACAGACCATTCTTCATCAGTGCCGGGGAAGGTAAAGAATTGCCGCGAGGGACGCAAGAAATGCCGGGCCAGAGGGATGACTTCGTTTTCTTTCGCCGCTTTTGCCGTCTACTGGCAATGGGGCGGCGACACAATGGCTGCGAGGGGGGGCCGAATGCCCCGACCTGGCTCTTTTTTGCCATCCACACCGTGTTTTAGGTGCTTATAGGTGCTATTAAGATTAAGATCAGGAGACGGAAGCCATTCACTCCACGGCCTGGGGCGGCGGTGGAGAACCGAGCCGCTTCTCCAGTTCGTTCACGCGGCGAACGAGTTCGGGCAGATGCCGCAACGCGATCACTTGGCGCTTGGCTTTCCGGTCCGGCTGCGCCGGCGATCCCAGCCATTTGCCCCCGTCGGGTATATCATGCATCACGCCCGATTGCGCGGCGACAATGACGTCGTTGCCAATCTTCAGGTGGCCGACGATGCCCGCCTGTCCGGCCAGGGTCGTGCGGCTGCCGATCTTGGTGCTGCCCGCCACGCCCGCCTGCGCCACCACCAAACAGTGCTCCCCTAGAGTGACGTTGTGCGCGATCTGCACCAGGTTGTCTATTTTGGTCCCCTTGCCAATGATCGTCGGCCCCAACGCCCCGCGGTCTATGGTCACGTTGGCGCCGATTTCAACGTCGTCCTGCACCACCACGTGCCCGACTTGGGGCACCTTCCGATGCGCCCCGCCGTCCAGCACGTAGCCAAAACCATCGGACCCGATGACCGCCCCGGCGTGAATGCGCACCCGCTGGCCAATTTGCGTCTGGGGGTAGAGCACCACATTGGGAAAAAGGCGCGCATGGGCGCCGATGAAGCAGTTGCGCCCGACGTGATTGCCGCCTTCCAGCACGGCGTGAGGGGCGATTTGGACCTGTTCGCCGATGACGCACCACGGGCCGACGTGGGCGGCCGGATCAATCTGCGCCGTCGCGTCCACCACGGCCGTGGGATGCACGCCCGGGGTAAAAGTCCGTTCGGGAAAGAACAACGGCAGCACGCGGGCAAAGGCGATGCGCGCGCTGGCCACCCGGATGAGGACCTTGCGGCTCGAACTGTAGGGGCCGTCCACCAGTATGGCGGAGGCGGCGCTTTGTTCGGCCTTGAGGAAAAAAGCCTCGTTCTCGGCGAAGGTCAGGTCGCCGGGCCGGGCGGCGGCGGCCGGGGCAAAGCCTGTCAACTCAAGCGTGCCGTCGCCGACGACCTCTCCTTCCAGTTCCCTGGCAATTTGGGCTGCGGTGAACATCTGTTTTTATTTCGCCTTCTTCCAAGTCGCCGGTTGACTTGAAAAACGCGGCTCACTATAAAGGCGGGGAGTTGAACAATTCAACTCCAACTTTAATCATCAGACAACGGCAGCTAATATTATGTCAAACAAACCTCTTAACGTCGGTTTGGTCGGCGGCGGACGCGGCGCGTTCATCGTCCAACCGCATCAGAAGGCCATTCACATGGACGGCACCCGCCGGGTGGTGGCGGGCGCACTGTTTCCCGATCCGAAGATCGCCCTGGAAGAAGCGGCCCACTGGCCCTTCCCCATCCGGGGTTACGGCTCCTACGATGAGATGATCGCCGCCAACCGCACCCTGCCCGAAGATCAAAGGCTCGATTACATCCTCATCGTCACCCCTAATTTTGTCCACTACGACCCGGCGATGAAAGCCATGAAGGCCGGCATCGCCGTCTTCTGCGAGAAACCCCTTTGCATGAACCTCAAGGAAGCCGGCGACCTGGTCAAGACCGCGCGCAAACTGGGCGTTCCCTTCGGCGTGGCGCACACCTACCTGGGCCATTGGACCAGCCGCCTGAGCCGCTACATTGTGCGCAGTGGCCTCCTGGGCCAGGTGCGGTGGGTGGACAGCTATTACCTCCAGGGCTGGCTGGCGACCAAACTTGAAGCCACCGGCCAGCAACAGGCCTCCTGGCGCGTGGACCCCAAACGCGCCGGCGGCTCCTGCTGCTGCGGCGACATCGGGTCCCACGCCCTGATGCAACTGCGTTTCGTCACCGGTCTGGACGTCACGGCTGTCTCCGCGCAAATGGAAACTTTCGTCGAAGGCCGCCAACTGGACGACCATGCCACCATCTATTGCAATCTGAGCAACGGGGGCAAGGCCCTCGTGCGCGCGTCGCAAATTTGCATCGGGCACAAGAATGACCTGGGCATCTTGATCGCCGGAAGCAAAGGTCTGCTCCGCTGGCGCCAGGAAGAACCGGAGAGCCTCACCGTTTGTCTGCCCAACCAGCCCGACCGAACCTATTGGCGCGCCGCCGTCACGCCGGGGGACGGTTTCCTGCCCAAAGACATGCCCGCCGACCTCTTGGCCGAGCCAACCATTCCCTGCGGGCACCCGGAAGCCTTCCACGACGCCTACGCCCGGCTGCATCGCTGTTTCGAAGCCGACGTGCGCCTGTGGAAGGCCGGCCGGAAATTTGCCGCCGACGGCAGCAAGTACGCCAGCGTGGAGGACGGGTGGATGGGCATCGCCTTCATCGAAGCCTGCGTCAAGAGCGGCGCTAGGAAAGGCGCCTGGACGACGCTGCCCAAAAAGATTTGATCCGGCCACGCCTGACATGAGCAAAACATTGCGGGTCGGCCTCATCGGTTACAAATTCATGGGCAAGGCGCATTCCAACGCCTGGCGCCAGGTCAATCATTTTTTCCCGGACCTCCCCGCCCGCGTCGAATTGACCGCCATCTGCGGACGCGACGCCGCGGCCCTCGAGCGCGCCCGCGCGCTTTTCGGCTGGGCCAGGGCCGAAACCGATTGGCGCAATATCATCGCCGCGCCGGACATTGACATCGTGGACATTGCCACCGGCAACGACACGCATTGCCAAATGGCCATCGCGGCCCTGCAGGCGGGCAAGGCGGTGGTCTGCGAGAAGCCCCTGGCGCGCGACCTGGCCGAGGCGCGCCAAATCCTCGCGGCCGCGCGGCGGTCCAAGTCGCTCCATCTGGTCTGCCACAATTACCGGCGCATCCCGGCGGTGGCTTTGGCGCGGCGGATGATCCAAGCCGGCGAGTTGGGCGGCGCCATCCGCCATTTTCGCGCCCGTTACGCGCAGGAGTGGGCGGCCAATCCGGCTCTTCCGATGAACTGGCGCCTGCAAAAAAATGTGGCCGGCTCCGGCGCTCACGGCGACATTGACTCGCACATTATTGACTTGGGCCGCTACCTGGTCGGGGAATTCAAGGAAGTCTGCGGCCTGATGGAAACCTTCATCAAGGAACGGCCCTGGCCGGAGCCGGGCGTCGCCGGAAAAAAGGGCCGGGTGACGGTGGACGACGCCGTCACTTGGATCGGCCGCTTTGAAAACGGCGCTCTGGCCAGCCTGGAAGCCACGCGCCTGGCGGTGGGACGCAAGAACCACCTTGCCTTCGAGATCAACGGCGACAAAGGCAGCCTGACGTTCGATATGGACGACATGAACCGGCTCAAGTTTTACAGCGCCGCCGACGCCCACCACCGCCGGGGTTTCGCCGACATCAGCGTCACCGATGGGGCGGTGCATCCCTATGCCAAGAATTGGTGGCCGCCGGGGCACGTCATCGGTTACGAGCACACCTTTGTGAATACCTTCGCTGATTTCGTCGTCGCCGTGGCGTCGGGCCGGCCCATAACCCCCGATTTCCTGGACGGCGCCCGGTGCATGGCCGTGATGGAGGCGGTCTCGCTCTCCAGCGCCGGCCGTCGTTGGGTGCGCGTTCCAACCGTCAAGTAGATTCTCCGCCCGTCGAATCGTTAATGGTTTTGACAAGAATCGGGGCGATGCCCAGCGAAGGTTCGTCGGGCATCAGGAATTTGGGCCGGGGTTCCCGGCGCAGCCGGCGGCAGCGGAAGAGGACTGGGCAAACGCACCTTGACGGCTCAAGTCGGGGGTGGTAATTAACCATCATGAGTGTTGCGACAATTCAGGCTGAGGTTCTGACTTTGCCACCAGTGGAGAGGGCGAAGTTGATTGATGTGCTCTGGGATTCTCTCTCCTCGCCGGAGGTGAGGTCGCGCGAGTCCGCGTGGGCCGTGGAGTCCGAGCGTCGAATTGATGCCTTCGAGGCCGGCAAGCTCAAGGCCCGGGATGCGGACGATGTTTTCTCTGACTTGCGCCAGGATCTGCGAAAGTGAACGTCCGATTCGTCTCCTCCGCGGAAACGGAGCTCCGGGAAGCGATGACGTTCTATGAAGCCGCCGAGAAGGGGCTGGGCGCAAGATTCCTGGATGAAGTCGAAGCATCGGTCGCGCGCATTCGTGCGCATCCGGCTGCCTGGACGCAGATGTCTCCCAGAACAAGGCGCTGCCGGACTCACCGCTTTCCCTACGGCCTCTTCTACCAGATCAGGACCGACGAGATTCTGATCGTGTCAGTGGTGGATCTTCGGCGTGATCCCAAATGCTGGGAACAATATCTGTAACCCTTCTCAGCCGGAACGTTGCAATTGGAACCACGGAGGGACGCGGATAAACACGGATGAGACTGGATGATGATGGGCTTCCCTCGGTGTCAGGATGGAGCCACCGAACTGTGACCGGGAGGAGCACGGAGAAATCCGCTTTTCTGCGCCGTCGAATCCGTGTCCATCAGCGTTCACTTGCCCGGCCGACTTGTCCGCCGTAGCCTTGGCGAAGGTGGAAGCCTCCTGTCCACCTAAGCTTCAGCGACGGAGGATGGCGCAGGCGGGTCTGCGGTTCTCCTTTTTTTGCAAAATTGTCTGAAGGACTGATTGACGCACTGACCGGCGCGGTGTTATGTTCCGCAGCCGCCGGCTTTGCGCCGGATGCCTTCCAATAAAGTTTGGAAGGCTGACGGCACGCTTAACGCACCGCGAGAACAACCGATGCCATGAACGTTTTCCGGCGAAAAACCGTCACCGCTCTGCAAGCCGAGGCGGTGGAGGACCGCAGTCTAAAACGCGCCTTGGGCGCCCTCAATTTGACGGCTCTGGGCATCGGTGCCATTATTGGGACCGGAATCTTCGTGCTCACCGGAACTGTCGCCGCCCAGAACGCGGGGCCGGCCGTGGTTCTTTCTTATCTGGGCGCGGGCATCGCCTCCATTTTCGCCGCGCTTTGTTACAGTGAATTCGCCTCCCTGGTGCCCATGGCCGGCAGCGCCTATACCTACGGCTACGCCACACTGGGCGAACTGTTCGCCTGGATCATTGGTTGGGACCTGATTCTCGAATACGCCGTGGGCGCGATTACCGTGGCCATCGGCTGGTCGGGCTATGTCGTTTCTCTCTTGCGCGATTTCGGCATCAACCTGCCGGCCCAGTTTTCGGCCGCTCGCGGCACGGAGTTGATTGACCTTCCCGCGACCGTGGCGGTGGCCTTGAAAGTGAGGCCGGGTTGGACGGCTCTGGCCCCGATGACCGATCAAATCCAGAAAGCCGGCCTGGATCCCGGTTCCATGGCCCACGTCACCGCGGTGTTCAATCTTCCCGCCGTCATCATTGTTTTCATCGTAACCACACTGTTGGTGATCGGCATCAAGGAATCGGCCAACTTTAACAATTTGATCGTCAGCATAAAAATTGGCGTCGTTCTGCTCTTTATCGTCGGCGCGGCCCATGCCGTCAACTCGGCCAACTGGCATCCCTTCATCCCCCCGAACACTGGACTGGCCGGGCATTTCGGATGGAGCGGAATATTGACCGGCGGCGGGATCGTGTTTTTCGCCTACATTGGTTTTGACGCGGTCAGCACTGCGGCGCAGGAGGCGAAAAATCCGCAGCGCGACATGCCCATCGGCATTATCGGCTCGTTGTTGATCTGCTCGGTGTTTTACCTCCTGGTTTCCAGCATTGCCACCGGCGTGGTGCCCTATCAGCAAATGGACGTGCCCGACCCTATTGCGCTGGCGGCGGACCGCGCGGGCATGGGATGGATGGGCCGGGTGATTAAGCTGGGAGCCATTGCCGGCCTTTCGTCGGTCATCCTTGTCATGATGCTGGGCCAATCTCGTGTGTTTTACAGCATGGCCCGTGACGGCCTGCTTCCGCCCCTGATCAGCCGCGTCCATCCCCGCTTCCAGACGCCGTGGGTCGGGACCATTATCACCGGATTGTTCGTGGCCTTTTTCTCGGCGGTTTTCACCGTGCGTGACGCCGGCAGCCTTTGCTCGATTGGAACGTTGCTGGCCTTTGTCATCGTATCGGTCGGGATTCTCGTGCTGCGGCTGCGGGAGCCGGATTTGCCGCGCACCTTCAAAACCCCTTGGGTATGGTTCGTCGCCCCGGCCGGTGCCCTTTCGGCCATTTTGCTCATGTATGGATTGCCCTGGCCGACCTGGCGGAGGCTGATCGTTTGGTTTCTCATTGGCATGCTGCTTTATATCCTCTACGGCATCCGCCACAGCAAACTGGCGCAACCCCGATAGAAATATCAGCTTGCCGCGCTACAACGGCAGCGTGCCGATTTCCACCCGCAGGCTGCTGCTCTTGCCGGCGGGCAGCGTCACGCAGTTGTCGGCCACGTTGCCGGATTCGACGCAGACCATTTGCTGAAATTCCTCCCCGCCGAAATCGGGCATCTGCTGCGCCTTGTCCGCCCAGGGATTCCACACCACGGTGGAAAGGCTGCCCGATTTCTCGATGCGGATGCGGCGGCCCAATTTCGAGTCGTGAATCTCCACCGGCCCGGCGGCATCCAGATAGATGCGGTCGGTTTCCCGCGAAAATTTGACGTGCTCGGCCCGTTCGGTCTTGCGCGCGAAGTTTTCCGTCTTGTCCAGGTAATCGGCCCCCTTCAAACCGGAAATCGAAACCGCCTCAATGTCGCCCACCTGGAAATAGGAGTGGAAGCAGTTTTCAAAGGTGAAATCCTGCCCGTCGGAAACATTGGCGATGACCAGCCGGGCGGCGAGCGTCTTGCCCACCGTCACCCAATAATCGGCCGTGAACTTGGGAAAAAAGGCCGCCGAGGGCGAATCCGGCAGGCTCAGGCGCAGGACCACTTCGCCGTCGGTGGACGGAGAGACCTCGCGCAGGTCCCAGCTTTGAATGCGGGCGAAGCCGTGGGAGGTTTCCCCTTCCCGCGCTCCGAACCAAGGGAAGATGATCGGGATGCCCCCGCGGATGGCAGTGCCTTGGGCGAACCGGCTCAACTGGCTCATGAACAACACCGGCGGCTGGTCCGTCCGTTGAAAATGCGTCAGTTGGGCCCCGTGCAGATAGATTTCGGCCGTGCTCCAAGGGGTGTTGATTTCCAATTTCGGCAGGTCTCCGTTGCCCTCGGAGAACAGGACCCGCCCCGGAATTTCCAACGTCTTTTGCCACTGCGTTGTTGCCATAATTGAACTGTTGCGACCGATCATAGCCGCTCCGGCCGAAACTGGAAACAGGAAAATCACCCGTTTCAGAATAACGGCAGCCGCGGGCGCGGCGAAGAGGCGACCCGCGCGACCGAGGCGACGGGCTTTCTTTTGCGCAACATCCGCAGCACCCAATAGACGGCCAGAGCCGCCAGCAAATGCTTGACCGTGTGGCCGCTGATCCATCCGGTCAGCCCGTAAATCCGGTGGTCCAGCCCCTCGGCCACCTTGGCCAAAACGTAAATGCCGGTGGCGGCCAGCAAATCCCCGCCGCGCGTATAGCTGGGCGGAAAGAGCAGCAGGAGCAGGCCGATGAGCACGATCGAGAAATACTGCGCCGCCCCGTAAGGGGCCAGATTGCCCGTCCATCGCCACCACCAGACGCTGGCCGCGCCGGCGGCCACCAGGGGCCACAGCAGCCGCGCTCCCGCCGCCACGGAAATTCGCTCCGCGATCATGGCTGCCAGCAGCGACATGAAGGACACGGTCATCGGCAGCCGGTCCCAAGCCAGGGTCGCGTCCCGCGGCGACCAGTGGTAGCAACTGGAGCCGAACCAGGTGCAGCAAGCGGCCACAAAAAAGACCGCGTACGGCGCGCGTTCGCGCGGGTCAACGAACCGGTCCCGCCCGGCCAAAAACCAAAGCCCCATCAGGCCGACGACAAGAAAGGGCGCGTTCGAGAGGACATTGAGGCAGTTGGGGATGCCCGCCAGCGTCCGGGCGTCGGCGAAATTATGGTACAATGGCGGCTGCCGCACCGGCGGCAGGAGAAACGCGGCGACCCCTCCGCCCAGGGCCACGGCGACAAACAACCAGACGCGCAAGCCGCCGCGCCGGGTGTCCGCCATCCGCCGCAATGGACCTCGCAATTGCAATGTCTTTCGCGAGTCGAACAATCAGCGAGTGATAAAGCACTTCCTTGCGCTCCGCAACGGCTAAGTGCGCTCCCTCCTGCTCTTAATCTTAATCTTAATCTTAATCCTAATCCTAATCCATTCTTATGATTAAGGAGATTAAGATCAGGTTCTTGGCAGAAAGATGAAGCAGGCGGCGCCGATGATGCAGACGAAGGCGGCCAGGTGGTTCCACTTGATTGAGTTGCCCAGGTAAAAAACGGCAAAGACACTGAAAACACTCAGCGTGATGATTTCCTGGGCGACTTTGAGTTGGGCGGCGGAATAGACGTTGCTGCCCCAGCGATTGGCCGGCACTTGCAGCAGATACTCGAAGAAGGCGATGCCCCAACTGGCCCCAATGACCAGCCAGATGGGCCGGTCCTTGAATTTCAAATGGCCATACCAGGCGAAGGTCATGAAAACGTTGGAGCAAACCAACAGAAAAAACGGAAGCCAGCGGGATTGAGTCAGGTTCATGGGGCGAAATCAACTCGGACGGCCACGGCTACGATGGTCGTGGCGGCCGCAAACCGATGGCCCGTGTTGTCCACCATGACGCCAAAGCCGTCCAAATCATGGCTCGAACATTACCGCATTCTCCCGCCGGGGCAAGCCGTGCTTTGAGTTCATTTTTTTAAACAGTTTATTCCCGCGCGCCGAAGATGTGTTCGATACAGCAACCGCTCCGGCGATTCCCCGTATCTGTCCGTTTGCGCCGGCTATTGCGGATTGTCCCATCCGCGATTAGGCTTGGCCCGATGGATGTCAAAAAAAATCAAAGTAAAAAATTATGAGCAGGCTTGGCCGCAATGATCCCTGCCCGTGCGGCAGTGGGAAGAAGTACAAGAAATGCTGTCTGCCCAAAGATCAGGCCGCGCGGCCGTGGAGCAGCGCCGCCGAAGTTCCTGAGAAACCATTTATCGCTGAATTGCGACCGGAGCTGGATGAGAAGGTGGATCGCGTGTTGGCGCGGTTGGAATCCGGGGCGGGCCGCGCGGTCGAACCTGAAATCAAAGCGTTGCTCGAGGAGCACCCCCGCTGTCACTCAACCAATTTCGCCATGGGGGTTTACCTCGCAATGGTTATGAAGGACTCAGCCGGCGCCATCCAGTTTTTTGAGAACGCGGTGCGAATATTCCCGCCTTTTCCAGAGGCCCATTTCAACCTCGGAAATGCCGCCCGGTTCGCTGGTGACGTCGGCAAAGCCGCCCAGGCCTATCGGGCGGCGATGCGCTACTCTCGAGATGACGATGGAATTGCTAAGATGGCGCGCGACGAACTCCATGCCCTTGAAAAAATCCTGCTCAAGACAACGTCTTTTCCGGATTTGGATGCGTATCTGGCCAACGCCAAGCTCTTTGAAGAAGCGTTCGATCGTTTGACCAGTCGGGACTTCGCCAAAGCGGCCGAGCTTTTCAATCGCGTCCTGAGCGAGAACCCGAAGCATGTTCAATCTTACGGGAACCTGGCCCTGGCCTACGCGGGTCTCGGCCAGCGCGCCGCTGCGATGGAGTGTTTTGACCGCGCCCTGGCGCTTGACCCTCGATACGAGCCGGCCCTTGTCAACCGGCGTGTCACCGCGCGGATGCGGGAAGGGGAACCCTTTATCCCGGACGGGATCGAAGAGACGAATTACTACTTGGAACGTCTCAACCGGGAGAGCTGAATCGCTGCCACCGCGGGCAACCCCGATGCCGGTTATTTTGCCTTGGCCGGCTCGTTGACCGGTTCGATGCGGACGTTGTCAAACCAATAAACTCCCGCCGGATAAAAGGCAAAGAGCATCACCCGCATTTCAGTCACTTCGGGACGCGCCCGCGTGGGGTGAAAGACCTGCGCGCAGGTCGTCCAGGCGCCGTTGGTGCAATGGCAGGTGACAGTGGTCTCCCATCGGCGCCGCCTTTCGCCCTGGAACATTCCCCAGCCTCGCACCCACACTTTGGCTCCGCCGTCGGGACCCTGGTAGTCAAAGGCGATGCGATAGGCTTGGCCCGGTTTGACGGGAATCGGGGCCGAATAGAGCGAGAGGCCGTAGGTTTCGGCAATGGCGTTCTTTTCCGGCTTGGGGATGTTCCACAAGTTGGTCAGGCCCGTCTTGACCCATTGCGCCTGCATGGCCTGCTCGCTGACGCGGGTATCCATGCGGATGGCCTTTCCGTGGGCGGCGTCGGGGGCCTTGGTCCATTGCACGCCCAAACCGTCCACGCGATCCCAGCCGGCCGGCCTGGCTCGGTCCCGCGCGTCGGCCTGCTCGAAATCGCCATGCGGCAGAACGGAATCCGCCCGGGCGGGGCAGGGCACGGAGGTCAACAATAGGATTAAGGAGACCGAAAAAAGCGCGGAGTTCATCGGCTTCTTCCCTCGGCCAGGGCGCGATAATACTGGGCGACCATTTCCTCATAGCCTTTGGGCACGCCGTCCTGGACGCCGACGCGCATCTGCTCGCGCACCCAGGGCGGCAGCTTGTCCTGCTGGCGTCGAACGGCGATCTGGCTTTGCACCGTCTCTTTGGCGGCGCCGAGGGCGCTGAGGGCCTGGCTGAATGCCCGGCGCACGCCCAGCCCGTCATCCTTGCGCGCGGCTTCCTCGAACCGGTTCATGGAGTTGACAGAGGACTCCAATTCGCCGCCGGAGAGTTGATAACGGCGCAATTGCAGCGCCAGGGCTTCGGCCTGCTGGCGGATTTTGGCCTGCTGCCCGGCCAGCCGCGGCAGCCTTTGGTTCGAGGACGGCGGGGCGGAGCCGCGCAGCCCCTCGCCTCCGTAGCCGGACAATTTGCCGCCGCCGGTCGCGCCGCCGGCATCGTTCTTCGCCGTATCCTTGACACTGCCCTGTTCGAAAGGCTCGGGGTCCAAACGGGTCGGCGTTTCGCGGCCGCCTTTGCCCTCGGCGGTGTCGCCAACCATTTGGCCGTGGCTGCGGCCGGTGCGGCCTTCGCCGGAACGTCCCCCCACTTCATTCTGGTTGGGCAGGAGGTTTCCGGTGACGCCGCGGGCGCTCATGTCTGAAATCGGCCCGTCGCCCGCGCCCCAACCGGCGCCTTTGTCTATGGAATCCATCCAGGAACTTGTGACGTCTTCAACCTCGGGTGTCATTTTCTCCTCCTTGTCGAGCAATTCGCCCACAATATCTTCCAGCTCCTTGGGCAGTTCGGCCAGGGCGATGTCGGCTGGCGTCAGCGGTTCCTCCATGTTCCATTTGATATTGTCGGGCGCGTCGGGCAGCCAGCGCTCGAGGTTGTTGACCAGCTCGCGCGCGTTTTCGAGGCCGGATTGTTCGTGCGGCACGGCCAGTTCGATATTCTTTTGCTTCAACGCGTCGGCCGCCTCCTGCACCTCCTGGAAGACCGAGTTGGCCTCCTGCGCCATGGAGGCGTCGGCGAAGTCCTGCTGCGGCAGTTTGCTGAAATCGGTCAGTTTCTCCTCGATGAACTTGGCCCACTTGTCCTCTTCGCGCGACAATTCGCCCAGGACCGCCTGGTCGCTCTGAGTCAAATCCTCCGGCTGCTTGGCCGCCAGGGTGCGGCTCTTTTCCAGAATGCGCTCCTGGTCTGCCAGGAAATTCTTCATCTCATCCACCCATTCGCGCGCCCGCGCCTCGCCAGTGGCAGGGGGTTGATCGGCTTTCTTGCCTTCGGCCAAGGCGTTGAGCGGCGTGGTTCGGCTTTCGGCAATCTGGCCCAGCAAACTCAGCAGACGGGTCAGAATCTCCGCCTGCCGTGTTTCCAGGCCGGCCAGCAGGGCGGGCAGTTCTCTCTGACGGGCCGTATTGAGGGAACGCAATTCATCCTGGACGCCGGCCATGTCGTGATTGACCAGCGTGGACAAAGTCCCGGCGTAAGGCTTGCCGTCGGCTTGCTGGCTGAAGAGGGCCACGGCTTCCGAACCGTGGTTGCGCGCTTCCTCTTGCGGCGCGCTCAGCGCGGCGGCCTGGCTGGAAAGGCTGTTCTTCTGGAGAACCTCCTGGAGGTAGGTGCTCAGGTTTGCGGCCAGGCGGTTAGCCCTTTCCTGCGACGCACTGGCGCGTTTGAGCGCCTCGAATGCGGCCTTGAGCGGGTCATCGTCGCGCAGAGCGAGGTCATCTCCGGATTTCAGGCGCAACAGAATGGGCCGCGAACGCGACGGCGCGCCGCCCGGGCGGAAATCATTGGCCAAGGCTTCCAGATAATAGGAGGAGCCGGACTCGAACAGCCGCGGATCAACGACCAGCGGGAACGATTCATGCACCGGCCCCGGATTGCCCGGCGGACCCAGGTAGGTCCAGCGTTTGAGCACCCGGTCCGGCTCTTCCTTCTCCGTGGGCCGCGCGACGACCCAAATCCCGGCCAGGCCGAAATCATCGCGGGCCAAAATCTCCAGCTTGAGGGCCTGTCCGAACTGCACGAGGCGATTGCGGTCTTCGGTCACAAAATCAATGTCCGGCGGATTGTCTGGAATGATCTGGACGTCCCCGCGCGCGATGGCCAGGCATTTGCCGCCCAGTTGGTAGGCCGCCTGAATTTCGTAGGCGCCCGCGTTTGTGACAACGGCCACCGCCTTCCAGTGCGAACGGTTTCCCTCCAACGCCAGCGCATTTCCGCCCAGGCTCCAGGTCGCCGACTCCACCGGCGGCTGGATGGCAAAGGAGATTTCCACCGCGGATCCCGCCAGCACGGCCAGCGGCGCGGGCGGGCCGGAGACGGTTTGCGGCTTCAGCCCGGTGTAGGCCGGCGGCGTCACCCGGAAGGCCGCATCCTGCAGGCGCGGCGCGGGCAGCACTTTCACCGCGACGCTGCGCGTGCAGGTGTCGCCGGCGAAAACGCGGAACGCGAACGGCGTCTGAATGCTGGCAAAGACATGCACAAACTGTCCCGGCGCCGGCGGCTGCCCGCCGGTCTGCCCCAGCGGCTCCATCAAGGAATGTTCGCCGCCACTTTGCGACGGTTGAATAAAATCCGACTTCTCCCGCCAGACAATCAAGGGCGGCGACGTCAAGGTTGAATTCGAGGCGTTTTCGATGGCCACGCCGACTTCGAGGTTCTCGCCTTCGGCCACGGTGAGATCGTTGCCGGGGGTCAGTTTAAGCGCGCAATTTCCAGGCGGCGGGACATCGCTCAGAGGCAAGGCGTAGCGCGCCGCCGCGGCGCCAAAGTGGCGGGGAAAGAACGTGATGGCGGCCGCCCAAATCAGCACGACCGCCGCCGCCGCGCCGCCCCAGGCCCGCAGCGCGGGCCAGTCCCAAAGCTCGCCCGCGCGCAGGCGGCGGGTGATGTCTTCGGAGGCGGCCACCGTTCGCGCGGCGAAGGACCGCTCTTGCGGCGTGAGGTTCTGGCGCTGGAACTGGATCGCGTTAATCAGGAGGTTGTAGCGGATGCCATAGCGCGCTTCGAGCATCAGGGCCGTCCGTTCGGGCGTTTGCGGGCGCCAGGCCACTCGCAGCACCTTTTGAAACAAAAAAGCCCCGCTGAAAGCAGCCCCGCCCAGCGCCAGCGGCAGGCGCAATCCGGCGGGCAGACTGAGCAAATCGTCACAGACAAACAACAGCAGCCACAGCCCCAAACAGACCGCCAGCCACGTGCACGCGCCCGCCAGGAGGCGCGACCATTTCAGCCGCGCGCCCGCCGCGCGCATCGTGTCGGCTAAAGGACAAAATTTATTATCTTTCGTCAAATTTAGATCATTCCACTTACGCCGCTGGATTTCGGACCTGGGCTGCTTCCGCCAGCCTGGCTTTCCGTTCCTCTTCCATGGCCGCAGCCAGCTTCCGGCCCACAGTGAAGTAGTATATCAGATAAGCCACCCCGATGCCAGCCGGAATCAACGCATAGAACTCCGCGTCGCCGCCATTTTCCGTGCGTGTCCCTGTGAAATGAAACGCAAGGTACAAGGTCAGTCCGAGAAACACCAGAATCAGTCCGATAAGAAGCGTCCCGTGCGGCGAGGGTCGGAAGGACCTGCCGACATCGCGGAAAAAGTCCTCCGGCACAGGCGGCAGCTCGATCCCTTTTTCAATGGCCGCCATCCGTTCCTGGTGGTAGAGCGCGAACATCTCCTTGCGCTTCTGGTAGCTCAAATAGATGCTGAGCATTCCGGTTCCCAGACCCAGCACGATGGCAATGATGGGGATAAAAACTCCTATGATTTCAGGTGTCATAAACATTCAGATTGTGAACTGCATTTTGTTTCTCTGGCGCTGTCGGCGTGTTTATCACGGCCGGCTCCGTTCCATCCTTCCGACTCCGCCCGCGCCCGGATTGTTTCAACCATCTGATAAATGGCCCGTGAATTCATTTTGAAACCCCAGGCCCCCCGCGATAGTATAAACAGTGCGACCCTGGCTTGCGCGCCCAACGCCCAATGCCCAACGGCCGGCGGTTCTGCCGGGGCGACGCAACGACCAATGGAAGAAAGCGACATTCGGCAGCAGCTCGAAGCCGGCCAATACAGCGCGGCTTTTGAACGGCTCGTCGAACGCTTCAAAGTAAGTGTCTTCCGGCTCGCCTTCAGCATCTTGCGCAACCAAACCCACGCCGAGGATGCCGCCCAGGATGTATTCGTCAAAATCTGGAAAGGCCTTCCCGCCTACCACGGCGGCGCCTCCCTCTCCACCTGGATCTATGCCATCACCCGCAACACCTGCCTGACCGAACTCAAACGCCGCCGCCGCCATCCCACCGTCTCGCTGCAAGCGCCGGAAATGGAGGCCGCGGCCGACTGCATCCCGGCGCTGCAATCGGCGGATGCTGCACCCGGCGGGCAGATGGACGTGGAACTTCTCCTGGCGCGATTGCCCGAGAAGTACCGGCAGGTGATCACCTTGTTTTATCTTGAGCAGAAAGCTTACGAAGAGGTGGCCTGTATGCTCGGCCTCCCCTTGGGGACTGTCAAAACTCTCCTCTTCCGCGCGAAGAAAGAGTTGCTGCGAATCAACGCCCAAAACCCACCCTTCACCCAAGCTCATCCTCATCCTATTGTGACTTATGTCGTGCCAAGAGATTGAACATAGCATCCTGGATTTCCAGGAAAACCGGTTGTCCCCCGCCCAGCGGGCGGAAGTGGAAACCCACCTTAACAGTTGCGCGGACTGCAGGCAATTGGCCCGCCAACTCCGCCAACTCGATGCGGCCCTCTCGGCCAGTGTCAAAGTTCCCGCATTATCGGCCGGCTTCGACCGCCGGCTTCGGGAACGCATCCAAGCCGCGCCGGCGGCCTTGTCCGAGGCGCGGCGGGCCGAGCGCAAACACGAGTTGCAAGCCGAGTTCGAAGCCGGCCTGGCGCGAATCGGCCGGGGGTCGTTCGGGTTGGACAGCCTGTTGAAGCATCTGACCTGGCCCGCCCTGGCCACCGTGGCGGGTTGGCTCGCCTGGCTTGTCACACTGCACTTGACCGCCCACCTCAATGTCCAAAGCCTGGGCGGCCTTGCCCCAAACCTGCTTCCTTGGCTGGCTGCCAGCGCCGTCTTCCTGGCCGTCGCCCTGGCCGAAGCCTTCCCGCGGTCATGGAAACTTTTCTGGTTTTGAACACCATGAAATAGCCGCGAAGAGGCGCAAGAAGCGCAGAAGGTCTTGTGTTTTTTGCGCCTTTTGCCCCTCTTCGCGGCCATTCTCATTCTCCCGCGCTCCATGTCTCTCCTTCGCGGCGAATTTGCCACAGCTTGCCGGATAACTCCACCGCCGGAACCGCTTCGTCTTTCGCGTTGATGCCGCGGAACAAATAGCCTTGCCCGGCCAGCATCAGCCGGTCGCTTCCTTCTTCCGTTTTCCACCGGTAAATCTCCAATCGCCACGGCTGGCTGCGCTTTTCCTCAAGGGTCGTCTGGCCTTTGCGCACGGCCAGAAGCAGCGAATAAATTTCCTCGGCGGCCTTGTCGCGGACCACCCCCAGCAGGCGGCGTTCATCGAAGAAATCCTCCGAGTTGGCCAGCGCCTTTTGCACCTGCGCAAGGGTTTTCTCGTCCTTTTCCCCCGGCCAGCCGACGGCAATTCTTCCGCCGGTCCTGATCGCCAGGAAAAACTCCTTGCCCGACGGCGAGGGCATTCTGAATTCCCCCGCCGCGCCCGCCGGCGCCGCCGCCAGCCGCACGAGGTCGCCGCGGGTCAGAGCGGCGATTTCGGAGCGCGGCCCCAACCCCGGCCATTTCAGCCGCAACGTGGCCGTCGTGGTGTCCGCCACCGCCGCGCCGGCAAATGAAACGCGGGTCGGATAGACCAAGGACTTCAAGGATTGGCCCTCCTCGCCGCGTTGTTTGGCCGGCAAAAGCACCTTTTGCGCCGTCTCCCCGCCCTCGACGTAAAGGACCGTCGTGTAAAGATGGCCGGTCAAGGATTCGCCGCCGGCCAGCAGGACGGTCGTCTGCAAATAGCGGACCGGATACGGCTCTCCGAAGAATTCCTTGGCCGTCTGGCCCGCCTCTTTGAAACGCCAGTTGCGATCCATCTCCTCCTTCTCGGGAGCCAGGCGCATTTCGCGCACCCGCTCCAGGTCCAGGACGCGGATTTGCGGGCCGGATTGAATCTTCAAGACCCCGCCCGGTGTCAACGATATTTTACCCTCCACCCGATGGCCGTCGGAGAATTCGATCCGCCCCTCGCGCGGCTCCCCCGCGCCCGCAGCGGCAAAAACGGCCCACGCCAGGACGGCGGCGGCCAGCACCGGGGCGCGGCGACTTCTCCCGCAGGCTAATCCGGGAAAGCTATTCTCACTTCCGGATTCGGCTGAATTCTTCACACGCATGGGCCAACGAGGGTGGAGGTGGGGCGGGCTCCAACTTTTGTTTTTGGCACATTTCGTCGAGGCGAGTGACCTGCTCCCGGCATTCGCTCTCATATCTGTACTTCGGATAGGCGTCATTTTCATTGACAATAGTTCCCCGCAAATAGGCCAACCACGTCTCAATGTTACGCTTGGGGATGGCAAAAGCGACGCGCTCCGCGTCGTTCCGAAAAGGAACGCCCGCTGCCGTGCAGGCGTCTTTGAGACTTTGGATTCGGTTCTCCACCGTCTGATCGTCCGCGTCGCATCCGACGACCAGAGATGTTGCTGCGCGGGCGTTCCGGCTGCGGTAGGCTTTAAGTTCATCCGGGAGCTTCTCCCGGACCCATCTCACGCCGGCTCCGCCACCCACGGGGAGGGAAATCTCGCGGATGTGCCGCGCGTGCCAACCGCGTTTGAGCAGAAATCGCCGGATGAAACACCGAAGCTGTAGATCTTCGGAGAGGATGATGGTGAGAACGGGGTCACTCATTTAGTCCATCCCCTAGCCATCGCCTCCGACGGTTTCAGTCCTTCCACTTTGGCCCCAGGCTGATCGCTAACGCGTGACGGAGCGTTGGGGTCTCGTTCGAACCACCGGCCGGCGGGAATGGCGAGCTGATCAATTAGTTCAGGGTGATGGGAGATCAACACCGCCTGCTCGATTCCTTCATCCGTGAGATCTTTCAAGGCACCCAGCCAGGGGTGGAGCTCTCGAACGGTAATAAAGTTGTCCGGCTCGTCCAAGAACAGGCTCACCCCCTGACCTTTGAGAACAAAGAGCACAGAATACAGGGCGATTAAAGACCGCTGGCCATCCGAAAGTTCTGAAAAATCAAATGGTATCTCTGGTCTGCCATTCCCGGACGCTTGCTTCATCATTACCTTGAAAACCTTTGCCTCTCCCGCCTCTTTCAGGCTGAACGAACTGAAGCCAGGAAGCACTCTTGCGAGTTCCTGCACCAAACCGAATATGGCCCCCTGATGTTCTTGCGAAACGTAGCGATACCAGGAGACAAAGTTCCCCATATTGCGCGAGAGCGCCCTCTCTTCTTCACGGCTTTCAGAGGACATGCTCATGGGATGTACGGCGGCCACAATGATCTTGGCCAGGTGGGCGCGAAAGCGGGTCAGTTTCTTATTGTCCGGCCGAGGCTGGAGTACAGCTAATCCCGATTGTGTCCAGTCGAAGGGGTACTCCGGACCGCGAGTGAAATCGTCGTGGTATAATTTGGCGGTTCCTTCTTCGAACTCGAACAAGGGCTTCCCGTCGAGCAACAGGGTTTCTTTTTTGATTCGTGCCTTCCTCCGGTCTTCGTCATGTTGAATGGTCAGCGAGTAGGCGTACTGCTCCCCTTCAACGCCAATATCCAGTTCGAAGCGTTGGCTCAGGCTGCTCTGCCAACGGGTCAGTTCCCTGCTGGGAAAGACATTCAGCACCTTGGCATTGCCAGCCAGAAACTGCTGCAAACAGTACAAAACGTCAAAGACCGTTGTCTTGCCTGTTCCGTTCTCTCCCAGAAGCAAATTGAGCCGGTCCAACTTCAATTCGAAATTTACCAGGCAGCGAAAATTATCCGCGTAAATTCGTTTTAACATTATTTAACCTTTCGTTCATCTGGGGGTCTTCCGGGCTTCTAACGCCCTAGGCGCTCAATCTCAAAACAAGCTGACCTTGCGCCGCAACGTCCATTCCAACACAAGGACCGCCAGAAGGACAAGCACAAACCACGGCCCGGCCTCCACCAGCGGGGATTCCTCAACCACCACCTTCCGCAGCGGGTGGGCGGCCACGCGCTCCAGGAATTCGCCCGCCTCGTTTTCGCGCAAATAGACGCCTCCGCCCAGGCCGGCCAGGCGTTTCAGAAACACCTCGTCCACCTCCAGGCGCGATCCCTCCTCCAGCCCCGGCGCAATGGGAAAGGTCTTTTCGTATGCCTCCAGGACGCGCTCGCCCTGATAGGCCACCAGCCGAAAAGCATAATCACCCCGGTCGCGAAAGCGCGGCTTGACTTCATAGGTCTGCGGCCGTTCCGGCAGGGGCGCCACCTCCAGCGCCACGCTCTGGTCTTTTCTTGACAGGGACGCGGTGAAGCGCAACACGCCCGCGCCGGCGCCCAGCACCCGAATCTCCCCGCTGGCCTGGTCGCCGGGCCGGTAAAAGTCCTTGTCCCAGCGCACGGCCAGGTTCTGGCCGCCTTCGGTTTTGCCGGTCAAATGGCGCACGGCCTGCCGCCAGAAAAGCCCGTAGGCCGAGCGGAGGGGTTCCGGCTGCAAGGCCCATTTCCACAACGTGTCGGTCGCGATGCCCATGACTTTGCCCTGGCCATAAGGCTGGACGGCGACCACCGCGATGGCGCGATCGCCCGTTTGCGCCGTCAGCAGCGCCGTGGCGTTGGGCTTCAGCTCGCCCACCCGGTTCAGACTGTCCAGGTGCGCCCCCGCGTGCGTCACCGTCTCTTCGACGGTCGCCAGCATGGGGTGGCCCGAGGCCATCGGCGGCACGCGCACGGCAAACGAGCCTTGCGCCGGCGCCGGTTCCTGCGCCGAAAGCCGCCAGGGAAAGAGAACCTCAAGCTGGCTCCCGGCATATCCGCCGCGGCCGAATGACTTGTCGCCGCCGAGAAAAATCAAAGTTCCGCCCTCTTCGACAAATTGCAGCAAGGCCTGCATCTGCCGCGGCGCGCAATCCTCGGCGGCGAATGAACCGATGATGATCACGTCGTAGGGCTTGAGTCCCTCCTTGGTGGACGGAAACCCCGCCGCCAGCGCCTCATCCCCGGCCACCCGGTCCCCTTGCAGCGTGTAACGCTGGCCCGTGCTGCGGAACAAGGCGGTGAAAGAGAGGCCCGGATCGCGCCCCAACTCGTTGCGCAACACCTTGAACTCCTGTCCCAAATCCAGCGTGAAATAGAGCACGCGCAGCGCCTTCTTCTGCACGTTCACCGTGACCGTGCGCGAATTGTTCAGCGTGGAAAGTTCGCCGCTGGCCGGTTGCACTGTGATCCGGTAGCGTTGCGCGCCCAGTTGGCTGCTCCGCGCCGAAAGGCGCACGCTGGCAGTCGAATGCGACAAATCCACGCCGGTGTCGCTCACTTTTTCCCAACCGCCGCCGACCGCGTGCTCCAATAAAACACGCGCGTGCGCCGCCGCCTGGCTGAAACCCGCGCCGTGACCCGTGCGCGCCTGGACCTCCGCGCTGATCTCAAAATCGGTGTCTTTCTCCGCCGTCGCCGGCGCCTGCGCGTCGGTGATCGCCAGATCGTTCCACGTCGCCGGGTCCGTTCCGATGCCCACGATGAAGAGCGGGATTTTCGGCAGCACCGGCTCTTCGATGGCTTCGTCTCCGCCGTCGGTCAGCAGGACGACGCACAGATAGGACGCCAGATCGCCCCGTTCGGAAAGCGCCAGCAAACATCCGCCAAGGTCCGTGCCGCGAACGGTCGCCGCCGGGGCTTGGCCCGGTTTGTGAATCGTCGTGTCGAAGTCCAACTCGTCGAGTGTGAACCCGGCGGGCAGCGATTTCTTCCATTGCCCGACAATGCCGTGCGCCCGCGCCGCGCGCGACTGGCGGTAATCGTCGGCCACATCCATCGAAGACGACGAATCCACCAGGGCCAGCAATTTGCCTTTGGCCGGCTGGGATTTCTGGAGGGCGGAGACGGGGTTGAAGAGCGCCAGCAAAAGCAGCGCCAACGTGAGCCACTTCGGCAGCGCCAGCCAGCGCGCGGCCAGGGGCGACCGCCGCTTGAGCCGCAGCCAGAGCAGCCATCCCCACGTCGCGGCGGCCAGCAGCAACCCGGCGCACCAAAGCGGCGCCAGGCGCGGATGCCATTGGATGGCGGCCAGCAAGCTCATGCGCAAGTATGTAGGTTACGCAAGTCCCCCCGTCAAACCGCAACCAAAGATATGCGACGATTGTTGAGAGGGGGAGCGCGACCGTCCCCGTCGCGTCGACTTGTCCCGCCGTAGCCTCGGCGAAGGCGGAAGCGTAGCGGAGACGGATCGGTCGCCGGGCGGTGCGTCTCGCGCCGCCCTTCCCCTCTGCTCGCAACCAAAGAAATGCGACCACGGATGCCACTGATTTCACGGATCAAACATGGCCCAAAAAGCTCCGTTAGGAGCGCCCTCTTTGTAGAAATCGCAACCCACAAAACCCCAAGCTCCGTAGGAGCGGCATGGTCCTTTCCAGCAGATCAATGTGTTTGCCAAACGTGGAAGAGGCCGCTCACGGAACCTGGGGACATTTTTTGCCCTGGTTCTACAAAGATGTCGCGTCTTCTCCCTCTCCTTAACCTTCACCCACTCCACTCCCGGTAGGGCGAGACTCCGTCGAGCCGTGACATTGCCCACTGCTGAGACCCAGTTAGCCCGTTCATGAGCCAGCCGTGAAATGAGCAGTATGAGCTTCTTACCCTTCTAATCTTGCTCCAAATAACTCCTGCCTGCACGCACCAAAACGAGCAAAAGTATGGTTTGATTCCTTTGGCCTTTTCCAAGGGTTTTCCCAGGGGCGGCAAGGAACACCCTAGTCGCGGTCGGACTTGGTGAAATGTAACGTCACTCCGGCGAACAATCTCTGAGCAATCAGTTGGCCGCACCGTGGCTTTGGGCCGGTCTTGGCGAATCATGGTGCTGACAAGAGCTCTCAAAGGAAATCGCTGTGCCTGTCTCAATCGTCAAAGACACGAAAAGAAAGAAAGAAAATGAAATGGACGCAGAAAATGAGGGGAAAACTATACTCCCGGCTTGTGCAAGATTTTGGGCCTTACAATGTGTGGGGGGCTAAAATCGAACCGTTCGGCAAGAAAGTTCAGTTTTACAAAGTTCTGGCGGAATTGGCCATGCAATTCTCAGAGGAGGCCGGGCACATTATTCCTGCCAGCGCGGTGCATGCACAGATCCATTGGGCAACAACTTCCCCGATGGAAATGAATGATCAATTCCGTATCCGCAATTTCGTTTTGAATAAGGCGGCTGCATTAGATGCAGGCTTTATTTCCGCATCTGGATTACCGACCCGTATGACTTGTGAATTTGCGGACCCTCTGTCTGAGAAACCCGACGAATGATTTGATCAAAGGGTCAAAGGGGCCAAACCATGCTTTTGCACGCCTCTGTTCATAGCTTCCTAAGCCTGCTCTAAAAAACTCCTGGCTGCAAGCGCCAAAACCAGCAAATGGTAATGCCTCAGTGACGGCGGATTTTGAGCCGAAATCAGGACGAGTCGAACAACAGTCTGTACGGGTCGCGCTTTTGGTTTTCCGCCAATGCGTCCAGGCAGCGATGGAAAACATCGAAAACGTT
>Ga0326727_10002240_pt1 | contig 67377 bp, 59 predicted proteins | sample MB2enrmetagenome_FD_207643 | JGI IMG/M metagenome (GOLD analysis project Ga0326727, IMG submission 207643) | Lab enriched peat soil microbial communities from McLean, Ithaca, NY, United States - MB29MY | ecosystem: Environmental > Terrestrial > Soil > Wetlands > Peat | place: USA: New York...
GCTTACAGAATTTCCGTAATCGTACCGGCGCCTACGGTGCGGCCGCCTTCGCGAATTGCGAAGCGCAGGCCCTTCTCCATCGCCACCGGCGTAATCAGCTCGATCTCCAGAGTCACGTTGTCGCCCGGCATCACCATCTCGACGCCTTCCGGCAGCTTCGCAACCCCCGTCACGTCCGTCGTCCGGAAGTAGAACTGCGGACGATAGCCGTTGAAGAACGGCGTATGACGGCCGCCTTCTTCCTTCGACAAAATGTAAACTTCACCCTTGATCTTGGTGTGCGGCGTAATCGAACCGGTCTTGGCCAGCACCATGCCGCGCTCCACGTCATCCTTACCGATGCCGCGCAGCAGCAGACCCGCGTTGTCGCCCGCCATGCCCGCATCCAACTGTTTCTTGAACATCTCCACGCCGGTCACAACCGTCTTGCGGGTCTCGCGGAAGCCCACGATTTCAACTTCCTCGCCCACCTTCACCTGACCGCGCTCGATGCGGCCGGTAACTACCGTGCCGCGTCCCGAGATCGAGAAGATGTCTTCAATCGGCATCAGGAACGGCTGGTCGATCGCCCGCGCCGGCAGCGGAACATACGAATCCACGGCCGCCATCAGCTCATCCACCTTGGCTTCCCACTCCGGCTCGCCGTTCAGCGCGCCCAGGGCCGAGCCGCGAATCACCGGCAGATCGTCGCCCGGGAACTTGTACTTCACCAGCAGTTCGCGGACCTCCATCTCCACCAGATCGATCAGCTCAGGATCTTCCACCGCATCGCACTTGTTCAGGAACACCACGATGCAGGGAACGCCGACCTGGCGCGCCAGCAGCACGTGCTCTTTGGTCTGCGGCATCGGACCGTCGGTCGCCGCCACCACCAGAATCGCGCCGTCCATCTGCGCCGCGCCGGTGATCATGTTCTTGATGTAATCGGCGTGACCCGGGCAATCAACGTGCGCATAATGACGGTTGCCCGTCTCATACTCCACGTGCGCCGTGGCAATCGTGATACCGCGCTCGCGCTCTTCCGGCGCATTGTCGATCGAGTCAAACGAGCGGAACTTGATGTTCGGATTGTGCTTTGCCAGCACCTTCGTGATCGCCGCCGTCAGCGTCGTCTTGCCATGATCGATGTGACCGATCGTTCCAACGTTCACGTGCGGCTTGCTGCGGTCAAATTTCTCTTTCGCCATTGCTTTATACCTTAGTAATTACGATAGATTTTCACGTACTTCTCGCGCAGACCCGGATTGACCGCTTCGACTGCGGTCAGGTAGAACTCGCGCAACTGCCCTTGATCCGGGACCGGCAATTCCGCCCACCATTGGCTGGCCGTTCTTCCCGCACCTGCCAACCGCTCGTCCAACTACACATTCGTTTCGCGCCATAAGGCGCCCCGCGATGCCCGTTTACTCACGGCAACTCGCGCTCGCCCTGACGGCCCCCCGAACCCACAACAGCCCTCCGCAAGGGAGGGCCGCGCAAGCGATTCGGCCTTACCAAAATGGAGCTGATGATCGGGATTGAACCGATGACCTCTCCCTTACCAAGGGAGTGCTCTACCGACTGAGCTACATCAGCGTTACAACTTGCAGTATATACGACCTGCAAAAATCATGGAGCGGGAGACGGGAATCGAACCCGCGACCAACAGCTTGGAAGGCTGAGACTCTACCACTGAGTTACTCCCGCCCGCTACAACTTACTCTTGCCGGGAACGGCTGCGCTCTTCCAGCATCTCGCGTCGATAGTGAATCCAGCTTCGAAAAGCGAACAACGCCAAAACTGCCAACGCCACACCGCGAATACTGATATCCAGCAGCGGCGTGCCGTTTGGACCGTTCACCACGCGAACCGTTTCCGGGCTCAGCGTAGTCCACTCCAGCGCGCCTAGCAATCCAAAGGCGCCCATGGCAATCCAAAACCGCTTCGCTCTTGCCATCTCGCCTTCAATCATACATTGCACGCGGCGAGCCATGCTCAAGCCGGGCAAAAAATGGTGCACAGGGGAGGATTCGAACCTCCGTAGACCTTAAGGCCGACAGATTTACAGTCTGTTGGTTTTAACCGCTCACCCACCTGTGCGTGAACTCATGTACGGACGGCGCCGAAGTGCACACCGGTCCTACGCTAACTTTCAAAGACCTTGACGGGCGTCTGAGCCCATCGCGGAGGACCTCACTGAACCCAAGCTTCGCCGCACGCAGCAAAGCTTGCGCATTCAGCGCTAGATCCTTTCGGAGAACACTCTTGGAAAGAGGATCGCACGGGGATCTTGTCTCGCCGCGCTTCCGCCGTGCGCGATGAAACCAAAACGTTGGAGCTGGCGAAGGGATTTGAACCCCCGACCCTCTGATTACAAATCAGATGCTCTACCAGCTGAGCTACGCCAGCCCACCAAAGCCGCTTCCACCATACCGCAATTACCGCGCTTCGGAAACTGAACCGGCGTCCGGGACTCCAAAGCGAAGATAGCACGCCACCTTGCCTCGCGCAACTCGCCTTCCCGTACCGGTGCCCGGTGCCGCCCGGCAGGACTCGAAGCCCCGCGGGGTGCTATCATTCGGCACTACGCATGATATTACCTGAAAAATTTTCGAGTGGCTACCAGACCGGCCGGGCAATCAATACCGGAAACTCCACCCAGCTTGATCGCCCGGAATCTGATTGCCTTCCATTCGAGTTCACCGTTCATCCATGAGAGCCCGCCGCCGCATTCTTATCGTCTCGCTGTGTGTGCTGTTGTTTGTAGCCGCCGTCGGCCTAGTGGTTGTGCTGCGCAAACAGGCCGCTCCGGAAGCTGCGCGTCTACTGCCCGAAGCCGATGCGGTTCTGTATATCGACTTCGGCACCGTCCGCAGCCTTACGGCCTTCGATCAGCAACCCTTGCCCAAACTCGCTCCCGGCTACGACGAATTCGTCAAGAACACCGGCTTTGCCTTTGAGCGCGATCTCGACGAGGCCGCCATGGCCGTGCATCGCGGCTCGGCAAAGGACCCGGCGCACGGCGCCACCCGCTACACCGAAATCCTGGTTGGACACTACGATCAGGTCAAGCTGGCGCAATATCTGCGCCAGCATTCGCGCTCGGTCGAAACCTATCGCGATGTCGATGTCTTCACCATCCCCATTGAGAACCGCACCCTGCGCGTAGCTCTGCTCGCCATCGACACGGTCGCTGTCTCCAACGTCGATAATCCGGACGTTGTGCACGGCATCATCGACCGCTTCAAAAAAGTTGCGCTGCCCTTCGGCGGACCCACGCTGGTACGCACGTACTACTCGAAGGTTCCTCTCGGCAGCCTGCTGTGGGCCGTGGCGCGCGTTCCGGCCGCCTCGAGTAAGCCCCACGCCGAGCCCTCGTTCGCCCTGCCCGGCGGCATCGATATCGGGCTCCCCAACGACAGCGACGTCGTAGTATCACTGCGCATGTTGACCACCATCCACGCGCGCGCCGATTTCTACACGCACAGCGAAGAGGCGGCCCGCAATTTCACCGACCAGACCACGACTTTTCTTGCACTCTTCCGCAGCATTCAGGCCAACACCGCGCCCGGTCCCAGCGATGCCGATGTGAAAGCCGTGTTCGACTCCATCAAGGTCACCCAGAAAGGCGACCGAGCCGAAGTGCTCGCCACCATTCCCCCCAGCTTCCTGCGCAAACTGGTCAACGAACCCGCCCGCAACGCCGTGCAAAGCGACACCGCGCCCAGCGCGCCTGCAACCAGCAAGAAGTAATCAGAGTGGCCCACATCCGTTCTTCTTTGGCGAATGTGAAAGTAACGGCACACGCCCTCCACTCATCTGTGTTTCAATACCTCTCGTGCTCCTAGAGCTTCGCAATCTCACCGTCGAGTTCCCCTCCGCACACGGCACAGTGGCTGCCGTGCACGAAATCTCGCTCGCGCTCGACGCCGGACAAACGCTCGCTTTGGTGGGTGAATCCGGCTCCGGCAAAAGCGTCACTGCGCTGGCTATCATGGGCCTGCTGCCGCCGCAGGCGAGGCTCTCCGGCTCCGTGCTGTTCGAGGGCCGCGACCTCGGCTCTGCCCGCGCCGCCGACTTGCAAAAGCTGCGCGGCGTGCGCATGGCCATGATCTTTCAGGAGCCGATGACCGCGCTCAATCCGGTGATGCGCGTCGGCGACCAGATCGCCGAGGCCGTGCTCGCCCATGGCGGTTCGAACGGGGATGCGAACAGCATGGGTGGACCACATCCGCCGGGCGCCCGCGGCCGGAGCGCCGTTTTTTGGCGCGTACCCGGCTGCGAAGCCCTAGCTGGCGAACGTGGGGACCACAAAACTGTCACTCGCGACCAGGCACGCCAGCGCGCCATCGATGCCATGCGCGAGGTCTCGATCCCCGATCCCGAGCGCCGCTGGCGCGCCTACCCGCATCAGCTCTCCGGAGGCCAGCGCCAGCGCGTGATGATCGCCATGGCCATCGTCAACCGCCCCGCCCTGCTCATCGCCGACGAGCCCACCACGGCGCTCGATGTCACCGTGCAGGCGCAAATCCTCGAACTGCTGGCGGACTTGCGCCGCCGCCTCTCGCTCGCCATGCTCTTCGTCTCGCACGATCTCGCCGTAGTCAGCCGCGTCAGCGACCGCGTGGCCGTGATGTATGCCGGAAGAATCGTCGAAACCGGAGCCGTGCGCCAGCTCTTCGAGCATCCCGCGCACCCCTACACTCGTGGACTGCTCGGCTCCATCCCCACGTTGAAGACCAATCGCTGCGAGCCTCTGCGCGCCATCGAAGGCGCGGTCCCCTCGCCCGGCGCGCTGCCCGCCGGATGCTCGTTCGCCCCGCGCTGCCCGCTGTGCATTCCGCAATGCGAAGCCGCCATGCCCGAGTTGATCGAGGTTGCGACGGGACACCAGGCAAGATGCATACGGGCAACGGAGCAGCAGTAAGAATTGCGCGAAGGACGCTCTTGCGAGTCATGCCCGCCGGTGTACTCGATCTCTCGCTTTCACCGCTGATTTCTTCGCCGCCGCAGTGCGGTCAACGTTCCACCCCGGTTGCGCATCTCACCTTTCAGTGAGCCATTCATTCGCGCGGTTGCGTGCAAACCGTTATGATCTTGTGCGGGGTTTGTGCCGACCCCGCCGGAGGCACTTATGTTCGGATTCTCCCGCTACAACTACGACCGCTTTCACCGCGAGATGCTGCAGAGCAGTCCGGCAGACCGCTGGAGCCGCGCTCCCGAGCCCGGTGATGAAGCGCCCGGCTTCGAGTTGCGCTCGCTTACCGGCGAGTTGGTAAAGCTCTCCGATTTCAAGAACTCCCGCAACGTCGTCCTCACCTTCGGCTCCGCCACCTGTCCTCAGACCGCGGCTTCCATCGGCGGCCTGCGCTCGCTCGCCCGCGAGTTCCCGGTCTCGGAGGTCGAGTTCCTCTTCATCTACGTGCGCGAGGCTCACCCCGGCGTCGAACTCCCCCCGCATCACTCGATTGAGGACAAGGCCCGCGCCGCCATGCTGCTGCGCGATCAGGAGCAGATTGACTTCCCCATCCTCATCGACGAGCTCGGCGGCGAAGTCCATCGCCGCTACGGCGCGCTCTCCAATGCATCGTTCATCGTCGACAAAAGTGGACGCGTCGCCTACCGCTCGCTTGCCAGCCATAGCGGCTCGCTGGGCGCGGCCCTGGAAGAATTGCTGGAGCGGCAGAAGGAGAGCGGCGTTTCTCACGCCATCGTCCATGGCGGCGAGGATGCCATCACCCCCTCGCTCAAAACTTTCCTCAACGCCTATCGCGCCATCGAGCGCGGAGGCTACGACGCGGTGGTCAACTTCCGCGGCGAACTCGGGATTCCGGGCCGCGTCGTTCTCCGTGGAGGACGCATGGCGCGCCCCATCACCGAGCATCCGGCGCTTACCATCACCACCGCCGCCGGCGTCCTCGCTGCCATCGGACTTGGCCTGTGGGCGGGATACGAACTGCGCAAACGCCGCTTCGCCAACCGCCCCTACACCGCCTATCGCAAGTTTGAAAAACGTAATCCCGATGAGGACGATTACACCGCGGTAGGGATTTAGGGCGAGGTATTTTCTTCGCAGAAAAGGCGCGGACTCAATCCGCGCCTTTAACTTTGAAACCCTGAAACCTTGAAACCTGCCTACTTCAGCAACTGCCGGATCACATACTGCAGTATCCCGCCGTGCTGGTAATACAGCGCCTCCTGCGGAGTGTCGATCCGCAGCGTAGCCTTGAAGGTTTTCACCGATCCATCGGCAGCTGTGGCCTTCACCTCCAGCGTTTTTCCCGGAGCGAACGCCGCCAGCGCAGCATCCAGCCCAACGATTTCGTAGCTCTCCTCGCCGGTGATGCCCAAGGTCTCCGGGGTCTGCTCCGGCAAAAACTGCAGCGGCAGAATTCCCATGCCCACCAGATTCGAGCGGTGAATGCGCTCAAAGCTTTCGGCGATCACCGCGCGCACTCCCAGCAGCAGCGGCCCCTTCGCCGCCCAGTCGCGTGACGATCCTGCGCCGTACTCCTTGCCCGCAATCACAATCACCGGCGTCGCTTCGCTGCGGTACTGCATGGCCGCGTCGTAGATCGTCATCTCCTTGCCATCGGGAATGTGTTTGGTGAATCCACCCTCGATGTGCGGCACCAGCCGGTTGCGGATGCGGGTATTCGCAAAGGTTCCGCGCATCATCACCTGGTGGTTGCCGCGCCGCGAGCCGTACGAGTTGAAGTCCGCTGGCTTCACGCCGTGCTCCATCAGATACTTGCCCGCCGGGCTGTCCGGCTTAATCGATCCCGCGGGAGAGATATGATCGGTGGTCACCGAATTCCCAAAGCGCGCCAACACTCGCGCACCCTTGATCGCCGATACCGGCTTCGGCTCCGCCGTCATTCCTTCAAAGTACGGTGGGTCCTGAATGTAGGTGGACTTCGCATCCCACGCGTAGGTATCGCCCGCCGGAACCTTCAGTCCGCGCCAGCGCGCATCGCCTTCGAGCACCGTCGCATAGCTCTCGCGGAACATCTTCGACGTAACCACCTTCCGCACCACCGCATCCACTTCCTTCTGCGTCGGCCAAATGTCTTTGAGATAGACCGGCCCTTCCGTCCCCGTGCCGATCGGGTCGAAGTGCATATCGATCAATTCGCCCGCCAGTGCAAATGCCACCACCAGCGGCGGCGACATCAGGTAGTTCGCCCGCACCTCAGAGTTGATGCGCCCCTCGAAATTCCGGTTCCCCGACAGCACGCTCGCCACCACCAGGTCGTGAGCCGCCACCGCGTCGGAAACCTCCTGCGGCAACGGTCCTGAATTGCCAATGCAGGTGGTGCAGCCATAGCCCACAAGGTTGAAGCCAAGCTGGTCGAGATACGTCTGCAATCCTGCGGCCTGCAAATACTCGGTGACCACCTTTGATCCCGGCGCCAGCGATGTCTTCACCCACGCCGGACGCTGCAATCCCAGTTCTACGGCTTTTTTCGCCAGCAGCCCGGCGGCCACCAGCACGGTGGGATTCGAGGTATTCGTGCAACTGGTGATCGCCGCAATCACCACGCTGCCATGGCGCAGCGCCGTGGGAAAGTCCTTCGAGCTCCGGTCGGCGCGCACCGCAGACAGGGGTGCGGCCTTCGCGCCCGGCTTCAGCAAGGAAGGCAGCGCTTCCGCGAACGAGGCCGCCGCCCGCGACAACTCCACCCGGTCCTGCGGGCGCTTCGGCCCCGCAATCGAGGGCTCAATCAGGTTCAGGTCGATGCGCAGCACGTCAGTGTATTCGGCTTCCGGCGAACTCGCGGTGTGGAACATCCCCTGCTCTTTGTAGTAGGCCTCCACCAGCGCAATCTGCTCGTCGCTGCGTCCGGTCAGTTTCAAATAGCGCAGCGTCTCTTCGTCTACCGGGAAGATCCCGCAGGTCGCGCCGTACTCGGGAGCCATGTTGGCGATGGTCGTGCGGTCGGCCAGGGTCAGAGTCCCGAGGCCGGGACCAAAGTACTCCACAAACTTGCCCACCACGCCCTTCTTGCGCAGCGCCTCGGTCACCGTCAGTACCAGGTCGGTTGCAGTCGAGCCCTCGCGCAGCTCGCCGGTAAAGCGCACTCCCACCACCTGAGGAATCAGCATCGAAGCCGCCTGCCCCAGCATCGCCGCCTCGGCCTCGATTCCGCCCACGCCCCAGCCCAGCACTCCCAGGCCGTTCACCATCGTGGTGTGCGAGTCGGTCCCGACCAGCGTGTCGGGATAAGCCAGCGGATTCTTGCCCGCCTCTTCCAGCACAAACACTACCCGCGCCAGATACTCAATGTTGATCTGGTGGACGATCCCGGTGTCGGGCGGCACAATCGCAAAATTCTTCAGCGCGCCCTGCCCCCACTTCAAAAACGCGTAGCGCTCCTGATTGCGCTGGAATTCCAGCGCCGCGTTCACATCGAATGCCTGCGGCGTACCGAACTCATCCACCTGCACCGAGTGGTCGATCACCAGCTCGGCCGGTTGCAGCGGGTTGATCTTCCGCGCATCGCCGCCCAGCCACGCCATCGCATCGCGCATCGCCGCCAGGTCCACTACCGCCGGAACCCCCGTGAAATCCTGCAGCAGCACCCGGCTCGGCATAAACGAAATCTCCTCCGCGCTCTTGGTCTGCGCCGTCCACCCGGCCAGCGCGCGAATCATCTCCGCCGTCGCCGTCACCCCATCTTCGCGGCGCAGCAGATTCTCCAGCAGAATGCGCAGCGAAAACGGCAGCCGCGCGGTTTGAAACCCATGTTGATCCAACGAGGAGATGCGGAAAAAGTCATACTGCTTGCTGCCAACGCGGAGCGAAGACCGGCTGCCAAACGTATCCATAAGTCGCCTTCAGTGTGGAATTTTCGGACCGTGCGCAGCCACCCCGCCGCGCCGCCCGTAGAGGCCAGCCCCACGCCCGCGACACCCCGCCGCGAACCGTCGAGCCAACCGAACATACAAGTGTATTCCGAACCGGGGAAACGGGAAACTGGGGGCAGGAATAATGCTCTGGCAGAGATGCAAAACTGGATGCCCCAGCTTCGCGCCGAACTTCCCGGCGCTAAGGTGGGGACCCATATGCTCCCATTATCCGGCTCTTCACTGCCTCTGTGATATACTCTGATATATACCATTACACCGGAGGCTCCCATGCCGCGCACCGCAAAACTTTTCACCAATGGCCGCAGCCAGGCCGTGCGCCTGCCCGCCGATCTTCGCTTCGAAGGTAGTGAGGTCTTCATCCGGCAGGACCCGGAGACCGGAGACGTGATCCTCTCGCGCCGCCCCGAGTCCTGGGACAGCTTCTTCGAACTCACCAAGCAGGTTGGGGTACCTGAGGATTTCATGTCTGACCGCCAGGACGCCCCGCCGCAGAAGCGTAAGCTCTTCTGATGGCCCGCCGCTACATGTTGGATACCAACACCGCCAGCTTCATCATCAAGGGAAATGTCCCTTCTGTGCGCCGTCGCCTGGCCAAAGTCTCGATGGCGCAGCTCGCCATCTCCTCAGTAACGGAAGGCGAGTTGCGCTACGGAGTAGCCCGTTGCCCCGAAGCCACTCACCTGCAGCAAATTGTGGATGATTTTTTGTTGCATATCGCGATTCTTCCCTGGGACTCCGATGCCGCCCAACACTACGGCCAGCTTCGCGCCTCACTCGAACGCGAGGGCCAGCCGATGGGAAACCTTGATACCATGATCGGCGCTCACGCCCTCGCCACCGGCACAACCCTCGTCACCAATGACCAAGCCTTCAGCAGGATCAAGAAGCTCAAGGTGGAGGATTGGACGAAGGGGCCGCAGCGGTAGGCAGTCGCGCATCGATTAGTCAGCGCCCCTACCCCGGCAATCCGGAAGTGATCAGCAGCGGCTTCTTCTTGCGCACATGCAGCGTGCGTTCGGCCTCGGCCACCACATCGCCGTCACGGTCTTTGATCTGCACCACGAACACCGGCTCGACCTTCGCCTGCGTCTCCGCCGCCTGGCGAACCTCGTCGATCTGCGCTGCGCTCAGCCGGAACTCCGCCCGCACTTTTCCCTTAGCCGGTTTGCGGAAGCGGATGGATGCCGCCTTGTCCCACACAATGTACTGCGGTCCAAGGTTCTCCATCAGCATCAGCATGTAGAACGGGTCGGTCATGGCAAACAGCGAGCCGCCAAAATGCACGCCCACGTAATTCGTATTCCAGAAGCGCTGCACCATCTCTACATCCACCTCGCGAAAATCCTCCGAGATGCGCCGCACTTTCACACCACTCCCCAGATACGGAGGCCACCAGTTAATCCACCGCAGAAACCGCTGCTTCATCCACTTTCCGCTCAAGGCCAGGCTCCTACCGTTTCCTCACTCCGCCGCTCAATACCGTGCGCGTCCCCTGCACGGTTTCCACCCGCAAAAATCCGCGATCGTCCAGTCCACGGGTCACTCCCTCGTACCCGCCGTCCTCCTCTACTGCCACCGCGCAGCTCCGGCAGTAGGATGAGTGTTGCTCGAAGCGCCGCAAAATCCGCTCCCGTGCCGCACCCACGCCCGATCCCGATCCGACGCTCAGCGCTGCCTGTTCGCGATCCAGCGCCCGCAGCAGGGCCGCCACCAGCTCAACCCGCGAGAACCTCTGCCCCGCCTCCAGGTACAGTGAAGTCGCAATCGCCTCCAGCTCCGGCGGAAACTCCGTGTTGTTCACGTTGAGCCCCATGCCCACCACCACGTAGCGAACCCGGGTCACTTCGGCGTTCAGCTCCGTCAGGATGCCGCAGAACTTCCGCCCTCCCATCAGCACGTCGTTCGGCCAGCGCAGATCACCCCACAAGCCGGTGACTTCGTGCACTGCCTCCACCACGGCCAGCCCCGCCGCCAGCGACAGAATGATCACGTCCTCAGGAGACACCTTCGGCCTCATCAGGGCCGAGCAGTAGATTCCATCCCTCGGATTCGACTTCCACGCGTGCCCTGCGCGTCCCTTGCCAGCCGTCTGCTCCTCGGCCAGCCACACCGCACCCCGGTTTCCGTTCTGCGCCTCGTTCTGTGATCCATCACCGGTCACGCCCTCCGCCCCGGCACACATCGCCGCCGCGTTGGTTGAGCCAATCTTCAGGAAGTGCCGGACCTGTCCGGCGAAAATCGTGCCGGCGATCATCGGCTCCAACACCTCTGGCAGCGCCAGATCCGCCTCACCTGTCAGCCGATAGCCCTCCGCGGCCGAGCCGGCCACCTCCACGCCCATGGCGCGCAACTCTTCAGCCAGCTTCCAGGCTTCGCCCGCCGCAACCCCCGCTGCGGCCGCCCAGTCGCGCGCGCTCAACACGCCGCGAGACTCCCGCAGAGCCAGCAGTGCCCGTCCTAACCGCGCATCCGTCTGCAGCGTCTCTTCCTTCATCTGAAAAGTATAGAGCCCATCGATCTTCGCCCAAACAAAACTCCCGGCGCCGCGCCGGGAGTCTTTGCCGACCCGATCGGCTCACCACCCTTACTTTCCTGCTTCCACGCTCACGTCGATCTTCACGTCCTTGGCTACGCCCAGGCCCGTTGGGTCGTAGTTCACGTGATAGTCATAACGGTTGATCGTCAGCGAGCCTTCCGCGCCGAGCCGCGGCTCGCCCTTCATCCCCTTGCCTTGCGCCAGAGTGAACGGAAGCTCCACCTGCCTGGTCACATCCCGAATCGTCAGGTTGCCCACCGCAACATACTGATCACCGCCCACCTTGCGAATGCTCGTGCTCTGGAACTTGATCTCGGGATATTGCGCCGTATCAAAGAAATCCGGGGTGTTCAGATGCTTGTCGCGCGTGGCGTTGTCGGTGGTTACCGAGCTGGACCGCATCACAGCAGTCACCGAGCTCTTTTCCGGTGCTGCTTTGTCATACAGAATGGTGCCGCTCACATCCGTAAAGCGTCCCCGGACGGTCGAAATTCCCATGTGCCTCACTGCGAAGTTGGCCGACGAGTGCGCCCCATCGATCTTGTAAAGATCAGCCTTGTAAACATCGGCGGCCAGCGCTAAAGAACTCATCGCCAGCATTACGGTCAACAGCAGGAACAGTTTCTTCATCGCGTTCTCTCCATCTCAAATTAGTTGTTATAACAACTATCACTCAATGAGATTCCAGAACTCGTCCTCACGATGCACGAAATATTCCCTGACAGCCGTCCAGCTATTTAGCTTTCACTTGGCACCGCCCCAGCGCGATGCTCTTCCCGGTGTTCTCCCCAGGCTCGCTGCGCAGCTCCAGATGGTCCAGCCACTTGATGCTCGTCCAGCAGTCGCCACCCGGTACCACCAATCGAACCGGACCGCCGTGTTCGGTGGGCAGAGCAGCATCTCCCAGGCGCGTGGCGAGCAGCGCCCTTCTGGCATCCTGCAAGGGAATGGGAACCGTAAACTCTCCGGCGCTCGCCTGAACCCATTGGGCCTTGGGATCGGCCTCCGCCAGAGCGAGCACGAATTCCAAGGCGATCCCCCACCACTGCACGCCGGGAACCGTCCAGCCCTCTTCGCAGGTAAAGTCCTCGGTCACGTCGCGCTGCGGCAAGCCATCGAAATCGGACGCCGTCATCTCCAGGGTTCGCCCGACGAGTCCGTCAACCCGAAGCACGTGATTGCCGGCTTCTCGCCGGTTACCAGGATGAACCGGCAACTTTCCCAGAATCTTCGCTTCGCTCTGCATCTGCTGCCTCCTCGCACACAGTACGATGCTCCCGTTCCGGCAAAGCGCCGACGACTTTGGTCACACATTACAGAATTTCTGGGATCGCCGTTCTTCCGGCTGGGCGGAAAGCCTATCTGCTTCGATTCATGGACAAAGTACGCCACAAAAGCCAGCATGCTCGCAACGTCCAGCACCCGTGCCGCGTATTCATTGAATCTCCCTCATCGCGACGAAGTCTCAAAGACCGTCTGCAGTTCATACCCGGTCGGCCTTCCCAGCAGCCAGCTCACGCCGTCGCGTTTCTGCTCCCGGAACAGCAGCGCCATGCGCCCATATCCATCCGGGTCCACCGCATCCACCAGCCGCACCTCAGGATACAGGTCCAGCTCCCGGGGATCGCTCACCGCGCTGTAGAGCTTCACCAGCTTGCCTTCATCCTGCCGAGCTACCACGGTCACCACCCACCCATTGCCGTGGACGCCGGTGCCCGGGGCAATCGCACTCTGCGAGACCGGCGCATAACGTGCCGAATACACCACCGTCGCATAGTTGTTGTAGTCCAAGTCGTAGGGAACAAACTGCTCATCTCCCAGCTTCAACTCCGGCAACGCCGCTGCCTTCGCCGCCGCTCCTTTCTTGTTCGAAGCTGTTTTGGGCGGGGCTGTTTTGGCCGGGGTTGGCAACACCAGACCTCGCTGTGCCGCCACCCGGCGCAACTCTGCCCGTGCCAGCTCGCGCGCCGACTCTTCCATCTGGTTGCGCTCCTCCTCGTGGGCAACGTAGATCAGTGGCTGCAGCTCGGAGTGCCCTGCGTCGCTGACCGCAACCTGCCGCGTGACCGGCTCTTCCCGCTTGAAGTCCGGCAAGTCGCGTCCACTCTGCTCCTGCACCGGCTTGCCACGCCGCAGAATCGGATGATCCGGGTCCTCGCTCGGCGTCAGCTCCGCCTTTGGGTTCACCGTCAGGCTGGCGGATTGGTTTGCCGGCTGACTCGGGGATTTCCCTGTGGATTGCTCTGCCGGTTGGCTTGCCGACGGCGGTGGGGTCGAACTCTTGGCTTCGGTCGAATCGTCTTTGCGATGCAGCTTCGGCCGATTCGGGTCCTGCTCGGAACTCTCTTCCGGCTGGCTGGGCTGGCTCTGTGCTGGGGTTTGAGCAGAAGCCGAATCCTGGCCCGGCGCTGAAGCCGGAGCACCGGCGTCTGACGGAGTACTCTCCGAGCCTTGCCTGCGGTGCAGCTTCGGCCGGTCCGGGTCATCCTCTGCCTCCGGGGCACCGGCAGAGGCCGCAGGATGCGGAGCCGGGTTATCGCCCTCGCTTCCCTCACGACGATGCAATACAGGCCGCGAGGGGTCTTCCACCACCACCGGACGCGGCGCATGCTTCTTCGCTAGTGTCGCCGCATCCGGAACGGGCTTGAAGCGTCCATTGCCGAACCATTCGGCGGAGTTCTCGGTCGCGCTCTGCACGGTGAACGTCCCCAGCGGTTTACCAAACTGCTGCACCTCGTACACCGTCTCGGAGTACAACGTGAACGGCACCGGGGTCGCATGGTAGAAGTTCGCGTCGTAGTAATGCCGCTCGTAGAAGAAGGTCACCGGCACCAGCCGCCGTGATCCGTTCTTGAACGTCTCCAGCACCCCCACCGCCCGGGGAGTTTTCCGCTCCGGCTGCGGCACCCGGAATTGTGCGGCCAAGGGAAACGAAAGCGCCACAACCGCCGTCGCCACCATGACGGCCCGCCCTGCTTTGCGAAAGAGAGATGTTTTGCGGTATAGATACTTGGTCATGGACGTCAACCAGAAAGCTCCCGACTTCACTCTGCCCGACGAAAACGGAGAGCCGGTCACCCTCTCCTCTTTCCAAGGTAAACCCATTGTCCTATTCTTCTACCCGCGCGCCAATACCTCCGGCTGCACCACCGAGGCCTGCGGCTTCCGCGACCATTACGGCAAGCTCACCCGCGCCGGACTGACCGTGCTCGGCATCTCCCCGGACACGTCCAAAGCGCAGAAGAAGTTCCAGGAAAAATACTCGCTTCCTTACACCCTGCTCGCCGACGCCGAAAAAGAAGTCGCCAAGCTCTTCGACGTGCTCAAGGAAAAGAACATGTACGGCAAGAAGGTCATGGGCATTGAGCGCACCACCTTTCTCATCGCCCCTGACGGCACCATCACCCACGTCTGGCGCAAGGTTAAACCGGAAGGCCACGCCGAACAGGTTCTCGCCGAGGTCAAGGCCCATAAATAGCCAGCGCGGATACTTAGAAGCTAGCTTCACGGTGGCCCGCATCCGCCCGCTTTTGGCGATATTTTGCTGCTATGACCGCCCGCACTCCCACATCCCGCGCTCTCGCCCGCCTCGCACCGCTGCCGCGATCCTTCTACTCCCGCGATCCGCGCCAAGTCGCCCGCGAGCTGCTGGGCAAGCTGCTCATCCGCCGAGGCAGCTTAAACACCAACACCCAAGGTAGCCCACATCTGCCTGCTTCTGGCGAATGTCGGGAACAAACCCTGCTCGCCGGACGCATCGTGGAAGCCGAGGCCTACCTTGGCGCCATCGATCCTGGTGCCCACGCCTACAACGGCCAGACCGCCCGCAATGCGGTTCTCTTCGGCCCGCCCGGTCATGCCTACGTTTATTTCGTCTACGGCAATCACTACTGCATGAACATCAGTTGCCAGCCTCCGGGCAACGCCGGATGCGTCCTCCTGCGCGCCCTGGAGCCGGTCTGCGGCATCGCAGAGATGGCCGCCTTGCGCAACCTCACCCTCCCGGCCGATCCACAGACCTCCGCTCTGCCGACTGCGAAGTTGCGTCTGCTCACCTCCGGCCCTGGACGCCTCTCTCAAGCTCTCGGCATCACCCGCGAGCGGGATAACGCCCGGGACCTCTGCTCGCCCGCCAGCGAGCTCTACATCGCCGACGACGGCTCACCCGCCGCGGACTATTCCGCCACCTCCCGCATCAACGTCACCCGCGCCCCGCTCGATGAATGGCGCTTCCTCATCACCGGCAATCCCTTCGTCTCCGGCAAACGCCCGGGCCAGTAAGCCACTTTCGCAGCCTCAGCGGACGCGCCCCTCTTGCTACAATGCCCTTTCATGCGCCCCCGCTTCCAATGGGATATCGGCCGCCGCTCGCTTCCGCTCGGTGAGCGCACGCTCATCATGGGCGTGCTCAACGTCACCCCCGACTCTTTCTCCGACGGAGGACGCTTTTTTTCGCCCCACGCTGCCGTCGCACACGGCCTGGCGCTGCTCGACGAAGGAGCCGATATCCTCGACATCGGCGGCGAATCCACTCGTCCCGGCGTGTCCACCGCCTCCGGCCAGGCTCCTTCGCTTGCCGGAGCCGTCTCCGCGCAGGAGGAAATCGACCGCGTTCTGCCCATCTTCCAGGCCATCCGGCAGCAACGCCCGCAGGCCGTCCTCTCCATCGACACATATAAATCCACGGTCGCCCGCTATGCCCTCGAAGCCGGAGCCGAAATCGTCAACGATGTCAGCGGCTTCACCTGGGACTCCGCCATGGCCGCTACCGTCGCCGCGCACCCTTGCGGCTCCATCCTCATGCATGTGCGCGGCCGGCCGCACCAGTGGCGAACGCTGCCTCCCGCACCGGATATCGTCTCCCTGGTCCGCCACGAGCTTTGCGACCGGGTTTCCGCTGCGCTCGCGGCGGGTGTCGCTCGCGGCTCCATTGTCCTCGACCCCGGCTTCGGCTTCGGCAAGAACTTCGACGAGAATTACCCGCTGCTAGCCCGCTTTGCCGAGCTCCACCTGCTCGGCTTCCCGCTGCTAGCCGCCGTCTCGCGCAAAAGCTTTCTCGTCCGAACGGTCTCCGCCCGCCTCGCCGAGCTTGCTGGTGCCCCACATCTGCCGCAGTCTGCAGATGTGGGGTTGCAGAGCGCTCGCCAGGAATCTATCGCCCTTCCACCCACCGCACGAGACACCGCAACCCTTGCCGCCACAGTGGCCGCGGCCCTTGCCGGAGCCCACATCGTCCGCGTCCACGCCGTCCGCCCCGCCGTCGAGGCCCTCGCTATCGCCGACGCCATTCTCCTGGCCGAAACCCCATCCTGATGGCCGTTTCAATTTTTTCCGCCAGCGCACGCTTTGCTGTACTCTAGTCTGTCAATCTAGGCGACCCACAATGGATAGAATCTCGAACCCGAAAGAACTTTCGCGCTGCCAGAAGTTAGTGGCTGCGATGACCGTGAATGAATGCGACTTTGATCCTCAATGGATTAAAAAACATGGCTGGAAGGTGGTTCCCGTGGAAGACACCGGCCACTTCGCTCCCGGGCAGATTGCGACGCTGGTTGCTGCGTTACGCGAGGCAGGCTATGAGCAATGCATCGCCATTGCCACGGAATCCGTGGAGCCGGATGGGGTGCCCGGCTATTCCTTCCCGGTCTCGGAAGATGAATTCCGCAACTTCAACGCCGAGTGCGGCCTCTTTCGATACGTATTGACCGATGCCAAGCGAAGCTGGGCGATCTCCTGCAGCGAGTGGTACAACCTGTTTGCTGGAAAGCCTGAGCTACTGGAGTCGATGTTGGGAAGACCGATTGCCAGGGCGCGAGAAGAATTTCTGAACTTCGCCAACTTATTGGCAAAAGGTCCGGACGAACCTCTGCTTCGGGTTGCGAAACACTATTCGGCTTTGTAGTGCACCCACGGTAGTGCGCCTATGTCCGCGCTCGACTCCATCGTCGCCTCTTACAAAGAACGCGTCACCATCCGCCGCCCCTGCCCTGCCGCTCCCGAGGGCCGATGCGTCGTCTACTGGATGCAGCGGGCTCAGCGCGCTCATGACAACCCCGCACTCGATCTCGCCGTGGATCTGGCGAACGCGCTCCGGCTGCCGGTCGTAGTTTTTTTCGCGGTCGTCCCCTATCCTCACGCCAACCTTCGCCACTACGACTTCATGCAGCAGGCCTTTCCGGACACCGCCCGCCGCCTCGCCGCGCGCAACATCGGCTTCGTCCTGCGCCGCCATCCGCACAGCGACGTCGCCCGCTTCTGCGATGAGGTCCACGCCGCCATCCTCGTCGGCGATGAAAACCCAATCCGTGAGGCCCTCCACTGGCGCGAGGTGCTGACCAAGAAACTCCGTATCCCCTACCTCACCGTCGATGCCGACGTCGTCGTTCCCAGCAAGCTCCTGCTCAAGGCGCAGTACGCCGCGCGCACCATCCGCCCCCGCCTCCAGGCTCTCTTCGATGAGTACCTCGTCCCCTGCCGCAACCCGCGCGCCCACGTTAGTTTTTTCGCGCAGCCTGAATCGCTTGATCCCGCCTCCGACCTTACCGCCGGATGGCGTGGCTTGGACCGCGGTGTCGCTCCGGTCTCCAGCTTCATCGCCAGCACCACCGAAGCCCTGCACCTCCTCGATGATTTCGTGTCCCACCGCCTCGCCGAGCGTCAGCGACCGGAGGGCCATCCGTTGGCCCATACCCGCCAAGCGCCACTCGCTGAATATCCCCTTCTCCAAGGTGCACCCGACCGCCAAGGCACCAGCCGCATGTCTCCGTATCTTCACTTCGGACAGATCAGCCCGGTCACTATCGCTCTCGCGGTCCGCGCCGCCAGTGTCCCTGACGAGACTAAACAGAAGTATCTCGATCAGCTCATCACCTGGCGCGAGCTGGCCATCAACTTCGTGCATTTCAATCCGCTCTACGATTCCATTGAGTGCGCCGAACCCTGGGCGCACCAGTCGCTGGCCGCCCACGCCGCCGACCCGCGCCCCATCGTCTACACGCGATCCCAGTTTGAGAGCGCGGAGACCCACGATCCGCTCTGGAATACCGCCCAGTTTCAAATGCTGCACCTCGGCTGGATGCACAACTATATGCGCATGTACTGGGCCAAGAAGATCCTCGAATGGTCGCCCTCGCCGCAATCCGCCTACCAGACTGCCATCTACCTCAACGATAAATATTTTCTCGATGGCCGCGATCCCAACGGCTATGCCGGCGTCGCCTGGTCGATTGCCGGAAAATTCGACCGGCCCTGGTTCGACCGGCCCATTTTCGGAGTCATTCGTTACATGTCCGGGGCTGCCGCGGCCAAGAAATTCGACGCCGGTAAATACATCCGTGAGATGTACGCGCTGGCTGGCCGCTCCGACCCGCGACGGCCCGCAAGCGACCCGGATCGTGCAGTTTAGAAGAGCTTCTGTGAGTCCAGCAGAATCGTCACCGGTCCGTCGTTCACCAGTTCCACCTTCATTGCGGACTGGAATTGTCCGGATTCACAACGTAATCCGAGCGCCTGGACGCGCTCCACAAAGTATTCGTATAGCCCCCGAGCCTGCTCCGGACGCGCCGCGGCGTCAAACGAAGGCCGTTTTCCTCGCCGCGCATCGCCATACAGCGTGAACTGGCTTACGGCCAGCACCGCGCCCCCGGCCTCGCTCACGTTGCGGTTCATCTTGCCTTCCGCATCCTCGAAAATCCGTAAGGCCGTAATTTTTTCTGCCAGGTATTCCGCATCGCTCTCGCCATCGCTGGAGGCCACGCCCAACAGCACCAGCAAGCCCCGCTCAATCTGCCCAATGGTGCGTGCTTCGACCGTAACTCTTGCCCGTGAAACCCGTTGCACAACTGCTCGCATACCCTCAGTAGAACCCATCCGGGAGCAGGTTGGATAGTGGCGTTCCGGCTTCCGTCCGCCACCATGAATGGGACAATCGCACCCATCTCTCCAAATTGCGCATTGACCTTCATAAAAACGAACAGTTAGGATGCTAGACGGCATCGTCCGGCGCATAGAACGTTTTCCAATGGCGCGACCCTTTGGCCGGGCAGCTCAATTTTTGCAGGAGGCGCCAACAAAATGGCTGCTGTGGAAGAAAAACTGAAACAGATTATCGTGGAGCAGTTGGGTGTGGATGAAGCCGAGGTCACCGCCTCTGCTTCCTTCGTAGATGACCTGGGCGCCGATTCGCTGGACATCGTCGAACTCGTAATGGCCTTCGAAGAGGCCTTTGACATTGAGATTCCGGACGAAGACGCTGAGAAGATCAAGACCGTGAAGGATGCGGTGGACTACATCAGCGCACACTCCAAGGCCTCGAAATAACCAGCTACCCGCGCACCTCGGTACAATGAAAGAACGGCTACTGTGCCTAACCCGCCGGGCATTGCTGCCCGGCGTACGCCGTCCCTATTTTCACAAGGAGAGTTGAATGGCTTCCCCGGACGAGAGAGTCAAACAGATCATCGTGGAGCAACTTGGGGTGGAGGAAGGCGAGGTCACAGCCAGCGCTTCGTTCCAGGACGACCTGGGTGCGGATTCGCTGGACATCGTCGAACTGGTAATGGCTTTTGAAGAAGCCTTCGAAATTGAAATCCCGGACGAGGATGCCGAGAAGATCAAAACCGTGAAAGACGCAATCGACTACGTTAACGCACACGCGAAAGGTGGGGCCTAAGATTGAATCGCCGGGTAGTGGTCACTGGTCTTGGCTTGATTTGCGGTGTCGGCAACACCACGGACGAAGTTTGGGCTAGCCTTCTGGCGGGCAAGAGCGGCGTCGCCCCGATTACTTTTTTCGACACCGCTCAACATTCCTGTCGGATCGCGGCCGAGGTCAAGAACTTCGACCCGCTGAACTTCATCGAGAAAAAAGAACTGAAGAAGATGGGCCGTTTCATTCACCTCGCGCTGGCCGCTGCCACCGAGGCCATGAACATGTCAGGCCTGAAGGTTACGCCGGAAAACGCCGAGAACGTCGGGGTCTACATTGGTTCCGGAGTCGGTGGCTTTGACATCATTGAGCGCGAGCACACGGCTCTGATGGAAGGCGGGCCGCGCAGGATTTCACCTTTCTTTATTCCCGCAACCATCGTGAATCTCGCCGCCGGACACGTCAGCATTCGCTTTGGTGCAAAGGGCCCGAACCTGGCCAGTGCTACGGCCTGTTCCACCGGCGCCCACGCCATTGGAGACAGCTTCAAGATCATCCAGCGCGGCGATGCCGATGCGATGATCTCCGGCGGAGCCGAGGCCGCAATCACGCCGATGAGCGTCGGCGGATTCGCCTCCATGCGCGCCCTCTCCACCCGCAACAGCGAACCAGAGCGCGCCAGCCGTCCGTGGGACAAGGATCGTGATGGTTTCGTGATCGGCGAAGGCTCGGGCATTCTGATTCTCGAAGAGCTTGAGCACGCCAAAGCACGCGGCGCCAAAATTCTTGCGGAGATTACCGGCTACGGCATGAGCGGCGATGCCTACCACATCACCTCGCCCGCGCCCGAGCACGATGGCGCCTTCCGGGTCATGCGCAATGCAATCCGTGACGCCAAGCTGAAGACCACCGATGTCGGCTATGTCAATGCCCATGGCACTTCCACTCCCATCGGGGATGAGCTGGAGGCAATCGCCATCCGCAATCTGTTCGGCGACTACAATGTCCCCGTCAGCTCCACCAAATCGATGACCGGCCATTTGCTGGGCGGCGCAGGCGGACTGGAAGCCGGTATTACGATACTCGCGCTGCGCGACCAGACGCTTCCTCCGACCATCAACCTGGAGAATCAGGACGAGCAAACCCTCGGCATGGATTTCGTTCCCAACCACGCCCGGCAGGCGTCGCTGGAGTATGCGCTGTCCAACTCCTTCGGCTTCGGCGGCACCAATGGCTCGTTGCTTTTCAAGCGCTGGAGCGAGTAGCTAAGCGCGTCGGCAACCAGATTCGGAACGTTTTCGGTCAACCGTCCAAGAACGAAAAACCCCGCTGCCGGCGGGGTTTTTTGCGGCTGCTTGCGCTTTCATTTTCCGCCCGATGCACTGCGCTTTGCCGGCGGGAGTTCGCTGCCCAGAGCGCCGGTCAGCACCAGTCCGCAAAGCTGGTCCACCAGCTCCGGGGTCAGGGTGTTGTGCCGAACCAGGAAGCGCATGTAAAGCGGGCCGTACAGAGCATCGAGCACCAGGTCGAGGTCGATATTCGCGGGCAGTTCGCCGCGGGTTATCCCACGGCGCAGGGTAGCGTACGCCTCTTCCCGGCGCGGTTTCAGGAAGCGTTCCAGGAATGCCTTGATGAGCGTGGCATCGCTTTGTCCCGCGCCCAGCATCGCGGAGACCACCCGCCCGCGGCGGCTGCGCAGAATCTTTACCAGTTGCCCCATCTGCTGGCTCATGTCCTTGCGCACCGAGCCGGTATCCGGGAAGCGGAGTTTCGGCGTGACACTGGCGGCGAAGGCTTCGGCCACCAGCGCCGCCTTGGTGGGCCACCAGCGGTACACCGTAGCCTTGCCGACATTGGCTTCGGCGGCCACGTGTTCAATCGTCAGGTCCGCGAATCCCTGTTCTTTCGTTTCCAGAAACTTCAGCGTGCTACTAAGGATCGCCCGCCGGGCGCGCTCGCAACGCGGACGTCCTGGGGCCCGTTTGCCATTCGTACTCTCGTTACCAATATTTACCGTCTTCCGCATCGCCTGATGCTAGCATAAGAAAGCAGGGTACTATTTAAATTTCGATCCAATACGAATAGTATCGAATCTAACAACCATTGCGGACTCCTGATATCCGTGGGAGATCCTGCTCTCGCTCTGCCGAACTCTGGAGTGATTCCTATCCATGTGGATTGTTGCGTTAGCCCTAAGGCGTCCCTACACTTTCATCGTGATGGCGCTCGTCATCCTTCTCCTGACGCCGATCACGGTGTTGATGATGCCTACGGACATCTTTCCGGAGATCGACATTCCCGTCGTCTCCGTGCTCTGGTTCTACACTGGGATGGCTCCGCAGGACATGGCCGACCGCATCGTTTCCAATTCCGAACGCGGCATTACCACCACGGTCAACAACATCGAACACATGGAATCGCAGTCGGTAAGCGGACTGGGAGTCATCAAGATATTCTTCCGCCCCGGCACCAACATCCAGACTGCCATCGCGCAGGTCACGGCCATCTCGCAAACCACCGTGCGCAGCCTGCCGCCGGGAACTACGCCCCCGCTGGTCATCTCCTACAGCGCCTCTACCACTCCCATCATCCAGCTCGGGCTCAGCAGCAAGACTCTTCCCGAGCAGCAGCTCTTCGATCTCGGCCAGAATTTTCTGCGCACCTCGCTAGCCACCGTTCAGGGAGCGGCCACCCCATACCCTTACGGCGGAAAGATCCGGCAGATCCAAGTGGATCTGGACATGCCGAAGCTGCAATCCTACAAACTTTCTCCCATTGATATCGTCAACTCGCTCAATGCGCAGAATCTGATTCTTCCCACCGGAACCACCAAACTCGGCCCCCTCGAATACAACGTGGAGATGAACGGCACGCCCGCAACCATTGCCGAGTTGAATGATCTGCCGGTCAAGACCGTCAACGGTTCCACCCTCTACATGCGCGACGTGGCCCACATCCGCGACGGGTTTGCCCCGCAAACCAACATCGTGCGGCAAGACGGCAACCGCGGCGCGCTGATGTCGATCTACAAGAACGGCCGCGCCTCCACCCTGCAAATTGTCGCCGGGATTAAGAACATTGTTCCGCTCGCGGCACAGTCGCTGCCGCCGGAGATGAAGATCAGCTCGCTGTTCGATCAGTCGCTGTTCGTGCGCGCCTCTATCCAGGGTGTGCTGCATGAAGCGCTGCTGGCCGCGGCTCTCACTGCGGTGATGATTCTTCTCTTCCTCGGCGACTGGCGTCCGACTATCGTCATCGCGTGTTCGATCCCGCTCTCCATCTTCTGTTCCATCCTCGCGCTCGCCGCCATCGGCGAGACCCTCAATATTATGACCCTGGGAGGGCTGGCGCTGGCCGTCGGCATCCTTGTGGACGACGCTACTGTCGAAATAGAAAACATCGAACGAAACCTTGCCATGGGCAAGGAGATGCGGCAAGCCATCCTCGACGGCGCCCAGCAAATCGCCGTGCCCGCATTCGTCTCGACTCTCTGCATCTGCATCGTTTTTGTTCCCATGTTCTTCCTCACCGGCGTGGCGCGCTTCCTCTTCGTGCCGCTTGCCGAAGCCGTAAGCTTCGCCATGCTGGCCAGCTACCTTCTCTCCCGAACGCTCATTCCTACCCTGGTCATGTACATCATGCGCGGCCATGAGCATCGCGCCGCCGGACCAAAGACGATGCTGGGACATTTCCAGCGCGGCTTTGAACGCAAGTTTGAAGACTTCCGTCGCGCCTACCAGGCACTGCTTGAAACCACCCTGGAGCATCGCGGCATCTTCGTAGCGTTCTTCCTGGCTTTCTGCCTGCTCTCCCTCGGACTCATCAGCTTCCTCGGGCAGGACTTCTTTCCCCAGGTGGACGCCGGTCTGCTGCGCCTGCATGTCCGCGCCCGTCCCGGCCTGCGCGTCGAGGAAACCGCGCGCCTCTGCGACGAGGTAGAAGCCGAACTGCACCGCCAGATTCCGGGCAACGAGATCCAGACGGTGCTCGACAATATCGGACTACCCAACTCCGGCATCAATCAGTCCTATAGTTCCGCGGGAACCGTAGGCAGCAGCGATGCGGAAATCCTGATCTCGCTCGACCCCGAACATCACCATCCCACCGCAGACCACATCCGCCGTCTGCGCGAGGTGCTGCCGCAGCGCTTTCCAGGCGTGGAGTTCTTCTTCCAGCCGGCAGACATCGTCACCCAGATTTTGAACTTCGGACTGCCCGCTCCCATTGACGTGCAGGTGATCGGCGCGGACATGCAGAGCAACTATGTCATCGCCCAGCAGATCGCCAACCGGATGCGCCACGTTCCCGGCACCGCGGATGTACACGTACAGCAACTGCTCTCCTCGCCCACCTTGCACATGGACCTGGATCGCACCCGCATTACCCAGGTGGGACTGAACGCGCGCGACGTGGCGCAGAGTGTTCTCATCTCGCTCAGCGGCAGCTTCCAGACGGCCCCGAACTTCTGGCTCAATCCCAAGAACGGCGTCACCTACCAGATGGCCGTGCAGTCGCCGCAGTATCGCATGACCAGCCTCGACGATCTTATGGCGGTGCCGGTGGATTCGCAGCAGGGCGCGCAGTTGCTCGGCAATCTGGTGCAGGTGCAACCGGTGTCGCGTCCCGCGGTGGTCAATCACTACAACGTGCAACCCGTAATCGATGTGTACGCCAGCAGCCAGGATCGCGATCTCGGCGGGGTTGCCGCAGCCACCGACCAGATCATCAAAGAGTTCGATGGCCGCCTGCCGCGCGGCACCCGCATCGTGCTTCGCGGCCAGGTGAGCACCATGCGCTCGTCGTTCCTTGGGCTGGGCATCGGACTACTGGGCGCGATCGTGCTCGTTTATCTGCTCATCGTCGTCAACTTTCAGTCGTGGCTCGACCCGTTTATCATCATCTCCGCGCTGCCCGGCGCGCTGGCCGGAATCTGCTGGTTCCTGCTGCTGTCCCGCACCACTCTGAGCGTGCCCTCGCTGACCGGTTCGGTGATGTGCATGGGGGTTGCCACCGCGAACTCGATCCTGATGGTCAGCTTCGCTCGCGAGCAGATGGATGAGGGAATGGCCGCCATCCCCGCCGCCATCGCCGCCGGATACACCCGCATGAGACCGGTGCTGATGACCGCGCTCGCCATGATTATCGGCATGGTCCCGATGGCCTTAGGACTCGGCGAAGGCGGAGAGCAGAATGCGCCGCTGGGCCGTGCCGTGATCGGCGGCTTGCTGTTCGCCACGGTTGCCACTTTGTTTTTCGTGCCCAGCGTATTTGCAATTTTCCATAGCCGGCGGGAAGCCCGGCGGGCTCGCCTGGAGCAGATGTAATAGGCGGAAACAGTTTTATGAAATCGGAGTCAAGCATGAGTGCAGAGAACGAACTTAGAAATCCTCAGAAGGAAGAGCCCGTGAACCAGGAAGCGCCGCGATACGCGCACGGTTCGCAGGCCCAGCGCGACGAGGAGATCGAGGCCATCCAGCAACACTCCAAGCATCAGCATCCGGGCATTGAGCGCCCGCCCCAGCTTCCCCCGGCGCCCCCGCGCAAGGCGCTGCGGATGATCGCCGTGGCCCTGCTCGTACTGCTGATCGCCGGCGGCTATACCCTGCTCGAACGCTTGAGCCACGGTCGCGCCCTCGCCAAGGAGACCGAACGCAACGCCGTGCCCTCAGTCGCTGTCGTGCATCCGGTGGCGGAAAAGCCCGACGAGGAACTGGTGCTGCCCGGCTCTCTGCAGGCGTTTGTCGAGTCGCCGATCTATGCCCGCACCAACGGCTACCTGGTGCGCTGGTACAAGGACATTGGCAGCCCGGTAAAGAAAGGTGAGCTGCTGGCCCAGATCGACACCCCGGAGGTGGATCAGGAGCTGAACCAGGGGCGCGCCGCACGGCAGCAAATTCTCTCCCAGATGGAGCTCGCAAAGATCAGCTCCGAGCGTTGGGAGACCCTGCGCAAAACCGACTCGGTCTCCGCCCAGGAGGCCGACCAGCAAACCAGCGGATACCAGCAGAGCAAAGCCAACCTGGCCGCCGCCGAAGCCAACGTGCGCCGTCTCGAACAGCTTGAGTCATTCAAGAATGTCTACGCGCCGTTCTCCGGCGTGCTGACCCGCCGCAACGTAGACCCCGGCGCGCTGATCAACGCCGGAGCGGGCGGCAAAGAACTCTTTGACATCGCCCAGGTCGATACCCTGCGCGTGTACACCAGCGTTCCCCAGGCTTACGCGCCCTACATCAAGGTCGGCTCCAAGGCCACCGTGACCTTGCAGGAGTTTCCCGGCGAGAAGTTCGCCGGCACCGTGGTGCGCACCGCTGAGTCCATTGACCCGGCGACCCGCACCTTGCTCACCGAAGTGGATGTCGTCAACAAAGACGGGCGTCTGCTCCCCGGCTCCTACGGACAGGTGCACTTCGCGGTCGGCTCCAACGTGCAGAAGCTCACGGTTCCAGTCAACGCCATGCTCTTCCGCACCGAAGGCCCACGCGTCGCCGTCGTCGGCCCCGACCACAAGGTAGAGCTGCGCCCCCTCAATATTGGCCGTGATTACGGCACCACGCTGGAGGTTCTGGGCGGCCTCGCGGTCAGCGACCAGATCGTCATCAATCCTCCGGACTCGCTTGAGAACGGCCAGCAGGTCAACGTTGCGCAGCCCTCGCCGGGAGAGCAGCAGGGCCAATCCGCGAACCAGACAGGAAGCATCTCGTGACGCTCGCCGCCGATCGCAGCTCAAACCTCCGACCACAGCCGGGTGCCCCACCTTCGCCGCGCTTTTTGCGGTTATCGTGGAATGGCTGCAAACCACACACACGGCAAGCCGCCTTGGCCGTGGCACTCGCGCTCCTGGGGCTCGCCGCCGGATGCGCCGTGGGACCGCGCTATCAGCGGCCCGCCGCCACCGCTCCTACGGTCGCGCCGCCAATCGCCTGGAAGACCCAGCCGCCCTGGCAGCAGGCCGCGCCCAAGGATTCGATTCCAAAAGGCGCGTGGTGGCAGGTCTTCCATGACCCCACGCTGGATGCCTACGAGCAGCAGCTCTTGCAGGCCAACCAGTCCTTGCTCGCCGCGCGCGACCGGTTGGAGCAGGCGCGTTCCATTGCCCGGATCGCCACCTCGGATTTCTTTCCCAAGCTTTCGACCGATCCCAGTGCGGTGCGTCAAGGCGCGGGAGCCAATCGTCCTCTGAACGGTTCCACCGTCCCCCTCGTTCCCTACACCCAGAGTGTTTTCACCGTTCCGTTCTCGGTCAGCTATGAGGCCGACCTCTTCGGAGCCGTGCGGCGCAACGTGGAGGCCGCCAACGCAACCCTCCAGTCCACCGCCGCCGATCTGCAGAACGCGCAGTTGGTGCTGACCGCCGAGTTGGCCGCCGACTACTTCACTGTGCGCGAGCTCGACGCCGAGTTGCAGGTGGTAGAGGAGTCAGTGGGCTACCAGCGCAAGGGCCTGGAGCTGGTGAATAACCGTCATAACGAGGGCATTGCCAGCGGGCTGGAGGTGGCTCAGCAGGCCGCGCTGCTCGACGCGACGCTCACCCAGGTGGCGCTCGTCAAACAGTCGCGCGCACAGTATGAGCACGCTATCGCCGTGCTGGTGGGCCAGCCTGCGCCCAGCTGGAACGTGGCTGCCGCTCCATTGCGCGCCACCCCGCCGCCCTTGCCGCTCGGAGTGCCATCTGACGTGTTGGAGCGCCGCCCGGACATCGCCACCGCCGAACGACGGATCGCCTATGCCAACGCCCAGGTCGGCCTTGCCCGCACCGCCTTTTATCCCCACATCACGCTCGGCGGCTCCGGCGGCTGGCAGAGCCGCGATATCGCCACCCTGGCCAACGCGCCCAGCCTCTTCTGGTCGCTCGGGGCCGATGCCTTGGAGCCCATCCTCCAGGGCGGACGCAACCGCGCCAATCTGGCCGCTGCACGGTCGGCGTATGACGCCTCCGTGGCTGACTACCGGCAGTCTGTGCTCACCGCCTTCCAGCAGGTCGAGGACGGCATCAGCAACCTGCAAACCCTCTCTCAGGCCGCAAATACCCAAGCCGCTGCCGTCGAGGAGGCTCGCCGCGAGCTGGCGATCGCCAACAACCGCTATGTAGCCGGAGTCGCCACCTACCTCGACGTCATCACCGCCCAAAGCACCCTGCTCGCCAGCGAACGACTGGCCACCCAGCTACTCGGCCAGCAGATGGTCAGCTCGGTTTATCTGGTCAAGGCGCTAGGCGGTGGATGGGAGGCAAGCGATTTGAATCAGCAGCTGGTTCATCCCCAGGCTATTCAAATTGTGCAGCCCTAAGCTGAGCGGCAGAAAGTGCGGGAGGGACAGGACTCAGGAGGACGGTTTCATTGCTCCATCAATGGTTTCCAGCAGAGTCCGCAGATTCAGGGGTTTCTGCAACACCGCCGGCCGGCGCATCGCCGGTAGAAGCTCCAGCAACCGGTGATCGGTGTAGCCGGACATAAACAGGATTGGGATGCCGGGCCGAAGCTTCGCCAGCTCGCGTGCCAGCTCGGCGCCCTCCACCTTGGGCATGACCACATCGGTCAGCAGCAGGTGAATCTGGCCCGAGTATTGCTCTGCGACCTGCAGCGCCTCGTCGCCGTTCGAGGCAGCCAGCACCTCGTAGCCGTGCTTTTTCAGGTAGACGGCGACCGACTCCCGCAGTGCATCTTCATCCTCGGCCAGCAAAATAGTCTGGCCCTGCCCGCGAACTGCAACAATGGTGTCGAGCTCGGCGGCGCTGACCGCTTCGTCCACTGCCGGGAAGAAAATCTGAACCGTAGTGCCCCGGCCCAGTTCACTATCGATCCGAATATAGCCTCCGCTCTGCTTCACAATGCCATACACCATCGCCAGCCCGAGTCCGGTTCCCTTGCCTAGTGGTTTGGTGGTAAAAAATGGCTCGAAAACCCGGGCCTGCACCTGTTGCGACATTCCCACCCCGTCGTCGCTGACCGTCAGGATGACGTACCGTCCGGGAACAAAGCCAGGCATGCTTTCATCGGTTCGGTCGATGGTCGCGCTGTGGGTCGTGATGGTCATCTTGCCCCCGCGGGGCATGGCATCGCGTGCGTTGACGCAAAGGTTCAGCAGTACTTGTCCAATCTGGTCCGGATCTGCTTTCACCATCCATAGCTGCCGCTCGCAGGAGAGTATCAGTTCGATGTCTTCGCCGATCAGGCGGCGAATCATCTTTGCCGTTTCTTCCACCACCGAATTCAAATCGAGAATGCGAGGCGACAAGATCTGTTTGCGGCTGAAGGCGAGCAACTGCTGAATCAGCGCGCTCGAGCGTTGCACCGCCTTCAGGACTTGCCGGGTATTGTGGCGCAGCCGGTCATCCGGCGCCAGCTCATCTTCCATCATCTGGGTATAGCTGGAGATGATCATCAGCAGGTTGTTGAAATCGTGGGCCACCCCGCCCGCCAGATTCCCCACGGCCTCCATCTTCTGCGCCTGCCGCAACTGCTGTTCGAGTTCCGCCCGTTTTGACGTATCTTCTACATACACCTCGAGGCGAAGACTACCGTCGGCGGCTCTCGACTGACGGCCGCGTACCCGGACCCGGAGGTGCTTGCCATCTTTCCGATTCCAGGCCATATCCGACTCGAAGCGTCCGTTTAAGCGGCACTCCTGCACGAATGTCTCGTATTCGCTGGGGTCGGCATAGAGCTTCTTGGAAACCTCCAACCCCAGCAACTCCTGTTTCGAGCCGTAGCCAAGCATCTCAACCAGCGCTGGATTCACGTCCAGAAAACAGTCGCTGCGCGGATCGCACTGGTAAATGCCATACGGAGCGTTGTCGATCAGCGAGCGCAGTTGTGCCTCCGAGCGCTGCAGCTTTTCTTCCGCCAGCTTACGCTCGGTAATGTCTTCAACGGTTCCTTCAAAGTAGAGAATCTTGCCGTTCACATCGCGCACCACATTGGCGTTCTCGCGCACAAACAGTACGGACCCGTCCCGCCGCTTCCACACCGACTCGATCCCGCGGGTCTCTCCGTCACGCTCAATCTGTGCCCGGAAAGCCTCGCGCTGATAGATCGGTCCGCAGCCCTCCTCGTCCAGATTCTGGCCGGTCAGCTCCTCGAACGAGGTGTATCCCAGCATTGAGACCAGGGCTTCATTCGCCATCGAAATCAGACCGTCACTGGTGGTCCGGTAAATTCCCACCGGAGCATGGGCAAACAGGTCGTGATAGCGCCGCTCACTCTCCCGCAGTGCTCTCTCCGCCCGCTTGCGCGCCGTAGTGTTATTGAAAACACCAACCCGGCCGGACAGCTCTCCATTGCGGCCGAAGACCGGGTATAGCGCCACACTGACCCATACCTCGGATGCGTCCCGGTGGCGAAGTCTGATTTCGTGCTGCGGCCTGCTCCCGGAGCGCAGCAGGCTGACCAGATTCTCCGCCTTGCTGTCCGGTTCAGCCTCGGGCAGAAACTGCTCGGGCGCGGTCCCCAACATCTCCTCCGTCGAATAGCCGAGCATTCTCGCCATCGCTGAATTGGCGAAGACCGTAACCTCGTCGCGATTGAAGACCCACACCCCTTCTTCTGCCAGCTCCACTATTTTTCTGCAGCGCTGGTCACAATATTTCAGCAGGTCTCGAAGAAGCTTGAGTTCGGGCCCTTCCATTCGTAATTCCATTTCTCGCGCCGACAATTGGCGGATGCTCCAATGTCTCAATATATACAGGTCGCAGGCACTCTGCTCCACACATTTCTGCCACCTATCTCGAGAACCCGCGCCAGGCCCGTTCCAAAGCCTCCCGGAGTCCCCGACAACCTCATTCTCCGCACCGAAGTAACCACCCTACGCCCCGCTCGTAATCTTTGTGGCCTTGAGAATTCGTGTTAACTTCGGCTCGTAAAAGTTGTGTAGTTTGTAAGAATTTTTCGGGGGTCGCGAGAACCGGCTTGTTAATAGCCTGGCGGACACGTGTCTGCTTAGCTAATAACAGGAGCGGTTCGCCCATATTGGAATTAGAATAAAGGCGTTCTAATCTCCTCGGTGCGCGGCAATTGCCGCCCGGAGATTAGAATAATGATCACGCGTATTACTATTTTCGTAATTCTGGCTCTGTCGCTTGCTACTTATGCTTCTAGCCCTGCCGCCAATACGTCCGTCCACTCGAACGTGGTCATGTGCTGCGACGGCGATCCCGGCGGCCCGCCGAGATAGTAATACTGATCGGCTCACATCCGCGCGTGCAGCCGCGCTGAAAGACAGGTGAGCCGGTGCGCTGGGACTGGTGGATCTGGATTATCAATGCGTTGCTGCAATGGGGTTTGCTGGCGACGGTTCTGGGCAAGAATCGCTGGCGGCAGCATCCCGCATTCGCCATCTACGTCGCATTCTGCTGCTTTAAGACGAGTTTGCTCATATGGGTCGTTCAGTTTGAACGGCCCTTGTATTTTTCCGTTAATTGGGGCACTCGGCTCGTCGTCCTTCCCTTGATGATTGCGGTTCTCATTGAAGTCTTTGCCAAGGTTTTCCGGCCTTATTCCACCCTACCCCAAGGTACCGTTCGCTGGTTCAAGTTGGCCTTCTGCGCGCTCATCCTCCTGACCACCGCAGCCGCCGTGTGTTTTCCTGGTCCCTCACCTTGGGCCATCACAAACGTCGTCATGGTGCTGAACCGCTCCGCCTCGATCATCTTCTGTGGTGCGTTCGGGTTCACCGCACTTTTTTCTTCCTATTTTGGGATTCCCTGGCAGACACGCACCTATGGCATTGGCGCAGGATTCCTTCTCTTTATGTCCGTGGACCTCTTCACGGCCAGCCTGGGCGCGATCTATGGCTTTACAACCTATCTCGCGCTGAATCTCATTGTGATGCTGGGCTATTCGTTGGCATTAATTACTTGGATAATTTACTTCGCTAAACCCGATATCTCTTTCTGCACTCCTACGCTCGAACAACTGAAACAGTTACGAAAGGCACTTGACTATACCGCGGAGAAAGCGGAATCTTTCCAGGAAACAATGTAAGGTTTACTGGTTTGGTTCTTGAAAGGCACGAAATGATTGACATACGAAAAATCGAAGTGCAGTCGATCGAGGAATTGATCCTGGCATTGCACCCGGTTCAATCATCGGCCATCAATTCCAACCGGCTCGAAGCGGCGATCGCTGAACTGCGCCTGATGAAAAGCAATATCACGGCCGTGCTCTCGTTCACTTCCCATTCCGCCGTGGTAGATATGGCAAGCGATCCCGAGCTTCGGCACGTCATCGACGAAGTGCGCCGCGAGTGCCTGCTCATCAATGGAATGATCTCGCGAATCATGTTCCGCCAGCGCTGGTTGTTTTCCATGAGCAAAATCGAGGACGCCTGCGACGTCATGGCGCACTATGAAGATATGGCCAGCGCCGCCTGCCGGATGTGTCTCATCTTTGCTCCGGAACTCGGCAATAACCTGCTGAGCGCGTTCTAGAGGCGCGCTTCCACCCGCTCGTTCCTCTGCGTGATTCCTTCTGCCTTCCTTGCGCGTCCACCCGGACGCAGCGGCCGTAAGCTTTTGACCCGTGTTCCATCACACGGCAATGTGACGTTACACACCGCGCCAGCCCTGCCTCACAGGCTTAGAATCAATCTTGAAAGACGTACGTCTTCAGGGCGGGGTGTAACTCCCCACCGGCGGTAAAGCCCGCGAGCGCCTGCAATTTGCAGGGTCAGCAGATCTGGTGAGATTCCAGGGCCGACGGTAACAGTCCGGATGAAAGAAGATGTGTCATGCTGCCCGCAGCCTTCACGCTGCGGAGTAGCGATTGGTGCATAGCATAGCCCTGAAACGTTTTTTCGTCGGATTAGCGCACGAGGAGCGTTTCAAAATGTCATTCATGCCTGCCGTCGCCGCTGTACTTGAATCTGCGGCAATTCCCTTCAAAACCAGATTTCACCAAGCCCTCAGCGATATTCGCCGTGGGCACCCTGTCATTCTCGTCGACGATTTCGATCGCGAGAACGAAGCTGACCTGATCGTCGCCGCCGAAAATATTTCCGCACCGGCCATGGCGCTTCTCATTCGCGAATGTAGCGGAATCGTATGTCTGTGTCTGACCGGGGAGATCGCCGATAGTCTGGAACTTCCCCTGATGGTTCAGGACAACAAGAGCTGCTTTCAGACGGCCTTCACCGTAACCGTCGATGCCCGCGAGGGAGTCACCACCGGTGTCTCCGCGCAAGACCGGGTCACCACCGTCCGGGCTGCGGTTGCCGACGACGCACAACCCTCCGCCTTGGTTCGCCCCGGCCATATCTTTCCTCTCAGAGCCGCTTCGGGAGGCGTGTTGGCTCGCGCTGGGCACACTGAGGGATCGGTGGACTTGGCGCGCATGGCCGGCCTGAAACCCGCTGCGGTGATCTGCGAAATTACCAACCCTGACGGCTCCATGGCGAAGGGCGATGATATCGACCAATTTGCGCGCGAGCACGATATGGTGGTGCTGAGCATTGCTGAACTTATCGAGCACCGCCTGCGCTCGGAAGCCCCTGTGGCCGCGATGGCTGCCCCTTGCGACAGTCCCATAAAGCAAGCAGCCACTGTGGATTTGCCTACGCGATGGGGACATTTTCGAGCCTTAGGATTCGAGCGTTCCACCAAGGACGGCGTGGAGACCGCTGTCGCCCTGATCATGGGAGACATTTCCATCGGAACCCCGCTGGTCAGGATTCACTCGCAGTGCCTTACCGGCGATGTCTTTGGATCTCTCCGCTGCGATTGCGGCGAACAACTGAAGCGCGCGATGAAAGCCATAGCCGAGGAAGGCTCCGGCATCCTGATCTACGAAGAGCAGGAGGGCCGCGGCATTGGCCTTATGGCCAAGCTCCAGGCATACGCATTGCAAGACCAGGGCCTCGATACGGTCGAGGCAAATGAACACCTCGGACTGGCGGTGGACTGCCGCGATTTCGCTTTGCCCGCTGAGATTCTCAAACGCCTCGGCGTCCACCAGCTCCGGCTGCTCACCAACAATCCGCAAAAACTCACGGCCTTGGCTGAATTCGGAATTCAGGTGGTTGAGCGCGTGGCTTGCGAGGTTTTACCAGGCCCCGACGCCCGCTTCTATCTCACCACCAAAAAGCTGCGATTGGGCCACCTACTCGCGATGGTATAGAGCACTTTCGCGCGTCATGCACGAACTCGCGCCTTCCGGCCCGCATCTAGAAACTTTCGGGATTGGTGTGTCCGTCATTCCCATCGCCGGGAAAAACGCCCGGCTGCTTTGCCGGATACACCTTCCGCGATTCCGGTCTAGCGCGTTATGGAGGGCGCGATGAGCAAAGGCCGCCTCGAAGCGTTCAGCGATGGTGTCATCGCCATCATCATCACCATCATGGTGCTGGAAATGAAGGTGCCTCACGGTGAGGACCTGCAGGCGCTGTTTCCGCTCCTGCCTGTCTTCCTCAACTACGTGCTCAGCTTCGTCTACGTCGGCATCTATTGGAACAATCACCATCACATGCTGCATGCACCGGACACGTCACCGGAGCCATGCTCTGGGCGAACCTTCATCTCTTGTTCTGGCTCTCGCTATTTCCGTTTGCCACCGGATGGATGGGTGAAAACCACCTCGCGCCATTGCCTTCGGCGCTCTACGGCCTCGTTCTGCTGATGGCCGCCATTGCCTACTGGATCTTGCAGCAACTCATCATCGCTGCGGAAGGCCCTGCCTCCGTTCTCAAGAAAGCGGTAGGCAGCGACTGGAAGGGAAAACTTTCTCCCCTGCTCTATGCGTGCGCCATCGTCGTCAGCCTTCGGTCGCCGTCGATTGCTCAGGCGATCTACGTCTTGGTCGCGCTGCTCTGGCTCGTCCCCGATCGCCGCATCGAGCACGCCTTGAAGCAAACCGAAACGCCGCAAAATGAAACCTAGCCTCAAAGTTCTATACTGCTCGTTGCATGATCGGTGAAATTGATCGCTCGTAATTACCCTGTGAGTTTTGCACTCACTCTGTTCTGTGGAGATAGACTTGCGGAAACTTGTAGTTCCACTGTGTGTCATGTTGTGGGTCGTCGTCGCAATCCCAGCGGCAGCCCAGAACGCATCGACGCTGCTGCAGCGCATCCGGCAGCTCACTACCCGTCCGGTTTTCAAGCATTCCACGTTTGGCGTGGAGGTCTATGACCTGACCGCGCAAAAAACTCTGGTTGCCATCAACGAGGATAAGCTGTTCACCTCCGGGTCCACCACAAAACTCATCACGGAGGGCACGGCGCTGGCGCTGCTCGGCGAAAATTATCGCTTCCACACCCGCGTGTATTCCACCGGCAGCATTACCCCCGATGGCACGCTGCAAGGAGATCTGGTGCTGGTGGCCAGCGGCGACCCCAATCTTTCCGGCCGCGTAGAGGAGAACGATACCCTGGATTTCACCTCGTTCGATCACTCTTACGCAGGCGCGCTGCCGGGAAAGTCCGTAACCGGCGACCCGCTGCAGGTCTTCAAAGAATTGGCCATGGGAGTGATCAGGAAAGGCATCTGGCACGTTCGCGGTAACGTGATCGTGGATGCCTCGTTATTCCCTTCGAACCAGGTCGAACCCGGAACCCACGCCACCATATCGCCCGTGATACTGAACGATAACGTCATCGATGTCGTCGTGACCTCCGGCTTTTCCGCAGGCGACCCCGTGTCGATGGAAATAAGGCCCGCATTGCCGTATCTGAAGGTGATCAGCAAAGTTAAAACCGGTGAGCCGGATTCTGATCCGGAGTTGCGATTCACCTCGGACATCGCCGAAGCAGATGGCTCCCATACGGTAGTGCTGGAGGGCAGCGTTCCTGCCGGGGGCTGGGTGAAGGCTCAGGCAGCCTATAAAGTGAAAGATCCTGTGCGGTTCGCCACCGAGGGTTTTCGCGAAGCACTGCGATGGGCTCGTATTGATTTGGAAGAACCCGCTACAAGCACCCCGGCATCGGCTTCCCCAGCCAATCCGGAAAGGAAATTGCTGGTCGAACATATTTCTCCTCCCTTCAAGGAAGAGGTGAAACTCACTCTCAAGGTCAGCCAGAATCTTCACGCGGCGACCACGCCATATCTGCTCGGTACAATTCTGTCGCACAGCTCCGCCGACGCGTTTCGCAAAGGCCTCGGGCTGGAGAAGCGATTTCTGACCGAGGCCGGACTCGATCCGGAATCGGTCTCCCAGCTTGATGGCGAGGGTGGCATAGGCTCTGCTTTCTCGCCGGACTTCATGGTGCGCTATCTTGCCTACATGTCGCGGCAGCCGTACGGAAAATTGTTTTTCGATTCGTTGCCGGTGCTGGGCCGCGATGGCACGCTGGCGGAGATGCTGAAGGACTCGCCTGCCGCCGGCCATGTCCACGCCAAGACCGGCTCCTACGTGGTCGCAAACCAACTGGACAATGGAGTGATCCTGCTGGGCAAGGGCTTGGTGGGATATGTGGATGCGGCAAACGGACACCGGCTGATCTTCGCCGCCTACGTAAATCTGGTGCCGCTCCACAATATGGACGACGTCGCCGAGGTCGGCGAGACACTTTGTGAAATTGCAAACCTGGCGTACCAGTACGCGCCCCCTCCGGCAACCTCGCGAAAGACTCCAAGCCGCACGCCACACCACAACTGAGCGCCAATCACCCGGAGATGCTTCCATGCCACAACATAGGTAGATCAGTAACGCCACCTGCTCGAGAATGTACTATTTCGCCAATCGTCTCCCGCCGCCCCCTAAACCATAGGAAAACCAGTAAACTTGCCTCTCAAGACCTCGACCACTTCGCTAATGGTTGCCCATCTTTTTGGACTTACTGCCATTGAAAACTTAAACCGTTGGTCGCAAAAAATGCCCCGGATCGCGTCCGGGGCGTTTTGGTTTCGAGACCGTTCCTATTCGTAGGCTAACGCCTCAATGGGATCTTTCTGTGCTGCCTTCAGCGCCGGATACAGACCGCCCAGCAGCGCGCCCACGATGGCGATGATAGCGGCGCGGACCACCCAATGACTGTCCCACATCACGCGGTTCAGGGGAAACTTGTAGTTGATCGCCGCGCTTCCCACGGCGGTGAATATCAGCCCCAGAAGCACTCCGCCCAGCGCCAGCAGGAACGATTCGCGCAACACCACGTTCACGATGTAGAGCCGCGTGGCTCCCAAAGACTTGAGAATTCCAATCTCCCGGGTGCGTTCCATCACCGCCGTGTACATCGACTGGAAGATCACGATGAAGCCGATGATCACCGAGATTCCAATGACGATGTTAATGAAAGGCCCCAGTCCCGGCATATTCGAAACCGTCATCAGTGACGCGTACTCGGCCAGCGAGCGGGCAACGTACTGATCCATCCCGGGGGTCTGCTTGATCTCCGACACCACCGTCTCGGCATTATCCGGCGTGTCCGTCTTCACGAAAAACATACTCGCCTTACCCTCGGAGCCGAGCAGCTCCTGCAAGGTCGCAATCGGCACGTAGCGCCGCGCTCCTTTGCCGTGCTCCACAATGCCGCTGACGCGGAAGCTTTGGTTGAGCACGTCGTAATGATCGCCAATCTTTGTGTGATTCTGTTCGGCAAACAGGTCGTCTACAATCATGTCGTAGGGGCCCTGGAACGGACCTCCGGCGAGATACCGGAATGGCAGGCCCATCTTGTCGAAATCGTTCGGCGACTTGGGATTCAGGTCGATGCCATCGATAATTTCCAGCCGCTTCGTTGTGATAAAGTGCGTCACAATCGGAGACACGGCGGTGACGTGTGGAAGCTCTCGTAGCTTGCCCGCAACTTTCATTGAGACCGGAGCGCCGGTAATGCCGGTCAAGAAGCTGGAGCCCGGCGGCGAAACCATAACGTCAAAGCCGATCCCTTTTTGCCGGTCGGCGCTGTCGTTCAGCATGCTCATGCACAGGCCTACGATGAGCAGAATCAGCGTCACCTCGATTGAAATGGCAAAAACGCTGATCATGGTGCGCAGCGGCCGGTGCACCAGGTTGGAGAAAACCATCTTATTCACTCTTTGAGGATAACAAATCATCAGCGGGAATCAGCGGTCCTCTGACCAAGGAACTCAGAATCGCAAGGAGAAAACGATGTTCGGACGGTCTCGCAATAAGAATGCGGTGGAGAAGAAAAAAATTATCGGAGGAGCAGCCCTGGGTGCGGCGTCGATTGGAGCCCTGGCGGCGGGTGCATTCGCCCTGGGCGCGTTCGCGGTGGGAGCCCTGGCCATTGGGCGCATGGCGGTCGGCTCGGCGCGCATCAAGCGCATGGAGATCGACGAGCTGGTCGTGGGCAAACTGACGATCCGCGAAAAGCCGGGGTTGTAACAGCAGCCGCCGAAGGCGAATCGGCAAGGTGGAATTACGCTTTGGTGGTGGCGCGCTCGTAGACGAAAGCGACGGAGGCATCCAGAATTTCGTTCACCGTCTCGGGCGCGGCAGCCTCGCAATAGACGCGCAGCAGCGGCTCGGTGCCTGAGCCGCGCACCAACACCCACGGGTCTGCTCCGCTGCGGTTCGAAGGCGCGGCGTTCTTTGTTACATGCTTGTTCGGTGCATCGAGAAAAAACTTGAAGCCGTCAAGATCTTCCACGCGCTGCACTTTGTACCTGCCTATCTTGGCGGGCTTGGCAGCCGCCCGGCGCAGCGCGCTCTGCTTCACCTCTTCGGTGAGGTGCAGGTCACGCCGTCCGTAGTAGTGGCGGCCGTATTTTACTTGCAACTCTTCCACCAGTTGGCCCAGGGTCTTGCCCTCTTCGGCCATGACGTTGGCGAGCAGCAGGGCGTTCAACGTGCCATCGCGCTCGATGAGGAAGCGGGGAATGCCGATGCCGCCCGACTCTTCGCCGCCGATCAGCACCTGCTTGCCGCTGAGGACGATTTCGGCCACATGCTTGAAGCCGATGCCGTGCTCGATCAGCTCCCGCCCATAGGCTCGGGCGATTCGATCCAGCATCCCGGTGGTGTTGAAGGCGCGGGTGATGGCTCCGGGCCACTGCTTGCGCTTGAGCAGCCACTCCAGCAGGACCGCATAACACTTGTGCGCGTCCACCAGGCTGCCATCTTCAGCAACGGCCCCGATGCGGTCGGCATCGCCATCGGTGGCCAGGCCCGCGTCGCAATGGTTCGCAACCACGGCTTCCTGCAAGCCGCGCAGGTGCGGCAGAATCGGCTCGGGATTCATTCCCGGGAAGAGCGGATTGATCTCACCGTGAATTTCGAGATGCTCGACGCCGAGTTCCTTGAAGATGTCAGCGAGGATGCCGCGTCCGGCGCCGTACATGACATCAATGGCAAACTTCTGCTTCGCACGGCGAATCAGTTCGAGATCGGCAAAGGCCTTGACCGCAGCAATGTAGCCGGTCTTGAAGTCCGCCTCAACCACGCTGCCGCCCTTGGCCTCGATGGGCTTCGTGTCAATCAGCGCTTCGATCTTCCGGGTGACGGCTGGCGACGCGGAGCCACCATAGCTGGCTTTGAACTTAATCCCGTTCCAGTCCCATGGATTGTGGCTGGAGGTGATCATGACTCCGCCCGCCGCGCCGAGATGCCTTACCTGGTAGCTGAGCGCGGGAGTCGGGGTAATCTCACGCGCAAGCTGCACGCGAATGCCGCTGCCGGCGATGGCTTCGGCGGTGATCTCGGCAAAGCGTCGCGAGCCGAAGCGAGTGTCGTAGGCAACCAGAATTCCCTTCGATGGCTGCTCGTACTGATGAACGTAGTTGGCGATGGCATGGGCGACACGGCGGACATTTTCAAACGTGTAGTCGTCGGCGATTACGCCGCGCCATCCGTCGGTGCCAAATCGAATCTGCTCAGGCATCCTGCCATCCTTCTGGTTAGCGAGCTACGTTAGACCAGCTTCGACTGCTTCTGCTGATCGAGGTATTTCACGATCTTGCCCACGTCCTGCGAGCGGGCCACGGTGGTGATCAGCAGCGCGTCGCCCGAGTCCACCACGACCACGCCTTGCACGCCAATGGCGGCGATGAATTTTCCCGGGGCGTGGAGGTAATTTCCGTGGGCATCCAGGGTAAAGTTGCTGGCGGCCGAGATGACGTTGTCCTTGTGCCGGCCCTGCGCGATGCGATGCTCGAAGTGGGCAGCCCAGGAACCGAGGTCGTTCCATCCCCAGTCGGCGGGAATGCAGAAGATGTTCGAGCCTTGTTCGCCAGCGGCGGAACGCGGCTCAAGGATGGCGTAGTCCACGCTCTTGTCCTCACACTTGGGATAAAGCTTGCGGAGGGTCTCATCGAATTTGCGCGTGCCCCAGGTGGCTGCGATCTTTTCCAGCAGCACGGCGGTTGCGGGCAGATACTGGCGCAAGGCATTCACCAAGGTCTTGGCTGACCACAGAAACATTCCACTGTTCCAGTAAAAGTTTCCTGCGGCGAGAAACTGCTCGGCGGTTTCCATGTCCGGCTTTTCGCGAAAACAGCGAACCCGCGTCACCGTGCCCTGATAAGCCGAGCCCGCCTCCACATATCCGAATCCGGTCTCCGGGCGCGTGGGCTTCACGCCCATCACCACGATGTTCTCGCCGGCGGCGGCCAAGGCAATTCCAGTTTGCAGATCCTTGCGGAACTGCTTTTCTTTCAGGATCACCTGATCGGCAGGAAAGAGTCCGAGCACGGCTTCGGGATTTTGGCGATGCAGGATGAAGGCCGCGAGCCCGATGGCGGGAGCGGTGTTGCGGCCCACGGGTTCGGCAATCATCTGCTTGCGGGATTGCGAATGGAGCAGCGATTTGAGCTGGCGCACGATGTTCGGGCGGAGATCGCCGTTGGTGATGATCCAGAAATTTTCGCCAGGCGCCGTGGGCAGTAAGCGCGCCACCGTCTCCTGAATCATGGATTGCGCGGAGTTGAGCGGCAGCAACTGCTTTGCAAAGGTCTTGCGGCTGAGCGGCCAGAAGCGAGTGCCACGGCCTCCGGCTAAGATGATGGGGTAAAACTCCGGCTTACGAGTCTTCGCCAAGATTGCTCCTTGGATCAAGCATGATGGATGGTGTTGCTGGAATGCAAAGTTGTGAGCGGCTCGCCCATGGTTTGTGAGGGCAGACGCATGCGGAGAATTTCCGCGCTCCATTGAGGGCGCAGCGTAACCATTGGCGAGTTGGCGGGAATGACCACGGCTTCTCCGCGCATGAACGGCAGAGGCTGAGAACCGGCGCACTCGACCACGGCTCCGCCATCCACCGGCACCAGCACCTGAACCGAGCTTTGCCCGGGCTCGGCGGCAAGCGTCACCGGGCTTGCGACCTTGTACCTCTCAACGATGAAGCACGGCGAGGAAACGAGGAGCTCATGGCCCTCGACAGACTGCGGTGCAACCCTCCCCGCGTGGGTGGTTTCGCGGATCGCAGCCATGCCGCAGTCCAGGTGGAGTTCGCGGGGGCGTCCGTAATCATACAGGCGGTAGGTGATGTCGCAATTCTGCTGCGTTTCAATGATGGTGGAACCCGGGCCGACGGCATGGACTGTGCCGGCATCGACGTAGAACATTTCGCCGGGATGCACGTCGAGCCAGTTCAGCATGTGTTCGGCTTGGTTGGCTTCGATGGCGAGGCGGAACATTTCGCGATTGATCCCGGGCCGCAGACCGAGACCAACCTGGGCGCCTTCCATGGCGCGAGCCACATACCAACACTCCGTTTTGCCACAGGGCTGGCCCGCAAGCTGCGCCCCGGCGTCATCCGGATGCACCTGCACACTGAGCTTTTGGCGTGGATACAGAAACTTGATGAGCAGCGGAAAACGCGTGGCTTGCGGCGCGGCGTCTCCGGTAAAAGCGGCCCCGTACTGCGCCGCCAGATCGCGCAAGGTCTGTCCGGCGAGCGGACCGTTGGCGACCCGGCAAGTTTCTCCCGTCAGCCAAACCTCTCCGATCGGCTCAGCTTCCACCGCACGGCTGAAATAGGGGCGCAAGTCGCGTGTGCCCCACACCCGCTCGTAAAATTCCGGAAGAACCAGAAATGGATACAGTAACGGCATGATTGAAGCGCTCCATGACAGAGTAGCGCAACTAACCAATTGGATGGAAATTGCAGAGGAGTGAGATGCCGGGCGGCTGCCCACTCCTCGAACAATTGAAGCTACAGGGAAGCAAAGAACGTACGGACCCGCTCCAGCCCGCGGTCAATTGCTTCAGGTGAGGTCGCGTAGGAGAACCGAATGTGCCCGGGCATTCCGAACGCCTCACCGGGAACACCGACAACGTGACCTTCGCGCAACAGCCGCGAAGTCAGTTCGGTGGTGTTGAGACCGGCGCGAGCAGCAATTTCACTGACGTCCGGAAAGGCGTAGAACGCACCCTCGGGAAGATTTACCTTCACCCCGGGGATGGTGCGCAGTCCGGCGACGATGCGGTCGCGAAGCCGGATGTACTCGGCACGCATATCCGCCACGCACTGCTGAGAGGCGGTTACGGCGGCCAAGCCGGCCTTCTGCACAATCGAGGTCGGATTCGAGGTGGACTGGCTCTGCAACTTCTGCAACTGTCCGATTACGGCCTTGGGCGCCATGGCAAATCCGAGACGCCATCCGGTCATGGAATAGGTCTTGGACAACGATCCCATCAGCAGCAACGAATCCTTGTACTCCTTGAGCGAGCCCAGCGAAAACGGACGGCCGGTGTAATCCAGATACACGTAGCACTCATCGCTCATGACGTAAATTCCACGCGCGGCAGCCAGTTTGACGATGGCGGTGAGATCCTCAGGGGCGATCACCACACCTGAAGGATTGTTCGGCGAGTTGAGCAGGATGATGCGGGTGCGCGGAGTAATCGCCTTCTCGATCATCGCGGCGGTCAGGCGGAAACCCTCGTCGGCGCGGGTGGCGACAAATGCGCAGCGGCCGCCGCAGAACTCGACCATATCCTTGAATGAAACCCAGTACGGCGCCGGGATGATGACCTCGTCGCCGTGATCGATGAGCACCTGAAAGGTGTTGAAGAGCGCGTTCTTGCCGCCGGTGGTGATGATGCACTCATCAAACGAGTAGTTGGAAGCGAAGTCCTGCCGATGGCGGGCGGTTACGGCTTCGCGCAACTCCTTGATTCCGGCTACCGCCGTGTACTTGGTGAAGTTGTTCTGAATGGCGTCGATGCCGGCCTGCTTGATGTGCTCAGGGGTGGCGAAGTGGGGCTCGCCTGCGCCGAAATCCACCAGATCCACGCCTTGCGAGCGCAAGGTGGTTGCTTCGTTGTTGATCGCCATGGTGGCGGAAATTTCGATGCGGCCAATGCGCGCCGTAAATGCGGTAGCTCCTGCGGTTGATGACACTGCAATTCCTTTCCGGTTGCGATGTGTGTTGTGCCCCTGTGTCTAGCGGGGCTTCAGAATCTATTTGTGTGTCTGCGGGACCACCCCGAGGCGGGCGCGAAGCCGGGCCGCGACCGATGCAGGGATCAGGTCTCCGAGGTCGCCGCCCAGCGAGGCAATCTCGCGCACCAGTCGCGAGCTCAGGTAGGAATAAGCCCCGGCCGGTGTCATGAACACGGTCTCCAGGCTGGGATCGAGCTTGCGATTCATCCAGGCCATCTGGAGCTCATACTCGTAGTCACTGACGGCACGGATACCGCGAAGCACTGCTTGGGCGCCGCACTCGCGTGCGTAGTCCACCAGCAGACCTGAAAAGGATTCGACCCGCACGTTATCCCACTGGCGGGTGCACTCGCGCAGCATCTCCAGGCGCTCTTCCACGCAAAACAACGGTACCTTATCCCGGTTCCGCAGGATCGCCACCACCAGTTCATCAAAGATCTTCGCGCCCCGGTAAATCAAATCGAGGTGGCCGTTGGTCGGCGGGTCGAAAGTTCCGGGGTAGATGGCAATGACTCGCTTCAATGTTCCTCACGGCAACGCTACGACATATCTAATTTTATGCCCCGTGGGAGAGGGGAAGCAACCCGCCGCGTTTTTTTCTAAGCGGACGCACGCCGTGGACGATTCCCCGTGGTGTGCCACGGCAGACGGGAAATCACCGTTAGGCGGCAGCGCATCACAGCTTGCAAAAGCCTTGGCGCTGACGAGGCAGAACTCCATGGCTGCAGAATTCGCCCCTTAGCTCTACAATGGGGCGACTCTCTAAGGCCACCCACTCCATGAGCCTTCTCGACAAGACCACACTGCGCATTCTGTTCACAATTCTGGTAACGGCAACGCTGCTCGCGATTATCTGGCTGGCCCGCAAGCCGCTGCTGGCCTTCCTGTTCGCGATGCTCTTCGCATACCTTCTGGAGCCGCTGATCACAGCATTGCAGAAGTACTTGCGTATGAGCCGGGGCTTCGCCATCACCACGGTTTACGTTGGCTTGCTGGCGGCTCTGCTGACCGTGGGCGCGGCGATAGGTCCGCGAATCCTGGAGGAGGCACAACACCTCCTGGAGACCGCACCCGAGCTCTACAACCGGGTTGCAACCGGCAACATTGCCTGGCAAGTTGGCCAAGCCCACGGATGGAGCCGCGAGACGCAGGCGCGCCTCCAGCAGTTTATTGTGGATCACCGCGATGAGGTTCTTGCTGCGATCCGCACACAGACCGCCAAGATCGCGCCGCTCGCCGGCAACGTTCTCTGGCTGTTGCTGATTCCGATTCTCGCCATATTTTTCCTAAAGGAAAAAAGCAGGTTTGCCCACAACATCGAAAGCCTGCTGGAGAATCGGCGCGACCGCCGGTTGCTGAGCGATATCATGAGCGATCTCGACGAGATGCTGTCGCATTTTGTGCGTGCGCAGGTGTATGTGGCAGCAATTTCGGGAGCCGCCTATCTGACTGCGCTGTCACTGATGCACGTGCCTTATGCCCTGGTGCTGGGGACACTGGGCGGACTGCTGGAGTTCATTCCATTTGTCGGCCCGCTGGTGGCTGGGACCCTGATTCTGGCCTTGAGCTTCGGATTGAACTACGGCCACCTGTTGATGGTACTGCTGTTCCTGCTGATTTGGCGCGGCTTGGAGGACTACGTGATCTCTCCGCGGATTCTCGGGGGACGGGTCGAAGTGCATCCGCTGGTGACGATCTTTGGAGTGCTGGCGGGCGGCGAGATTGCGGGCGTAGCGGGGATCTACTTCGCCGTACCGGTGATGGCTTCGGTACGCATTCTGTGGAACCACTGGCAACGTCACAGTGGCAAGCATGAACCCGAGCCGGAAAGCGCGAAGGAAATCGCCGGACCGTGCTAGGCCGAGCGCCCGCTTATTCCTGATCCCGGAATCGCACCCTTCACGCATTCTTCATTTGCCATTAACTCCTCTATAACCTGTGTTCTCTAGGCTTGAATTGTTAAAGAAGAGCGAGAATTCAACCGAAGGAACGGGTATGGATCTGATCTTGGAAGTTCGCACGGGCCGCGAGCAGGCGACATTGGTGTGCCATGGAAAGTTGCTCGGGGGCAAGGAAGCGGATGTCTTTCGCAGCAGCGCAATCTTGCTGATGGGCGCCTTCGAAAAGCTGATCATCAACTTTGCAGGAGTGCGTACGGTGGACGGCGGAGGCCTGGGCAGTTTGGTCGGCGTGTTAGCGGCCGCCGTGGACAAGGGCCGGCAGGTACGAATCATCCACGCCTGCTCGCTGGTCAGGGAGATGCTCGCGGCTACCAACCTGGAGCGGTTCTTGGACCCGCGCAGCGGTCCTGGACCGCAACTGGTGACGAAAATTCAGGATTCGGTGGCGTAAAGGTTTAACAGAGCGACGCAGATTGAGAAAGGGGCGGATCTCTCCGCCCCTCTTGATTGCGTTACTTTTTGGGCACGGCGGCTTTGGCAGCGGCCACTTCCTTGGGCGAAACCGGCAAGGGATCGGCAGGCGCCTCGGCGGCGGCTCTGTCCAATCCGAGGGCCTTGCGTACCGCCAGTTCGATTCTGGCGGCGATGTCCTTGTTCTCCTTGAGGAAGTTCTTGGTATTCTCGCGGCCCTGGCCAATGCGCTCGCCTTCGAAGCTGTACCAGGCGCCGGACTTCTCGACGATGTTGCGCTCCACCGCTACGTCGAGCATGTCGCCTTCGCGCGAAATGCCTTCGCCATACATAATGTCGAACTCGGCCTCGCGGAATGGAGCCGCGGTCTTGTTCTTGACAATCTTGACCTTGGTGCGCGAACCGACGACCTGATCTCCATCCTTGATGGCTGCGATACGCCGAATATCGATACGCACCGAGGAGTAGAACTTCAGAGCGCGCCCGCCAGTGGTGGTTTCCGGATTGCCGAACATGACCCCGATCTTTTCGCGAATCTGGTTGATGAAGATCAGGCAGGTGCGCGACTTGCTGACCGTGCCGGTGAGTTTGCGCAGCGCCTGTGACATCAGCCGGGCCTGCAAGCCCATGTGGCTATCGCCCATCTCGCCGTCCAATTCGGCTTTGGGGACCAGGGCCGCCACCGAATCCACCACGAGCACGTCGATGGCTCCGGAGCGCACCAGCGCTTCGGTGATTTCCAGGGCCTGCTCACCGTAATCCGGCTGCGAAACCAGCAGGTTATCTACATCCACGCCGAGCTTCTTGGCATAGGCGGGGTCGAGCGCGTGTTCGGCATCGACAAAGGCTGCCATGCCGCCGGCCTTCTGAGCTTCGGCAATGATCTGCAAGGTGATGGTGGTTTTGCCCGACGATTCCGGACCGAACACCTCCACGACGCGGCCACGAGGAACTCCACCCACGCCCAGAGCTGCGTCAAAGGAAATGCTGCCGGTGGAGATCACCGCGATGGGAGCGATGGGGCCCTTGCTTCCCAGGCGCATGATGGAACCCTTGCCAAACTGCTTTTCAATCTGAGCCAGCGCAAGATCAATTGCGCGGGACCGGTCTTCGGCCATGAAAGCACTCCTTGCCCGCCGCCTTCCGGCGCGAGGCTGCAAATGAATTTCAGTAAATATTATGACGGCTGCCGGAAGAATAGCACGGGCGAGCGCCAAGAGGCGTATGCAAAGTCAGTCCTTCGGATTGGAGGTTGAACCGTATCGCCATACGCACACGTCATCTCCGCAGCAAGTCGATGGGCTGATGGATATCTGTGACCCGGAAGTACTTGGCCAGCGCGGGATAGCGCTTGGCGACAGACTCGTACATCTGGTAGGCAACGCTGCGATAGCTCCAGTGGCCGCCGGTGCCAGTGCGCAATTCACTGATGTACACCACCTCGGCGAGATCCATTTTGAACAGAGTGCGCTTGCGGTAGGCCAGCGGGATGAGATATTGCGCGGGCTGCGGGGCTTCCCCACGGGCGGCGAGTGCCGCAGAGAGTTTCTGCCCGGCATCGCCGATCTTCCGCATCACCTCGGCATAGTGAGCGGCATCGCCCGAATCCTGGATTTCACGCGGGGTATCAAAGCCGTGCTCGAAGCCATACTCCTGGTGAATTTGCACGCAGCGGCGATGGCGGTGCAGATCGCGGTAGGCGCCGATGTCCATCAGAATGTCAAAGCGGAACTTTTGCCCGGCGCAGTAGGCGCGCGGTAACTCGTCATGGGGTCCGCGATGGCGCATACCGAGATCGATGATCTCCTCTCGCCGCGCCTGGCTGAGGGCGAGTACCGCCTGGCGCAACTGCCGGTAGGAGTGGCGCGAATGTTCGTACAGCAGGGTGGTCGCCAGCTCGATTTCCAGCGGCTCTTCATCGAGCAGATCCACGGCGGGAGCCGGGGCGATGCTCTGTCCACGCATCAACTCAGCTTCGGCCTGCGCCAGCTCCTGCTTGGTGGAAAGAGCGTAGGCGCTGGGCTCGGCGTACTTTACCAGCGTGGGAGAAGCCTTGGTCTCGCGCAAGAGTTCGGCGCGGGCACGCTCGCCGAGAGCCGCATCCTGGGCGGCAATTGCCTCCACCAGGGAGCGGCGCTTCTCGGCATTGACGTCCCAGGCAGCTCCGCGGGCGGCCTGCTTCATGCGCTCACCCAACAGGCGCACCTCGGCATAGGGGCTGGCGAGCAGGCGTGAGAGCTGCGTCTCCAGGGTGCGCGCGTTCACAATCTGACCAAGCGAGGTGTTGGTTGCCAAGGGCAGCAGGTAACGGGAAATGTCGAAGGCGCGGGCGCGCAGAGTGCGCTCGTAGGCTTCCTGCGCCATCTCCGGCGGGCGGGGAGTCTTGCCTACGAGGTACTGAAAGGTCAGTTCGCTGAATTTGCGGTACTCGGAGAAGAGAAACTCAATGGTTTCTTCGTACAGGAGGCGATCCGCGGAATTGCTGAATTCCGGCGTGTAGTATCCGCTCTTTCGGAAATCCTGATAGCGAGTGGAGCGCTCCTGCCCATCCCAGCGAGTCTCGTCCACCACCAAGGTGGCGGCCAGCAGCGAGAGCCGTTCGATGGCCATGGCGACGTGCGCGAGGTCCGCGATGGAGCGGTGCCCGTACTGAAAGTAGAAGGTACTGAGAAACTTCTCCGCCTTCTGCTCGTTTAACTCCGCCAGCGACTCTTTCATCGAAAGCGAGGAGCGGGAATACTTGGCCATGGCATAGGCCTGAACCTCCGGGTCGGCACCGTGTACGCAATAGACCTGGGTCTCGGCAGAGACAGGCTGGGAGGTGGAGGAAGTTGTGTCGGAGGCAGGAACGGTCATGCTTGATTTTAGCCGCCGGATTGCCAACTCACAATCTGCGGCTTGAATTTTTTGCCGGATCGGTACGGAAGTACCCATCCTAAAATCGAGGCGTTTTTGTGGATTTCTGCGCAGCGTGGCGCGCAATTGTACTACGCTCTTGTAAGGCGGATACGGTGGAGCCCGAGTTTCAGACCCAATTCGTCACGGCAGGCAGCCTGCTCTACTCCGTTGAGCATCGGCCATGGATGCCGCCGGACAGCCAGTGGCTGTTATCCCAGAGCTGGGATGATGTGCTGTTTGCTCATTTCGCGATGGACCCACCGACGCTGCGGCGGCTGGTTCCGGATGCTCTCACTTTAGATCTGTACGATGGGGTCGCCTGGCTGACCATCTCGCCATTCTGCACCAGCCACATGCGCCCGAGCGGAATTCCGCCGATACCCGGTATTTCATTTTTTCCGCAGATAAATCTGCGCACCTATGTGACCATGCAGGGCAAGCCAGGACTCTTTTATCTGAGCGTGGATGCGGCAAATCTGTCAGCCGTATGGTTTGCCCGGGTCTTTTTTCGCATGCCGTACTGGCAGGCGGCAATCCAGATCAGCGGCGCTACGATTCAGGCGCGCAATCCGCGGGAGCGGACAATTCACTTCCGCTCCTCCCGTCTGCACGGTCCGACGGCAGTCAACGGTCCGGCGAAGTTTGACGTGATCTACTCCCCTGAGGGCGAAGCCCGGCGGGCACACCACCGCAGCCTGGATGAATTCCTTACCGAACGCTATTGCGTGTACGCGTGGAATCGCCGGAAGTATTACCGCGTGGAAGTACATCATCAGCCGTGGCCACTGCAGCCGGCCAGCGCCGAAATCCGCGCCAACAGCATTGCCGAGCCTTTCGGCCTCGCCTTGCCGGCAGAGCCGGACGTTTGTCACTTCTCGCGCTCGCTCAAAATGCTGGTTTGGGCTCCGGAAGCGATCCGCTTCTCCCGCTGATTCAGAGCCCGTGCTTGTCGGTTCGCGTTGGAAACAAAAGATAGGAGGCCGAAACTGACAGCAGAATCATCCACCCCAGGGTGGCGCGCTCGGTTGCGTTCTCCACGTGAAGCGAATGCACGGGAGAGAACAGGAGAAACGCGAAAATCATGGCGGCCAGCAACGATCCAACCACGCTGACCATGGCTCCGAAGCGGCTCGCCAGCAGCACCAGCACGGCTGCGAACAGAAAAGGGGCAGCCAGTTTCCACTGGGTTCTGGAGAAAATCAGGGCAACGGCAATCGCACACACCGCGCTGACGGCGATCCCGAGAGTCGACTGCAGAGTGTAGAGCAATTTTGGCTTCATATGCCGCATGCGGGGGAGAAGCGAATTTAACGACACGTCAAGATCGCATGAATTCAGAGCTGAGTGATAAAAAATCGAGAGTAGAAGGCGGTTACTTCCGTAAGCATCTGCATTAACCATTTTGGCTTAATGAATTCGCACTTGAAAGCGTAACTCACCCTACCTTAACAAACCCTAAATATCGGCCTTAACCACGCGAAAAACGTGCGGCAGCCTTCGATTTCGCTCGCTGAAGCCGCCCCATGTATCGCAGAATGATTTAGCCTGCCGCGCCGAAGCGCCTGCGCTGCCGTACGGATAACCGTTGATGCCCCATGGAACCGACTCACTTCTGCTGCAGATGTTTACCATCTTCGTATGGGCGAAGGTGTTTGGTGAGTTGTTCGAACGAATGCGGCTGCCTGCGGTTCTCGGCGAAATCTTGGCGGGTGTGATTCTCGGTCCGTACGCCACCCGCTTTGTCCTGCCCGGCGACACGATCTACTCCATTGCCGAAATCGGTGCGGTATTCCTGCTGTTCACGGTCGGATTGGAAACTGCGCCCAGCGATCTGATCCGCGTGGGACGAATCAGCCTGGGAGTTGCCATCGCAGGCATCGTCGCGCCATTTGCGATGGGCTTTATCTTCATGCGGATCAATCAAGAGCCGATGCATGAGGCCGTCTTTGTAGCAGCGGCCATGGTTGCCACCAGCGTCGGCATCACCGCCAGGGTGCTGCGCGACCTGAATGTACACAAGTCGCGCCCGGCGCAGATCATTCTGGGAGCCGCGGTGTTCGATGACATACTTGGCATGTTATTGCTGGGCGTGCTGGTCAGCACCGTTACGAATGGAGGCATCCAGTGGCTGCATCTTAGCCTGGTCTCCGCGGAAGCGATCGGCTTTGCCGTATTTATGGTTTACGTGGGGCCGCGGGTGGTGGATCGCCTTGAGCCCGGCATTGAGCAGATGCAGACTCATGATGCTCCGCTGGTGCTTGCCCTTGCGCTCTGCCTCGGACTCTCGGTGGCGGCCACCCGGATTGGAATGGCTGCGATTATCGGCGCGTTTTTTGCCGGTATCGCCTTCGCGGATTATTCTCCGCGCTGGAACCTGGAACCCCGCGCCCAAGCCATCAATCAGTTCCTGGCGCCGTTCTTCTTCTTCACCATGGGATCGCGGCTGGATCTTTCAGTGTTCTCCCGCTCCGTGGTTCTGTTGGCGCTGGCGCTCTCCGCGCTGGCCGTAGTTTCCAAGATCATCGGGTGCGGCCTTCCTCTGTATCGCGAGGGCTGGCGCAGAATGTTGCAGGTCGGAGTTGGAATGACGCCACGCGGCGAAGTGGCGCTGATCGTTGCGCTCATCGGTTTGCAGATGAACATGATCTCGCAACGCGCATACGCCCTGGTCATCGTCATGACCGCCGTTACCACGGTGCTGCCGCCGCCATTTCTGCGAATGCTGTTTGCTCCGGACGGAACTGAGCCCGGCAGCGCTGGCGAAGAGTCCGACGAGGTGCAGATATCCGGTCAACTCGGCTAGTCTGGTCGGATATAATCCGCTAAGTCTCATTTACCCATTGAGGTGAATTATGGAGTCCTTGCAGGGACACGTGGCGCTCGTCACCGGAGCGTCGCAGGGAATTGGCCGCGCCTGCGCCGTGACACTGGCCAAAGCCGGCGCAACCGTTGCGCTGGCGGCGCGCAATGAAGCGAAGCTGAAAGCAGCGGTAGCCGAGATTGAAGCTGAGGGCGGTAAGGCCGAGGCGTTTCCTCTTGACGTAACCTCCGAAGACGCCATCAAGTCGACGGTCAAAGAGATCTCTGCCAAGCTCGGCAAAATCGACATTCTGGTCAACAACGCCGGGATTACCCGGGACAACCTGCTGCTGCGGATGAAGCGCGCCGACTGGGATGACATTCTGGCCACCAACCTGAGCGCGCCCTTTCTGCTGACCCAGGCGGTGCTGAGCGGCATGCTCAAGCAGCGCTGGGGACGAATCATCAACATCACCTCGATTGTGGGCGAGATGGGCGCGCCGGGACAGGCAAACTACGCCTCCTCGAAGGCCGGTCTCATCGGGCTTACGCTTTCCGTGGCCCGCGAGGTCGCCTCGCGCAACATCACGGTGAATGCCGTGGCTCCTGGCTACATTGCCACGGCGATGACCGAAGCGCTCACCGACGAGCAGAAAGCGGCGATCACCGCGCAGATTCCGCTGGGACGCCAGGGCACGGATGCAGACATCGCCAACGCCGTACTGTTTCTGGCGAGCAATGAGGCGGGCTACATCACCGGCCACGTGCTGGACGTGAACGGCGGCATGTTGATGCGCTGAGAGCTTCTCATTCTCAGGCTACGGAAATCCCTGTTCATTGGAGGAATCATGGTGCGCATCATTAAAGTCGTGATTGCAATCGCCATTATGACCACCTTCGCCGGAGCCCAGCTCACGCCGGGGACGGCCGAAGCGCAGGAGTCGAAAATGAATTCGCCGCAGGCGAAGCCCACCGTCGCAGATGCCGAGAAGTTCATGGCCGAGACTGAATCCACGCTGAACGAGCTGAATATCAAGCTCGCCCGCGCGCAATGGGTGCAGTCCACCTTTATCACCGATGACACCGAGGCCATTGCCGCAGACTACAACGAGCGCCTCATCACCGAACTCACCAGCCTTGCAACCAGCGTCAAGCGCTTTGACGGGCTGGAACTTCCGCCGGTGCTCGCACGCAAATTCCTGCTTCTCAAGCTCCAGCTTTTCTCCCTGGAGAACCCCAAGGAGCGCGAAGAATACACCCAGCTCGCCAGCTCTCTGGAAGGCGAGTACGGTAAGGGAAAGTACTGCCCGAAGGCCGGAAAATACAGCGGCAAATGTCTTTCCATCGGCGAAATTGAAAAGATCTTTGCCACCTCGCGTGATCCCGAAGAGCTGAAGGACGTCTGGATTGGCTGGAACGCGATTGGAGCACCCATGCGCACCAAGTACGCACGCTACGTGGAGTTGCAGAACCAGGGCGCGCGCGAGCTTGGCTTCAAAGACATGGGAGCGCAGTGGCGCAGCAATTACGACATGACACCGGAGCAGTTCTCGGCCGAGACCGAGCGCCTCTGGAACCAGGTACGCCCGCTCTATGTGTCGCTGCACACCTACGTGCGCAACCAGCTTGTGAAACAGTACGGAGCGCAGGCGGCGAACTCGAATGGAATGATTCGCGCTGATCTGCTCGGAAATCCCTGGGCGCAGGAGTGGGGGAACATCTATCCGCTTGTGGCTCCGGCCGGCAGCAAGGGCGCGGGTTACGACCTCACTGAGCTATTGAAAGAGAAGAAGGTGGACGAGCTCGGAATGGTTCGTTACGGCGAACGCTTTTTCGAGTCGCTCGGTTTTTCGCCGCTCCCTGCTACGTTCTGGGAACGTTCGCAATTTATCAAACCTCGCGATCGTGAGGTCGTCTGCCACGCCAGCGCCTGGGATATCGACAACCAGGATGATCTTCGTCTAAAGATGTGCATCCAGATCCGCGACGAGGACTTTGTGACCGTGCACCATGAACTCGGCCACAACTTCTACCAGCGTGCCTACAAGCACCAGCCCTTCCTCTTTATGGGCGGCGCCAATGACGGCTTTCACGAAGCCATTGGCGACACCATCGCGCTCTCGATCACCCCGGAATATCTCAAGCAGGTTGGCCTGATCGAGAAGGTTCCGGAAAGCGATGACACCGCTCTGCTGCTGCGCGAGGCCATGGACAAAGTCGCCTTCCTGCCCTTTGGTCTGCTGATTGATCAATGGCGCTGGAAGGTCTTCGACGGTGAGATTAAGCCCGCCGATTACAACGCCGCATGGTGGACGTTGCGCGCCAAGTATCAGGGCGTGGTTCCGCCGGTTGCGCGCACCGAAGCCGACTTCGATCCGGGAGCCAAGTACCACGTGCCGGCCAACGTGCCGTACACCCGTTACTTCCTGGCGCGGATTCTGCAATTTCAGTTTTATCGCGCCATGTGCCGCGAAGCTGGCCAGACCGGGCCGCTGCATCGCTGCACGTTCTATAACAATAAAGCTGCTGGAGCCAAGCTGGATGCCATGTTGCAGCTTGGCCTGAGCGAGCCTTGGCCGGAAGCGCTGAAGACCCTGACCGGCGAAGAAGACATGGATGCCGGAGCGATGATGGAATACTTCGCACCACTGAAAAAGTGGCTTGATGAACAGAACGCTGCCGCCGGAGTGAAGGCAGGTTGGACGGTGCCGGGGAATTAATCACGGAAGTTTGCAGAACGGGGCCATCTCCGACGAGGTGGCCTCGTTCCGCGGCTCCGGATTTTCAACGCGGGTTCCAACCGGAACACAGCAAGGATAGAGCCTCTGTGCTGACCTACTACATTACGGATCGAAGCCAGTTTGCGGGAAGCGAAGGCGAACGGCGGAGACAGCTTATCCGAACGGTTGGCAGCGCGGCTGCCGCGGGAGTCGATTACATTCAACTCCGCGAGAAAGATCTCCCGATCCGCGATCTTGAATTGCTTGCCCGCGAAGTCCTGCAGGTGATTCGCGCCGCAGGCCGGACGCGATTGCTGATCAACCAGCGCACGGACGTCGCCTTGGCCGTGGATGCTGACGGCGTGCACCTGACGAGCAATGATATTGCGGCATCGGACGTGCGCGCGTTGGCCGCGAAAAGCCGCCCCGCCGCGCAGCTTCTCATCGCCGTGTCATGCCATTCGGCGCAGCAGGTACGGCTCGCCGAGGCCCACGGGGCGGACTTTGCAGTACTCGCACCAATTTTCGAAAAAGTGAATGTGACAACCAATGGAATTGGCCTAGCGGAGCTGCGCGCAGCCGCTCGCAAAGACTTAAAGCCCGATCTTCGCATCGAAGCGGGCGACACTCGCAGAAGCTTTCCGGTCTTTGCCTTGGGAGGAGTGGACCTGGAACGCGCAGCGCTCTGTGCCGCCGCCGGTGCCATGGGCATCGCGGGAATTCGGTTGTTTCAGCAATCTGCCGACTTGCCGGGGCTGGTCCGTTCGCTCCGCTCGCTCTAGTTTCCGGAAGGCGTGAGCCACCGGGTCAACATTCCTAAAATCGCGAGCAGCAATGCACCCCAGAAAGCCGGCGCAAAGCCGTGAACAATAAATCCGTGCACAAAATGCGAAGCGAACATCAGCATCAGCGCGTTGATGACCAGCAAGAACAGTCCCAGGCTTAACAGGGTGAGCGGAAGCGTCAGGATTTTCAGGAACGCGCCCAGCGTCGCATTCACCAATCCGATCACCAACGCGGCAATCAGAGCGGAGCGCAGACCGTCAACCTCAAAACCCGGCACCAGGTGGGAAACCACCAGAAGCAACACTGCACTGATAATCCATCTCACGAGTAATTGGATCATGGCGTTACGATGCCTTTCTGGTCCGGGCGGTTTTCAGCTCGACCGTATGTTCCTGCCTCAATACACGGGGCCCTGGGAGGCTTTCTCAATGTCAAGGCCCAAGAGATATTGCTTGAACGCTGGACCTAAATCCTCGTGCTGCAGTGCGTATTCTACGGTGGCCTTCAGGAAGCCGAGTTTGTCTCCCGCATCATGCCGCTTGCCTTCGAAGACGAAGCCGTAAATTTTTTCGTACTGGAGGAGCTTCTTCATTGCGTCGGTGAGTTGCAGTTCTCCCCCGGCGCCCGGCTTGATGGTCTCAATCATCTCGAAGATGCGCGGGGTGAGCACGTAGCGGCCTATGATGGCGAGGTTCGAGGGAGCCTCCTCAAACTTTGGCTTCTCGACCATGTCGGTGATCTCGTACAGGCGGCCGTCGAATCCCGGCACCGGCTTTGCATCCAGCACGCCGTAGGCGGAGATCGCTTTGCCTTCCACAATCTGCGTGGCGATCACCGAAGCGTGTTTCTCATCGAATACGTCGATCAACTGCTTCAGGCACGGATTCTCGGGCGAATCGACAAGGTCGTCCGGCAGAATCACTCCAAATGGCTCATTGCCCACCAGTCGCTTGGCCATCAGCACCGCGTGGCCCAGGCCGAGTGGTTCCTTCTGCCGCACCGTGCTGACGTGCGCCATGCGTGCGACCTGCTGCGCCGTTTCCAGCAACGTGGATTTGTTGCGCTTGGCGAGCGAGTGCTCCAGTTCAAAGCTGATGTCGAAATGGTCTTCCATGAGGACTTTGCCGCGGCCGGTCACGATGATGATCTCATCGCAGCCGGAAGCGATCGCCTCTTCCACTCCGTACTGGATGATCGGTTTATCGACCACCGGCAGCATCTCTTTCGGCATGACCTTGGTAGCAGGGAGAAACCGCGTACCCATGCCCGCGGCCGGGAATACTGCTTTGCGAACTTTCATGCTCATCATTTCACCCGGTACTAAGGTTTAATCATTGTAAGCGCGGCGCCCTCCGCCGCACAGCTCATATTGGAGAGACCGTTTACAGCGTTGGCGAATCGTCCTCCAACAGTGCCCGCCGGATCACCTTCACGGGCGCTACACCCTGACGCATAAACAAGTCGTGAAAGTCGCGCGGCTCGACCGCTTCCTTGTGCCGCGACGTCCAGTCTGCGCGTAGTTTCTGAATCTGCAATTTACCCAGCGTGTACATCAGGTACGTGGGGTCGCCAGTGCCGCGCTTCACCTCGCGCACGGCGTTCGAGTTGGTCTGGTAGCCTTCTTTCTCGAAGTACACAATCGCCTCTTCCATGGTCATGGTTCCGGTGTGCATGCGGATGGCAACCACATAGCGCGCGTTGCGCAGCAGCGCATCCTGCAACTGTCCGAGCCGCAACTTGAGATAGGGAATGTCTTGCGCCTCGGGAATGCCCGCGGTACGGCCATAGCCTTCATCAATCATCATCTGCTCGGTGTAATGAGCCCAGCCCTCCACGTTGGTTCCGGAGAAATGCCCGCCAATGTTGCTCAAATCCAGGCTGAGAAACTGCCGAATCCGCGAGGGCACATGCGCGTTCCATAGATACTGCTCGTAGTGACCTGGAATGACCTCGTGGATTGCCGTGCTGGTGACGACGCCCCAATTGTAGGCGGCCATGTACTCTTCCACCTGCGGCGGCGTCCAATCCTTCTCCGGCAGAGTTACGTTGAAGTACGCTTCGGTGGCTTTGGTCTCAAAAGGCCCGGGTGCATCCATGGACGCAAAGGTGGTGGCGCGCATGAATGGCGGCGTCTCCTGCACGATGGGCAAGTTGCGCGAAGGCGTGGTGATGATGGCGTGGGCATCGGTAAATTCGCGAATGCCCTTCAGCTTGCCGCGGAAAGCCTCCAGCAGTTCGCCTGCCGGGGGATGTTCCTTTTCGAGATTCGCCAGGAGTTGCTCCGGAGTCTGCGAAGGATCGATCAATTTTGCGACGCGTTGAAACTCGCTCTGATTGCGATGGAGGTTCTCCAGCCCTACTTGCAGCAGGCGATCCAGCGGCACATCCACCATCTCCTCGTACGCGAGCTTCTGGCGGAGATTCTCCGCCCCGAGCCGGAAATCGCCGTTTGAACGCGGCAACAAATCGCTCCGCAGCCACGCCTCATACTCGCCCAGTGCCGCGATGACCCCTGCATTCGATTGGGAAAACTCCGCCTGCAGCTTGGCATCCTTCACATCGCTGAACGCGGGCGGCACATCCTTGCGATAGAAATCGATAATGCCGGGCAATTGCTCCAGCGCAATTTCGGTAAAGATGCGCGGCGGATTTTGGAGATTTGTGCGTGCCTGTTGCAGCAGCGCGGGCATCTGGCGTTCGCGCGCGATCAGCGCTGCCAGCCTTACCTCCGGCGAGGCGAAGTTGCGCCCCATCAGTAGAAACGTCGAGTCGCTCAGAAGGGAAGAATAGAAATCCGGGTTCTGCCGCCAACCCCGCTGCGTCTCGAGATCAAAAACCCGCGAGCGCACAAAGCATAGCAGCATCTCGCGATCATCCAGAGCCCAGCGCGACCACCCTTTGGTGTCGAGCGCCTCAATCCGCTGCTCGTACTTCCGGTAGAGTGCAACTTGTTTGGCGACCCGCGCCGCGTTGTAACTCTCCATGCGCGTGTCGTACTGGTGGAAGCCCGCGCGCGTCCCCGCACTCGGCTGGAAGGCGAAGAAGCTAGCCATGAACTCATCGTTCAGCTTATCCAGACTCTGCGGATAAGCCTTGGTATTTGCCGGCCCCGCCATGCCCACTCCCGCAATTGCCAATACGGTGATCAGAATTGCAATGGTCCGCTTCATCTCAGTCCTTGATTACAACATTCAGCAGCACTACGGTACATCGGCACCGGTTAGGCGCGGGCGGATTCCGCTTCGAATCCTTCCAGCAGTTTGCGCAGGCCGTTCAAGACCTCGTCGGGCCGCGTCGCCTTCAGTGAGAACTTCAGAATTCCTTGCGGCGTAAACACCACGCCCTTGTGCTTGGCCACCAGTTGCATGATCTTCTGCGGATCGGCTTCGGCGGTCTGCGTGAACTTCACGCTCACCTGGTCGCGCTTGCGCTCGATGCTGGCCACGCCAAGCCGCTGGCACTCCAATCGCAGGTGCGCGTACTGCAGCAGATGCTGCACCGCAGGCGGCGGCTCGCCGTAGCGGTCGCGCAACTCGTTGGCCACATCGCTCAACTGTTTTTCGTCCTCTACCGCGGCGGTGCGCTTGTAGATGCGCAGGCGCTGATTCTCTTCGCGAATATAGTCGTTTGGAATGCGAATGTTCAGGCCCAGGTTCAGCGCCGTCTCAAGCGCCTCCTGCACGGATTCGCCCTTCAACTCACGAATCATCTGCTCCAGCATGGTGGTGTACATCTCAAAGCCCACGGCTTCGATGTGGCCGCTTTGTTGACCGCCGAGCAGATTGCCCGCGCCACGCAGTTCCAGATCGAGAGCTGCGATTTTGAAGCCCGCGCCAAGGTCGCTGAACTCTTTCAGCGCCGCCAGCCTGCGCCGCGCCAGATCGTTCAGTTCGCGCTCCGGAGGCACCAGCAGATAGGCATACGACCTGCGGTTGGAGCGGCCCACGCGCCCGCGCAACTGGTAGAGTTCGCTCAATCCGTGCCGGTCCGCACGATTGATAATGATGGTGTTGCACAGCGGAATGTCGAGTCCGTTTTCAATGATCGTGGTGGCTACCAGGATGTCGGCCTCATGCCGCATAAAGGCGAGCATGACCTTTTCCAACTCGCCTTCGCCCATCTGTCCGTGGCCCACCAGTATCCGGGCTTTGGGTACCAGTTCACGGAGCTTCGCCGAAATGTCGAAGATCGATTCGACGCGGTTGTGCACAAAATAGACTTGCCCACCGCGTTCCAGCTCCTGCTCGATGGCCGAGCGAATCAGCTTTTCGTCCCAGGTCGCAACCACCGTCTGGATGGCCAGGCGGTCGCGCGGCGGGGTTTCAATCACGCTCATGTCGCGCAAGCCCAGCATCGACATATGCAGCGTGCGCGGAATCGGCGTCGCTGACATCGTCAGCACATCCACTTCCTTGCGCAATTGCTTCAGCCGCTCCTTGTGGCGCACGCCAAAGCGCTGCTCCTCGTCGATGATCACCAGGCCGAGGTCGGGAAACTTAATGTCCTTGGAGAGCACGCGGTGGGTGCCCACCAGAATGTCGACCTTGCCGTTCTCGATCTTCTCCGCGATCTCTTTCTGCTGCTTCGCGGTGCGGAAGCGCGAGATCATTTCGATGTTTACCGGGAACGCCGCGAATCTGCGCTTGAAGGTCTCGTAATGCTGGAAGGCCAGCACCGTGGTCGGGGCCAGCACGGTGACCTGCTTGCTGTCATTCACGGCCTTGTAGGCAGCGCGCATCGCCACTTCGGTTTTGCCATAACCCACGTCGCCGCAGAGCAGGCGATCCATGGGCTGCGAGCCTTCCATGTCGCGCTTAATGTCTTCGACGGCGGCAACCTGATCATCGGTTGGGTTGTACTCAAAGGCATCCTCGAACTCGCGCATGAACTGGCTGTCGCCGGAGTATTGAAATCCCTGGGATGTCTTGCGCTGGGCGTAGAGTTTCAGCAGTTCGTCGGCCATGTCCTGCATGGCCTTTTTCACGCGCGCCTTGGTCTTCACCCACTGTTGCGTGCCCAGGCGATTCAGGACCACGTGGCCGCCCTCGGCTGAGCGATACTTCTGCACCAGATCGAGCCGGGTCAGCGGAACATACAATCGCGCGCCTTCGGCATATTCCAGAACCATGAACTCGGCTTTGGAGCCGTCCGCCTGCGGAATCTCACGCAAACCCTGGTACTGGCCGATGCCGTGCTCGACGTGCACGACGTAATCGCCCGCCGCGAGGTCGCGGAAGTCAGACAAGAATGCCGAGGTCTTGGAGCGCTGCTTGGGCTGGCCCAACGCGCCCGCCGCGGAATCGTCGAAAAGATCGTTGGCGCCAAACAGCACCAGCTTCGCGTCCGGCAGTTCCACACCCGCCGGAACGTAGCCGTAAATCAGCGTGGTCACCGCGCTCTCATCGTTGAAATAAGTGGCCGCCTCGCTGACGCTCGCCGCCTTGGCCCGCATGCCCAGCCGGTAGGGCACCTGGTATTCATTGAAAATATCCGCCAGGCGTTCCACCTCGCCCATCGAACCGGCCGCGAGTACCACGCGCTCGCCTGCCGCGGAGCGCTTCTTCACTTCCTCCAGCAACTTCGGCACCGCCCCATGGAAGCGCGGCGTGGGACGCGAACTGAACTCCACGTGAGCTGCGCCGTCGCCGGTCGCCAATCCAAGTTGCTCCACATCCATCCCGCAGCTCTGCGCCGCGCGCTCGCGCCATGCCTCGGGAGTCACGTACAACTCCTCCGGCCGCACCAGGTTTCCTACGCCGCTGCGCTCGTGCGCATCCTGCAGGCGCTGCCACCAGCCGTCATGATCCTCGGCGAGCCGCTCCGGTTCATCGAGCACCACGGAGGCGTCGGCCATGAGGTCAAAAATTGTGTTCTCCGCTCCCGCGACCGGGGCAAAGAACTCCCACCCTGGAAACACCGTCACTCCACCGGCCCGCGCGGCGTCTTCCAGTGCTTCTTCGCTTCCCGTGACTCGCCTTCCGCTCAGCCGCGCGTTGATGGTCGCCAGCAATTCTTCGGTCACTGGAGTTTCGGTCAGCGGCAGCAGCGCGGCCTCTTCCAGACTCAGCGCCGAACGCTGCGTCACCGGATCAAAGCGCCGCATGGACTCGACTTCATCGCCGAAAAGCTCGATGCGCACCGGCCGTTCCATCTCGGGCGAATACACATCCAGAATCCCGCCGCGCTGGGCATATTCGCCCTGCTGCTCCACCACGTCCGTTTGCCGGTAGCCCACGATGTTGAGGTGCTGCACGAGTTTTTCGAGATCCAGCCAGTCCCCCCGGCGCACAATGCGAGCCAGGTTCCGGTAGTACTCGGCGTCACGCAGACGAATCGTGGTCGCCGCAAATGGCGCCACCACCAGCGATGCCGTACCGCTTGCAATCCGCCAGAGCGCACGCGCCCGCATCTCCTGAATTTCAGGGTGAGGAGACAGATTTTCGAAGGGAAGTACATCGCGGGCCGGAAGGTAGCACACGGAATCGACAGCGGCCGTGCCGGTCATCTCGCAGAGGCTTTGCAGCAAGGGCAGCAGCTCTTCGGCGGCACGATTGTCGCTCACCACCAGCAGCAGCGGCCGCGCCGAAGCCCGATGCAGCAGCGCATAGTGTAACGCCCGTGCGGTGGGCGTAAGTCCGGAGACACGGATACGCCCCGCGCCTCCCTTTAGATGGGTTGCAACACGTTGAAAACCAGCGCTTGTCTCAGCATCCGCGAGCAACTCACGGACGAACGGTAGGATCATTGCCCACCCATTCTATCAGCGCAAAAGTGAACCCATCGGCAGACCTCGCAGCCAGCGGAAAATTGCACGAGAGAATCAGGCTTTACTCAGTTTCCCGATGATTCCGAGGCACAGAAAATAGATGCCGAAGGACAGTCCCAAGGCGAGGAAGTAAGTTCTCAGATTGAACGTGATGGTAAACACCAGCAGCGCGACGGCAAGCCCCCAGAAAAACATCTCACCCAGCGCTCCTCCTCGCCAATCCGGCTTGCGGTCCGAGCCCGCAACCCGCGGCAGCAGCGATGGCCAGAGGCGCGGCACAGCACGCCGGAAACGCTCGTAATTTTCTCCCTGCGCCAGCGTCAGCTCCCGCTCTTCACGCAGGATGATGCGCCAATTGAAAATCAGTGTGCCCGCAATCAGCACGATGGCACCCAACCGGCTCGCCATCACCGAATAGCCCGCTGCCATCAGGTTGGTGCCCAGGTACAGGGGATTGCGCACAAAGCGATATGGCCCTTCCGCCACCAGCGTGTGCGTGTGCAGCGCACCATCCACCATCACTTCAGGACGGATGTAAGCAGTGGCCCAGGTACGGAGCGCCGCCGCCAGAACGGCCAGCAGAACGCCTGCCAGATACACCGGACGCAGGTCGCTTATGGTCACGCTATGCTGAGAATCCCGGTACAGAAACTCGGCGATGGCCAAGCCGAAATTTTTGTGATCGATGTGGTATAGCGAAAATGCTATCCAGTAGCACGCGCCAAAAATCCAGAAACGATGCCGGAACTCCCACGCACTGGCGGCTAGCTGCACTGAGACCTCGAGTTGATTCGCTGATCTCGCATTTCTTTAAGTGACCAGTGCCTCGGCGCAGTGTGAGCTACTGAGCCGCTCCGCCACCGGCCTCTGTCCGCCGTGCTCCGGCTACGATGGGAATCGCCTGTCCGCGCAACCGCTCCATCAATTCCCAATCCTTGCGGAAGAAGCCGAGGGTCTCGCGATTTTTCGGCTTCTTGCGCAGCTCGGCATCCACCCTCGACAGCGCCAGCAGGTAACCTATCCTCGGGTTCGAGGAGTCCTGGGCCAAGGTGTTCGCGCTCAGTCCAACTTTTGGGTGGGATCGCCCATCGCGCGGACTCAACCACATGCCGCCCTGGTCATCCATCGTGATCCAGCTATGAGAAATCGTCGTTCGCGCGAGGTGCCGCAAGCTGTCCACATCTTTTGCGTAGTCCTGCTCAATGGCTTCGGCCTCATACTGACGAACGCTGGTGTCATACCCCGACCACTCTTCCTTGGTGCCCAGCGAATTCGCGCGTACGGCGAGAATTTTCTGCTTCAGCTCATGTTCCTTTTCGCGATCGTCCGCCACGCGAGCCGCGCGAAGAGCCGCTTCCATCTCGATGACTTCCTCTGCCGGCCGGTGCCGCAGTTCCAGCTCCGGATTGAATCTTCCCGTCAGCGTGTAGCAGCCGACGAGAATTGTCAGTTCGTAGGGACGCAATATTGCCAAAGGCAGCCGCCACCGGTTCGCGCGATAGAGTTCCTCGGTGCCCTTGCGATTGTCCTTGCTCGGCGTGTACTCGCCAGGAATCTGCGAGAAGCGAACCACGTGAAACTCAAGCTCAGGATGCTTCATCCCGTAATGTGCAAACGATTTTGCAATTGCCTTCGGAGTGGTGATCCCAAAATCGTTGAGGTGATCGGCTTTGGCCGCCCCCGGAAAGTATGTGTTCACAACCCCGCGGGCAAAATCCGCGCAGTTGTAGGTAAATCCGTTAAAGTGGCCCACGTTGCCCGCCCGGTTGAATTTCTCGATCAGCGCGCGGTCCTGCTCCGCCGTGGATTTCATCGTGAACATATACACATCGCGGATAAAACTGGCCGCTACCGTCTCGCGCCACAGAGCATTTGGGTTGGTCGCGCAACTCCCCGTGCACAGGCTGGCCAGGTGCTTCTCGCGGTAGCGTTCCTGCAACATCCAGCGCACCGTGGTGCTGGCATAGAGAGGCCGTGCCGATTCGTCTTCCACTCCATACAGGTACAGATTCAGCGGAACCGCATTCCACTCATACGAGCGGTCCTCTCCAAAGGCGCGGTAGTTGGTGAGGACGACCCCATTCTCCCCCGGGCCGCACATCCTTAATTCCACCGGCGAGGCCGCGCATACTCCGGACAGATACACCGCCGAGTGTCCCGCACCCGTCCACTTCGAGGAGCCAATCCGCAGTGCTTCATTCAACATCAGGCCGACCTCGGCGTGCATTGCGCCGCACAGCGTCGTCAGCAACACTGCAATTCCAGTCAGCCGGATGAGCGATTGTGTTAGTGTCTTCATCTTTGCATTTGCACTGCTTTCCACGGCCTACTGCGCGTAAACGCAAATCGCTGAGTTGAGTCTCTGCCGCCGTAGACTGACGCGGTATTCTGCTTGGATGCGCGACTCTACTCAGGGTTAGCCTGGCATTTCTCCACTTACGCCATTCCCACTGCGCCGGCCTGTGACAATATTCACAAACCTTCTTTCCGCGTTTTTGCTATGTTGAAGACTAGCGAAATTTGAATTGCGGAGTAGCTCCTATTCTAAACCGCTCCGCCCCGGTTGGTCTCTGTGTCCAGAAAACTTGATCTCTCGCATTCCCTGCAGCAGCGCGCTGAAACATTCTTCCCCGGAGGCGTCAACTCTCCGGTCCGCGCCTTTCGCGCCGTTGGCGGTGAGCCACCGATCATTGTCAGCGGCAGCGGTGCGCGTATGACCGACGTTGACGGCAACCATTACATCGACTACGTGCTCTCCTGGGGACCGTTGATGCTGGGCCATTGCGCGCCCGAGGTCGTTGAAGCCGTGATTGAGGCCGCACGCAAGGGCACCAGTTTCGGAGCCTCCACGCCCTCCGAGGCGGATCTCGCTGAAGCGGTCATCCAGGCTTTTCCCTCGATGGAAAAAGTGCGCTTCGTCTCCAGTGGCACCGAGGCCACGATGTCAGCCATCCGCCTGGCTCGTGCCGCTACCAGCCGCAAGTACATCGTAAAATTCGAAGGCTGCTATCACGGCCACAGCGATGCACTGCTGGTGAAGGCCGGCTCCGGGGTCGCTACTTTTGGTATCCCTGGCTCGGCCGGAGTCCCTGAAGAATTCGTAAAGTTTACCTTGGCGTTGCCCTACAACAATGTGGCTGCGCTGGAGGAAGCTTTCGCGAAGTTCAAGGACCAGATTGCCTGCGTGATCATTGAGCCGGTGGTCGGCAACATGGGTTGCGTCCCGCCCAGGCCCGGTTACCTCGAAGCGGTCCGCTCCCTCACCCAGCGCGAGGGAAGCCTGCTGATCTTTGATGAGGTCATGACCGGCTTCCGGGTCAGCTACGGTGGCGCGCAGGAGCTTTACGGCATTAAGCCGGACCTTACTACTCTAGGCAAGGTGATCGGCGGCGGACTTCCGGTGGGTGCCTACGGCGGCTCCGCCATGCTGATGAACCAGATCTCGCCCCTCGGCCCGGTCTATCAGGCGGGAACCCTCAGCGGAAATCCCCTGGCCATGGCTGCCGGTCTGGCCATGCTAAAGACCTTGGGCGCGGGCCGCGCTACGATTTATCCCGCGCTCGACGCCCTCACGCGAAAGCTTGCGACCGGCCTCACCGAAGCCGCACGCGATGCCGGAATCTCTGTCACTGCGAACCAGGTCGGCAGCATGTTCACCTGCTTTTTTACCAGCCACCAGGTGTTTGACTGGGACACTGCCGCGCCCTGTGATACCGTACGCTTCGGCCGGTTCCATCGCGGAATGTTGGATGCAGGCATCTGGCTGCCGCCATCGCAATTCGAAGCCGCCTTCCTCAGCACGGCGCATACCGCCGAGGATATCGACACCACCATCGCTGCAGCCTGCAAGGTTTTTGCCGCGCTGCCTCGTTAAGCAACTTGCGTGGGATCAAGAGTGGCCGCCACACTCTGGCGGCCAACGCATTTCAGCACCCAACTCACATCCATCCGCGTTACCATCAAAGGAGTACTGATCGGGAGGTTACCGCGTGAGCTACGTGCAGCAGAACCTGAACCCAGGTGAGCGCATTCTGTACGCAACACATTTGCATTGGGTCGTACTTTTCCGTTCTATCCTGGTGGACACAATCTTCTCCGCCGCTGGACTCGCGGCGCTCGTCTGGGCCCTGGCAGGCAAGCACACCGAGCGCGGCGAAGCGCAGGCTGCGGGCATCGCCGGAGTCATCCTCATCCTCTTCGGCGGCATCGTTTTCGCCGTTGCTTACGTCCGCCGCAATGCAACGGAAATGGCAGTGACCAACAAGCGCATCATCATCAAAGTCGGATTCCTCACTAAGCGTACCGTTGAACTGTTTCTCTCCAAGGTGGAGAGCGTTGGCGTGGAACAGACGATTTTGGGACGAATGATGGGATACGGCAGCCTAACCGTGCGCGGCACCGGCGGCACCCACGAGCCCTTCAGTCACGTCGCCAACCCGCTTGAATTCCGCCGCCAGGTGCAGCATCAGATCGAAGAACACGTGAGTCCTTCGCCGGAAGCGCAGTGAGCTGCCTGCTCCGCTTTCAGCCGGCGACGGCCGCCCTCATTTCTGCCCGCGGTTTCGTTTAAGCAACTCGCATCGTGCAACCCTGCGCAAAGCGCTGCCTTCCAAGCAGGTTGGGTACGGCGGAGTAGTCGCGTCTGTCCCCAGGAGGCGCACCGTGGCGTTTTGCTCGAATTGCGGCAGTCAAGTGGACGGGCAGTTTTGTCCAAAATGCGGAACCCCCGCGCCCGGCGCGAACCTCACGCCGGCTCCCACCGAGAGCACACAGCCCGGAATTAGCACGAACGCTGCTTCCGCGCTGTGCTATCTCTTCGGCTTTCTCACCGGGATCGTCTTTCTTGTGCTGGCTCCGTACAACCAGGACAGGCGCGTGCGGTTTCATGCCTTCCAGTCCATCTTTCTAAACATCGCAGTGATCGTGATTCACATCGGCGTTACCATCTTGTCGCTTATGTTCCACGCCGTCAGCTTTTCCCTGGGGCTGCTGATGAGCTCGCTTCACCTGCTCGTAAGCTTTGGATTCTTCATGATTTGGCTCTACATGATGTGGAAGAGCTATCAGGGAGAGATGGTCGTGCTGCCGATCATAGGCGCATTGGCAGAGCGTCAGGCGGGCAGCCAGGGCTCTCCCACCAGCACCATTGGAAAGGCTGCATAAGGCTGGGCTGAAAACGGCTTCTCGGATTGGGCGGCTACCAAACGCGGCGTGGTTGTTTCGGCCAGTGCAAGTCTTTTTGACCTTTGTGCATTTCGCGCATATACGGAAAAGGCCCCACGCTTGAGGCGTGAGGCCTTTATTTAATCCGGCAACGACCTACTCTCCCACACACTTTCGCGTGCAGTACAATCGGCCCAGCAAGGCTTAACTTCCGTGTTCGGGATGGGAACGGGTGTTTCCCTTGCGGTATGATCACCGGAAACTTTAAAAGATCGTGAGATCGATGTCTCACAACTGAATAGCATTGGGTAACTCAAGGTACTGCGCAGAGTAAATTTTATGGTCAAGCCGAACGGGCGATTAGTACTGGTAAGCTATACGCATCACTGCGCCTGCACATCCAGCCTATCAAACAGGTGGTCTTCCTGTGCCCTTCATTATCCTTTTGGATTGGGAGATCTAATCTTGAGGAGTGCTTCCCGCTTATATGCATTCAGCGGTTATCACAACCGAACTTCGCTACCCAGCCATGCCGTTGGCACGACAGCTGGAACACAAGAGGTTCG
>Ga0326727_10002242_pt1 | contig 67356 bp, 69 predicted proteins | sample MB2enrmetagenome_FD_207643 | JGI IMG/M metagenome (GOLD analysis project Ga0326727, IMG submission 207643) | Lab enriched peat soil microbial communities from McLean, Ithaca, NY, United States - MB29MY | ecosystem: Environmental > Terrestrial > Soil > Wetlands > Peat | place: USA: New York...
CGTCATAGCCAACTAGACCACGAGCCCTCATGCATCGACCGGGAATCGAACCCGGGCTATAGGCTTGGAAGGCCTAAGTCATACCTCTAGACCATCGATGCACTGCGCTCTACAATTTTGGCGGGGAGGTGTATTAATGCTTACTTCTCCTGCACTGATCAATGTTTCCAGCCCGGCCTGTACATTACGGAGTTTTCAAATCGTTTCGGCTCTCTCATTTCCACCGTCATTGTCCGGCATCCTGGCTGCACGTATTCTCACGGACCGGGAGGTAAAAATGTAAAAAAGTCAGACAAGGTTAGCCTGATAAAAATCTTTTGAGTTAGTATCCGCGAATCTCGACACCGATCCTTTCAAGTGCGGCGATCCGCTTCTCTATTGGCGGATGGGTGGAGAAGAGTTCCATGATAGTATTTCCCGAAAGTGCCGGGATAATAAAGAATGCATTTGCACTTTCAACCTTGGCTTTTGCCTGGGGCGGGACGCTCTCCATACGGCCGCTGATCTTGCTCAAGGCTGAAATAAGCGCCTGAGGGTTTCTTGTGATGAGTGCACTGCCCCGGTCCGCCGCGAACTCGCGGTAGCGGGAGAGAGCGAGGATTAACAGCGTACTCAGCGCGTATACGATGATCGAGGCGATCCAGACTATGATCCATCCTGCGCCATTGTTGCGATTATTGCCCCCGAAGAGCGCAGAGAAGAAGAAACTCTGCATGATCATTGCGGCGATCATTGCAACGAAGCTTGCCATGGTCATTGTCAGAATGTCCCGGTTTTTCACGTGGGAGAGTTCGTGTGCGAGCACGGCTTCGAGTTCATCTTTGGAGAGAATGCGCATGATTGAGTCGGTGCAACAAACCACCGCATGTTTCGGGTTACGTCCCGTAGCAAACGCGTTTGGCACCGGACTCTGCATGACGGCAATCTTTGGCAGGGGAAGGTCGGCCTCATGGCACAGTTTTTCAACCGTGTGGTGAAGTTCCGGGTATTCGTCATCGGTTATAATGCGCGAATGTGTGGTCCAGAGCACCAGTTTGTCCGAGAAGAAATACTGGATAAGGCCCATTACGACCGCCAGACCGACAATCAGCCAGATACTGACCCCGGGGAAGAACACCACGAGTACCGTCATAAACACCAGGTAGAGGATGAACAGTAAAAATCCTGTCAGCAACACTCTGGTTGTCAGACCCCAGTCTCTTTTCCATTCCATAATTAGTACATTTCTGCTGCCGCCGCTTTTAAATCATTCGAACATGGCAGTACCTCTTTATGGTCCGTGTTCGTCTAACGTTCCGGACGACCCCGGTCAGGTACATAGAGCGTGACAGGGCGTGCCGGATGGTCTTCGCACCAAAGCAGAAACTATTTTTCGGCATAACACCGGACGGGTACAATATGGACGAAGTCGATTCCGAGGCTCTGGCTGATGTGGCATACGGTATCTTCGATCACCTTCTCACCAGAAGACTCCAGACGCAGGGAAAATACCTTTATGCGCTTGTTGAAAACGGCGTTGACTTCACCGCAGACCTGAGTGAGACTGTCAGGCAGTTCACCGATGAATACCCGCAGCTTGCTGATGCGCTCCTTGCACGGTTTGGCCTGGTCGACACAATCTACCGGATGCTCAGCGAAGGTGAAGGGGTCATCCCCTCGAAGACGACCCAGATGTACTGGATCGTTCAGGATGCGCCGGGGAGCGCGCCGGAGGCTATCGAGGACGAACATGCAGGCAAGTGGCTGATCTTCCAGGAACCTGACGGAGCAGATGCCGCGTGGAAGAAGGTGCGGGACGCCACAGTCGCCCATGATCTGGGTATCTCGGCAAAAGTCAGCACGGCAAAACCCAACCCGGACTCCCGGGACAGCCGAAGGGTCATTTATGTCTATACAAAAGACTGGGCGGACGAGCCGGACGTGATGCGGGTGCGGGAGAACCTCCGCAGGCTTGGGTTTGTTGACCGGATCGGGTACAAGCGCAACCTCGAGACGTTTGCCGGTGAGTATGCCAAGAAAGGCAAACGGGTCACTTATTATTCTGCCTAACTCTTTTAGTTTTTTTGCAGGTGTAACAAAAAAGAAAAACGATATTGAGAGAAAAAAAATTTAATTACGCTTTTCGCTCCTTGTTTTTCGGGCGCAGGTTCTTGTACCCGCACTTGCGGCACGTCGTTGCGCGGATCGCATTGCGTGCATTGCAATGCATACATATTTTCACGTTGAGTAACCGGGCTTCGGCTTCAGGGAACTTTGCCATGGATATACACTCCTGTCTGCCCTTATAACAATGTTCTTTGATCTTTTAACCGTTTGCGTCTACCCGCGACCGGTCCTCTCCCTGTTCATGAACCAGTCACGGAACGCTGTGAGTGCCCGTGCGCGGTGGGAGATGGCGCTCTTCTCCTCAAGTGGGATCTCGGCAAGGGTCTGTCCGTCGACTTCGAAGATCGGATCGTACCCGAAACCACCGGTGCCCCGGGGCGCCGTTATGATCCTGCCGCTGATAGTGCCCGAAAAAACAACAACACCGGAATCATCCGCAAATGCGATGGCAGTAGTGAATCGTGCGTTACGATCGAGAGTACCCTCCATCAACCGTAGGATCCCCATATTCCCGATCGAGGAGAGCACGTACGCCGCATACGGCCCCGGAAACCCGTTGAGCGTGTCGATGGAGAAGGCCGTGTCATCAACGATGAGTGGTACGTGCAGGTGATCGTATGCGTACCGCGCTTTCTCGCGGGCGATCTCCTCTATGTCATCAGAGCGGATTTCCGGGATATCGAGAGCCACGTGCCTGACATCAACAGATCCGCCAAAAAACGCTGCGACTTCCCGTGCCTTGTGAACATTGCTGGTGACTATGGTCAGGTCCCGGCTCACATGTATCTCCCCCGGAGTTCGATCTCCTGCTCCCGGGCGAGCACGTCTTCCGCGCCGGTAAACGTCTCGGCATATCCCCGTGCAAATGCCGCACTGAACGCGCCGGCCTCTTTTGGGTGGGTGCTTTTGAGCGTCTGGAACAGGACATGGATATCGACGCCCCTTTGCTCGATCTCCGGGGTCACCTGCGCCAGGCCGAAATCGATCAGCACGCACCTGCCATCCCTGTCGCGCAGGATCATATTGCTGGTGGTGAGATCCCCGTGCATGATACCGGCCATGTGCAGCCGGCCGACCATCCTCCCGGCCTCCCTGCAGTGCGCTTCGGTGAGTGCATCAGTAAGAAGCGTGCCGGTCACCTGTTCCATTATGATGGAGTCGTGAGTAATATCGCTCATGACGGGCGTGGGGACGCCTCCTTTGCGTGCCGCGTGGATGAGCCGGGCTTCCGCCCGGGTCCGTTCTACGATCAGTTTTTGGTCAAGAGCGGGTACCCGGTACCGCTTGGATACCCGCTGCTTGATCGCGTTCCCGTCCCTGAAGCTGACGATGGCTTCTGCCCCCCGTTTCTGCCCGGTGCTGTTGTACTGTCCGGGATCCGGCGCGTGCGTGACTTCGTGTTTCCAGGTGACCTCGACGTCATCTGAACGGAATGACGGGTTGACCTGCGAATCCTCAATGGCAAGCGACCGGCCGCTTTCGAGCATCAGTTTACCCGTATAGGCAATCATGGCACCGTTATCCCCGAGATATTTTCGCTCTGGCACAAAGAACCGTGCCCCCCGTTCCTCGCACATGATCCGGAGCATCTCCTGCAACCGGGCATTGGCCCCCACACCTCCGACAAGGAGCACCTCGTCTTTGCCGGTGAGCGAGAGCGCCCGTTCGGTTACCTCAACGCACATCGCAAACGCTGTCTCCTGCAGGCTGCAGCAGACATCGGGCAGCGGTTCTTTTGCCTCCTTTGCCGCAGAGACCAGTCCCGAGAACGCGAGATCCATGCCCTTGACCGTGTAGGGAAGTTCAAAGTAATTTCCGGCTTTTGCCTGCTCTTCGATAAGAGGCCCCCCGGGGTGCGGGAGATCCTTTGCCCGGGCAAACTTGTCAAGTGCGTTCCCTATGCCGATGTCCAGCGTCTCGCCAAAGATGCGGTACCTCCCGTTGAGATACCCGATCACCTGTGTATTTGCCCCGCTCGCGTAGAGTACAATCGGATCCCGGCAGCCGGTTGCCCAGCACCCGATCTCCACATGGGCGACGCAGTGGTTCACTCCTGCAAGCGGGACATCAAGCGCAATCGCAAGCGATCTCGCCGCCGTCGCCACCGTCCGCAGGCAGGGACCAAGCCCCGGTCCCTGCGAGAAGGCAACCCCGGTAACCTTCTCCGGTTCTTCGAGAACTGCGGAGATAACGTCTTTTATCACCGACGCATGGTGCTGTGCCGCCTCGCGCGGGTGAATACCTCCATGAGCGGGAGAGTACGGGCGTGAGCACAGCGCGATAAGATCGCGGTCAAAAAGAGCAGCACTGAGGTTCCAGGCAGTCCCCTCAATGCCAAGTATCTGCCCAAAAGCAGGCATCAGCGTTTATTTCTTGAATTCGGTGTATCCGCACTTTCCGCAGGCAACGCGATCCTTGTGATCGGCCATCATGACACCGGGGCCACAGCGGGGGCAGTACTTCTTGGTGGTGGCGACCTTTTCACCTTCAACCTTAAAAAACGCACTGCGTGACGGCCCTTTTGCTGCTGCTTTCTTTGCCGCTGCCATGCTTACGCCGCTCCTTCCTCTTTGGGCTTGGGCATGCCGCGTGCTGACAGGTACGGGCGTTCGGTCTTCTTCTTTGCGTCTTCAGTATCGTACACGCGTGCTTTTCCGGTGACCACAGTCTTGCCAAAATTGCTTTTCAGACTGTCAAGTACCACCTGAGTCTCTTTTGCATTGAGCAGTGCACACAGTTTGCCGATGATCTGCATGCGGGAGGGTGTAGCACCATCGTATGTAAGAGTAAACTGAATCTCTCTCCGTGATAAAAGTTCATTCCTTTTATCGCTCTCGATTTCAAAGTCCATCGATATCCTGTAATTATTGGAAACCGTGTTATTTAAAACCAGAACCCTGCGTCAGAAAACAACAGAAACATCCTCAGAACAAAAAAGGGAAACCATTCTGTTTTTTTATTATTATGCGCCGACCCGGACAAACTGCCCGAGGAGGTCTTTTGCAGCGACTTTTGCTCTGGCATCGATCGTACGAAGAACGATCCCTTTGTGTGGCTGGCCATAGAGCACAACTGATTCTCCGGGTGCAGCGATTACCAGAGGGATTACGGCAAGGTCTTCCTCTCCGTTCACTATAATGGTAACGGGGGTATGGTCGACCGCGTAGGTGAGCGCTTTGACCAGATCATCGGTGATGGTGCCGGGCGGATTTTCCACGTGGATACATTCACCGGAGAGCTCTGGCATCCGGATGCACGGTGAACGCATGGTCTGGCCATCCACCACAGCGATTGCAGGAGTGATCCCGTTTTTCTGGAGGGTGTGGGTAACCACATCCCCCACCGAATAGACCATATGCCCGGCTAGTTCCGGGAGCACCGTACTGATATCCCGGTGGAGGATTCCGAAGGGTTCTTTGAAGAGTTTGCGCGACTCTTTGGGGAGCACGAGCATTCTAGCGGACCTTCAGTGCATAACGTCCGGGAAGCTTGATATTCATCCGTTTTGCCACGTCTGAATTTTCCGGGTCGATGATGACAAGATAGCCCGACCAGTCATCGCTTACATTTGCCGTTCCGCAGATTACGCAGTTCTCGCCGTCAACCACCCGGTGGCAGTCCCGGCAGACCTTGCCCTGTTTTTTCTTATTTGTCGGCGGCATGTTCTTTCCTCTTGCCTTTGGCCTTCTCCGGCTTATCCTTCGGGGTTCCCGTAGCACCGGTGGCTGCTCGTTCTTTCTCTTTCTCGATCTCCTCTTCGAGCCAGAGCGCCGTACCGAGGCCGGCCTGCCGCATGGTGAGCCCGATCTTGCTGTCCCGCGGCTCGCGCTCGTTGAGGGAGAGTGTCACTACACGGACCCTGACCGTGTCACCGACGCCGATGAAACGTTTGGAATCCTGACAGATCAGACGTGCGTTCTTCTCATCGAAGTTAATGTACTCGTCCGAGATCTGGCTCACGTGCAGCATGGCGTCGATGGGCCCAAGGCTCACGAATGCCCCGAAACTCGTGGTCTCCACCACGAGCCCCTCAATGACTTCCTGCAGGGCAAGCCTGAGTACAAGCCCTTCAAACTTTACGTCGTAATATACGCCGCCATCGCCGGGAACTATCTCGCCCTCACCGACGTGATCAACCCTGGTCACGGCAATGAAGATTCCGAGTTCCTTATCAATGCTCCCTTCGAGTTGGTCCTGAAGGACATCCAGAAGGACCTTGTCCAGTTTTTCGCCAAGCCGGGTGGGGGGCACCCTGACTTTGTCTTCCAGCATCAGCTTGTAATACATAACCCGCCTACCTTCGCAATATCTCTAGTTTTTTCTGTTTTCTCATGGATATAACCCCGATACCCTTCGCGAACAGCGCATCCCTGACCCGGCGGTCATTGGTCACCACCAGGCGGTCTTTACCTGAGGCCCAGGCAATGACCTGATCGTCCACCGGAATGGACGAACCGGGGCTTTCCACAACCGTGCACTGCCCCACAAGTGCAAGGCCGAGCCGGGCCGCGGCGCCATCATTGCCTTTTGCCCGGGACAGCCCGGTGAGTTCCTGCACCACACCGGGAAGAACCACCGGTTCAAAGCTGCCGAGCAATTTACCGATCTCACTGAAGAGATCTATCTTAAACTGCGCCGGCATCATGAGTGCGTTTGCGTCCAGCAGGACTTTTACTCGCTCAGGATACCCATCCCGATTAACCGCCAGCGTGCTCCCACCTGCCGGCTGATGGCGATCCGGGCCCCCTGCTCTGCGCAGACCGGACGCTTCAGCTGCACTTCGACTGCCTCTTTCTTGGTGCTTGTGACAACACCCACGGTGACCGCGGTACCAATGGAGAGCATGAGCGGCTCATTGAATTTGAGGGGTTCGATAACAAGTTCGCTCGTTGCTCCCACGACCCGTTCCATCAGGGTTACCTGGCACTTGATCTTATCCCATACCGGGGGCAGTTTGCCGACATGACCAACGACCTGTCCGGCCAGCGCGTCGCTCTTGGTGAGCGCCGGGTCAAGTTTCGTTCCGACACCGAGAAGCCCGCCCGGTGTCGCTTCTTGTACGGTTTCTGTACCGGCGTTAATGGAGGTAATCTCAGTGGTGATTGGTATCCACTTGATCCTGTTCTCGACCTGCGTCTGCCTGCCAGGCCGGATCTCGATAGCGTCGCCTTCGCGGAGGATGCCCCGGATAAGAGACCCTCCGACAACACCGCCTTTTACCTCCTTCCAGTTGCAGCCGGGTTTGTTGATATCAAATGAACGTGCGACAAGCATCACCGGCTCGGCGGCAGGGTCGCGCACCGGCTCGGGAATGGTCTGGTCCAGTGCCTGCACCAGCGCTCCCATATTGATGCCTTTCTGGGCTGAAACCGGGATGATAGGGGCGTTCTCGGCTATGGTTCCTTTCACGAATGCCTTGATCTGCTGGTAATTGTCGAGCGCCTCTTTCTGGGAGACAACATCGATCTTGTTCTGGACGATCACAATCTTCTTGATACCGACAAGTCCCAGTGCCATGAGGTGCTCCTTTGTCTGCGGCTGGGGGCATTTCTCCGTGGTGGAGATGACAAGCATCGCCCCATCCATCAGCGCCGAACCCGAAAGCATTGTCGCCATCAGGGTTTCGTGCCCGGGAGCATCCACGAAAGAGATGGACCGGAACGGTGTTCCGGTTCCGCCGCAGACCGGGCAGTCCGGCTTTGTCGAGTAAGCGTCCGGGCCTTCGCAGTGTCCGCACTTATAGAAGGTTGCATCCGCGTAGCCCAGCCGGATGGAGATGCCACGCCGCACCTCTTCGCTGTGCCGGTCCGTCCAGGTACCGGTGAGCGCATTAACAAGCGTGGTTTTTCCGTGGTCCACATGGCCCACAACCCCGATATTCACACTGGGTATTGTCACATCATGCAAATGAAATCGAACCTCCTTATCCTATAAACTGTTTAGAACACCAACACGCTTATTTTCAATTAAATCCTTCCTTGATACATGCACCCGGATATCAAACGAGACATAGACCAGAAGGTACGTGATGGTTTGCTATCTACTAAGGACTCCCGATTATTATTAAAGTATCTTGCAGAACGGCAGAGCACCCGGGGATTGGAACCTACCTCTATCCTCGCAGAATATCAGTGTCTCACACCATGGGCAGAATTCCTGACATTCTCAGAAGCCACGATCGACGATATCTACCAGGCAAAGGCCGCCATGGATGGCAAAGGCCACAAACAGAACACCCTCCGCCATTACACCCAGCGGCTCAAACGGTTCTATGAATGGATGCACGAGAACGGCCACCCCCTCGATCTCACCAAGCTCAACAAGATCAGGGTGCCTGGCATGGACCGGATCACCAAAGACGCGGCCGGCATGCTCTCAGAAGATGAGATTAAGCGGATCATCGAGAAGTGCGGAAGGGTCCGGGACCGCGCGTTCTTTGCCATGCTCTACGAAGGCGGGTTCCGTCCGGTCGAGCTGGTCCGTCTCTGCTGGAAAGACATCAAGTTCGACGAATTCGGCGCGGTCGTCAGCCCCTCCGCAAAGACCAAGAGACCCCGGTACGTGCGCCTCATCTCCTCGGTTCCCTACCTCGCGTCCTGGCGGACCGAACACCCGCTCGGCGCCCGCGAGGAGGACCCCGTCTTCGTGATCCTCCCCAAGCCCCATACCCGGCTCGAATACCTCGGCATGACACCGGTGTTAAAACGGGCGGTCAGGCTCGCCGGCATCACCAAACACGTCACTCTCTACACCTTCCGGCACAGCCGCGTCACCAACATGCTGGACCAGGAGATCCCCGAGAGCGTGATCAAACTCCAGCACTGGGGAAGCCTCAGCTCAACCATGCTCAGCACCTACGGCCACATGAGCAACCGGAGCCAGGATGATATTCTTCTCAAACATGCAGGAGTAAAACGCGGGAGACCCAAAGGACCGGCCGCCATGAGTCCCCGGCAATGTGAACGCTGCCAGACCATCAACGCCCCGACCGCACGGTTCTGTTCTCACTGTGGCATACCCCTGACTGAAGAGGCGCAAAAGGAAGTAACCACAAGTGCAGCCGATATCAAGAAGCTCCTTGTCGAAAATCCGAACGTTCAGGCCGTGTTTATGGAGATCCTCAACCAAATGAAAAACCAGAGCGGGGAACGTCAGTTAACGAAGTGAGTTTCGACGTGAAAACGATTATTATCCGGCAGCTCAAATAAAGGAATTAGTAACCCGGTATTTCCTGGTTAACTTTGGAAACAGCATTTGAGAACCATCGCTAATAAAGACAGTTTAGCGATGTTGATGCCGTACATGGCCGAAATGTTGCGGAAAAAGGTTTGTTTTGGAAATACCCGGCCCTAGCCTCTGGCTACGGCGGTTAAGGATGGCCGGCGCTCTTGGGTTACGGCGTCTGTCCCCGGCTTCATTCTGTGCAGGAGATGAGTTTAATGCACTTGGCTATCAGTGAAACTGAAACAAAGACATTACAGCCATCCCTCATCTTGACGAGGGAAGTCTATGCTGCATTAAGCCCACTTGACCAGATCGCCGCACGTGCACTGGAAAAGTGTGGTCTTGTACAGATCGTTGACCAATTTGAAGAGACGTCGGCCCGGTGATCCTGATGGATCAACAGGATCAGTGGATGAGCGCAGCGGAAGCTAACCTCTCTGCCCAGCGAAGACCCGGCGAGGCGTCTGAGCGACCCCTCAGGGAGGGTCCCATCGCAACGGGGCGCGGCGGGGGGCGGCCCCGCAGGGGCCGCCAGCCCGCGTTCCCTCTATTACTTGTTATGAACACCTTCACGACTGTAAGGAGTGCTGAAAAGGTGAACTATTTATGAAGGGCGAACTTGACACCTTTTCAAACGGCCTCTTTGATTTTTGCAAAGTACATGCCGCTGGCCGTATTGAACTTTTAACGATCAGCATTCCCCGGGGTTCCCCCCTTAACCTGGGGGACTGTTTCAATGCCTTAATCATACGCATTGTCGGGAGGAAGAAAAAATCCTCCATGCCGTATGTCGGGGTTCTTGTGGGGTTTCCTCCGGAACATGCCCACATCCTCTGGGTAAAACCCTACGTCCGTTATGATCGCCTTAACCTGATGTGGCACGAAATCACGAACGGTACAGCGACCGGCATTACCTCAAAGACCGTCCGGGGTGACAAATCCAAAAGAAATGGGGTAAGACGTCTCGTAAATTATCTCGTAGAACAGGAAAATCATCACGGTTTGCCGGTAAGCTTCATTCATTCCCATAAATGGCTTGCTCGCAGTAAGAAGGATACTCTACCTGAAGAGCAGACCGTTTTCAAGGGGTTAGAGGATGCCAAAACATCCTGAATCCCCTTATTTTTGGACTCCCTGAAAAGAAGTCTCGCAAATCAAAAAAATCCGAGTCTGACCCACGGCAGTATTTGAAAGAACTCGGACGACAACTCCTGCTTAAAGACGATGAAATCGATGAGTATACCCTTACTAATCATGAAAAAGAAGTGCTGACGATGAAGCACGATATATCGATGGCTTATCCGAATCATCCGTATTTGAAAAATCGAAATAGAAAATAACCCCAAATATCATTTTTATCTTGCATTACTGCCCGATTAATTTCTAAATAGGCGCCCAAGTTTGATAAGTTAATGAGTGGGGGAGAAGTTATTTACGAGAGAGGAATAAGATTTGACCCTTTTTCAAGTTCGTTCATATCCATGGATCAATTGCAATACCTTCAACGGAGTAATTGCAGCCTCATATTTTGAATTGACGAAATGTGGTAACATTATTGTTGCTGGACCACTATAGTCACAAAGGATGAATGCGATATTTTCACCGCTGGGTTGATTAAATATTTTATAAATTTTCAATTGCTGATTTTTTTGTAAAGCTGTTCGATCTGTCTTAAATTCTGACCATGGAAATTCATCTGGATTGGCTGAAGTAAGCTTAAAATCAATTGACATATTTTCAGATTTCTTCTTAATTCGACTATCCAACCCAGCTAATATAAGAGGTCCTTCATCCATAGCCCATAGAAAAACGGGTTCCTCGACATCTTTACCATGAACCGCTGAATTTAGTATTCTTAATAATTGTCGAAGTACCTCAAATTCATCACGTGAAAAAGCTTCTAATTGATATAAATCTGATATAACTCGACTCAAAGGCTTTTTGCTGTCAACTATACCTTGAAGTTCAGCAAAATGTCTAATTCGTTTTTCAATTTCAATTCGCAGGTTTGCAAGTTGAAGACTTGGATTTAATGATTGAGTAGTACTTTCTTCATAAGGTCGGATAGTACTTTCTCCATAAGGTTGCTTTTTAAGGGGTTCAGAAATCAAACCCGTATCCTTCAACTCTTTGGAAATCTCTCTTAATTCTTGATAGTCTACTTGAAAACCCCCTGGCAATTTAATGGATTTAAATATTGATCCCACCCACGGGACAATTGCAATTAAAAATAATGTTATTGTAATTGGATCAATAGCAGCTGTTGGGAATAATAGATGTAATACTAATAGTATAATTGAAAAAACCGAGATCAGGATTGAAATAATGAAGATTATTTTTTTATTCTCCATCTTGATTTAGTTTGTTTCGTCAATTATATCATCTTTTGTTTTTGTTTAATAAAATAATTTCATGAAATACTCAAAATATGCTTGCTATGTGCTCTTTGCAAAATTGAAGTTAGAGAATTGATCCCTCCATGAGGGAGTGCTGCTATGGAGCATAACAAAAACAGTTCTGGCTAAACTTGTATGAAAGCATTGAACAGTGTCACGAAGAATCAGAATATCATAAAATTTAATTTTCTTTCTCTCAATTTTTCTCTCATTTACTTTCCAACACATTTAATAGGTTTTCACATAATGTTATGTTAACAAATCAAAAATGTTATCTATTAGAACTTTACATGAATAATAATGAAAAAATCAGGTATATTTTTCCTCTTTATTGTACTTCTTGTCGCCGGTGTCTTTCTCTCCGGTTGCACCTCAACGAATAACACAGCAGGTACTCCTGTATTACCGGCATCCTCAACGGTTCCGCCAGCCACGATAATGGTCGTGGATACAACCGTATCTCCCCAGCCACTGACATCTGTCCCGACAACGATGATTACTCCGACACAAATTCCCGGGAATAGCGGGATGAATGTTACAATAAATTCGGTAAAGCAGGAAACGGACTGGGCGGGTAATAAGCCACCAGCTGGCTATACTTTTCTTGTTCTGGATGTAACACTCAATAATAATGATGATAAGAATAGTTTTGTATATACACCCTCTTCATTTGAAATCACAGGAAACCTGGCTACGTCTACAAAACATCCGGCAGCAATATTATCGAGTGACTTTTCAGGAAGTGTCACCCCGAATTCACAGGAAACCGGGATGGTTATATTCGACGTCAAAAATACGGCGACATTATTCAAATTCTTCCTGAACGATCCATCAGGAAATGTGATTACCGAAGTTGATAATATCGCGGCATCATAAAAAATTTTAACATTTTTCCGTTTTTTGAACCCGGGTCAAAGGCTCCGCACCCTCCAAGGATGTCTAAAACTATAGAGATTTGAACCGTTTTTTTTCACGTCGTAAAAAAATAATGTGGATAAATCGGGGCTCAAATTGGGCTCTAAAAATCAACGTTAAGTAGGTTAGTGTTCCAACTCATCCTATAACTAATAGGCATACTTATACATAACCTGTAATAGCCGGTTTTTACGGGTCCGTGGTGTGTTTTACGTTTTTACGTGTAATCTGATGATGTGCTGATAAAAAGAAAAATGCCCCGGTATCGGGGAAACTGAGTGCTTCCGGGGGGATTAACCCCCGCCTTCGCAGCTCTGGTCTATATTTTTCAGGGCTTCCTGAAGTCCGCTTCCTGCCGCAAATTCCCGTTCCCGGCGTATTACTTCTTTTGCATCCTCCCTTATGGAGGTGGCTGACTGTTTTGTGTGTTCTGCACGGATCAACAGGTCAATCCGATAGAGAAGGTGCGTGCTGTCCAGTTCGGCAAACTGGTTTCCCGCCACCTGCTCGATCCGGACCACGGCACCAGTGGTCCCGGTACGGGGATACCGCACCCGCATGCCAAGGGTGATCTCTTCAGCGAGCATACAAGAGAATGAGTTCATTGCAGTATAGAAATATTATGTCTCTGTGGGCACGAAGCGTGCTGTCCTCTTCTCCGTAGATCCCCTTTTATTAACTTATACCTTCCGGCAATCACACCAAAAAGCGGGAACTATCCATTCAATGGTCTCCCCTTCACCTGAAGCGATCTTAAAAAAATGATCAATTGATGGTCAGGCCTTGCATGACTGCTGATTCGGGCACATCAAATGTCGTACCGGTTCCCTCGATCTGGTATTTCCCGGTTGCGGTTACATCATAGGGATTCCCGGTCGTGGAATAGGGAACAATAAATTCTCCGTCGATGCTCTGCTGGCGGTACGTGAAGGTCCTGCCGGTGTTTGTGACCAGCGGGATATCGATGATACCCGATCCTTTTATATGGGCGCCCTTGACGTATTCAAAGACTTTTACGTACTTCACATCGGTTGTATTCGTGGTGAGTTCGCTTGTTGGGGATTCATGGACAAGACGGTAATGTTGCAGGGCAGGAATATCCGTGATCGGCAGTACGATGGAGGGGCTGAGTACGTCCGCATGGTAGCCGGCCGGGGCGTTCTGGTTGTACTGTGCAGCCCGGGCTGCGGCAGCAGATACGTTCATCGCCTCGGCATTGGTAAGAACCGGGTACGAGACATGCGTGATATTCTGGTCTGCATACTCGACATAATATGCTGCGGTGGCTGTTGCCATGGATCCATCGAAGTTATGGAGCCGTGAGATCATCGTATCGTAATACGCATTTTCGTTCAGAAGAGCGGAGCTATAACTGCTGGCATCCGTCTGGCCGGGAATGAGGACGGTCATCTGGTACGGTGCACCTGCCAGAGTGGTATTGAACCAGGTTGCCATCGCCCAGAATTTTCCGGTATCCATCTCAATATCGGTAATCACGTACCTGGTACCGTCATCATCGAGGATCTTGTCCGCGGTTGACTCATCGGTTGCCATGAAGTAGGCAGCAGCGCCATCCGGGCCGCTGACTCCTGCCTGGAACGGGTTGGCATTCGGGATTCGTTTCGCGATATAGGTGATCATGTGGCCGTAGTCCCACCAGGACATCACCCCATAGGAGGAATTAGGATAGGTGAAACTGTTCTTGTCATAGATTGTGTAATAATCAACGCCGGTCGCCGGTGTGTTGTTTACCATCCAGTCCAAGGATTCGCGCCAGTCAGCATTCATCAGCAACGGGTTGCCGGATGCATTGATGTAACTGTACGAAGCGGAGGTGTAGGCAAAAAGAATGCCCAGACCTGCCGCTACGATTACCAGTGCGAGGATATAGGGGGTAAAGGATCCCGGATTTTTTTTCAGCGGTTTTTTCTGTTTTTTCCGTTTTGCCATATTTTCGTCAGCACGATCGAGTGTCTCATCAGAACCGGCACTTCTTGTGATGCCCCCGGTAAGACGGGCAATGTCCTTCCGGCCCCATTCGTAAATGAAACTCACACAGATAGCCGAGAGCAGTGCAACGTTGACCGCAAGGTAATATTCGTACCTGATGTGCTGCCAGGTGGCGTAGAACATGACGACCGACCAGATCACCGCGAAGAGATCGTGGGGCCGGTTCTCCCTGAACAACAGGTAGAGCGAAATGAGCCCTCCGCCAGCCATGAGAATGAGCCCGTAGTTGAAGGAGGTCCATGCGCTCGCAAGGGACCAGCCCCGTGCTTCCTGCACGGTATTCGTTACCGGAGCCTGCCCGAAAAACTGGATTGATGCATTGATAAGCTGACTGAAAAATTGTGGGCTCACCACGAACAGTACCCCGGCAAAGACTGCTGCAAGTCCGACGAGTGACAGCGGATAATAATATTTTTCCTTTCCCTTGAGATGCCGTGCGAGCAGGTACAGGACCGTGGTTCCCGCGATCACGGCAACGTATGCATAAATATGCCCGATGGAATAGGTGGAGAGGTCAAGGCCCGGGCTTTTAAACCCGAACAGGAGCAATCCGACAATGGCGACAATAAAAATTATGGTATTTGCCACAAGGAGATATTCACTGGGCCGGTCGCGCCAGACATTGATGATGAACTGGATGACGGTGAAGAGCACAACGATCAGGGCAAACAGGATCATCGTCGGCATCAAAAACAGTCCGAGCAGGTAGGCAATTCCTGCAAGAACGGACAACAACGCAGTCTTTTTCCAGGTGGCAAAATTTTTGAGATCGATCTTTGTATCCTTCTCTGACAGGAGGATATACAGATACACCAGACAGAACAACGTTGAAAAGAGCACTTCCCCGATGTGGTGATCGAAATAACCGTACAGGGACCGGTAGAAAAACTGTCCTGAAACAACAGCGGTAAAACCCGCAGCCAGGAGGCCGGTCTTCCAGTCGCCGCAGATCTTCCCGACATAGTACATCAGGACAACGGTCACTGCAGCCATTGCGACGGGCACAAGGAGGCAGATGCTGATGATTTCCGGGCGCGTCACGGCACCTGCAATCAGGCAGGCAAATCCGGAAATATAGATAAATAACGGGCCCCAGTAGACCGTACTTCCCACAGGGTACTGGGTCATCGGGTCAAACCAGGTATACGTGAAGTGGTTGGCGAGCAGTTGCTCGACCTGGCGCAGGTTATAGAGCGGGTCGTCACTTCCCACCATCGTGAGAATATCGGTATGGCCCATGGATAGCATGGGCAGCAGGCGGAGCCAGACCGCAAAGAGGACAAAAAAAGCGACGAGTCCCGCGATCACCCAGTTTTGGCGGTTTTTAAAAGTCGGCAGTACCATAAAATCTTCCTTTCGTAGGAATAAGATCGTTTTTTTGGGCATTAATCATTTGGGATGTTCCTGATCGAGCAGTCCCGAGAATACAACTTCAAACTGACGGGTTTTCTCTTTCCATCTGTAGTTTTCCAAGTTAATATGGTACGTTTCCGGGTTGTCCATCAGGGTTTTAACCTGTGCTATAAATTCGTTTCGTTTCCCGTAGACAAATAGGTTCTGACCACCGATTCGGGAGATCTCAGATATTTGGTACATAATCTCCGGAATGAAACACTCCTTCGATAACCGCAACAGTGGTTCGACGAGCGACCTCGTCCTGCTGATCGATCCGGGATGGTATTAGGGTACCCGAGAAAGTGCCGAAATAATATTCGATCGTTGACCTGTCGTTCGGTTTCATAATCCGATAATCCATACCCTCCCTGCATCAGGAGCCTTTATTCCATCAGGATCTCGTCGATATGCAGCATTCCCCCCTCCTCGGCATTTTCATGATACATATCGACTAAAATCGGCCGGAATTTTTCCCAGTCGATCAGGCCTTTGATATCGCCCAACTTGTCCCCCAATTCCGTTATCGTTGTATACTTCTGCTGAATACTAATCCCGAAATGTCTTCATATCCTTTAATTCAGTTGGCTAAGATAAAACGTTGAGCGTCGTTTTTCGCTATGCTCTACTATAAGTGCACGTCCTTTTTATCGCCACGGCCAATCCTCTTGTAAACGAGACAGACCCGGATAGATATGGATTGATCCTCTTTGCATCCATGGACGATAACCCAGGCACTATTATAAGAGAACTGCAGATTAAATCTCTTTTTTTGAAGTACTCTCCCATATACGGGTATCTTTCCCCATATTCAACAAGCCCACTATAAGATAGAACTGGTTCACTACAAACGCATTAAAAAGATTTTGCCTCCATACTGCCCCGATTGCTAGTGCAAGAAAAAGCAACACGAGCAGGATAACCGGACTTGCAAGATAGAGCCCAATAATTATCAGAAAAAGTGATATAAAGAAAAGAACCGGAGTGCAGAGATATATGAAAAGGCGCAATGGATAGAAAAACCGAGAAAATGGCCGGTTCATACCTAGGAGATCCAGATTTGCCAGAGTAGCTTCGATCAACCTCTTGGCCCGCCGGATTTTCTGACGGTACTGTTCCCCAAAACTCTGAGGTATGTCCTCAAAAACAATGGCTCGCCTTTCATAAACTGCCCGATAACCTTTACGGATAGCTTCAAATGCCGTGTTGGCATCATCAGATCCCCGTTTATCGTCAATTCTCTGGATCAGATCCGTGCGGAATGCCACGAGAGCACCATTAAAATTATATGTTGAATCGACTGCACTTTCCCAGTCACACATGCGGCCATAATAAGATCGGTAAGCACCTTCAAGTTTTGTGGTATTATTCTCGTTCAAAAATGGGCGAAGTTCACCGGTAACCGCGGCAATTTTTGGATCACTTACAAGTCTTCCTATGAGATAATTAAGCGCATTCAGTTCAAAAAAAACATCGGCATCTGTGGTAACTATGATCGGGTATCGCGCAAGTTTTATCGCATGGTTATATGAGCGGTTTGTCCCTAATCGCTTGTTATTTGCAATGATCCTGAATGCTATTCCTGATTCTTCCAAGCAAGTTTTTGCGCGGGAAAGGGTGTTGTCGCGTGAGCAGTCGTCAATAAAAAGAATTTCATATGAATCCTGAGGGTAGTGGCACTGCATCAGATTCGTAATCCGATCCTCGATTACCCGTTCTTCGTTGTAGGCTGACATTATCATACTGATTTTTGGGTATTCCTTGGGAAAACCGATATCAGTGAGTTTTTTACCAAACGAGATGCCAAATAAATAAAGAATATATGGGATAAGTGCGACGGTAAGAAATACAATGCCCATTAGGAAAAACATTGGCATAGTGTTTTTTTCGGGATGAATTTATACGTTGGCTTGCGTTAAAGCCTGTTCCAATCTGTAGGTATCGATATTCCTGTCTTGATCCCATTCCATTGAAGTGGAATTGTTCCTGAAAACCAATGTTTGGCTCTGTAGAAAACGTCTCTAAAAACAATTGTACCGACTACCCGTAAGGAGAAAAAATAATGTCAACAAACCGGTATATCAGATTTGTTGGAGTATCGTCCCGGACTGATTCGGGATTCCTAAATTCCCCATTTCGTGTCGAAATGCTCAAAAAGACCTATTTTCAGCACCAGTCACTCATTCTCCACCTCGTGAAAGAGGTTCTGGCCGAAGATTACGGATCCACTGTTGAGCTTGCTGAGATCATTGATTCTCCCTGGGAGAAAATCCATCTCGATGAAGTGCCCCCTTCCACAACGATCCTTAAGTTCTGCCAATGGATCCGATCCTCGACATTTACCCGGTTCTTCAACCGGCTCATAAAATTGTTCTACGATTGGGGGGTGAGAGAATCGCTTGTAACGCAATTGATTCGGTAGGTTTTACCGGCAAATCCGGTTTTTCCGATATATTCCCGCGAGGGAAATCCCAGCGTCACCGGTTCAAATACCTGCAGGCCTTCTCCCGTTTTGTTGATACCGTATTCGATCATTCTACGGTCACGCTCTTTGCAAGGTTTCTTGGCTTGTCAATGTCCCGCCCCAGTGCCACGGCAGTCCGGTATGCGAGGATCTGGAGCACCACGAGACTGGTGAGCACTTGGACAAAAGGATGCGTCTTGGGCAGCGGTATGAACCCGTCGACAAGATCAGGCAGCTCCTGGTCTCCCTCGCTCCCGAGTGCGATAACCGGCGCTCCGCGGGCCTTGATCTCCTTGATATTGGAGACCATCACCCCGTAGGTCTCTCCGGGCATACAGATGGCAATCACCGGTGTTTCCGGTGAGAGGAGGGCAAATGGTCCGTGTTTCAACTCTCCTGCTGCGTACCCCTCCGCATGGATGTAGGAGATCTCTTTCATTTTGAGGGCCCCTTCCAGCGCGACCGGATAGAACGGGCCGCGTCCGATGTAAAAGACACTCTTTGCACCTTTGCACTGCGTAACCGCATCTGAAAGATCCATCAGGAGCACCTCTTCGATTGCCTGGTGTGCGTGCAGGAGAATGTCTTCGAACCTGCCTTCAGAACGGGCATCAACGATCTGCATGAGGACCGCGAGCTGGGCGACAAACGATTTGGTGGCGGCTACGCTGATCTCGGGTCCGGCACGCATAAAGAGCGTGGCGTCGGCGATCCTGCTCGCGGAACTGCCGAGCACATTTGTTATCGCAAGGGTCCGGCAGTTATGAATCCGCGCCTCCCTGAGTGCTGTCAGCGTATCAGCGGTCTCTCCCGACTGGGTGATCCCGATCACGAGACCATCTACGGGAGGGAGAAAATATCTGAACTCCGAACCGAAATCCACCCGGGCGGGAATTCCACAGGATTCTTCGAGCAGGTATTTGAAGATGAGCCCTGCATGATATGATGAACCGCAGGCAACAATGGTTACTGAAGGGGACTGGCAGACAAATGCCGGGAGGGAGCTTTTATTGATTGCCCGCAGGGTGTTGAAGAACGCCTGGGGCTGTTCGTAGATCTCTTTGAGCATATAGTGGGCAAACCCTCCTTTCTTGACCTCCTCAGGCGACCAGTCGATCAGTTCTACCGGGCGGCTCACCGGCACGGCGTCCTGGTAAATATCTACCCCAGTCCTCGTCAGGCAGGCGATATCCCCGTCTTCAAGGAAGACGGCACGCTCCGTGTACTCTAATACGGGCGTCATGTCGGACGCGGCGAAATATTCATTGTCACCGATTCCCAGCACCAGCGGACTGCCGTTCCTTGCCGCGATCAGGCAGTCCGATCCGGTTGCAATGACCAGCAGTGCATATGAGCCTTTCAGATGGTGGAGTGCACTTCGGACCGCTGAGAGCAGATCCGCTTTTTTTGCATACTCCTCCTCGATAAGGTGAACCACGACTTCAGTATCGGTCTCTGACCGGAAAATATGTCCCCTTGCCGTCAGTGCTTTTTTTAATTCCACAAAATTTTCGATAATCCCGTTATGGACAAGGGCGATCCTGTCAGAGCAATCCAGATGCGGGTGTGCATTTACATCGTTGGGAATACCGTGCGTTGCCCACCGGGTATGACCGATGCCGGTGGTCCCGCCTAAGAGGATCCTGCCATCATATTCGGAGATCCGGCCTTTGTGCTTTTCAATCTCAATGCAGCTTCCAAGCGTGGCAATCCCGAATGAATCATACCCCCGGTATTCGAGTTTTTTTAAACCCTCAAGGATAAGTGGGGCCGCCTGCCGCCTGCCAATATACCCGACAATCCCGCACACGTCATATCACCCGGGAGCTGTCCGGGATGATCCGGGAGATCACATCCCGGTTTCCTTCCAGGGTGACATTGTTCCCGATTAAGCAGTTCCGGAACCGGGCACCTGAACCACTTGTTACATTGTCTCCGAGGATAGCCCCGAACTCCGAACGGGTCGGGATCCCCTCGATCTCCAGAATACCTTTTGCCGAACCTGTCGAGGTGTGATCGGCAAGCGTGCAGCGTTCGCCAATAACGGAGTCAACAATACGGGAATGCGAGGATATGGTGGTGTCATCCATCACGATCGCGTTCCCGAGCAGGCTCAGTGGTTCTACCGTAACCCGGGAGCCGATACTGGTATTGGGCAGGATACAGCAGTTCGGCCCGATCGTGCAGTCGCTCCCGATGATGACCGGGCCTGAGACCACCGTATTCGGACCAATGGTCGTGCCCTTCCCTAATTGGACCGGCCCGAGGATCGTGGCATGACGGCTGGATGTGCCTTCCCGTGCGGCGGGGAGGTGCCGGAGGAGGCGCTGGTTCAGCCTGAGCAGGTCCCACGGGTAGATTGCGTCCTGCCAGTCATCGGCAATGACGGCGCTGAGGCCAGTACCGGCATCTATCACGCATGAGACCGCCTCCGTGACATCATTTCCCTGTATAAACCGGAAAAAATCCTTATCAAACGAGTATATCCCGGTACTTACGAGGAAACTGGGTGCGTGGTCCGGCTTTTCCACGATGCTGTCAACCTGACCGTCCCGGATTGTAACCACACCGAAATTGGAGGGGCTGGGGTGTTCTTTCACCAGAACGGCGTTTTTGACGTCCTTTATTTTTGCAACCGATTGCACGTCGATATAATTGTCGCCGGGCAGGAGCAGGAAATCCCCGGTGATCCGGGATTCTGCCTGCCGGAGTGCATGGGCGGTGCCAAGCTGTTTTTCCTGGACGACCACTTCGATGGGCAGGTCGAGCTGGTTCAGGAACCGCGTTACCTGTTCCCTGCGGTACCCGACAACGACAATAATGTCGCGGATGCCGTTTTTTATGAGCGCATCGATCGTATACTCGATGATGGGGCGGTTTGCCACCGGGATCATCGCTTTTGGCCTGCTCCACGTGAGCGGGCGGACCCGTTTTCCCTCTCCTGCCGCGAGAATAACTGCCTGCATACCTTCACCTACCGGATAGCTGAGTTTTCGCCAAAATTCCCCTCAATGTAAGAGTTGGGCGCGAAATTCGCGGAGCTGCCGATCACAGAACCGACGTTGACTGAGCAATTGATCCCGAACCTTACGTTGTCACCGACAACCGCACCGAACTTGGTGTGCCGTGTATCCTTTCCGCCGACCCTGACCGGGGCATGATCGTGCCGGAGGTTTGCAATTTTTGTTCCGGCACCGAAGTTGCATCCGCTTCCGATGACAGAATCCCCGATATAGTTGAAATGGGGTATTTTTGTCCCCGCCATAACAATGGAGTTCTTGAGTTCCGTGCAGTGTCCTATATGGCATTCGTCACCGATGCTTGTTGATCCCCTGATGTACGCATGGGGGCCGATCCTGCAGTTGTCCCCGATGATGCAGGGCCCCTCGATGTAGGTCCCCGATTTGATCACGGTATCTTTTCCGATAACTACCTGACCTGACAGATGCACCCCTTCTTCGACAATTCCCTGATTCGCCGAAGAAATACGTGCAAGGAGGGACGCATTTGCGTCGAGCAGGTCCCAGGGATAGCCGATGTCCATCCATGTCGAGAGGGGAACGGCGCGGAGCCTGTGGTCGCCGATAAGGATATTGAGGGCATCGGTCAGCTCGAGTTCACCGCGTGATGAGAGGCTGACCCGTGCCAGCAGTTCAAAAATGGCCGGCGTAAACAGGTATGCACCGGCGTTTATAGTGCTGGATTTGGGCTGCTTTGATTTCTCTTCGAGGGCGGTGACCAGATTGTTCTCCACGATGACAACCCCGAAATCCCCGGGATGATCGGTCGTGCTTGTGCCCATGCAGGGAGCCGGTATCTGGGTCATGCGGGCGATATCGGCGCTCGTGATGATCATGTCACCGTTTACGGCAAGGAACGGCCCGGTGACGAGATCCTGTGCGGAAAGGAGGGCATCGGCGGTGCCCAGCTGCTGACGCTGCGGGGCATACGAGATATGAATCCCGAAGCGCGACCCGTCGCCGAAGTGGCCCCGGACTTCACGCTCCCCGTACCCGACCACAAAAACAAACTCTGTTATACCCGCATCCCGGGCCGCAAGCACGAGGTGTTCCATCATCGGGCGGTTTGCCACCGGGAGCATCACTTTCGGGCGCCGGGCGGTGAGGGGACGCATGCGTTTTCCTTCACCGGCTGCCAGCACAACGCATTGCATAGGTACCACTCATCCTGCAATATTTAAGCAGTTTTCCCTTGCCGGACGCGGGTCTTCGCCTGTTCCAGCATCTCCTTTGCTGCAGGGAGCGTGGTGCCTTCAGCGGTGATCCGGATCTTGGGCTCGGTCCCGCTGGCCCGTATGAGATACCACCCGTTTTCCCGTGCAACACGGATCCCGTCCGTCGGGTTTGCCGCGCCCAGACCGGTCACAATCTCCCGTGCCCTCTCATGCGGGACAGATTCCCGGAGGATCGGGTAGGCCGGCATAGCGTCCAGCCGCTCTGCGACATCACAGCCCGAGGCGATCTCGCAGAAGAGGGCGGCGGCGAAGGGGCCGTCCGGGCAGTACGAGTGGTGCGGGAAGATCCAGGCGCCGCTCGGCTCTCCCCCGAACTCTCCCCACGAGAGCAGTTCCTCGGAGACGAATGCATCCCCGACGGGTGTGCGGTGCACCTCGGCCACCTCTTCGATAATCATGGAAGCGTCGCTGGTGGTGACTACCTTTTTTGCACCGAGATGTTCGGCTAACAGCAGGAGGAGGTGATCGCCGTCGATGTACCGGCCCCGGTTGTCAAACGCCACCATCCGGTCTGCATCGCCGTCGTGGACCACCGCGCAGTCCGCCCCGGTTTTTTTCACCATCTCACCTACGTATCCGAGGTATTCTTTCAGCGGCTCCGATGGCCGGCCAAACCGCCCGGAGGGGTTGCAGGAAAGGCAGGTGGTCCTTATCCCGGCCTCAGCAAAGAGGTTTGGGGTAAGGACGCAACCGGCCCCGTTGCCGCAATCTATCACTACGGAGAGCCCCGGATCGAGAGAAACCCTGCCAAGAATCGCCCTCTTGTGGGGTGTCAGTGTATCGAAAGCCGTTTCTCTGCCCTGGTGCTGCCAGTCTGCCCATCCGGGTTCTTTGAGCAGTTCTTCCATCTCTCTCTGCTGGGCCTGCACGAACGAGGAGCCATCGGGGTTGAACAGTTTGATCCCGTTGTACTCCTCGGGATTATGGGATGCTGTGATCATGCACCCGGCTTTTGCGGTGCGGGCACTGTATGCTACCGAGGGTGTGGGTGCAATCCCGGTGAAACGTGCATGTCCCCCTGCCCCCGTGATGCCCGCTATGATGGTACGGGCGAGCAGAGGGCTCGTGGTTCGCGTATCGGTTCCCACCACGCAGTCAGGGAATCGTTCCCCCAGGATTGCCCCGACTGCAAGCGCGGTTTCCACCAGTGTCCGGTCAAACCGCATGCGGATCCCGGATGATCCAAAAAGCATGCATGATGGTGGGTGTTTTTTATAAAAAGAGTTTTAGTGCATTGAGGGGTCCGGGACAGAACCCGGCGTCTGCTGCCCGTACGGGCACCAGTGCTCTTTCTGCTGGAGCCGGCTGACCCCGGCAGTCGAAGGACCCAAAAAGAGGATGCGTTTTTTCCCGCTCCATGTCTCCACGAGATCCCCGGTCCCCGGTGCGATGATCCCCTCGTTGTTGACAACGATGATGTCCGCTTCTTCAACCGTTGTAGTGATTGCCGATCCCAGTGCCCGTTCGAGCGCCGGTATCGTTCCTGTGCAGTAGACCCGGCGCCCCCGGAATTCTTCAGCCAGTTCGCCTAAGCAGGGAGCGTGTGAGGCCTTCGGACAGGAATGCAGCACCCGGGAGAGGCAGAAAAACCCGGTGATGACATTGATAATGGCGCACGCGGCGCCGCGGACGTTCGGGGTCTCGAGCGGCATCCCGAACATAAAAGAGATCTTTGTCGTCGCGCGAATGGGATCGTCGGTCACAAATTCTGCGCTTCTGCCCCCGAACGACGCCACCATGCAGGCTCCCCGCTCGAACTGGCAGAGGGTCCTGTCGGGATCGACATCGAGCCTGACACCTGTCTCCTCGCAGCCGCTGCACTGGAGGTGTTCTTCAAGCCGGTTTACCGAATCCGTGATGATATCCATTATTGGTTCTCCTCCTTTTGCATGAGCACGACACGGGCCGGCGCACCGTCGAGTCCGGCAAGCCGGAGCGGAAGCCCTGCCATTTCGTACTCCCCTTCGTTTACCCCGGAGAGATCAAGGAGCTCGATGATGATACACCCGGCGCCCAGCAGCGTGCGGTGGACGGAACCGTCACAGACAAACGCCTCGATAGAGAACGAGTCGATACCGACGCAAAGTACCCCTTTTTTGTTCAGCAGATCAGCGGCATCGCTGGTGAGGTGGGGATAGTCTTCTCTAAACTGGGTTTCGCGGGAAAATGCCGTCTTTAACAGAACCCTTTTTGCTGCGCCAAGCCTGCCGTTCAGGTCTGCTGCCCTGATCGCGCTGCCGGCACGGCTCACGTCAAGCACCCGGCACGGGCCGATAAGGTGATCGAGCGGGACCGTATCGATGGTATTCCCCTTCTTGAGGTAATGGACCGGGGCGTCGATATGGGTACCCGCATGGCTGTTCATGTGCAGGTCGCTTATCAGGTAAAGCCCCGCATCCCTCTGGGAAAACTGCGGCGGGGGATCCCCCGGAAACGAAACCGTGGCGCCGGAAAGCGGGCGCGTGATATCAATTATTCTCATCGATTATTCCTCACTCCAGCCGTACTCCCCGATGAGCGGCACAAACCGGACGCCGCCGTGATTCTCCTCAGGAAACCGGCTGCCGTGGCGTTCGATCACCACGAGATCCTGGACTGACCGGCTGCCCACCGGCGCGACCAGCCTCCTTCCCTCCGCGAGCTGGGCCTTGAGCGGTTCTGGGATTATCGGTGTTGCTGCCGTAATAAGGATCCCGTTGTAGGGTGCAGATGGCGGGTACCCGAGTGTCCCGTCCCCGTACACGATCTCCACGTTACCTGCGTGGACGGCCGCAAGGTTGGCGCGTGCACGCGCTGCCACCGTTTCTATACGCTCAATAGTGGTAACCTTCCGGACGAGCAGCGACAGGATCGCAGCCTGGTACCCGCTCCCCGCCCCGATTTCAAGCACACTGTCCGCAGGTTTTAGTCGAAGAAGTTCAGTCATGAGCGCCACGATATAGGGCTGGGAGATTGTCTGTCCGTTGCCGATGGGGAGGGGTGCGTCCGCATACGCATCCCGATCATAGGGTGGCGGGATAAACAGGTGGCGGGGGACCTCCACCATCGCTGCGAGAACTCTCTGGTCCCTGACACCTCGTGCCGCGATCTGGAGATCCACCATCCTGCGACGTTCGTCCGATCGCGGGTACGGGACTGACATGGCCCTGTCCGGAGATCTTAAAATCCTGCCTTCTCTGCCACATCTATGGTGGCATCGATCTGTTTCTGGAGTGCCTCGGGAAGGCCGGCGATCTTGACATCGAGGAAACCCCGGATGATCGTTGCGGTCGCTTCGTCCTCGGAGAGCCCGCGGGCCATCAGGTACTCGATCTCCTCCTGCGCAAGCTTCCCGACTGCCGCTTCGTGGGAGAGCTCGGTACCGACCACGCGCCCGTCGATCTCCGGGATCGCGTAGATAATCCCGTCCTTGAGGATCAACCCTTTGCATTCGAGATGTCCCCGGGTCCCCTCAGTTTTCCCGATGATCTGGCCCCGCGAGATGATAGTTCCGCCTTTTGTGATCGCACGGGTGATAAGTTCCGCACTTGAGCCCTTCCCTTCAAGGATCGCCCGCGACCCGGTATCGATGTATGACGCGGGGGACGCGATAGTGATCGTGGAGAACCGTGCGACCGAGTTCTCGCCTTTTAAGGTCGCCGTCGGGTACATCTGGACCTTTTTGACCGGCTGCATGCAGACGTAATTTGACAGGAAAACCCCGTTTTCCTCCACGATGGACGCGCTGCGCGGGAAGACCTCGATGTTTTCGGTCCACGTGTGGATCATGGTGAAACTGATCTTCGCGTTCTTCCTGATGTAAAACTCTGAAACGCCGTAATGCGCTGCACCCTGCCCGACGTGTCCGCCACTCGTGCACCCAGAAATAATATGGAGCTCTGCACCCTCCTCGGCGATGATAATGTTGTGGACGTGCTGGATCGTCTCGCGCCCGAGATAGAGGCAGGCCTGGATCGGGAGGATATTGTTCGAGCCCTTGTGGGCGATAATCACGTAACCTTTGGGATCGCTCTGGGCTGCAACGTATTTCGTTATCTCATCCTTATCCTTGTCGACGGCCTTCCAGTTGTAGTCTTTGAGCCAGTCATACTTTTCCATTGCTCTCTTGTATGACATGACCTCGATGCCCTCCTGATGGCACTCGGCATGGACGACATCCTGGTTCATCTGGAGGTAACTGCCGCAGCGGTTCTCCATGGAGAGGTTGATCCCCGACTGGACGAGTCGTTCCTGGTCCTCCTTTGATATGCCCGGCGCACTTAACTCTGGCGACATTCCAGACACTCCTTATAGCCGCGCTGCTTGATGTCCTTTAAGATCTCGCGGGGGTTCCCGTGGCACTTGATCATACCGTCGCACATCACGTGCCCTTTGTCCGCGTCGATGTAATCGAGGATGAACCCCGTGTGGGTGATCACAAGGCCGCTTTTTGATCTCTTTACGATCCGTTTCTCCTTTTCGAGCAGTGATCCGATGGCGTTTCCTATGAGCGAGATGTTCTCGAGATCGACCCCGCTTTCGGGCTCATCGAGCATCACAAAGTCCGGGTTCTGGATCATCAGCTGGAGCACTTCGCTCCTTTTGATCTCCCCGCCCGAGAACCCCTTGTTGATATCCCGTTCAAGGAATCCTCCCATGTGCACTGATGTGGCAAGCGCCGGGATGTCCACGGTCTTATCATGCGAAATGGCAGTAAGGAGCTTGCCCAGTTTGAGCCCTGATATGGTGGGCGGTCGCTGGAAGAGCATCCCCATTCCGCGCTTGGACCGTTCATCGGCATGCATCGCGGTCACATCCTCCCCGTTGTAGATGATCTTCCCTCTGGTGATCGTGTAGTTTGAGAATCCCATCAGCGCCATCAAAAGCGTGGTCTTCCCGGAGCCGTTGGGGCCCATGAGCACGTGGGTCTCCCCGGCATCGATGTGGAGGTTGATGTCGTGCAACACCTCCTTATCACCGATATTCACATGAAGGTCTTCGATGTCCAGCATACGATTAACCGCATCAGTGTATGTCGATGTCTGCATTAAACGCTTTTTACTGTGCTAAGGATGAGGGACGCGCCTCCCGGGAACGCTGCCGCCCCGACCGATCCCTGAGATCGATCGGTCCGACCACTTTTTCTGCGGAGTGAGAGGCAGGGGGGAGGGGGGTTCCCACAGATCCGCGTGGATCTCAGGTCGCCCCGATCAATGTTCATGATCGGTCGGTCCGGCCTCTTATCAAGTACGGTCGGGGCGACCACACCGTCTCGTCTGAAACTCCAGTGGAAACGCATGTTGAGGTACTGGAAAAAAAGAGGTCGCCCCGACCTCTTGCTGAGATTGGTCGGTCCGATCAATTTTTTTGCGGACTGCAAAGTGGGGGGAGGGGGGTGACCGATTTTTTTGGAGGGAGGGGTGGGTGAGTGGGATGATGGGTGGGGGTGGCACCATTCTGTGATTGAAGGCCCTCAAAGAGCACGCGGCAGTACGTGAAGAAAAATGCTGATGGTGAGCAACCGTTTATCCCAATAAACATGTGATGACCCGGCTTGATCAGAGGGGTCAGGGTGCTGATAAACAGGATATTGATGCGGATTAGCGTGGATCTATGATTGATTTGGTAAATGAAAGGTTTTAAAGATGATATTGAAAGGAACCATTGAAATTTATAATTGAAGTGCTTCAATCATTACTTGAGAATATTAATGTCCGATGAGAACAGTGAAAAATCAAATAAAATTGAAAAGATCTATCGTATCATTGAATTCGAAATAGACAATGCCAACAATCAGATTTCTTTATCGAAAAAAGACAATATTAACTTTATTTTGTTGATCTTTGCATTAATTGGATTATTTGCCTTTGTCCCTGCTGATACTTTTTTCTATGAATGGATTCCGAGCGGCCTTTGGATGACAATTATTTTAATGGGTTTAGTTGGCGGCTTCTCCATCATATGTTATTACATTATTACTACTAAAGAGAAATCTAACAACGAAAATGCAACAAATATTGATAATAACGAAAAATGTGTATTATGCAAAAGTTCAGCGATTTGTAAAAATATTGACGATCCGGTAAAAAAAGAGAAGATGAGGAATTATACAAAATCCCTCTTGATTACTACAATAGGTCTATTCTTCTCAGCCTTGATTTATACAAGTTTTATCTTTTTCATTAGTTGTATGGTGGCCTATTTGAACTATTCCGCCTCAAAGGATATCACTCCTACTTTTCAAAATAATTCATGGATATCTTTACTCTTCATGCTGATTTTCTTGGTGTATTGTCTGCTCTATGTAACCCATACTTCTCTCATTAAAAAAGGCGATTTTAAGAAATATTTATTGGGGATGGCATTTTTTTCCATTGCAATTTTTATTTGCTCTGCGATCATTGCAATATATGGAGTTTTCTCAAAAATCCCCCCATTTATCGCAATATCCAACGAAACCCAATTTTCACCCCTTTTAACAGAGCATTTAAAAATTATTCCTGCCGTTCCATTATCCTATATTGTAACTCTCTACACGTTAGTCATCGGTCTTGTGCTGTTTGAATTCTTTGTGTCCTCGCAATACATTCGTGGTATTAACCAGAAGTTGAGAGAGTTGCTTATTTTAAAGTACAGAATTGATCGCTATCAACTTGGCATATCACCAGATCTTGACATTGAGGATCTTATAAAGCAGTTATCAAAGCTGAAAATATCCCCTCCCAGTTATTTCATAGCTGGAGGAATTATCACAATTCCCGTTCCTCTACCCTATATTCGATGTGAAGAAATGGTCTATTCCGCCCTGGAAGATCAACCGGAAGGAGAGCCAGAAACGTTGCAGAGGTGAATTAATTAGAGATGCGGATTCTCAAAAGGCACGTTGCATTACATGAAGAAGAATGCTGAGGGAGATCAGCCGTTCACGCTGAAAAAGCATGTTAGGGAGCGGCTGGATCAGTGGGACATTAGAATCAAAACAGAATGAAACAAAAAATATCGGGCTCGCAACTTGAAAGAAGAATGCAAAAAGAAATACTAAATTCATATAGGCAATGTTAATAACGCTTAATTTTAATTGTGCAAATTTTAATTCTCTCTAAACTTCTTTTTTCCATATGTGCATCTCAGAAGGTCTCTGTAATTACATGATTAAATATTTGGCAATTGGTATCATGATAATTGGTATCATTTTTGTTATATATGGCTATGTAACCCTCTTCTCTCTCCCTCCTCCCTCTCCTGTCGAGACTCTATCAGTTGGGCTAGGTTTAATCGCAATCGCATTGGGATTAATTGCAATATGGATCAGCGTTAAGAAGAAGGATTAAAAGTCGCATTCTGTTAATACCCATCGAACAAATCATATGATTTACAGAGAAAAGCAAATCGCAACAATTATTTATTGATATTTTTAATTGTTCCATGATACAACAGGAAATAATGAATGACTCAGAACAATTTGCGTAAATGGATTGAATCCTTCGCAATAATAACGATTTTTTTATTTAGCGTGATGATTTCAGGATGTGTTCAGGTAAATGAATCAACCCAAACTGAAGGCAGTTCTCTTGGTGGGGTAATAGTAACTCAACATACATATTTATGGGGGAATGATGGGCTTTTTACTAAAACATATGATATAACACTTGTTATCTTGGGGGTACCGAAAGAAATCGAAAGTGGTATGTCACAAGAGCAACTTCAAGCAATTGAACAAATGTACGGTGCCGCTGGAACGCAACAAAACGCATTCATACAACCAGCTGGCATACAAGGAAATAGCCCAATTATCCCTGTTACAACAATTCCAACACCCACTCCCTCGATTCAACATCAAATTACTGATGGTTATTGGTGTCGAGATACCACGATGAATAACAATGGTGTAAACACAAATGTGAAAGATTGTTTTCAATTTTTCCCTGATGGAACCTTAGCAAGAGGGTTTTATCCTGTAGAATCTATGACGAAATATTGTACTAATATCAATAATGTAATTTCTAACTGTTTGAAATGGTCAATCAATTCGCAAGGTCAATATATAGTTCCTGGAAATTACGTTTTCACACTAAATGATAATACATTAACCAGTGCTGGTGATTATCCTCCCTTTACATGGTCATCACAGGGGATACCATAAAATTACGATAACCCATTTTTCTTAACACAAAATTCTCTAATATCAAAATTGAATCCTATTTTACAAAATGAATGCATGCAGGCCGTTATTGTGCGTAAGTTAAAAGAAAAAGCTGTTATTGATTTTATCGATGAAACTTAACAAAAAATTCCTCAAAATTGAGGTTGAAACTCCCTTTTGTTATCTGACTGTCATAATTGAGTATTATTGAAAAAATCCGAAACACGCACGAGCCTATGCCCTGCTGCTGTCAAGTGTGATATCGGAAACGATGGGTTGCAACAACGCAGATACCTATAACCTAGGTGCCCGATGCGAGTACCGTGATTCGAACCTATTGAGTAATCTCTCCGCGATGATCGTTGCGATGAACACCGCCGCCCCCGAAGGGGCGCCCCCGCGGTGGATCAGGGTGGGGAAAACTGCGCGTGCCCCACCGTGCCCCGTGAGGGGCCCTGAGGCTCACGAGTCCTCGCGCATCGTTTAGAATATTCTCTTGGAATTGTTGTTTCCCCCTGCCAAAATTCCCGCTGCACACTCATTTGCCCGGTCATTTCTCATCAATCCGGCCTCCGATATCTGCCGGCGCGTCTCCAACGCCTCAAAACCGGCAAAATGCCACGTTCCTGCCCCGGATACATTTTCTTTTTTTGGACTATATCCTCAAAAGTTCCATGTGGGTATGTCAAAGGGCGCCCCGAGACAAAGAAAAAAAACAAAGGAAGTGAGAAAAATGGCAGACTTCGCACCACGCAGTGCAGTCAAGAGTGCGGTCCGCAAATTCGCGGCACCGCTAGAGGATGTGGACGCGTTCAACACGCTCGTCCAGTCCGTCATCACGAACAACCCGTTCGGATGTGTATCGTATATGAGCTCGGGCGCCAACCACCCGCCCGTAGAAAAGTCCCGCGAGAACTACACGGCAAAATTCGTGTACCAGGACAGCGACGCGAAAAAGATCGGCAGCAGCTCGGAGAGCTACAGCACGGTCGCCGGCTACAAGGCAGGCATCGCCGCAGTCCTCGCAAACACGGCGAACGTCACGGCGCACGGGGGGACCCCGGCCCATGACTCCGACGGCGACACGTTCTCCGCGACTATCAGGTGCCATGCGGCAAACGGGGAGATTTTCCTCCTGACGTTTGCCCGGCAGCAGGTCTCGCTTTCGTCCTACGAGGACGACGCCATCCAGACCGTCATCGAGACCTGGGCAGACGGTGTTTCTGCCCTTGCCTAGAGGCGATCCCGATGGTAACCGGGATCATCCTCACCGGTGCCTTCCTTGGCACCGGCCTGCTCGCCTACGTGATCGTCCCCGGGCTCCTCGTGATGTGGGACCGGGTGCTCGACCACATGGAAACAAACGGAGAAAAGAAGTAAGAACAACGGCCAGATGCGGGGGAGGGTCCCCCGCCCTGACCGGTTTTCCAGCCCTTTTGAAAAGATGCGTTCTTTATCTTCCCCGCTCTACCAGTACTCTTAAGGCGGCATGATCCGTGCGGCAGGAGAAAGTAAAGGACAAAGCCGGAAAAGCGAAGGTCCGGAAGGGCTCGAAGGATGCGAAAGAGTCCCACCTCTCCCGTGAAAACCCGGCGGTAGAACCCTTTGTGAACCGGATCTTCTGCGGGGATGCCCTTTTTGTTCTTTCCGGAATACCTTCGGAAAGTGTCGATCTTGTCATCACCTCTCCCCCGTACAACTTCGGACATGCCTACGCGCAGGACCCCCATGACGATACCCATGAGTGGAACGAATATTTCGCTACCCTCAATGCCGTCTGGACAGAATGTGCCCGGGTGCTCCGGCCCGGGGGCAGGCTGGCGGTCAATGTCCAGCCGCTCTTCTCGGATTATGTCCCGACCCATCACATCATCTCGAACCAGCTGGCGGGGCTCGGCCTGCTCTGGAAAGCGGAGTTTCTCTGGGAGAAGAACAACTACAACGCCAAGTACACCGCGTGGGGGAGCTGGAAATCGCCGTCCATGCCCTACATCAAGTACACGTGGGAATTTATTGAGGTCTTCGACAAGGAGACCCACAAAAAAACGGGCTGCCGGGAAGACATCGACATCACCGCCGATGAATTCAAGGAGTGGGTGATCGGCCGCTGGAAGATCACGCCCGAACACCGGATGAAAGAGTTCGATCATCCCGCAATGTTTCCCGAGGAACTGCCGCGCCGGCTCATGAAACTTTTCTCGTACAAAAACGATATCGTGCTCGACCCGTTCAACGGCGCGGGAACGACAACGCTTGTCGCGGCAAAATACGGGCGCCGGTTTATCGGGATCGACGTCTCCCGGCAATACTGCGATACGGCAATCCGGCGCCTGGAGGCGGCAACAGGCTATCGGACACCGGCGCTTCCTTGAGGGGGATTTCTGAAGTCCGGGAATAAGGTGCCGGCGGATCTCATCTACGCCGGCATATTTGCCTTCACCCATTCGTAGGTGCCTTTCCGGTCGTATGCGTGCGTGATAATGTAGTTGTAGACATTGGCATAGGCATTGCCCTGCGCCGCCTCTCCCCGGTAGGTGGAGAGTTCTGCGTTGTAGGCCGATACCTGCGCGTTGTGGGATGAGACCAGCGCATTGTATCCCCCGATATTCCCGGAGCTCCGCAGTGCCTGCATGCGGGACTCGAGCTGGGCAATCTGATCCTGTTTTGCCGTAAGATCGGAAGCAATCGGTGCCAGCTGAGCGTTTAACGTGGTCACTTTCTGCCCGGAAATGGTAGACATGTCGTGGATGTATGCTGTCTCCGCGCCGCTGCTGTACAGGATAGTACCGTTCCCGACCGGAATGACGAGTGGCTCCGAGGTGAGGACGACGCCCCCTGCAAGTTCATCGGGAGGGATCCCCACGTAGGAGAGGTTGGTCGTTTCAAGGTAGGCATACCCGGTGTCCTTGTATAACGAGCCGGTGGAGCCGACACCAAGCGCCATGTGCGACTCGGGCGTGAATGCAAGAAGTGCAACCTTGTATCCCTCACGGGAGAGGAGACCGGCAAGGAGCACGCTTTTGTCGTCGCAGTCACCGGCACCTTCCACCACGGTTTCGACCGGGTACTTGGTCGGGTTGTCGGGCGTCGTCTCGTAAGTAAGGGACTGGGTATATGCTGCCATCAGCTCAAGGTACTCGTCACTCGAAAGCCCTTCATCATCCCGGATCTTCCGGAACTGTGCGAGAAAGTCAGAGTACATCCGGTCCTGCGCAGGATCGTTGACCATTTCCCGGTAACTGTCCGTGACCCAGACGCTCTCCGACACGTTGCCGTAGATGGAGACCGATTTATCGGTTGATTTTGCCGCGTAATATACGGCAGAATCAACCGGCACCGAGATGGTGATCCGGCTCTTCTCAAACAGGAAGGTGCTCGTGGCATTAACCGGTGCCGACTGCTCCGTTCCTACTGCAATATGGGGCACGACAACGGATTGGCGGGTGTACTGGTACCCTGCAGCAAGGGCTGCGGCGAACAGGACGATGATTATGAAAGCGAGGGATTTTTCGGTCCGCTGCATGGTCCTTACCTTCACAGGGTAGTCCCGATATCCCCGACAGAATTTATAACCGCGTCAGGTCTTACACCGCTGGTTTCGAGTGCATGTGCACGGAACTTGCCGGTCCTGACGAGGATGCCCCGCATCCCGGCGGCCTGTGCCCCGCCAATATCGGTAAGGATGTCGTCTCCGACCATCAGGACCCCGTCGGCGGAAAGCCCCATATCGCGCAGCGCGAGATCGAAGAATGCCCTGGCGGGTTTTCCGACGACCGTCGCGGTTTTTCCCGTCGCGGATTCAAGGGCCGTGACAAACGGCCCGGCCGAGAGCGACAGCCCGTCTGGTGCCATCCAGTACCGGTCTTTTTCGAGCGCGATGAGCCCTGCCCCCCCCACCAGGCAGCGGAATGCGTGGTTCATGCTCGCGTAGGTCACCCGGTCACCCGCGTCCCCGACAATGACATAGTCAACGGTGGTTGTGCCGTCATCGGAGCAGGCTCCTGCAAAATCCCGGTCTGCATCCCCGGTCGTGAGGAGGTATGCCCGGTGTTTCCCGGTCTCCTGCAGGTACCGGACCGCTGCGAGCGGCGGGGTAAAGATTGAGTGTTCGGGAATATCGAACCCCATGGTCTCTAGCCGGGCGGCGATCGTCGCCCGGCACCTCCGCGTTGAGTTGGAAACGCACCGGAACGGATAGCCCTGGTTTTTGAGCAACGCAAGCGCCTCCCGTGCACCGGGAATGGCGGTGTCGCCGGTAGAGAGCACACCGTCAATATCGATGAGAAATCCTTTCACGTTCCTGATTGCCATCCAGCATCCCCCTTCTTACACGCTCCAGCCGGCACAGAATGCGTCCATAAGTGCGGTGCAGAGCTGCCTGTTTTCTTCAATCCTCTCACGGGTCTCCCTGATCAGCATAAGCCGTTCTGTGTCGCCGAGATCCTTTGCCCACTGCGCGATCACGGGGGCAGTCACCTCCGGGTGGAACTGGACGCCGAGCGCATGGCCGAGCAGGAACGCCTGGTTGGGGACTGCACTGCCCGTTGCGAGGAGCTCTGCCCCGTTGGGGAGATCGAAGGTCTCGGTGTGCCAGTGGAAGACCGGAAACGTTGCCGGGAAGAGATGGTGCCATGCCGGTGCGCAGCCACAGATCGTCCGCCAGCCCAGTTCCTTCTCTTGTGGATAGACCCGTTTCCCGCACGCTGCAGCAATCATCTGGGCGCCGAGGCAGACCCCGAGAACCGTGGAATCACGGGCGACCGCTTCCCGCACCAGTTTCTTTTCCGGGGAAAGAAACGGCCAGGCGCCCTCATCATTGGCACTCATCTGGCCGCCAAGGATGATAAGCCGGTCGGGCGGGTCGCGGGGAAGCGCATCGCCCTTGTAAAGCCGGAGGGTCCGGAAGGGTTCGTTCTTGGCCTCCAGGTATTCCGCGATGGTGCCCGCAGGTTCATGCTCCCCGTGCTGGAGGATCGTGATCATCTTAAAAAAAGTGTGCGTGGCTTCATGATGAGGGTTCGCTTCACTTTCACCCTCCGCGGCCGGCCTTTAACTGCACGGTCCCCGGACATTCAGGTACAGATGGCCGCCATGCAGGCAGAAAGCAGGATCGGAGCGCTCTGGCAGCAGCGGATGGACGCCCTGAGAGAATACGATGTTGTCCGTGACGGGAATGTCTTTGGTGCAGGTCTTGCCGGCAGCTGCGTCTTCTCTTCGGAATATGACAAGGCCCGCGCCCTGCTCGACCGGCTGGTCGCCCGGTATGACGGTGTTGCATTCGATACCCTGTTTCCCGGCAGGGAGATCCAAAATGACGGTGGCTCCTGCATCGTGCTGGAGAGCCGGCACCCCCTCCCCGCCACCGCAGTCGACCCTGGACGCCTCTCCCGTGAGATGCTGTGCGATCTCACGCTCGTTCACAGGGTTGGGGAAGTGTCGGAGCGGCGCCTGAAAGCGCGGGGCTACCGGACGATTGTGGATCTTACGGAACACCCGAAGTTCCGGTATGCGGCCCGGCAGGTGCTCGAACGGCTGAACCGTGCAGACCCGGCCGATATGATGGACCTTGTCGGCAGCCGGCACGCGAAGTCTCACCCGTTTGCCCTTGGGACGGCCGGTTCGTTTGAACCGGAAGATTACGTGTTCCTCGATATCGAGACGCTTGGGCTCTTTTCCCGGCCAATTATCCTCTTTGGTGTCGGGACTATCGAACACGGATGCCTTATGGTCCGCCAGTACCTGCTGCGCGATATCTGCGAAGAGGCCGCTGCCCTCTCGGCGACCGCGGAGCAGTGTTCAGGCAGGCGTCCTGCACTCGTGACCTTCAACGGCAAGGCGTTCGATCTGCCCTACGTGCAGGACCGGCTCGCCTACTACGGCCTTGGTGCGATCTCCCGCATCCCGCATTTTGACGTGTTGCACTTCTCAAGGCGCCGGTGGAAGGGACAGTTTGCCTCGTGCCGGCTCTCCACGCTTGAATCTGCAATCCTCGGGGTTGCCCGGGCCGATGACGTCCCCGGCCAGATGGTGCCGGAATTCTACGAGACCTACCTGCGGACCCAAAACTGCGGGCCCCTTGTCCCGATTGCCGACCACAACCGGCAGGACGTGGTCTCGCTCGCGTATCTCTTCTTTTACCTGCTGGGGGAGACCTGTGGCTGTCGATGACATGGTCCGGCTCCTCGGGACAAACCCGGTATACCGCAGCCGGGTCACCTGTCACCAGGTCTCGGATCCGGAACCTGCCCGGTTTGGCACGCTTGACGCGCGACTCCCGGGGGCGCTTGACGCCTACCTCAACGGGAATGGTATCCGGTTGTATTCGCACCAGTGCGAAGCGATCAACAGTCTCCGCGCCGGGAAAAACGTGATCATCACCACACCCACGGCAAGCGGCAAGACCCTCGCGTTCAATATTCCCGTTTTTACCGGTCTCATCGCCGACCCGGACGCCCGGGCGCTCTACCTGTACCCCACAAAAGCCCTCTCAAACGACCAGTATGCAACGCTCAGGGCGATGGAGAAGTTTACCGGCATCCCGGCAAAACCGGCGATCTATGATGGCGACACGCCGCAGTCGAAACGGGCGGCCATCCGCGAGCATGCCCGGATCGTGATCTCCAACCCCTACGAGCTCCACCAGGTGCTCTCGTGGCACGCGAAGTGGAGCCCGTTTTTCTCGCACCTGAAATTTGTCGTGATCGATGAGGCTCACCGGTACCGCGGGGTATTCGGGTCCCAGATCGCGCTCCTGATCCGGCGTCTCCAGCGGATCGCACGTGCCTATGGTGCCGACCCGCAGTTTGTCCTCTCGACCGCAACCCTCGCAAACCCTGAGGAGTTTGCCGGTCGGCTTGTGGGCCGCCCCTTCACGCTGGTCGACACCGACGGCTCACCGCACGGGACCCGGCACTTTGTGCTCTACAACCCATTCTACGACGGGATCGGGGAACGCTCTGCCCACCAGGAGACAAAAGACCTCCTGCTCTCCTGCGTAAAAGGAGATCTCCAGACCCTCTGCTTTACCGGTTCACGGAAGATGGCGGAGCTGGTCACTCTCTGGACGCGGGAGGACGCCCGGCGCACGTCTGCTCGGCTGGCCCAGGGCATATCAGCGTACCGGGCCGGCTACCTGCCCGAGGAACGCCGCACGATAGAGCGGCAGCTCAAGAGCGGGGAGATCCGGGGCGTGGTCTCCACGAACGCGCTCGAACTTGGCATCGACATCGGCTCGCTCGATGCGGTGATCATCGACGGGTACCCGGGGACCATGATGTCGACCCGGCAGCAGGCAGGCCGTGCCGGCCGGAAAGGCGCCGAGTCGCTTGCGGTGCTCGTAGCGCAGGCAAACCCTCTCGACCAGTACTTCATGCACCACCCGGATGCCTTTTTCTCCCGCTCGCACGAGCATGCGATCATCGATACGGAGAACCCGTACATCGTCTCGGGGCACCTGCTCTGCGCCGCGGCAGAACTGCCGTTACGCGAAGAGGCAGATGCCGGGTTTTTCGGCGAATCGTTTGCACCCCTCCTTGCCGGGCTTGCGGAAAGCAACCTGATCAAAAAGACGCCGCGGGGGTGGGTGTATGCCGGCCGGGGCCGGGCTGCCGATGCGGTGAGTCTTGACGGCATGGCAGCCGAAAGTTTCCGGATCCTGTGCCATGGCAGGCTGCTTGAGACCATGGACCGGGCACAGGCCTACCGCGAGGCGCACAAGGGGGCGATCATGCTCCACCAGGGCGAGACTTACGTCGTAAACGAGATGGACCTTGAGACCCACACGGTCCGGGTGAGCGAGACCGATGTGGATTATTATACGCAGCCATTAAAAGCGGTCGATCTCCGTGTCATCGGAACGCTCGGGACCCGGAGCATCAACGGCGTGAAGTGCGCGTTTGGCGATGTGGAGGTGACCGAGCAGTACACCGGTTACAAGATCAAGAAAGGCGACACGATCCTAGGCGTCGAGCCGCTCAACCTTCCGCCGCTCACCTTCCGGACAAAAGCGTTCTGGCTAATCCTGCCCGACCTCTCCGCTGCAGCCGTCACCGCCGCCGGTCTCGATCTTGCCGGGGGGCTGCACGGCGCTGAACACGCGCTCATTGCACTCATGCCCCTCCACGTGATGTGCGACCGCTGGGATATCGGGGGGCTGTCCACTCCCGCATTCGGTGAGAACGGAGAGCCGACGATTTTTGTTTATGACGGGTACGAAGGAGGGATCGGTCTTGCGGAGAAGGCATTCACCCTCCTCCCCGCACTCTTTCTGAGCGCGTACGAGCTGGTGCGCGACTGCCCGTGCCGGAAAGGCTGCCCCTCCTGCATCTACTCGCCGAAGTGCGGCAACGACAATGTCCCGCTCGACAAGGAGGCGACCGTAAAAATTCTCGGCGACTTCATCACGGTGCCGGTTAACGGTGAGACGGCCGGTTACCCGTCCGGGCCGGAACCTGCCGCTTCGTAACCGGTTAATCCACGAGCACGACCCGGTGCTCCGGCTCGGGCTCGTCATCTTCGAATATGAACAGGTCGTCGATCGGCGCGTGCAGGGCCTTTGCAATATCGTGCGCAAGCCTGAGCGAAGGGTTGTACTTTCCCTGTTCGAGAAAGACAATGGTCTCCCGCCGCACCCCGGCTTTTTGTGCGAGGTCTTCCTGGGTTAAGGAATACCGTGTCCGGTATTCCCTGATCCTTGTCTGCATACAGGTTCACGCTCACCTGGCCTAGGGTGTGCGCCGGTAAAATGGCGTCATGTGGTCCCGTGATGACTGGCGCATGCCGTACCGGGAATAGATTTTACCGATGGCAGTACAGCAGGTATCCCCCGGCTCCTCTCCCCTTGTGGGCATGGTGTTATTTATTTCTAACATTTAAAGATGTTTGTTGTTATATATTTCTAACATCACGGAATGCCGGCCCTGATCGGAAACTTTTCCACCCGCGCCCTTAAGACCGATGGCATCGCAGGTACCGTTAGCATGCCGCGTATTCCCCACTTCAAGGAGATCATCGGCCGGTCTCCGCTGGTCTTTGTGATCGGTGTCGCCGGTGACAGCGGGTCCGGGAAGACGACGTTCACGCACGCCATCCGCCAGATCTTCGGCCCGGACCTGGTCGCGACTATCACTCTTGACGATTATCACCGGTACGACCGGGAGGAGCGAAAGCGGCTTGACATCACCCCGCTCCACCCGGATGCGAACAACCTCGCGCAGCTTGAAACGGACGTGGGGCGGCTCAGGGATGGACGTGCGATCACAAAACCGGTCTACAACCATGAGACCGGGACCTTCGGTCCCCCGGTCCCGTTTGCATCAAAAAAGATCATCATCCTCGAAGGGCTTCACACGCTCTTTACGCCCCGGCTCCGGGAACTCATGGATTTCTCTGTCTTTGTCGACCCGGATGCCGAAGTCAAGTACGCGTGGAAGCGGCGGCGCGATACCGGGGTGCGCGGGTATTCCCCTGCCGAGGTCACTGAAGAAATCACCCGACGGGAGAAGGACTACGAGACCTATATCGCACCCCAGCGCTGTCTTGCAGATGCCGTCATCCGCATCAGCAGTTCCCGGTACGGGAAAGAGAAAGGGGAAGCGGAAAATATCTACCGGATCTCCCTCCTCCAGCACCGGATGGACCGGATGATTGAAGACGTCGATCTCAATATCGACCTGTATTCGCTCCTCTCGTTCCACGACCATAACTTCATGATCGAGTTCTCGACCGAGGACGTGGCCTGCGCCCGGATGCGGGCGCTGACTTTTGACGGCGAGATGAACTACGAGACCGTCCGGAAACTGGAACGAAGCATCGAGCAGCAGACCGGGGTCCACCCGATCGCGATCTTCGAGAACCGCACGATGGTCACTGCGACCGATCTTGTCCAGCTCATCCTCTCGTGGCGGATCATCCACCGGCGGATTTTTTTGCAGGACCGGAACTGATACTTCCACACGGAATTCTCATTACTATAGTTCTGGTTCTGTAGAACTCCCCCTCTCATCCCGGTGTTCCCGGGATTTTACTGATGTGCGAGGGTGACCCCCTCTCTCCCCCAGAGGGGGAGGCAGCCCAAGGGGAGCATCCCCTTGACCCCCCGTTTGGTGTTCCGGTATCGTTCCCATTTCTCCTGCTAACCTCATGAGAGGTTATCGCCAGATGGGGGATGCCCAAGCGGCGGGGGCGAAAGCCTTATGGCGAAGCCCCCAAGAGCGTCAGTATGGCCTGACAGGATTTCGGCAGAACAAAAAAATGATTTATTCTAAAACAGTGGATTTTACCGCTAAAAAGACCGGTCCCCTGACATCGATCTTCTTCTTGGTGTCCGTAATGGCCCGCATCGCGAACTCTTCGATCCTGAGGTTGAGGTCGCTGGGGTGCTTTGCCATCTTGACCTGCACGAGCGTTCCCTTTCCGCACCGGGCTGCCTGTTCGATCCCTGCTGCCGCAAACGCGGAGGCAGCACCGAGATAGGAGATCCCGGTCGGGGCGCCCTGTGTGCGCACGTCCTTCCACTTCTCGGCATCGGGAACGCCGAGGATATTTCCCTCGTGGACGAAGATCTCGTTTGCGCACGCCGGCCCGCAGAGCTTCGCGTTTGCTTCGGTCTCCTCGACGCTCACCTTAACGTGCGTGCCGCAGAGGGTGCCGTCCCATACCTCAAAGGAGCAGGGCCCCTGTGCCATGGCATTCGCTGCCGCGACCCGCGCAATCGCGAGTGCGAGTACCTTTCCTTCCGGCGTGACCGGCTCCTCCATGAGGTGTACGGCGCGTGCGGTCTCCCGATCGGTAAGCGGCCGGGGGAAGAACTGGGGATACGAGAGCTGGCGCACGTCGTCTGCATTGTACGCGATCATCGCGAGCCGCTCGACGCCAAGCCCGAGGTTCATGACCGGGACGCCGATGCCGTACTCGCCGAGGGCCGAAGGAGAGTACATGCCAAACGTCGCCACCTCCACCCAGCCGTGCACCGGGTGCTTTGCGTAGACCTCGGTCTGCGAGTCCGGCATGTAGTACTTGGAGCGCTTCTCGTCAGGCTGGAACCGGAAGTCCTCGTACCCGAACGCTGAGAGGAGCGCCTCGCTCACGGCCTTGCCGTCCTCGATGGTGACACCCTCGCCGGCAACCACGCAGGACGCGGAATGGTAGGTCATGAGCCGGGTCGGCCCCTCCGCCTGCTCGCGCCGGAAGCAGCGATCGACCGAGAAGAGCCGGACGGGCAGCGGCGTGCGCTCCCAGATCGAGCCGAGCGTTAAAAACCACCCGCTCGTCATGTGGCTCCTGAGGGTGCCCCTCGAGGACTCGGGCACGAGCGACCTGAACTCCGGGAAGACGGCATCGAGGATATGCACGACAATCCCGTCATCCACCCCGAGGACTTTTGCCAGCTCGAAGGTGAGCTCGTCGCCGTCGATCTCCGATTTCTTGTACGCGTGGAGGGTCTCGCGGAGCCTTTCTTCGGTCTCCTTTGTCATCGGCTGGAACCCGGTATGGCCGCCCTCGCCTGCCGGTACCGGGTGGCCGTGGACGAGCGGGCTCTTGTGGCTTTGGAGGATCTCGTTGATCTCGTCGAGCTGTTTCTTCGCGATCCCGACATTCGGGCGCGGGAGGCCGCCGAGGTAGAAGACCCGGTCGAGGACGGCCATCGCCTCGGGGCCGAACTGCCGGTAGATGTCGCTCTCCTCGACGATCACCGGGTTCTCGCATTCGTCAAAACCCATCGAGAGGTAGATCCCGCGCAGCCGGTTGATGGTCTCGAAGATCGGGTGCTCCCTGGCCCGGGTGTACCGGAGGCGGGGATATTTTTTGTCCTCGCATGGCGGGGTGACGACAGACGGGCCTTCGTGCCATGCCCCTTCGAAGTTCGCACGGGATTTTTCTTTCCAGTCCTGGGGGTTGAATCTCATTTTTACACACGCTCCATGCAGATGACCCTGCTTAAGGGATTTTCATCCCGGATCGTATAATCGCACGATGCGGCAATCCGCTCTGCGAAATCCCGCACCTGTGCATGCTCCGGCATATTGTTCCGTTGCAAACGGTTTCTACTGTATCCCAGATACATGTATCCCTTGACCTCGACAAACGTTGCCCCCGCATCCTGCAGCAGCACGGCATACTTTTCCGGGGCGGTATCATTGTGCCCGGCGACGAGCGTGATCCGCACGGCAGACCGTTTTGTGGAGAGCCCGCCGAGGCTCTCTTTAATCCGGTCCCAGTACCCTTCCGCATCGCCCATGGGCCGGCAGGTCTTTTCATACGTCTCCACGTCCGGCGCATCGAGCGAGACATACTGCTGGAATGGCCGGCACCGGGCGAGCATGTCCGGGTTCGTGCCGTTGCTCACCACGAACGTGGTGTAGCCGTCCGCGTTGAAGAGATCGACGAGTTCCGGGAGCCGGCTGTACAGGGTGGGCTCTCCCGACAGGGAGATTGCCACGTGCCGTGGCATGAGCGCCTCCTGCCAGCGCTCTTCGGTCACGGAATTGTCCAGCACCGCGTTGTAGCCGGCAAGCGCTTTCTTCTGGAGTTTTTTTACGCCGGCGAGAATCGTCTCCGGCGTGCACTCCTCCTCCTCTGCCGCCTCGTGCTCGAACGAGCGCCAGCAGAAGAGGCAGCGCTGGTTGCAGCGGAGTGTCGGGGTCATCTGGACGCAGCGGTGGCTGTCGATCCCGTAGAACTGGTGCTTGTAGCACATGTCGCCGCCGGCAAGGGCCCGCTTGCACCAGAGGCAGGGCTTGAGCGCGGCGGAAGAAGCCGGTGAAAAGAAGAGGTATCCCTGCTTACGCAGGGCGTCACATGGTGCGGATGGCATCGATCCCGAGCGTCTCAAGCGACTCTTGTAAGGTGTTCTGCACGGCCTTCACGAGGGTGAGCCGGCGGTCGCGGACCTTTCCCTCGCTCTTGAGGACCGGCTCGTAATGGTAGAACGTGTTGAAGGTGTCGGCGAGCTCGTGGGCGTAGGTTGCGAGCAGGTGCGGGCGGAGCTCGGCGACCACTTTTTCGATGACCCCCGGGAACTTTGCGATCTTCTTTGCAAGCACTATTTCCTGTCCGGTTTCAAGGTCGTAGCATTCGGTGAAGCTGCCGGCTTTGTCCAGGATGCTGCACGCCCGGGCGTGGGCGTACTGGATGTACGGGCCGCTCTGGCGCTCGAAGTCAAGCGCCTCCTTCCAGTCAAAGACCGTGCTCTTCTCCGGCGAGATCTTCACGATATCGTACCGGATGCCGGCCCGGGCGACGGATCCTGCGATGCTTCTGCGTGTCTCCTCATCAAGTTCCGGCCGGCGGGTCGTGACCTCCATGAAGGCACGCTTCGTGACCTCGGCGATCAGGTCGTCGGCAGAGACAAACTTTCCTGCCCGGGTGCTCATCGAGCCTTCGGGAAGCGAGACGAACTCGAAGTGCACGATCTCCGGGGCTTTCCCGCCAAGGAGTTTCATGGTGCACTGGAGCTGCGCCCCGATCAGCTTGTGGTCGGCGCCGAGCACATCGATGACCCGGTCGAAGTTCGCGCTCTTCCAGGTGTGGAACGCGAGGTCGCGGGCCGCGTAGACCGAGGTGCCGTCGCTCCGCCGGATCACGTACTTGTTCCTGAAACCGAACTCCGCGAGGTCGAGCGAAAGCAGGTTCTCTTCGGTCCGGGCCTGCGGGAGTTTCTCGATCTTCCGGATAACCCTTTTTGTGTCGCCGTTCCTGACAAAATCGCTCTCCCAGACAAACCGGTCGTGCTTCACGTTGAGGTCCTTCATCGTGACCGCAAAACCGTCGAGGCAGCGGGAGACCTCCCTGCGGAACTTTTTCACTGTCTCTGTATCCCCGCCCTCCACGAGCTGCATGAGCTGGTCGACCTGCGCCGTGATCCCGGGGTCTTTTTCGATCTCCCGGTTGGCCTCGATGTAGACCCGGGCGATGTGAGCGTCCTCTTTCTCGCCTTCGGCCCGGGTATGTTCGAGGTGGTCGAAGCCCCAGACGACGATCGCGATCTGCCGGCCCATATCGTTGACGTAGTACTGGACCTCGAGCCGGTAGCCGGTCTTCCGGAACGCACGGGCGAGCGTGTCGCCGATGATGGAGTTCCGGATATGGCCCACGTGGAGGGGGCCGTTCGGGTTCGCGCTCGTGTGTTCGAGCACGACCCGGGTCTCCTTTGCCGGGAGCGAGCCGTAGCCGGGCTGCGTGGCGGCTTTGAGGGCCGTACTCACGTAGGCGCTGCCGAAGACGAAGTTGATGTACGGGCCCCGGGCCTCGACCGTGATGCCCTGTTCCGCGAGATCTTTGTTGTTTTTGAGCGCTGCAACAATATCCTGCGCTATTTTTACCGGTGCCTGTTTCTTCTCTTTTGCAAGGCCGAACGCGACGGTCGAGGCGAGGTCAGCGTGCTCCCCGCCATCGGTGAGCTGGACGTCCCCAGTGCCCGTGCATTCCGCCAGTGCTTTTCTTATTATTGTCGTGGTGTCAAAAACCATTTAGTATCCCGTCCTGTACCGGAGGATGGCCGCGATCCCGCCGAATGCCGAGAAGAGGATCGCGCCCTCCTCGAAATCATCCGAGATCAGCTCCACTTTTGCGCTGGAGAGGTCCGCAAGTTTTGCCAGTTCGTCGATGATATCGGTCTCCTCGTCGAGCACGAGCGGCGCGGTGCACTTCGGGCACGAGCCAAGCTCGATGTCGCGGACGGTCTTTCCCACCGGCATGCTCACGGTCTGCTCCACGGTGTAGTCGCAGCTCTGGCATTTGATCTTGAGCCGGGATTTGCGGAGGTTCGCGGAGAGGAGGAGCGTGTCGACCGCGCCGAGCTCGAGGTTTTTCCGTATGCTCTCTTCCCCGTATGCGGCAAGGCCGTTGTCTTTGACCAGTTCTTTGAGGAACCGCTCCATCAGGGACTTCTCCTTGACGACCTCCATTCCGGAGAGCGCGTCTTTTGCGGCATCCACGAGCTCGGGCAGGCCATCTTCATTGGTATACGCGACGTCGAAGAGGCCGATGATCTTTTTCTGGACCTCGTGGTGGAGGAAGTTTCCCGCCTCGAACTCCTCTTTTGTCGGGCTCGGGCCGCCGATCAAAAGGCCCTTGAAGCGCTCGAAGAAGTTTTTCTCGGCAAGGAAGATCGCGCTCGAGCGCTCGCCGACCTTGGTGTAGAACTCGTTGATCGCGATCTCCCTGAGCCGGCCGAACCGGGCTGCCGACTGGCCGCCCTTTCGCATTTTCCCTGGTACGGTGGAGGTCGAACCCCCGATCGGTTCGATCCGGTTGCCGCGCAAAAATCCCCAGTACGCCTCGCGCCGGTCGAGGACGAGCAGGCCGTAGACATACTTCTCCTCGAGCATCTGCTTGAGGGGTTCGAGCTCGAAGTTCGAGCTGCACCGGTACATGTAGAGGTTGAGGGGCTCGGGCGGCTCGATGAGCGTGCACTGGAGGTCGGTGCGGTCGCCGTAGAGTTTTACGGTACCGCAGAAGACCGCCATGCCCTTTGCGGGCGGGCGCTTGTAGTACTTGAGCCGTGACAGGATTGAGGAGATGGCACTCTGGACGTTGGTCCGTGTCTGCTTGCTCTTGATGTTTGCGCACTGGCCGTACTCGTCCTTGAGCTGGTTTGTCACGTCGTATATCTGCTTGTCGGGGGGGATGTAGAGCGTGATGAGTTCCGTCCCGTCCCCTTCCTGCGCCTCGAGTTTTTCGAGCGTCTTTTTGAACTCGTAGCGCTTGCGCGCGTCGTCCATCTCCCCGGGTTCTGTCATAAGCGGAATTCAGCCTCTCCTAAAGCTAGTACCTATTCACGTTTGCGTACCATAAATTTGCGCCCATAGTGCTATGAGCCGGGCATCGACATCCGGGTTGATCCCGTGGCCTCCGTTAAACTCGATGAAGGTCTTGGGCGGATTGGCGGTCGCAAAGAGGGCCTGCCCGTCGGCAAACGGGATGATCGGGTCGGTCGCGTTGTGGAACATCCAGACCGGGCGCGGGGAGATCGCCGGCAGGTAGGTGCTGGGCTCGAGCGAGGTCGCAAACCGGAGGACATCCCCCGATCCTCCTTGGGCAAGCACCGCGTCCTTGATCCCCCAGTCGGCGGTGGAGATCCCCACGTACCCGGCAAAGTTCCTGTCGACCCCGGCCGCGACAGCCGCGTACCGGCCGCCGTTACTGCCCCCGACCGCGTAGACCGGGACACCGAACCGTGCGGCAAGCATGGCGCGGGCCGACGAGATGTCGCAGATGGTCAGGTAGTACTCGGGCCATTCCTTGTTTTCGAAGAGCGCGTAGTCCGTCTGGGGGTTGAGCGGGTAGCCGGCCGTCTCCCCGCCCCGGCCCCGGTAGTCGAGGAACATGAAGGCATACCCGGCAGCCGCATAGGTGACCATCCGTTCCGCGTGGCCCGAGATCTTCTCCCCGGCGCCCGGCAGGTAGAGCATCACCGCCTTCGGGTGCTCCGGGTAACTCAGGTACGTGACCACGTCGCCGGTCGGCGTGTGCAGGATAATCTTCGATTCGGTATAGGTCGCGTTTGCAAAGATCACGGTCTCGTTTGTCGTGACCGGTGCGCAGGTGACCGAGAGGGCACCGTTGCTGTCCACGGAATATGAGGGGGTGACGGAGCTCGTGCAGCCGGCCCAGGCGGCAAGTACCACAAGAATGGCGAGGCCGGCGGCGACAGGGAGGACGCGCAAGGCTTATCCCCCCCTGCAACGGAGGATCAGGCAGATCGTCTTTGCATCGCAGATGGTGCCGTCTGCAACCATCGCGTCCGTTTCATCTCGTGTGACATCCATAACTTCGATCACCTCATCAGCGTCTTTTTCAAATTCCCGGGAGGGTACGAGGTCCCGGGCCTCAAAAAGCCAGATCTTCTCGTCGGTATAGCCGGGCGTGGTATAGATGAAGCCCCGGGGGATCATCGTTTTTGCCGCAACACCGGCCTCCTCGATGAGCTCGCGGTGTGCGGTCGCAGCCGGGTCCTCGCCCGCTTCCATCGTCCCGGCCGGGGCCTCAACGATGTACTGGCCGATCGCGTACCGGTACTGGCGCAGGAGCCTGTACCCGGTCGGGGTGACCGGCAGGATTGCGACCGCACTGCCGGGGTGAACGGTCACCTTCTCCGCCTCGACCCCGTTCGGGAACCGGACGGCCGATTGCTCGATCCAGAGGCGCTGGCCGCGGAAGATCTCCATCTTCACACCTCGTACGGGACGGGGTCGGTCATCCCAAGTGCGGAAAACGCCTCGCGCCGGAAATGGCACGAGCCGCAGGTCCCGCAGGCCCGGTCTTCGTTCTGGTAGCACGACCACGTGTGCTCGTAGGGGACCCGGAGTTCTTTCCCGAGCTTCAGGATATCCGTCTTGGTCATGTGGATGAACGGTGTAAAGAGCCCGATGTGCGAACGCTCCTGTGTCCCCAGTTCTATCACGCGCCGGAAGGCATCGATGAATGCCGGCCGGCAGTCGGGGTACCCGGAATAGTCGAGCGCCTGCACGCCGATAAAGATCGCCCCGGCACCTTTTGCCTCGGCATAACTCGTCGCGATGGCGAGCAGGTTCGCGTTCCGGAACGGCACGTAGGTGTTGGGGACGTGCGCCCGGGCCGGGTCGAACCGGTCGACCGCGAGGGAGGGGTCGGTCAGGCTGCTCGTCCCGAACTGCGAAAAGTACCGGAGGTCGATCTCGGTAAAATCCCCGGCCCCGAGCAGCCCGGCGATCTTTTTTGCGCAGGCCCGTTCCTTGTTTTCCGTCCTCTGGCCGTAGTTTGCGTGGAGAGCGAGGATATCGTAACCTTCGCTCTTTACCAGGTACGCAAGCGTCGACGAGTCCATGCCCCCGGAGAGAAGACAGACCGCTTTCATCATTTCACCCCGAGCACCTTGTGCAGCTGCACCTGGAACCGGACCGGCAGGTCGTTTTCGAGGATGTAGTCCACGAGCGGCCGGCAGTCCGCGCCATAGACCGGCGAAAAGAAACACTCGCCGGCGATGGGGTGGTCCTGCATGACCCGGTGCGCGTACCGGCAGTCCTCCTCGTCCCCGACCACGAACTTCACGCTGTCCTGCGGCCGGATTGTGGTGAGGAGCGACAGGTTGCTTGTCTCTCCCGACGAAGGACACTTCACGTCCATGCAGATAGACGCATACGGCTGCAGATCCGTGAACGCGATCGTGCCGTTCGTCTCGATGTCGATATCAGTCCCGCGCTTATGGAGTGATATGAGCAGGTGCAGGAGCGCATCTTTCTGGAGCAGCGGTTCGCCCCCCGTGATGCAGACCTGGCGCGGGTTCTCCCGCCAGCAGAACTCGAGGACCTCCCCGCAGCGCATCTCCGTCCCGCCGTCCCGTGCATACGCGGTGTCGCACCAGCGGCAGGAAAGGTTGCAGCCCGCGAGCCGGATAAAAAGGCAGGGCTTCCCCTGGTTTTTCCCCTCCCCCTGGAGACTCGTGAAAATTTCAGCAATCTTCATTCGATGATCTCGGCATAACAGTTCGGCGATTCCCAGACCCGGAGCCTCGTTACGTGCGCCGCGATCTGCTGCGCATTGCAGATCTCCTCAAGGTCGTCCCGGAAAACCCGCGCGAGCAGTTCGCTTGTCGGGTCGCCCGGGGTCGTGAGCACGTGCTGGAATTTTTCGATAGCAGGGACCATCGGGTCTTCTGCGTTGAGGATGATCTGGTGGTCGTACTTCGCGATGACCTGCTTGATCACGTTGTAATCGATCAAAATCCCGGTCGTCGCGTCGGGTTCGCCTTCGACCCAGACCTCGATCTTCCAGCGGTGGCCGTGGAGGTTCGCGCACTTCCCCTTGTAATGGAGCAGCCGGTGGCTGGCATCGATCTGTACTTCCTTGTAAATCGCGACGGTCATTGCCACTCAGATTGGCGGCGGGAGGATATAATATTATTACGAGTGAGGGATAATAGTAAAAGACAGGCAGGGGGATGCCACAATTTATAAATCGGTTCCCCGCTTTAGTATATATCTCAGTGTGGGTTATCGATAACCACAAAAACAACTGAAATGAGGCTCTTTAATGGGACAGGGTAAATTTGCAGCCAGAAAACTGGTTCGGGACTCAAAAAAATTCCGGTGGAGCGACAAGAACTACGCACGCCGCGAACTCAACCTCGATGTGAAGTCGGATCCGCTGGAAGGCGCTCCACAGGCGAGGGGTATCGTGCTCGAGAAAGTCGGTGTCGAGGCGAAACAGCCTAACTCGGCGATCCGGAAGTGCGTCCGCGTGCAGCTGATTAAGAACGGCCGGCAGGTCACCGCGTTCGCGGTCGGCGACGGCGCCATCAACTTCATCGATGAGCACGACGAGGTCGAGATTGAGGGCATCGGGGGCCGCTTGGGCCGGTCCATGGGGGATATCCCCGGGGTCCGGTACGTCGTGACCAGCGTGAACAATGTCTGCCTCCACGAGATGGTCATCGGCAGGAAAGAGAAACCGCGCAGGTGACCGTGATGGCAGAAGCAGAAGTAAAAGCGAAAGCTAAACCTGAAATAAAAATCGAAGTAAAAACCGAAGTAAAAGCAAAAACCGAGGCTGCACCTGAGGCAAAGCCCCAGGTAAAGAAACTGCTCTTCAACAAGTGGGATGTATCCGAGGTCAAGGTAACCGACCCGAGCCTTATCCGGTACGTGAATCTCACCCCCCAGATCATCCCCCACTCCTGCGGCAAGTATTCGCGCCAGGAGTTCAATAAGGCCAATATGATGATCGTCGAACGGCTGATCAACAGCCTGATGCAGACCGAGAATAACACCGGCAAGAAGGAGCTGGCAATAGGGATCGTGCGGGATGCATTCGAACTCATCAACAAGAAGACGAAAAGAAACCCTGTTGAAGTGCTCGTCGAGGCAATTGGCAACTGCGGTCCCCGGGAAGAGACCGTCCGCCTGAAATATGGCGGCATCAACGTCCCGAAATCCGTCGACACCGCCCCCCTGCGCCGTGTCGACTCCGCCATCGGCTTCATTGCCGAGGCTGTCTGGAAGTCCTCGCGCAAGAACAAAAAGCCCGCGAGCGCTATTCTTGCCGATGAACTGATCGCCGCCTCGAAAGGCGACGCGAAGTGTTACTCGGTCGGGAAAAAGGAAGAAAAAGAGCGGATCGCAAAATCCGCCCGTTAAAACATCTTTTTTTGAGGTTATTTTATGGCACGAGGCAAAAAAACGGTAGAGCGCGTAGTCGAGCTCATGAAGGACCCCAAGCACATCAGAAACATCGGTATCGTGGCGCACATCGACCATGGCAAAACGACCCTGTCCGATAACCTGCTTGCGGGTGCCGGCATTATTTCTGAGGAACTTGCGGGTAAGCAGCTCTTCATGGATTCGGATGAAGAAGAGCAGGCCCGTGGTATCACCATTGATGCGTCGAACGTCTCGATGGTTCACGAGTACGAAGGCCAGGACTACCTCATCAACATGATCGATACGCCGGGCCACGTAGACTTCGGCGGCGACGTGACGCGTGCGATGCGTGCGGTCGACGGCGCGGTTGTGCTCGTCGATGCAGTCGAAGGCACGATGCCCCAGACCGAGACCGTGCTGCGGCAGGCCTTAAAGGAACAGGTCCGCCCGGTCCTCTTCATCAACAAGGTTGACCGGCTGGTCAACGAGATCAAGGTTGACGAGACCGAGATGCAGATCCGGCTCGGGAAAGTCATCGACAAGGTCAACAAACTCATCAAGGGCATGAACGAGGATCTGTACAACAACGGCTGGAAACTCGATGCCTCGCAGGGCACGGTTGCCTTCGGATCCGCGCTCTACAACTGGGCGGTCTCGGTGCCGTACATGAAAAAGGGCGGTGTCTCTTTCAAGGAGGTCTTCGAGAAGTGCCGGGCCGGCGACATGAAATACCTCGCGAAGAAAAGTCCGCTCTACGAAGTCGTGCTCGACATGGTCGTGCACCACCTGCCAAACCCGCTCGAAGCGCAGCCGCGCCGGGTGAACGTGATCTGGCATGGTGACAAGACCACAAAGGAAGGTAAGGCAATGCTCTCCTGCGACCCGACCGGGCCGGTCGGCATGATGGTCACCGATATTTCGTTCGACCCCCACGCGGGCGAAGTGGCCACCGGTCGTCTCTTCTCCGGCAGCCTCAAAAGGGGCGACGGCCTCTACGTCATGGGTTCCGCAAAGAAAGAGAACCGGCTCCAGCAGGTCAGCATCTTCATGGGCCCGAAGCGTGTGGAGGTCGAGGAGATTGTCGCGGGTAACATCGCGGCAGTCACCGGCCTCAGGGACGCGATTGTCGGTTCCACGGTCACATCACTCCAGGACATGTTCCCGTTCGAGTCGCTCAAGCACTACTCGGAACCGGTCATGACCGTTGCGGTCGAGGCAAAGAACATGAAGGACCTGCCAAAGCTTGTCGAAGTGCTGCGACAGGTGGCAAAGGAAGACCCGACGCTCGGCATCGCCATCAACGAGGAGACGGGAGAGCACCTGATCTCCGGCATGGGAGAATTGCACCTCGAGATTGTCACGGGCCGTATCAAGCGTGACAAGGGTGTCGAGATCGTTACCTCCGAGCCGATCGTGGTGTACCGTGAAACCGTCACGGGCAAAGTCGAGAATGTCGAAGGCAAGTCCCCGAACCGGCACAACCGGTTCTACTTTGACCTCGAGCCGCTGCCCGACGAGATCGTCAACCTGATCAAATCCGGTGATGTCTCGATGAACCAGCCGGCCCTCGAGCGCCGTGATGTGCTCATAAAAGCCGGTATGGACAAGGACGAGGCCAAGAACGTCAAGCATATCAAGGGCACGAACATGCTCATCGATATGACGAAAGGTATCCAGTACCTCAACGAGACGATGGAACTGATCATTGAGGGTATAAATGAGGCACTCGCGGGTGGCCCGCTTGCCGATGAGCCGGTCCAGAACCTCAAGATGCGCCTAGTCGATGTGAAGCTGCACGAGGACGCGATCCACCGCGGCCCGGCGCAGGTCATCCCGGCGGTGCGTGGCGCAATCAAGGGCGGTATGCTCATTGCAGGCGACTCACTGTTAGAGCCGGTCCAGAAGATCCAGATCACGGTCCCGCTCGACCAGATGGGCGCTGCGACCTCCCAGATCCAGGGACGGCGCGGGCAGGTCTTCGATATGCAGAGCGAGGGCGACACGATCACGGTGGTCGGAAAGGCCCCGGTTGCCGAGCTCTTCGGGTTTTCCGGTGACATCCGATCCGCGACCGAAGGCCGTGCGATGTGGAACACCGAGTTCTCCGGTTTCGAGCTGGTCCCGAACAATATGGTGAAGGACGTCGTGATTGCGATCCGCAAGAGGAAGGGCTTAAAGGAGCAGATGCCCAACCCGTCGGACTACCTCTCCGTATAATTTTTTTTAAGGAACTACACCATGGACTCGTGAATATTTCCAGTGAAGTTTTGAGAATTTTTCAGGATTCTTTTTCTTTTTTGTGCCGGGCAGTAGCGGTTTTGATCCGGCCGGTCCGGCGATCCGGATCCGGGCTCCGGATTTTTCGCTCAGAAAATGTTGTAATTTTTCTTTCCTTTTGTCTGTATAAAAAGAAATGCACGGGTTTTTGGACGGGAATTCTTAAAAGACGATAAAAACATTGGAATTGAAAAATCCCCGGAAAAGAAACCGGGAAACCGGATTGGATCGACCGGATCGCCGGGAACAAGTGTGAGGCAATCGCTCGCGCGTGTAAATGCCCCTAGACTCTCCTAGGTTTCCCGGGGATCCTGCACTAGGGAAATACCATGGAGATAGGATCCCGCATGGGATAGCAGATCCGTTTCCGACAAATACCCAACATGCCCGATATCGCTCCATATTGCACAGGTCCAGACCGAAAGTGAGAGTAAAACAGGGGTTCTTTTCGATCCGGAGGTTCTGTTAACTTGGTGAGAGATCGGATATTTTATCAGGTGTTGGAAATTTGATAATCCCCTAACGAGTTAACAGAGCCTAAAATAAGTATCTCTTCTATGTTCTGTCAAATTGTCAGCAGTTGATTGTAGGGTAGGTAATTCCCTGTTAAACACAAGTTATCGTTTTAAACCGGTTGAACCATTTCTGCCGCAATCAATAATAAGGAAAATACCTAGAGCAAGGAAAATAAACCCACCAAGAAAGAATACTATAAGCATAGAATGAGCTGCTTTACCAGTATAACCGAATGTTTCATTTAGCCCACAAAAGAGAAGAAGTAAAACACCGATAGCTGCACAACAGAAACTTACCGCCGCACGGTAGATAAAATCCCAAAACTCATCGGTCATTTGAAAACTCCACTAGAGAGAAGGGAAGGTATCCCCCATAAAATATATTTAATTTTGAGGTAAATTTATTTCACCTGTGCCGTATTCTGGTTAACACCACTCATCATCCCACACCCCCTTAACAAAGCCATATTCAGTGCCTTTTTCCTGGATCTGCGGGCGGATTACCGGAAAAACTCATCTTTTTCAGGATTATCTCTCGTTTAGACAGCGCCTCCTTGTGGTGCGGATTGATCTCGATGAGCTTGTTAAATTTTCTCACTGCCTCGTCATATTGCTCCAGCTCAAAAAGACAGGTTCCCATCGCGTTCAATGCCTCGCAGAACCGGGGAGCAATCGCTATTGCCCGCCGGAAGTCATTCAGCGCTTCTTCTTTTCTTCCCTGCGCCAAAAGGAAGAGCGCATGGTGATACATATATTGGGCCTCAAGCGGAATTCCGCCGTCTTTCATAAACCGCGTCATGGTGATCCCTCGATGCCCCGGTATGGCCGACCGGGACACACGTGCCCGAAAAAAGAATCATGGACCTGTCGGTATCCGTCAGGATCAGACATACGAGACCTTCACACCCCCATGAGCATGAGCAGCATATCAATAATTTTTATGCCGATGAACGGTGCGATAAGCCCACCAACTCCGTAGATGAGAATGTTATTCCGCAGGGATTCCTCAGCCGACATCGCCTGGTACTTCACGCCATGGAGGGCAAGCGGGATGAGAATAACGATAATGATCGCATTGAAAATGACTGCTGATAGGATACCGTTGTGGAGCCCGAGGATGTTCATGGCCCCAAGGGCAGGGTAGGTTGAAGCAAACGCAACCGGAATGATGGCGAAATATTTCGCAATATCATTTGCAATAGAGAACGTGGTCAGCGCCCCCCGGGTCATGAGGAGCTGTTTTCCGATCTCGACAATATCGATCAATTTTGTCGGGTTGGAATCGAGATCAACCATGTTCGCTGCTTCCCGGGCCGGCTGGGTTCCGGTGTTCATGGCGACTGCGACATCTGCCTGGGCAAGCGCCGGGGCGTCGTTCGTCCCGTCACCGGTCATGGCAACCATCCTCCCACCGGTCTGGTATTCACGGATCAGCTTCAGTTTGCTCTCGGGAGTTGCTTCGGCAAGGAAATCATCGACACCGGCTTCAGCGGCAATAGTTGCTGCAGTGAGATTGTTGTCTCCCGTGATCATAACGGTCTTGATACCCATCTTCCGCAGCTGGGCAAACCGTTCCTTTATTCCGCCTTTCACGATATCTTTTAAGTGGATGATTCCGAGTGCTTTACCGTTTTTTGCAACAACGAGCGGTGTACCTCCAGCCCGTGAGATTATATCCACCGCCAGTTTCAGGTTCTCTGATACCGTCTCGCCGCTTGTCTCGATGTATTTATACATCGCATCAGCTGCACCCTTCCGGACACAGATATCCCCATAATCGACACCGCTCATCCGGGTCTGGCTGGTAAACGGGATGAACTCCATTTCGGGACCGGATTCCGTTTCTCCCACGGTCCTGCCCCTGAGGTTGTACTTTTCTTTTGCGAGCACCACGATACTGCGGCCTTCGGGCGTTTCATCGGCAAGCGAAGCAAGCTGGGCATTTTCCGCAAGTTCGGTAACATCCATCCCGTCAACCGGGATGAATTCCACGGCCTGCCGGTTCCCGAGTGTGATAGTCCCGGTCTTATCCAGGAGGAGAACATCGACATCCCCCGCAGCCTCGATGGCTCGCCCTGACGTCGTAATCACGTTCCTGCGGATCAGCCGGTCCATGCCCGCAATGCCGATTGCAGAGAGGAGGCCGCCAATCGTGGTCGGTGCGAGGCAGACAAAGAGTGCGACAAGGACCGTGATCGAGACCGTAGTCCCGACCCCGGCCGACTGGACACTGTATGCCGAGAATGCATATAGGGTCGCGGATACGACAACAAAGATGGCGGTCAACCCGACAAGGAGGATATTGAGCGCGATCTCGTTGGGGGTCTTCTGCCGTTTGGCCCCTTCGATAAGGCAGATCATGCGATCGAGGAAGCCTTCGCCGGGGTCCGCGCTCACCCTGACAACCATCCAGTCCGAGAGTATCGCGGTGCCTCCCGTGACTGCACTGCGATCACCGCCGGATTCGCGGATAACCGGTGCACTTTCGCCGGTGATTGCACTCTCGTTGATGGATGCGATGCCTTCAATCACTTCACCATCCACCGGGATCGTGTCACCGGCTTTGACGTAGAAGACATCATTTTTGTACAGGGCAGACGAGGAAACGACCGTATAATCCGAAGGCCCCGGCTCTTTTCCCTTCTCGACCCTGTACCCGGGATTCAGTTTCTTTCCTGCGGTATCCTGCCGCATCTTGCGCAGGGCTTCAGCCTGTGCCTTACCCCTGCCTTCCGCGAGTGCTTCGGCAAAGTTTGCAAAGAGGACCGTGAACCAGAGCCAGACTGAAACGGCGCCGATGAACCCGGCCGGTGCCTCTCCGTGCCCCAGAAGCGCTTGGATCCAGAGCAGGGTGGTGAGCACACTGCCGATCTCAACGGTAAACATCACCACGTTGTGGTACAGCGTCCTCGGGTCGAGTTTGACAAACGAATCGATGATTGCCCGCCGGTAGAGTGCGTACTGGTCAGCTGCCGGGACTTTCGGGCCTGAATGTTCAGACATGGATAACACCCCTTCCAAGCTGGATCAGGAATTCAACGATGGGGCCCAGGGAGAGCGCAGGCAGGAAGCTGAGCGCACCTATGATGAGGATGGTAAAGACCACCCAGACGATAAAGAGCGGCCGGTGGTCCTGCAACGTTCCCTCACTCGCCGGCACGATCTTCTTTGTCACAAATGCCCCGGCCAGTGCGAGGGTGATGATAGCGATGGCATAGCGCCCGACAAATATGCAGATTGTTGTTGCGAGGTTGTAGAACAGGTTTGATGACAACCCAGCAAAGGCACTGCCATTGTTCTGGGAGACCGAGGAAAACGCGTACAGGATCTCGGAGAAACCATGCGGCCCTGGGTTGAAGACAGCAGCGGTTCCCGGGGCGATCGAAACCGCGATCGCGGTCCCGATCAGGATCAAAAAGATCGGAACAAGGATGTGGATGGTGGAGAGTTTCATTTCGTACGGTTCGATCTTCTTGCCGTATAGTTCAGGTGTCCGCCCGACCATCAGCCCGGCGATAAACATCGCGATGATGATGAACACGAGCATGCAGTACAGGCCGGAGCCGACACCGCCATAGACTATTTCACCCAACTGGATGTCGAATATCTGGACAAGACCGCCCAGCGGCATGAACGAATCGTGCATCGAATTAACCGCACCACAGCTGGTGACGGTGGTGATAACTGAGAAGGCTGCCGATGGGACGATGCCAAAGCGTATCTCCTTTCCCTCCATGTTGCCCCCAGGTTGGAGATGGGATGGTGCCTGGTCGATCCCAAGAGAGGTAAAGGCCGGGTTGCCCCCGTGTTCTGACCAGATGCCAAGGCCCAGGAGTGGCACAAAGAGCAGGGTCATCGCGATCAAGATGGCCATCCCCTTTTTGACCGATCCGATCATCTTCCCAAACATAAAGCACAGGGATACCGGTATCAGGAGCATGGCGATTATCTCGATAAGATTCGACAACCACGTCGGGTTTTCATAGGGGTGCGCCGAATTGGCATTAAAGAACCCGCCACCATTTGTCCCAAGCATCTTGATGGCGATCTGCGAAGCCGCGGGGCCAAGAGAGATCGACTGCGTAGTAACGAGATTGCCATTCGAGTCGTTCACCGGGTTAAGGAGAGGCACGGTTACCGGCCCACCAAAAGTCTGGGGAGTTCCCTGCGAGACAAGGACAAGCGCTATGACAAAACTAATCGGGAGAAGGATCCAGATGCCGCGGACAATCAGTACCCAGAAGTTTCCGATGGTGAGACTTGACCTGCGCGAGAAGCCGTAAATGAATGCAACCAGCACTGCCATGCCCACCGCCGCGGACATGAAATTCTGAACGGCAAGACCCACCATCTGCGTCAGATAGCTGACGGTTGTTTCCGGGACATAGAACTGCCAATTGGTGTTTGTTGCAAAACTGACTGCAGTGTTGAGCGAGAGATCCCAGGAAACAGGGCCGGCACTGAGCGGGTTGAGCGGAAGGAACTGCTGGACTTCCTGGATGAAAAAGACAAACGCGATCCCGATGAGGGAAAATATCATCATTGCTACGACAAACTGCTTCCAGTTCATCTCCTCGTCGCTCCCGGCACCGCACATCCGGAGGATCCATCCTTCCACCGGCATGATTAATGGTGACAGGAATGTCTGTTTTCCCGTGTAAACCCGGAACATGAACTCCCCCACAGGAACAAGAAGGAGAGCGAGGATAACACTGAGGAGGATAAGGAAAACCCAGTCATTGATGGTTATCCCGAAAAGAGTGTTCGCGGGCTGGGTCCGAGGAACTGCAGCCGGATTAACCGAAATCTTATGGGCACTCAGGTCATCGAGCGCCAGGTTCAGGGACAGGACATTTACTGCAGGCTCGCCAATGGCCCCAAGCACCGGGTTTGCGGTATTGGCCGCAACAAGTGCAGAAACATCGTTTTCGGAGAGGTTCCGCACCCGTGCAACCCGTGGGACTTGGTAATACGCCGCAGCCGGGCTGATATCCGGATCGAGACCGCTCCCTGACGAGGTAACAAGATCAACAGGGATCGGTTTCGTATTATTCGGATCAACGGCGTGAAGGGCATCTATCCGGGCCTGTACCTCAGTGATGAGGGTCGGGTTCTGTGGGCCGTAATTTGAACCGCCGGAAGCTTCGGCATCGTAGGGCACCGGTGATGTTGCAGAGAGCCGGCCCCAGAAATAGTCCGGGGATGAAAAGGGCTGGCCTATGAGAGAAGATCCCGCAACATTTCCATCATGAACGATAAGATCCCCGTTTGCCTGTGCGGGGAAGATCACCTGGGCAATACCTGTTACAACCAAGGGGTAAACAATGCCCACGAGAATCGTGAGTAAAAGAAACATCACTACGGCTGGTTTGATCTGTTTTTTGATCATCGACCAAAGAGCTGACGACGCCCCAATGAAATCCACCTTCATCATGAGATGCTTTTGAGGGTCTCGAAAGCATTCACATTAGCTGCGTGCCATCCGTTTTTATAAAAGGCTTATGGAAAGAATATGCGATCTGCATAATATAATATTAACTATTCTGACGGAGAAAACAAAATCAGTTCAGATTCAGGATTTTGTTTCAGCACACCTACGCGCCGTGAAAGCCAATGTCCGGCCCGGGGCGGTACTGCCATGATTTGCGCAAATACAAACTGATCTGCTTCGTTGTACCATGGTGATTATGGGTACTCCCATAAAAGAGCTTGGAGATTCTGATGAGGGAGAATAAAAATTTCGAATACGGTGAATTTCTGCCATGCTGCTTCACGTGCAGGTGCACTTTTCCTCGATGGGTTCAGCCGGTTCCAGACGTTTTACTATTTTTACCATCACGGGTGATGATATCATCTGGATAACTGCATAAAACGCCGAGGGTATAACGATGGCCCGGTTTAATTCCATTGTATCCACAGCGGCAGGAGCTATCCCGAACTCCTTAGTACTGGCTATGAATAAGAGAGGGAGAAACGTCGCTTTTGTCTGGTTAAAGACAATCTTTGTCAGACAGACAAGACCATAGCCGAAGAGATTAAACGATAATTCCACGATAATGATCACGACAGCAAATTCTTTCAATGAGATGATGGACACGGCATTGGATGATACAACCACAAACAGGAGCAGGATATAGCACAGGGCGGCAAAACCCGGCCATGCACCTCTATTTTCCCGGACTTTTGCCGAGTAGTGGTTTAAGAGAAGACCAATAATCAGGGGAATTATGATAATTCCCACTAATTCAGCTTCTAGGTACACGGTTGGAACCTGCAGTGTTATACCGCCAAATAATGTGAGCACGTTGGGCAGGACAAAGGGCGTCAGGACCATGGCAGTCACCAGCATCGCCATCCCCAACGCCGTATTGCCCCCCACAAGAGAGATCATAAGGGGAGCGGAGATATCAGCCGGGAGTGACCCCAGAAGTATTTGCCCGGAGTTCAAATCCGGCATGTGGGAGAAAAATATTTTTCCAAGTATTATCGAGAAAAGCGCCATAACCACGAATTGCAGGATTACACTCCAGATAATAATGAGCGGATACCGGCTCGCCCGAATTAAATCCCTGACATTGATGGTCATGCTGACAGAAAGGACCATCAGCGCCAGGATTGGTGTAACAATCCATCCTAACAGGGAACCTGGCCCCGGAAAAAGAAGGGAGAATGCCCCAATGATAAATACCAGATAAACAAGATGATCCGTGATCCAGGCCAGTATTTTCATCACAAATCTTTTTTCCTTGGTTCCCGTCCATGGGGCCCTGTTACGATCTCCGTTGTGCAGGAACCGGTTTTGTCAGCTTGGCTGATATAGTTAGATCCTGATGCAATTGCAGATTTGAATCTGGAGGGAATTCCGGCATATATCTGATTTAATCTCAATGTTTGAGGCACATATACGTCTGAATAGAAATATTTATAATACATGGAAGGAATGTACTTTCCATGGTGAATCAGAGCGGGTGATCATTCTCTCCCTCCTGAAAAGCCATTACTAGCAGTTTCATTGAAAATTTCTGTCAAATTAAGGGGGATAATAGTAAGATGACACCACCTCAGGAAGGAAATCAGGCAACGGTTCCCAAAACCGGAACAATGAAACGAACGCTGAATCTCACTTCGCTCCTAGTCAACGCCATGGCGCTGATTGCGCCGGGGGCCTTTCTCTGGACTACGTTCCAGGTACAGGCTGCACAAACCAATGGTGGCGTAACAACTGCGGGCGAAATGTGGACCGGCCTTTTGGCCGCGCTCGTTCTTGCGTTCTTAACGGCTATCTCATACGCAGAACTGGCAAACATCTATCCCAAAGCCGGCGCCGGCTCGTCTTATTATTACGCGGAGGCCTCGTTTCTTGAAAAAGAGAAAGCCGAGCATCGTAAATGGGCACGAATTGCTAAATTCCTCGTAGGTTGGATATCGCACCTCTACTATTGGATTTATCCGGGCATCATGGTGGCCTTTTCGGCAATCCTGATCGTATATATCTTCGGCCTCTTTGGAATTGCCCTGTCAGTCTGGGAGCAGATTCTTGTCGCCGTGATATTTGCGGTTATCAACGGCTACATCGCATACCGTGGAATCACTGGTTCGACCATGACTGCGATTGTCATCAACACCATCCAGCTGGCAGCGTTGATTGCGTTTTCGATACTGGCACTCCTGTACCGTCAGGCTCACCCGAACCTTGCATATGCACAGTCAGTTTCAACAATCCTCATGCCGCACAACTTCACAAACCTGTTGTTCCAGTCAACCATCGCCATCCTGCTGCTGGTGGGGTTCGAATCGGTGACGTCGCTGGGCTCTGAGGCGCTCCGGCCAAAACAGGACATTAAAAAAGCAATCCTCCTCTCCCTTATCATCCAAGGAGCATTCGCTTATTTGTTCGAGTACTTCGCTGCCAATTATTTTATCGGCCCCCAGCTGACCGGCACCGATCCCACGGGAGCGGCAGTTTCGGGTTATGCAGCAGCAGCGGCCTCCAGCGCTCCCATTGGGGATATGATCCGGGTAATCGGCGACCAGATGCTGGGCGGCACCGGGTTTGCGCTGGTGTTAATCATGGCTGCAACGGTGGTGCTTGCACTGATTGGGACTACCCTTGCCTGCCTTAATACGGGGGTACGGATTACGTATGCCATGGGTAAAGACAAAGAGATGCCTACCCTGCTTGGTATCCTGCATGGAACGTACGATACCCCGCACTATGGCATCTGGATCCTTGTCGGGGTATCTGCAGTCCTAGGCGCGTACGGCGTCCTGAACGTGGACAACCTGACCCAGATTACGCTCGCATCCAATACCGGCACATTCCTTCTCTACGGCCTGACAAACCTCATTGCACTCTGGGCCTTCTTCCACCGCCCTGACGCCAGTTTCCTGAAACACCGGGTTGTACCGTTATTGGGTTTCCTTGCAAATTTCATAATGCTCGGTGCGGTTGTCTGGCTTGGTATCAGTTCCGGGGGCAGTTCGGCAGCCGATGCCCTGATCGCCATTGCGATGGTTGTGGTATGGCTTGTGGCGGGAGCTATTTGGTTTATCAGAAACACCAGAAAACAGGGTCGCCCGGTCATGACCGGACACCTGCCACAGGCAACCGGGCTGGAAGTTGATGATGCTTAACCTTTTTACAGGTGTGAGAAATGACAAAAGAACAGCCGGGAGGCAGTCAGAAAAAAAGGATGCCGGTATAATGCCTCACAGGTAATTGGCAGGACCCGGCATTCTTATCTTTTCATCGGGAGGAGGAAACAAGGTGGTCGTCATGGGAGAAAATTCCATAATCGTGCCCGCAGGCAGGGTGCCAAATCTGGTCGGGGTAATCGTGACATGGCGGGCGATCACCCATCAGGGCCTCACACGATCACAGAACGAGGACGCCCACTGGGTTACCCATGTTGTTGAAAGTAAAACCGACACTGAATCATCATCGCGGTATGTCTTTGCTGTGGCTGACGGCCTTGGCGGACACCGTGGCGGGGCAATAGCAAGCAGGATGGCCCTCAAAGCAATAAAAGAGGAATTCCACTCCTGGCATGGGGGGGGGGCAGATCGCATGATCAGCCGGGCAATGCAGAACGCAAACCAGAATATTTTCTGCGTGGCCCAGTCCGACCCGGAGTTATTCCAGAAAATGCAGACTACCCTAACCATCGTCGCGCTGGATAATGACTCTCTGGTAGTTGGCCATGTCGGTGACTGCCGGCTCTACCGGATGAAGGATGGCCATATCGATCAGCTGACCCGGGATCACACCATGGCAAGCGACATGCTCAAGCTGCACCTGATCTCCTCAAAACAGGCCTCGGATCATCCGGGCCGCCACCAGCTCACGCGTTCCGTTGGCGGGGACCCGTTCATGAATGCCGATATTACCCGCCAGCAGGTACAGCCGGGCGATACCTACCTTCTCTGCAGCGACGGTTTGTGGTCTGAACTTACCGAGCAGGAGATCCGGTCCGCCTTGCAGGAGAATAACATGAGCCGGGAATGTGAAAAACTGGTCAGGCTTGCGCTGAGCCGGGGAGCACCGGATAACATCACCGGTATCATGTTTCACATTGACGTTATCGGAAAACAGGCGGCCAGTTCGTTTTCATGGCGGTCGCTCCTTGGAAAAAGGTAATCTGGTAGAGTATGAAGGGAAAATACAGCCACCCGCCGGCAGGTAAGAAACGGTGCACCAGGGCCGCCCATTGTTCGCGGCATTACCGCCCGGCCACCAGGAGACAGAAGCCCGGGGGTAACCTGAACGGACGCGTGATGTTCCCATGAAGATGATCTGGGCGATCATCCGGCCGGAATATTCGCAAAAAGTGATCGATGCACTGGAGAAAACCGGCATTTCAGCAATGACACGCCTGAATGTCACCGGCCACGGTACCGAGATGGGAATTACGGCAGGGATGGTCAACTATTCGGAGATCCCCAAAGAGATGCTGATGCTGGTCCTCCCGGATATTGATGTCGCGCGTGCCGTGAGGATCATCAGTACCATGGCAAAAACCTGGCAAAAAGAGAATCCCGGGCTCGGGGCCATCGGTGATGGAAAGATCTTTGTGACCTATGTTGAGGATGCGTACACGATCAGGACGGCTGAAAACCGCAGGGAACGGACCGGGTCTTCCGGGAAAAACCGGTAAATAGCATATGAAAAAGATCATCGCTGTCATCAGAAATGAAAAAGTGGAAGAGACCAAGTCTAACTTAGCGAAGATTGGCGTGACTGGGGCTACGTTCCTGCATGTCACGGGAAAAGGCATGCGGGATGGAATGATCCCGTCACAGTTCCTTGGATCAGAGCACCGCCCATACACTGGCAGGCACCCGCTCAAGCGGCGGGATGATATACCTGTGTCGGTAGACCCGGTCTGTTTGTTAGCCGAAAAGGAGAGAGAACCCGGGTTCCGGCCACAAAGAATGCTAGTCATTGTGGCAAACAATAGCGATGTCAGACCCATCATCGCGACGCTTATTGCAACAAACTATACCGGGCACCATGGGGACGGGGCAATCTTTGTCTGCCCCATGATCAGTGCGGTCCGGGTGAGGAATGGGGAGCAGGGTGACAGTGCGCTGGTATAACGATCCATCCATCCTCTCCCACCCCATCATTGGCAGGGATGATGCTGTTATGCTGGCGGTGTATTTGTTAACATTAATGAGGTGAAGAAGTAGCACTCAACCGCAAACGGAACATCACCGCTTATCAATAAAATTATATAAATCAACATCACCAGAGGGTTAGAACGAGAAAAAATCAAAAAATAAGTGTTCGCACAACAAAGGAGGGAACTTCATGAAGATGGTTCAGGCAATAATCCGGTCCGAGAAGCTGGACAGCGTAAAAAAAGCGCTCGAAGAAAAAGGTTTCATCGCCATGAGTATCATGGAGATCACTGGAAGGGGAGAACAGAAAGGCATCACACTTGAATACCGGGGGGCAATGGTTGAAGTGGACACCCTCCCCAAGATCATGCTCCAGATGGCTGTTAATGACGAAGATGTCGATCCGATCATCGCGATCATCCGGTCTGCAGGACGGACAGGGAATTTTGGCGACGGGAAGATATTTGTCTGGCCGCTTGACCTGATGGCCAAGGTCCGGACCGATGAGGTCTGGAGATGAAATTCAGGACACGCGACAGACTTGAGAAAATAGGGCAATAAGGGAAATTTCTGATAGTCCCCTACTTTGATAAGGTGCCGGCGATGCTTAAATCAGGTGATACGGTCTGCGATTATAAGATCATAGGCTTACTTGGCCAGGGGGGGTTCAGCCAGATCTACAAGGCATATGCCCCTAACGGCACCCTGGTGATCCTGAAGTTTCCCGATGTATCTCTGCTTGGGGACCAAGCAACGTACGAACGTTTCCGCCGGGAGGTTGCCATCGGGCAGAAACTGGACCATCCCGCAATTCCGCGGACAATCAGCTTTATGGAGGGGCCTGATTCCGTCTTCCTTGTCATGGAATATATCGAGGGCCCGTCGCTGCGCACATACATCAGCGAAAAAGCACCCCTTCCCCTCAATGAAGGACTTTCCCTTGCCGACCAGCTCGCTGAGGTGATTGACTACCTGCATTCGCACGGCGTCTGTCACCGGGATCTCAAGCCGGAGAATATTATTGTCGGGTCTGATGGTAGGATCCACATCCTTGATTTCGGGAGTGCGCTGCTCGAAGGTTCCCGCCGCGTAACCTGGAGATGGGCGTCGAATGCCTTTGGGACACCGGATTATATGGCGCCCGAGCAGATCCAGGGAAAACGAGGAGATGAACGTACCGATGTGTATGCACTCGGGATGATTGTCTATGAGATGTTGACCGGGGCCCTGCCTTTTGAGGGAGATAATGCCCTTGCAGTCATGAACCAGCACCTGACAGGAGTTCCGGTTTTTCCCCGCATGATCCAGCCCTCAATTCCTACGGGAGTGGAGGCCGTGATACTGAAATCGATACGCCGCAACCCCGATGAACGTTACCGGTCTGCGAGCGCATTCCGGAAAGATCTGAATAATTATGCAGATCTCGATCTCTCGCAATTCCCTTCGGATCCAGAGGCAGCAGCCAGCGGTGGAGTACTCACCACCCGCCAGATCTGGGTGCGGACCATTCTGATTTTTGTTGGTTTTCTGCTCATAGCGGCACTGATCGTCCTTGCTGCATACCTGATGCACCATCGCTAAAAACAAATTCATGGGGTACTGCTTCGTTTATGGTTGATTGCTAATTCTTCACTTCGTAAATGTTATCAAATCAACCGCCAACGCAACAGCACATATTTTCCATTTTTTTGTTTCTCTCAAAACCGGATTTATAATTGTTATTAAAGGAAACGACGTAAAATCCAAAATTTAGGGTGTCTCCGCTCCGGAATCGCCGGAAAATCCGGCCGGGATCCCCCGTAGAATATCGATATTAATCACTCACCCCCGGAAGCATGAGGCGAGCGATCATTTTCACGGACTCTGTAAAGTCTGCGGGTGGCGACATATTTTCCTCGATGAAGACTTAATGCAACCTCCCGAAGACTTGATAGATCCTTAATCGGGACTTTACAAAAACTAAAATTGTTTTCCCCCGTTTCTGTGTCCGGTGGTTTGACCCCAATAGCCGGATACCAAATGCCCGGGAACTTTCAAACTATGTCTCACAATCCAAAAACTGGGGATATGTTATTAAACCTTTTGGGAAAAAGGGAGGCTGAACGGAAGGCTGGATCCCGTATGGATCCGGTCTTCTGCAGGATGTGAAAACAAATGGTAATGTCAACGAGCACAACATGCGTTTTGCCGGAAGACACCTTCACAAAGGCAATGAAGTCGATGGCGAAAATGCCGGCCAACCAGGCAAAGGCAAAGGTAGAGGAACTCGAAAAGATATGCGTCTGCAGTACGTGTCCGACCTACACCGCGACCTGTGCAAGTAAGGCCGGCGAGAGCGTTTTCTGTGCCCGGGGGACGAGTTTCAAGTGCATCACCGCGAACAAGGGGTGCATCTGCACGATCTGCCCGGTGTCAAAATCGATGGGCCTCCAGTACCAGTCATTCTGTCTTATGGATGGGGAGAAGTCGCAACGGTTCGACGCGATGCTCCGGTAAATGTTTTTCTGGAATTGTTAACTTGGCGGATGATGGTTACTTTTCACTGAAGAAGAAAATAATCCATCCCCCCATCAAGTTAACAGAACTCTACATAATCGCCGGTGAATGGATCGTTTTTCTGGCGTTCATTTTTTCACTCGGTTTTGCATACGGTGGAAAGGCCGAGCATATTTCGAAATGGTATCTCCAGCGATCAATACTGCTAACAACTTAACAGAACCAAAAAGAAAAAGTGCTAAAGATATTAAGCCTGCCGCAAGTCCCCGACAAATAGTTGAAAGGGAATCCCAGATTGAGTTCTATAGTATAGAAAGTACCGGCTCTGTAGAAATCATTTTTCCGAGGAAAGAGTCGACCAGATTGACCAAAAGATCTAAGGTACAGTGCCTCCTTACCCTGTTATGCTACTAACAAACAAGGAGGCAAAATAATGTCAGCAAACCG
>Ga0326727_10002245_pt1 | contig 67248 bp, 66 predicted proteins | sample MB2enrmetagenome_FD_207643 | JGI IMG/M metagenome (GOLD analysis project Ga0326727, IMG submission 207643) | Lab enriched peat soil microbial communities from McLean, Ithaca, NY, United States - MB29MY | ecosystem: Environmental > Terrestrial > Soil > Wetlands > Peat | place: USA: New York...
CGCTTGCATCGTTCACCCTCCCGGTGTGCGGCTAGGATTTCTCGCAAAATCTCTATACCACACATCCGCCGAGGGTGAGCGTGTTTATTGCCCCCCTTTCACAAAATCAATCGCGATTGTTGGGACATGGCAGGGCAACCCTGCGGCGAATATGTCCTCGGCATCGACCTCGGAACCAACTCCGTTGGCTGGGCCATCATCGGCCTTGTGGACGGCGAGCCGACGAAGCTCCTGCGCGCGGGGGTACGTGTTTTTGAAGCCGGTATGGAAGGCGATATCGAATCCGGCCAGGAGCAATCTCGGAACCTCAAGCGTCGTGAGGCGCGTCTGCATCGCCGCCAACTCTGGCGTCGCGCCCGCAGGTTGACGAAAACCTTCAACCTTCTTCGGAACTTCGGCCTGCTTCCTGACGGTGACGCTTCCACACCGGAAAAGCGGCAAGACCTCATCAACAAGCTGGACCAGGACATTCGGGTATCCGAATGGTTCAAGGCCAGGGCCAAATCGGGCGCCTACCCGGAGCCGGAGCAGACTCTTCCGTACATTCTTCGCGCCGCAGCCCTTGACGAACCCTTGGAACCTCACTTCCTCGGCCGGGGACTTTATCACCTTGCCCAGCGGCGCGGTTTCTTGAGTGGCCGCCTTAGGCCTGCGAAAACCGGCGAAGAGGACGGAAAAGTCAAGGGGACGATCAAGACTCTGCGAGCACAGATGGAGGAGAAACGGAGCCGCACGCTGGGGGATTTCCTTTCGCGCCTTTCGCCCACCGAGAGGCGCTTTCGCGGCCCGGAGGCTTGGACCGCGCGCGACATGTACGAGAGAGAATTCGATGCCATCTGTGACGCCCAGGCACCGCATCACCCAGACGCACTGAACGCCGAGCGCAAGGCGAGATTGCGCGACGCGATCTTCCACCAGCGTCCGTTGAAATTCGACCCGAATGTCATCGGAGACTGTGAACTCGAACGTGGGGAGAAGCGAGCCGCGAAATACCTGCTTCTGTCTCAGCGCTTCCGAATGCTTCAGATGGTGAACAATCTCCGCCTTCTGCCGCCCGGCGAAATGGAGAGAGGGCTTTCGCCCCAAGAGCGACAGAAGCTAGTCGAAGCACTGGAGTACGAGGACGATCTCAAGTTCACCCAAATACGCAAGTTACTGGGTCTCCAGAAAGATCACATTTTCAAGGGGGAACCCGAGGGCGAAAAGCGAGTCATTGGAAATCGCACCAACTCGAGCTTCTCCGCAGTCTTCGGCGAGCGCTGGCACTCCATGCTAACCGAGGAAAGGGACAGGGCCGTCGAGTGGGTTCATGCATTTGAGAGACCGGAAGAGTTAATGCCGCTGGCTAACACAGCGTGGAACCTCAACGAGGAGGCCGCTCTGAAGCTCAGTGAGATTTCTCTGGAACCCGATTACATGAACCTCTCCGGCAAAGCTATGGAACGGCTTCTGCCGCGTCTCGAGAGGGGCGAGTCCTTCGCCGAGGCTCGCTCTGCCGAGTATCCAGAATCATCCAAGGCTGCTGACCCGCTCCCACTGCTACCTCCGGTTGCCAGCGAAGACGCGAAAAGGAAAGCAGGGGTGGTTCGCAACCCAGCGGTGACGCGCAGTCTCAGCGAACTCCGCCGAGTCCTGAACGCCGTCGTCCGGCGGTTTGGTAAGCCGACCTACATTCATGTCGAGCTGGCCCGCGATCTTAAGAAGTCGAGAAAGCAGCGTCAGGCGATCAGCAAACGCAACGACGAAAATGAGGCGATCCGAGAGCGAGCCCTGCAGCGGGTCAAGGAAATGACCGGTGAGCAATACCCTTCACGGGACGACATTCGTCGGGTCCAGTTGTTCGACGAGTGTCACGGCCAGTGCCCCTATTGTCGAGAAAGCATCCCTGGGCGGAACTTCCTTGGCAAAGAGTCCCAAGTGGACATCGACCACATCATTCCCTTTCGCCGTTCTCTCGATAACTCCTACCTGAACCTCGTAATTTGCCACAGTAAATGCAATCGCACAAAAGGGGACCGCACTCCCTACGAGGCTTTTTCGGGCGACGCGGAACGATACGAGGAGATTCTGGATCGCGTCAAGCGCTTCGCAGGCGACCGGCGCACCGTGACGGAGAAGTTGCGTCGGTTCATGATGGATGCTGAGCAGCCCGAGGGTTTCCTGGCTGATTTTCGCAGCCGGCAGTTGAACGACACGGCCTATGCGGCGCGTATTGCCAAGGGCTACTTGGGGCTGTTGTACGGCGGGGAGATCGACACCCAAAACCGGAGAAGGGTCTTTGCCCGCAGCGGACGCGCCACGAGCGATTTCCGCAGTCTTTGGAAACTGAACTCGCTCCTCAACGATGGCCCCACCACGGGAGGGGGGCGAGTCGAGAAGGAGCGAGCCGACCATCGCCATCACGCCGTGGACGCCGTAGTCATCGGACTTTCGAGCGATGCCATGATCCAACGCCTTTCTACCGCCGCGCAATGGGCACCTGATCGCGAACTGCGGCGCCGGCTGTTCGGCCCGCTCGACGCGCCCTGGCCGAATTTCGTAGACACGGTTCGTGCAGAGATTAAAGGCATGGTCGCTTCCCACCGGGCGTCGAAAAAGGTGAGCGGCGCCCTGCACGAGGAGACGATCTACTCCCGGTTCGACCCGACGGCGCCGGTGAACAGCCCATTGCGCGAGTCGCGAATCCGCCAGTGGGTCAACCAACTTTCCCCCAAGGACGTCGAGAACATTGCCGACGAGGGGGTTAAATCTCGGGTTCGCGAAAAGTTGACCGAGGTGGGTGGGGACCCTCGAAAACTCCCCGACCCCAAAGACCCGGCCAACCAACAAAACCTCCCGTACATGGTCGCAGAAAAAAGCGGTCGCCGCATTCCGATCAAGCGCGTTCGGGTGAAGGTCAGCGTCCAGCCGGTTCCAATCGGCGTGAGCCCCAGGCAGAGATACGTCAAGCTCGGTTCCAATCACCACATCGAGGTCTTCGCGGGCACGGACAAGAGGGGGCGGGAACAATGGAAAGGTGAGGTCGTCAGCATGTTTAACGCCTACCAGCGCCTTAGGAAACACTGCTCCGTCGTCGACCCCGAGAAAAGAGGGAACCTAGTCTTCTCGCTCGCTCCAGGGGAGTGCGTCAAGTTCGATGACGGACCCTTCAAGGGGCAAGTTTTCGTAACGCGCGGAGTCACCCTGGAAGGCGGCGGGAGGGTTTTCCTCGTGCCAATAAACGACGCGCGGAAGAAAGAAGAGATTGTAGCCTCCAAGTTGTATCGGCGGGAGTTCGTTAGCACGCTGCGGAGATGGAAAACGCGCAAAATCATCGTTAGTCCGCTGGGGGAGGTGTCAGAAGCCCATGACTGACCGAATTCTGGACATCTCCGACCGACCTGCGCGCCTCACCGCGCGCGGCGGGCTGCTGGTCATTGATCTCGGAAGGCCGTGGGGTGCGTCCAGCAGCGGAGAAGACCTCCACCCCCCTGCCCCCTCCTCGACTGAGGAGGGGAGTCGCGACGGACGCGATCCCGAATCTGGCTTGCGCGCGCGGGACACCGAAACACAAACCATTCCCTTTGCGGACATCGCGGTGTTGGTCACGTCGCACCCGCAGATTTCGTTCACCCAGGCCGTGTTGGCAGGTTTGGCGGCCGCCGGGGGCATGCTCATCGTGTCGAACGAGAAGCACCTGCCCGCCGCCATGCTCCTGCCGCTCTCCACGCACTCCACGCAGGCCGAACGCTTCGCACGCCAAGCGGCTTTTTCCCAACCCGCGCGCAAGCGGGCATGGCAGCAGGTTGTGCAGGCCAAACTTCGCGCCCAAGCTCGTCTGCTGGAACAAACCACTGGCAGCGACAGGGGCCTGAGCCTTATGGCGGGAAGAGTGCGCTCCGGCGACCCCGACAACCTCGAGGCGCAGGCCGCGCGGATTTACTGGCGAGCCCTTTTTGGGAAAGACGTTTCGGGAGAAGACTTCCGGCGCAACCCCGAGGGCGAGGGGCTGAACTTATGGCTGAACTACGGCTACGCAGTGCTGCGCGCCATCGTGGCTCGGGCGCTGTGCGCGTCAGGGCTTCATCCCTCGCTTGGCGTCCACCACCACAACCGCTACGACACTTTCTGTCTGGCCGACGACTTGATGGAACCGTTTCGCCCCCTGGTGGACCGCGTTGTGGCTCGTCCGCAACTCCCCTCCTCGGCTGAGGAGGGGTCAGGGGGTGGTGGGACAGCTTCCCTCGCCCCTTCCATCATTCCCGCGCAAGCAGGGGTCCAGCTTGACCAGACCTCCAGGAAAGCGATCCTTGCGGGCCTGCTCGTGCGCTACGCCGCGGAAGGCGAATCGCGGACGCTGTTCGATTGGGTCAGCCGCTCCGCCTCGTCGCTGGTGGGCCTGATCGAGGAACGGGAGGAAAAACTAAGCTTCCCTGACCTGCTCCCTGACACCTGACACCTGCGACCTGTTCTTATGCCGCGCCATGAATTCGCGCTCTCGGGGTACAAAGCCATGTGGCTCTTCGCTATGTTCGATCTGCCCGTGGATAAGCCGCAGTTGCGCCATGAGTACGCCAAGTTCCGCAACAAGCTCCGACGGCAGGGTTTTACCATGCTGCAATATTCAGTCTACGTCCACTACGCGGCCAGCGAGGAAACCGAGCAGACCCTGCGAAGAAACGTGGAGGACGCCCTGCCCAGCCACGGCCAAATCCGCGTCATCTCCGTAACCGACCGGCAATTCGAGAAGATGGAAGTTTACGTCGGGAAAAAGCGCAAGCCCGTCGAAGATCCCCCCATGCAACTGGCCTTTTTCTGAGCCCCAAAGAGGGTTATCCCCCCGGAATTCTGCGAATTCCGGGGGGAATAGTGTATCTCAGCGGCGCTTCCCGGCAAACCATAGCGTTGTCCTCGGGCCTAGTGCCAGCAGCGAAAGTGTATCTCAGCGGCGCTTCCCGGCAAACCATAGCGGGACGGCTGCGGTGGTGTTCTATGGGCTGAGTGTATCTCAGCGGCGCTTCCCGGCAAACCATAGCCTGATCAATCCGGATGGCTCAAAGCCCTCGAGTGTATCTCAGCGGCGCTTCCCGGCAAACCATAGCGCGCCATGATCAGCGCTACAGGGCCGTCAAAGTGTATCTCAGCGGCGCTTCCCGGCAAACCATAGCAGTCCTGTAGTAGGGCCGAAGAGCCTTCGGAGTGTATCTCAGCGGCGCTTCCCGGCAAACCATAGCGCGTCGTGATCGATGAATGCGACTTCCTTTAGTGTATCTCAGCGGCGCTTCCCGGCAAACCATAGCAAATCGATGCTCGGGATTTGCAGCCCGGTCAGTGTATCTCAGCGGCGCTTCCCGGCAAACCATAGCCCGAACCTTAAACTGAATCCCAATAGTGTCAGTGTATCTCAGCGGCGCTTCCCGGCAAACCATAGCAACCTCTCCGACGCGAACCTCTCCGGCGCGAGTGTATCTCAGCGGCGCTTTCCGGCAAACCATAGCAGCGTCACGCCCTGGCTCATCATCTCTTCGAGTGTATCTCAGCGGCGCTTCCCGGCAGACGATAAGCACGCATTGGAAATTGGAGATTTGAAAGCTCAGCGTATCTCGGCGGCTCTTCCCGGCAAACCATGGCTCGATTCAAGATCCAAAATTCCAGATTCCAAGTGTATCTCAGCGGCGCTTCCCGGCAGACGATAGCGCGCATTGGAAATTGGAGATTTGAAAGCTCAGTGTATCTCGGCAGCTTTTCCCGGCAAACCATGGCTCGATTCAAGATCCAAAATTCCAGATTCCAAGCGTATCTCAGCGGCGCTTTGCGGAAGACTATAGCGCGCGTTGGAAATTGGAGATTTGAAATCTCAGCGTATCTCAGCGCAAACACGCCCCAGCCGCAGATGGGTGGCACGGCATCAGGGAGGGAGAATTGCCACCATGCCAGGGCTTGGCATAAAATAGATGGTCATCGGGGCAGCAAAATGGATGAGCGCGGGTTCGTCTAACGAGTCTCTCGCAGGCAGGCTGGCATGAAGAAGGTTTACGATGCCATCGTCGTCGGGTCCGGCGCCAGCGGCGGCTGGGTGGCTAAAGAACTGACTGAGCATGGCCTGGCCGTCCTCATGCTCGAAGCCGGCCCGCCTCGCATCCCGACGCGTGACTTCACGGAACACGTTTGGCCCTACCAACTGAAGTTCCGGGGTTTTGGAGATCAAAATGCGCTGCTCACGAATCAGCCCGTACAGCGCTTGTGCTTCGCTTGCGACGAATACAGCCACCAGTTCTTTGTAAACGACCACGAGAATCCCTACACCACGCCCCCCGACAAGCCTTTCATGTGGATTCGGGGCCGGCAAATCGGTGGCAAGACTTTCTGCTGGGGGCGCGAAAGCTATCGCTACAGCGACTACGAATTCAAGGCCGCCAGCCGCGACGGCTACGAAGAGGACTGGCCGTTCGACTACCGGGAACTGGCGCCTTACTACGACAAAGTCGAGAGCTTTATCGGCGTGAGCGGATCGCTGGAAGGCCTGGAACAATTCCCCGACGGCAAGTACTTGCCGCCCATGCGACTCTCTTGCGGCGGAGAGATGACCAAGAAAGTTCTGGGCGAGAAATTCGGCTGGAAAGTGATGCCCGATCGGGTGGCCAACCTGACCGTGCCTCACAACGGCCGCCCCGCCTGCCATTACTGCGACGAATGCCAGCGCGGCTGCCACACCGCCTCTTACTTCAACAGCCCCGCGGTTACACTTCCGGCCGCCTGGCGCACCGGGCGGTTGACGCTGGTGAGCGATGCCGTGGTGAGCCACCTGGTGATGAACGAAAACGAAGCCCGGGCGGACGGGGTCCATTACATCGAACGCACGGGGGGCGCCCACCGCGAGGCCTACGCCAAGGTTGTGGTGCTGGCCGCATCAGCGCTCGAGTCCACGAGGATTCTACTCAACTCCAAGACCCGCCGGTTTCCCAAGGGAGTGGGAAACTCTCAAGGGCTGTTAGGACACTACTTAATGGATCACTTCACTTTGGAAGACGCCGGCGGGATCATTCCTTCCCTCCGCTCTTCCCAGCGCCAGCCGGTGGGGACACCCTGCGGATTTCTGATCGCCAAATATACCAACGTGGGTAACAATCACAACGGGAACTTCCTCCGCGGTTATCGCTTCGATGGCGATGGCAGCCAGGAACTGTATGGGCATGCGTTTTCCCTTCCCGGCTTCGGCGCGGACTGGCGACAACGGGTGCGCGAGGAAATTCCTTACTACTTCGGCATCACGGCGCAAGGCGAATGCTTGCCGGACTACCACAACTTTGTCGAGCTTGACCCGCAAGTTAAAGACGCTTGGGGCATCCCTGCCCTCCGCATTCACGCGAGCTATGGTGAGAATGAGAGGGCCATGGCGAGAGCCATGCGCCAGGACGTCTTGGAAATCCTTGAAGCCATGAAGCTCGAACACATGCGGCCCCCGCGCGAGAACCTGAGCGTCTTCGGCAAGAATATTCACGAGTGTGGAACGGCGCGCATGGGCCTCGACCCCAAGAAGAGTGTGCTTGACCGCTCCAATCGCGTACACGACGTGAAGAATGTGCTGGTCACAGACGGCGCGTGCTTCGTCACGCAAGGCCCCTACGAGCCGACGTTAACGATCATGGCAGTTTCCGTGCGCGCGGCGGAACACCTCGTGGAAGATTTGAGGAAAGGCAATCTGGCGTAGGGGGACGGCTTGCCGTCCCCGCGTTTTCGCTGGCCCCGACGAGGGTAGGGCAAGCCCTACCCCTACTCCGATTATATGAACAACGATCCCAGTCACCCGGAAGCCTCTCCAGCCAGTCCGCACATCACTCGTCGCGAGTGGCTCTTGCGTCTTGGCGGAACGGCCGTCCTCATGGGTTTCCAGGGATCGCCCGTCGAGAGCCAAGGCGGACCCAGTGCTCTCAAGACGAACCAGCTTCCGCCTGGGCTCTATGACCCCTCGCAAGACCACATGACGCACGCCCTGGAAAGCGACGGCCGCTTTTTTCACGCACGGGCCGGGAGCGAAACCGATTTCCTGCGGCCTCCGATCGGCCCTTTTCAGCCCCAGTATTTTTCGCCACCTGATTTCGCGGTGGTAGAGCGCCTCGTCGCATTGTTTTTGGGCGAACCCGATACGAACAGCGAAATGGCGAGCGCAATGGCGGAGATTTCCGGATGGATCGATCGGGAAGTTTACCATTCGGCAGCCGTTCGGGAGGCGGCGCTCAGCCTGTCGCCTGAGCATCGCGCCCTGGCCATCGCTTACTACGGTGAACACGAGGTGACGGCACTCGAGACCGACGACTCTCAAAAGATATGGAGAGAAGGGTTAGCGTGGATTTCGACGGAATCGAAGCGGCGTTGGGGCAACGCGTTCCTCGAAGCTTCTCCGGCCTCGCAGGCCGAGGTTTTGAAGTCATTGAGTGATCGCGCAGGAGAAGATGACGCGGGGACACGCCTTTTTGTTCTCTTGAAGAACCAAGTCGCCCGTGGATTCTACACCTCGCAGCGCGGGCTTAAAGAACTGGATTACAAAGGGAATGCGTTTTACGCCGAGTGTCCGGGGTGCACCAGGAAGGGATGAAGACCACGGGGTAGCGCAGACCTGCATCTGCTTTGAAAAACGCGTAGGGGTAGGGCTTGCCCTACCCGGCTCATTCGGGGGACGGCAAGCCGTCCCCCTACAAGCTTCCCATGTTCACACCAGAAAATCCGCAGACCTCCGAAGGCATGAGGTCTGCGCTACCCGGTCAATCAGAAGATTAGCTTAACGCCAAGCTGGATAATGCGGGGCGCGTTGGCGTTGCGGACGTATCCGAAGTTGGACTGGCCGGAGGCATAGTCGGCGTAGTTCAGGATGAACTGGGCATGGTTGAAGGCGTTGAAAAACTCCCCCCGGAATTCCAGGCTGGTGCCTTCCGTCAGCCGGGTGTCCTTCTCGAGGGCGGCGTCCCAGTTGTTAATGCCGGGGCCGTGGAAAAACCGCCGGCTGGCCGAGCCGAGCACGCCCAGAGTTTCCGCGCTGAACATGCTGGTATCGAAATACGGCTGCCCACTGCGAGGATCATTGAAAGTCAATTTCCCGCCGGAGAAATTCGGTGTGTCGATCGGTAGCTCACTGGGCCCCGACCCGTTCGTCCCCAGCAGCGAGCGGTCATCACTGGCGAGGAGCGTGACCGGAATGCCCGTGGAAAAGCGCGTGATTCCGCTCAAGCGCCACCCCTCCGTCAACCGGCGTGGGCCGCCGAGCTTGTCAAACGGGAGTTCGTAGTTATAGCTGACGACGAAGTTATTCGTCATGTCGAAGGCCGAGAGCGACCTTTCATTGTGGTCCAGGGGATTGACCGCCTCCCCATAACCCGAGGCGTTCGACAAGGACTTGCTGAAGGTGTAGCCCGCCAGAAACTCCAGCCGCCCGGCTACATGCCGCACGTTGGCCTGGAAAGAGTTGTAGCCCGAATTCCCCAGGGTCGCGAACCAGGAGTTGCTTTGAATCAGCGGTCCGAAGGTCTGCCGCGTGGTCGGGATGACGGTACCGTCAGCCGCTGTAAAAGGTCCGTTCTCGCCATTGGGACCGCAAGTTTGCGTGCCTGGCGCCACCTCGCTCGGCTGGCTCAAACTAAGGCACAAAGCCTGGTTTGCGGGATTGGCCTCGAGCGTGGTGAGCAATTTGTGACCCTGAGTGCCTACATACGCCAAGGAGAGGAGGGTGGTGCCATTCAATTGCCGCTCGACGGAAAGCTCGTAGTCCTCGGCATAGGGAACATCGTTCTTATAGAAGAAACCCGGTGAACTGCTGATGGGCGTGTACTGCGACCAATTGATGCTGTTGTCCGGGTGTTGAGGAGAGGCATTGAATGGCGGGGGCGAACTGGGAAACTTCTGGCCCTCGACATACCCCGTGCCTCGATCGACGTAGGGCGTGGCGAACTCCGGGGGTACAGGGCTCCCATAGTAGTATCCGAACGGAGCATCGCCGATGGCGTTGAAGTTGGTGGCGCCTTCAAACGTGGTGAAAAAGCGGCCAAATCCCGCGCGGATGCTGGTCTTGCCCGGTCCGCCGGTCAGTTTCCCCAGGAACCCGCTATCGATGCTCGGCGAGTAGGCAAGGCCCAGCCGGGGCGAGAAGTTGTTGTATCGCACCGGGCCCAAGCCGCGGGGAATCCCGGGATCGCCCGGAAAGACCCAGCCGGTGGGAGAGCCCGGATAGATCTGGGATTGCTCACCGGGCACGAGGGTCTGGAATTCGTTGTGCAGTTCTGACCAGGGCGTATCGACTTCCCAACGCAGCCCGTAATTAAGGGTAAGGTTGGGGCGTGCCCTCCAACTGTCTTGGACATAGAGGCCCGCGTAGTGGTTGCGCCCGTAGTCAGGAAAGCCTTGTCCTTGCTGGAACCCGACAGGAGCGCCAATCAGGTAGTCGGCAAAATCGATGCCCGTCTCCGCGCCGTTGAAAGTATAGGCGCCATTGGATCCCCAGTTATATTGGGTCTGCTGGTTGAAGCGCAGCATGCCGCCGAATTTGACGTTGTGCGTGCCGACCACCTTGCTGAAGTTGTCGAGCCCCTGGTAGGTGCCCTCGACGATCCCGCCCACACCGCCTCCGCTGCCCACGCTGAAGGTGTTAAATCCCAGTGAAGGCACGGTGGCCCACGCCGATTGCACGGGATAAGGACCGAGGGCGCCGGGACCCACCGGGAAGCCCAGCGAAGCGAGAAAATTCAAGCCGTGAGGTTCTCCGCCGGTCGGGTGGTTGAATATGTTGAGGCGTGTGTAGGCAATGCGCGCTTCGTTCACCGCGCTCGAGCCGAACGACTTCGTCAGGCCGAGATTGACGACATCCGACCCTACCGAGCTCCCGCCACCGAACAGAGGCGCCGTCGGGTTTAGAGACTTCGAATAGTATTTGTCATAGTAGTAGTAACCCGACACCATGCCGATGCCCGTGTTGGCGTCCAGCCGCCCGCTGCCCTTGTCGTCCCGAAGCCTGTTGGCTGCGCCCGAACTGGTAAAAAACTGGCCGTTGTTGGCTTGGGGAATGTACTGAAGAATGTTCTTGGACACCGTGGTGACAGCCGCGGCGGGTATTTGCGCATTGGGAAAGACGCACGCCGCCGGGGTGGTGCATCCGGGAGCGTAGTAGTTCTCGCCTTGAGTGACGGTGTAACCCAATAGGCTCGAGAGGTTCGCCGCCCAGGCCGGACCTTCCACCATTCCGGTCATTTGACTGGAGAGTGCCGAGAAGTCGCCCTGACGCTCCGCCGCCGACGGAACCAGCACCTGGCCGGAGCTCTGTCCCTGTACTACGCGGTTTCCCTGGTAGTCGGCGAAGAAGAAGAGCCGGTTGTGCTTGATGGGGCCGCCCAGCGTGCCGCCAAACTGATTCTGCTGGTAGGCGCCTCGATTCACATCGTAGAAGTTGCGCGCTTCCAGGTCCGTGTTGCGCGCAAACTCAAACAGGTCTCCGTGGAAGCGATCGGTCCCGGACTTGGTGATCACGTTGATCTGCCCGCCGGCATAAGCGCCGTACTCAGCGTCAAAGTTGTTGGTCAGAATGCGGAATTCCGCGATCGAATCGAGGTTGGGAATGATGGCCGTGCCGGAGAATCCCGATTCCTGCACCGTGGCGCCGTCGAGCAAGAAGCCGTTGGCGGCTTCCCGCATTCCGTTGACGGAGAGATTGCCGGCATTGAGGTCGCCCGAGACTGGAGCTATGCCAAATCCCGTGGCGGTGAATTCTCCGCCCTGGCCCCCCGCCATGCTGGAGCTGACCGGTACCACACCGGGTTGAAGGGCGAGCAGGTCCGTATATCCGCGCGTCACCAGCGGCACCGAGGTGATTTTGTTGCTGCCAATCACCTCTCCCATCTGCGTGCTTGTCGTGTCCACATGTACAGCCGTGCTGCCGACGGTGATACTCTGCGCGACTGCACCCACCTGCACCGTGACATCGACCGTCAACTCCGCGTTGACCGTCAGCACCAACCCTGTCTCCCGATACCCCTGGAAACCCTCCTTGCTAACACCCACGTCGTAGGTTCCGATCGGCAGGGCCTGGAACGAGTAGAATCCGTGCGCGTCGGTTGCGAGCTTCCACTGGACGCCCGTCTCTACGTTGATAGCCACGACCTGAGCGTCTGGGATCACGGCGCCGCTTATGTCGCGCACCACGCCGGAAATGCTCCCTGTGACGCTGCCCCACAACAGTTGATGGCCCAAGAGGAACGCCATAGCCATCATGAGAAGGATCGTCCTCACCTTGCCCAAAATCGCATACCCGGCAAAGAACGACCTCGGTGTCTTTCCCGCACCTGTCGTGTACGGAATCATTTCGCCCTCCTTTGCTTTTGTGCCCCTATTGAGTGGAAGCATCTCACCCGTTTGTTACTTGCAGATTACCCGCCCGTTAAACTCTGTGGATTGCCCACCGATCTCTCTATCGCCACCGCGTTTGTTGCAAGGGAGAATACTCCGCCGGCTGAACGGTCGCGGCATCATGCGGCCGACATTCGGCGCCTCTTTCCCGCAGGGTTACCCTCCCCTCGTGGGGCGTTACATCGCGCCCAAAACTCACGCAGGGTCATTCTCCAATTTGTGAATTGATTATTTACATTTACCGCTGGAGCGATTGATTGTCAAGCATTTTTTGGACAAATTGTCTCTCGTCTGGGGGCTTCAAGCGAGGAGCCTCCAGCCAGTCTTGACCGTTTTCTTCATGCGCTGGAGTTTCGCCAGGCACTTTGCGCCCCTTTGCATGTCAGTTCACCTTTCAGACCTTCTCAGGCAATGAATTCATCCAGACCGAAGATCCGAATCGCATTGCCGTGCAGAAGTTGGCGCTGGAGCGTACCGACCGTGAAGGGCGAGGCTTTATCGCCGGTTCAGATAATGAATGGCAGGACTCGCGCGGTGTGCCGGGCATATTCCGCGTATTCAGGATACATCTCGCGGAGGAGACTCTCTTCCCCATACATGCGGACGCCCAGCAAAGCGCTGGCCAGTAAGGCAATGAGAATGGAACTTTCCGAAGGGTGCGCCGCAATGCCCGCCCAAACGAAATACAGAGCCGCGGAATAGATCGGGTGGCGAAGCCACCGGTACGGACCGCGGGTGACGAGTCCGCCGGAGGTGGGGTTGGCGGCCGCATGGAAACTCCGCAGGCCGAAGGTCAGGCGCGCCCAGATCATCAGCAGAATCGCCAGGACTTGAATGCCAATCGTCACCGGCCCCGCCCCCAGCAGGACTTTCTGGAATGCCAGCCAAACCAGGCACACCGCCGCTCCCACGAATGCGATAACCGAGACGTGCTTTAGACTCATCGACGGTCCAAGCCCCCTTCCCCTGGCGACTACCTTGCCGAATTCTATCACGGGGTAGCGACACCGCGTTCTTTTCCTTTCGCTTTCTTCATCGCGAGCGGCGAATAGATGGTTTAGTATGTATGCGCCTTGAGTAAGATGCTGGAGCGAATTGGCGCATACATTAAGAACAGAGTAGACGCCACCCGGAGTCTCCCAACGAACCAGACCGGAGTCATCATATGAAAACCATTCCCGCGAAGCGCCTCACGGCGAAAATACGAGCCACCGTGTTCGCGTTGTCAGCGACGCTCGTTGCGATTACTCAACTGCCGGCTGCGCCTCCCCAAGCTGCGGGCGGCGGCGCGGCGGTTTACCCAGTGAAGGTCAGCTCGAACGGCCGCTATCTGGTCGACCAGAAGAATGTTCCCTTCCTGATCGTTGGTGATACGCCGCAAGGATTAATGGGGCGCTTAACCGAAGCCCAGGCCGAATTCTACTTTGCCGACCGGCAGGCGCACGGATTTAATACGCTGGGGTGGATTGACGTGGCCTGCGCCGGCTCGGACTATCGCGACAACAAAGAAGGAAGCACGCCTGATGGTATTCGGCCTTTCACCGCATTCGTTTCCGGCGGGAACGATTTCGAGCATTACGATTTGACCAAGCCCAACGAGGCCTACTTCGTCCGGCTCGACCACGTGGTGACGCTTGCGGCGAAGCACGGCCTGCTGGTCTTCATCGATCCCATCGAGACGATCGGGTGGCTTCCCACGCTGCGCAATAACGGGCTTGCCTCCGCCTACTCCTACGGACAGTATCTCGGCCGGCGCTACAAGCGTTTTACGAACGTCGCCTGGTTGAACGGCAATGACTTCAATAGCTGGAAGGATTCCAAGGATGACGCCTTGGTTCAGGCGGTTGCCAAAGGAATCAAATCCGAAGACCCGGCACACCTTCAAACCGCCGAGCTCAACGTGTGCACAAGCTCGACCTTGGACGATCCTACCTGGGCGCCGATTATTTCCCTGAACGCCACGTATACCTACTCGCCCACTTATATGCAAATGCTCCACAGCTACAACCAATCGCCGGTCGTGCCGACCTTCCTGGTTGAGGCACACTACGATTGGGAGGACGTGGGCAAGCCGCCGGATTTTGGCACGCCCTCGGTGCTCAGGCGCGAAGAGTATTGGACCATGCTGACCGGCGGAAAAGGGCAATTCTACGGCAACAAGTACACCTGGAGTTTACCTCCCGGTTGGGAGTCCCATATCGATACGGTGGGGGTCACCCAGCTTACGATCTGGAAGACGTTCTTCTCTTCCCTGCCCTGGCAGGACCTGGTCCCGGACCAGGACCACACGGTGGTGACCAGTGGACTGGGAACGTACGGCACCCTCGACACGCGCGTCAGCCAGAGCGATTATTGCACGGCCGCCAAGACTCCCGACGGTGTCTACGTCATCGCCTACCTGCCCACGGCGCGAACCATCACGGTGAATATGGCAAGATTGAAGGCGCCTGCCCATGGCGCGTGGTTCGACCCTACGAATGGGGCATACACAAAGATTCCCGGAGGGCCGATTGCCAACGCTGGGACCCGCCAATTCGCGCCCCCCGGCAAGAATCACGAGGCAGCCGACGACTGGGTGCTGGTGCTGCAAGCGGGAGCGATGAAGCGGTAAGCCAGCCCTGGGCCCAGAAGCTGTGAAAAAATCACCAATCCCTGTCATTCCGAGTGGTAATGCGTCTGCGCCAGCCCACCGTGCCTGGTGGCGGACCCATTGATCTTCAGGGCGTCAAGTCTAGTTTCTCGGTGAGAGCTTTTGCTTCCTTCGGAGAGTGTGCATTTTTGATGGCGGCTCGTGCGTGCTGGATCTTTTCCTGCAATTTGGCGGCTGCATCGTGCTGGGCTTTTGCTGCCTCCGCTTGTTCTTTGGGCGCCGTGGTGTCTTGTGCGGCCGTATCGAGACAGCTTACCAGTCCTCCTAACATACTGTCGTGAATAGTCAGCTTGTTCACCAAACTCTTCTGGTGGTTAAGGCTTTGAAAATCCTGGAGGCTTTCCTTCTTCACCGTCTCCGTGAGTCCCATCAAGGCCTGCTTGGATGTCTCCACCATGGATATTTCATCCTGGCAAGCCTGCGCGAGAACCTGGCGCGGCGCAAGAAAGAGCCCGATGCCGGCCCCTGCCAGAAGGGTCATTCCCCATGCCCGTCTCATGGTTGAACCTCCTAGATTCGATTGTGGTCTTGCCCAGAATGCGCTGCCCAAGGGTAGTTTGCTCCGGAACCCGCGATTGAACCCGCCGCTGAGGTTGGCACAGCTATTTGGAAATACCGTTGTGCAGGGCTTTCGGCAGCTCCGTCCGCGACGATTACGCTTCGGAAAACCGGTTCGTCGTCTACCAACAAGACCCGATTGCTCTGTTGTCCCACCATGGTCGCCCCCTCAGCATTACACGAGGCCACTTTGGATACTGCGCTCCTGGACAGAGCCTGTCTGTTCAATATTGCTCAATCGGAGAGAATCATTTGCGAGCTTCGCGGTCTGGCGCATCAGAAGTGGTGCGGGCGTCCCTCCCGCTGTGGCACGGGCATCCTGCCCGTGCCTATTCACGGCCAAGATGGCCGTGCCACAACGCGCGGGCAGAACCTGTCCTGAGCGGAGCGAAGGAATGCCCATTCCACAGCGGGCGGGACGCCCGCGCCACACCCATGCACTGTCAGGGCATCTTCATGGTTATTGCCGGTAGGTTGATGTGCGATGGACGCTCCCTGTCGTGGTAAACGGTATTCAGCGCCGTGATCGCGTGTGTCTCGTAGCCGGAGCGTTCCCCGGTATTGGGATTGACGTCGAAAAAGGGAAAGTTGCTGCTCGAGATGTCCACCCGGACGCGATGGCCGGTTCGGAAGCGGTTGGCTACGCCCACGAGATCAATGGTCACCTTGCGGATTTCGCCGGGTTCCAGCAGCGTCCGCGCGGAAGCGTAATCTCCCGAACCGACGCGGATAATGCGGTCGGCAAGGTTCATAGCGTAGCCGAACGGGTAATCACGGTTGGGCGGAGCGACATCAACGAGCTTGGCTGTGAAATCCGTGTCCGGCGCAGAGGAGGAGATCCAGAGATCGACGCTCACCGGCCCGGCGACCTCCAGGTCGGACGTGAGGGGCGGCGTTTGGAACACCAGGACATCGCGCCGCGAAGCCAAGGGGAGGTCGTCGTCGCAGCCAAAGATCCTGACACGGCAACGCTGGTCGCGAGGACCGGCGGGCGAGAGATCTTTGCCGGAATCAATCTGCCCGCCGATCGTGGGAACCGGGTTCCGCGGGTCGAACCAGTAAGTGCTTGCAGTCTCGCTGCCGGGCCGCTGTTCGCTCAAACTGCCATCGCCGCGCAGGTAGTAGGCGCGAGTGATTGCTTCAGGAGGGGGCCAGGCCGTTGTGGCAAGCCAGCGGCCACCGTCCTCCATGAACCCTTTATCGTTATGCAGGCCGCTGCCGCCGCCCATAACGAAGACCCGCACACGAGGTTCATCGAGGACGCCGGTGTTCTTGCCCATGAGAACCTGATCGAACCAGCGTTGCCGCTCCGCGTTCATATCGACTTCGGCGGTAGCCCCGAAGTCGACATCGCCCGAGGCGCGCGGACCGATTCCGTGCACCCAGGGGCCCATCAGGAGCTTGGTGGGAGACTTGTGTCGGGAAGCCAAACCCATGTAGTTGTGAAGCGTGCCCCGTTCGAACAGGTCGTACCAACCGCTCAGGAAATAGACGGGAATATCCGGATATTGGTCATAAGCACCCTCGAAATTGAAGCCATTCTGCTTCCAGTAGTCGTCATAGAAGGGATGGTCGACGAAGTCCTGAAACCAGCACTGATTCACCGGGTCAAGCAGCAGCGGCGAAGCGTTAGGGCGGAAGGGATACGCACGCAACCAGCCTCCCATCTGCTCGTGCAGGATCTCCAGCATCGCGGCCTTCAGGGCTGGATCTTGTTCGGCTTCCTGGCTGGAGGAAGAGAGGATCAGAGGATAGAAGAGATTGTGCAACAACGTGAAGGCTCCGCCGCGGTAAGCGCCCTCGTCGAAATAATTGGAAGTGCCTACCATGACAAACATCGCGGCCAGGTGGGGCGGACGCAGGACTGCCAGGGCGTTCTGGACCTGCGCGAGGTACGACCCGCCGTAAGTTCCCACCTTGCCGTTGGACCAGGGCTGCGCCGCGGCCCATTCCACCGTGTCGTAGCCGTCTTTGCCCTCATTCACGTCGATATAGAATGTGCCTTGCGATCCGTAACGGCCTCGGCAATCCTGCACCACGACAACATAGCCAAGCTGGGCGAAAAGGCGCGCCTCATTTACGGAGCCAGGGCCAGGCTCCTTGCCATAAGGGGTCCGCGAGACCAGCACCGGGAATTTGCCCTGCACCGGCATGCCATCGTGGGCCGGCATGTACACGTCCGTCGCCAGCTTCACCCCGTCTCGCATGGAGACCATGAGGTTCTTCGCGACAATCACGTCGTATCGGGCGCCCGTCGTATCGCCCTGGGCAGCTAACATTGCGGCCGCCGCTAAGGCGCAAACAGCCGGCCCGACGAGTGTGTGGAATCGCATCGAGTTCAGGACCTCCCTCCGCAGAACCGCTGGAGCAGGTTGGCGCTCCGTCGGCACAGAGTCGACGGTCTGTCACCCTGAGCGGAGCGAAGGGTCACGGCAGTTGTTTTGTTCGGCAGACTGCGGGGATGCTTCGCTCCGCTCAGCATGCCAAGCTTGCTCGGTGAGTGCGATCTACTTGTATAGCGCGCCCTTAGTGATACGCCTGGATCAATTCCAGGCTGACGCCGAGCACATCCGTGTCCATGTAGGCGTACCGCCCGGAGTTCGGCTTTCCAACCTCGCCCCACGCACCGCTTTGCACGGGCGACCAGCCGAGCTTCGCATAGCGCTCGAGCGCACTCTCCAGGTTGTCCACCGGTACTCCCATGTGCTGAACGCCCTCGCCGTGCGCGTGCAGAAAGTCGTCGTAACAATTGGGCGGGTCTTGTGGCGGTATGATCCATTCATAAGTCGGGTGCGAGTAATTCTGCCAGCCGACCACAAACGGCAGCAACAGCGGCTTGCCGTGGTATCGCCCGTCCTCACGAGGAGAGGCATTGGCCAGCGACATTTCGGGAAACCCCAGACTGTGCCAGTATGCCGAAACGGGTGCAGCTTTCCGGATCACCAGTCCGAGGTGCGTCACCTTCGCCGGGCCCGCGCCGGCCTCGGCCTGCGGACGGGTCACCAGCCCGAGGACATACTTGCCTGACGGTTCGGTGTCGAAGAACGTGTAGCGCCCGCCGGCGGCGTCGAACGTGTGCAGCACCCGGACGCCCAGGCCGCGGAGCCGGGCGGTTTCCAGCTCGACTTGCTGACGGTCAGGCACTGAGTACAGCACCGCAAAAATGCCTTCACCGTGGAATGCGAGAAAACCGTCGAACACCGGATCGCCTACAACGGGCTGAAGGATTTCCACTGCGAAGCTACCCAGCCGGCCGGTAACGAGCCGCGCCTCGCGCCGCCCGGAACTATCCAGAGTCATCCGGCCATGATCGCGTAGGTCTTCCAAGCCGACGTTCCGCCACGCGGCAACGGGCCTCGACGCGTCTCTCACGACCCATAGCGCCCCGCCCATGGTCTTGTAGAAGTCCGGCAATTGTGCCCGCACCGGCGCGCCCGCACACATCAGAATACCCGCCAACACAATCCAACTCAAAAGATGATTACGCATTACGCCCTCCCGCCGGCCGATTTGCCTGCGGCATCCCGGGACTTCCAGTTTCCCTCGGGGGACGCCAGTATACATCGAATCGCCACAAACCGAACCCAGCAATACGAGCAACACAAACCCCTGGAAAGATCATAAAATGGATCCTACGCGCGGAGAAAAGCAGATCCTTCGCTCCGCTCAGGATGACCTGTCATTCTGAGCGGAGCGAAGAATCTGCATTTGGTTGCGGCTTTGCAGCGCTAGGCGAACTTGGGCTGAAATTCAGATCAGCCCAAACTTAACTTTCGATCGAGTTGACTATGGCAAAAACTATTCGGGTGGGACTCCTCGGCGCGCGATTCGCGGCACGATTTCACTGGGACGGGTATCGGCGCGTCTACGGGATTCCGGTGCAGGTGGTGGGGGTCACGTCGAAGAGCGCGGAATCGCGCGAAGCGTTCGCGCGCGAACATGGGATCGAAGCATTTGGAACCCTCGAGGAAATCTGCGAAGCGGCAGACGTGATCGACGTCTGCACGCCCACCGCCGCCCATGAGCCTATCGCGATTCAGGCCTTGCAGCGCGGCAAACACGTGGTGATCGAAAAGCCCTTGACCGGCTATTTCGGGCCGGGAACGGACGGTTTTCAAGGCAACGCCTTCAGTAAGGAGGTGATGCTGCGCGAAGCCCTGGCAAGCGCCCAGCGCATTCAGGATGCGGCCCGCCAAGCGCAGCGTCGAGTCTGCTACGCTGAGAATTGGGTTTATGCACCCGCCATTCAAAAAGAGCGTGAGATTCTGGTGAAAACCGGCGGACAAGTGCTGCGCATTATGGGCGACGAATCGCACGGCGGCTCGCACTCGACGTACGGGGGGATGTGGAGATATACGGGCGGCGGGACTTTGATAAGCAAAGGCTGCCACCCACTCTCGGCAGCCCTATATTTGAAACGAGCTGAGGGTGAGGCGCGCGACGGGAAGGCCATCCGGCCGGCGACGGTTTCGGCTCGAGTCCATGAGATTACAAGGCTCAAGACTTTTCGCGACGCCGGGTTTCTGGGCACAAGATACCAGGACGTAGAAGACTATTGCCAGCTCCACGTGACTTTCGACGATGGCACGGTGGCGGATATATTCTCTTCCAACCTGGTTCTGGGCGGCGTCTACAGTTGGCTGGAGGTTTTTGCGAACAACCACCGCACGCGCTGCCGTTTGAATCCCGTAAGCATGCTCGACACGTACAATCCGCGTGAAGACCTCCTGAGGAATGTGTATGTGGCGGAGAAGCTCGGCTCCAAACAGGGCTGGAGCCATCCCGCGCCCGATGAAGCCTGGCAGCAGGGATACCCACAGGAGTTCCAGGACTTCGTGGAAAGCATCGCACTCGAGCGCGAGCCTCTGTCGGGAATCGTTCTCGCGTGCGATACCGTGGCGGTGTTGTACAGCGCTTACCTCTCGGCGGAGCGGCGTGGGGCGGAAGTGAACATCCTGCGGATTGTCGATGGGCGATTGCCGATGACCGATTGAGGACTAGGAGCCGGGCACTCCGGCCTTTTGGAACAGCTTATCGATGCGGAGAAACTCCTCCTCCTCTTCGGTCACGCTAATCGATCGAACCATCTGGCCGATGGTGACGCTAGGATCGTTGGACCAGAAGATGCCTCGGTCCTCATCCTCGTAGTAGTGAAAGCCTACCTTATCGCCGTATTTTTCGCGCAGCGCTTCACCGTTCTTCAGTTCCCTGCTCCAGGGCACTATGGCGTAGCTTAGATCGATCTGCTCCACCAGGATCTGCTCCGGCGGCTTTATCTGAGCCGCGATTCTGCCCGTCGGCTCGAAAATCGAGGCGTTGTTGCGCCAGGTGCTGGACACGACGTAATATCGGTGCCGCAGGGCTCGGAACGCAGGCTGCGCCGTCTGCGGCGACTGAGTGGGCCAGGCCACCAGTTCAGCGCCCTTGCGAGCCAGTTGCTCCCAGCCGTAGTCATACTCCATGTCAAAACAGATCTGGATTCCCAGCTTGCCAAAGTCACAGGCGAAGACGGGTACCTCCTTTCCGGGAGTCGAACCGCCTTCCATGGAGTCGCTGCCTGCCGGAACCGCCAAGTGGAGCTTGCGGTAAATCCCCACGACTTCACCTTGGCGGCCGATGAGAATTCCCACGTTCGAGCTGATTTTCTTTCCCTGGCTCTCGAGCAGATACGTCGGCACAACGATGTAACAATGGTGTTCCCGCGCCTTCCGTGCAAAGGCATCCTTCAGGGGACCTTCCAGGGGCACGGCCGAGTCCACCGCGTTGCCCGCAGCCTCTCCCGTCACGGCCGTCTCCGGCAGTACGGCGAGATCGAGATCCCGTCCATACTTCCTCTTTGACTCCTCAGACATTCGATCGACGATGTCTCCCAATTCCGCCAGGCGCTTTTCAAGACCCGGGTATTCCACCCAGAAAGCCTGCATCGCCGTGCCTACGATCACCTTTCGCGGGGGTTGATTCGACGTGCTGTGCGCCTTTGCATCGCTCGCAGAAACGGGATGAGCTGCTAGCAACACCAAAAGCACTGAAACGAGGACGAGTAATCCGCGCGCCGAAAACTCGTGTGGCGTGTGCCCTCCATACTGTTGTCTTGCCGAGATTGCTGACGCCTTCATTGGCTCTCCTCTGAGTCTTCCGTGTTCAGTGCGTGCTCACCACTTTCTCCAGCGCCTCGCTCAACGCCGCAGGAGCGGGCGGGATGACGGGCACCTGGGCGACGGTCTTCTTAGCCAGTTCCGCGGTCCGCCCCACGTTCAATTGTTCAAACAGAAACGCGAACTTGCTTTCCAAATCCTGACCTATCCGCTCACGCAGGTCCGCCGGCAGGTCCCAGAATTTGCGCTTGAAGGGGCCAAAGGCCTTCTTGCGCGTCTTGTATAAGAACTGGGGGTCGGTATCGGAAGGCTTTTTCTCATCGGCGCAGAGCTTCCGCAGCGTCTTGTAGATCTCTTCCTTCAAATCCCGAGGAAACGACGCATTCTCATAAATCATGTTCTGGAACTCTGTCGCCAAGTGAACCTCAGCAGCCTCGCATTCCACAAACTTGTGGAACGCATCGGCAGGGAGCGTGGACGCTCCGTGTTGCACAGTGCCTGCCATTCCGTACCGATCTCGAGCTAAAGCCGAGAGGGCGCGCAACGTCTCAAAGTCGATGGCCACTTGAGTCACGGTGCCATCAGCCAGCACCACGCCGCCGTCCCTCGTCCCGGTCTGCACGCTGATCTTCGCCAAGCCCTTCTTGTAATGACTGCGCCGGGTTAAAGTCTCCATAAACCCGTCCATGAAGGAGGTCAACTCGTCAGGAGTGGAATTCCGCTCCCCGATCCTGCCGATCTCGCCGCCCAGCGTCAGAGTTATACCCGGCGGTTCGATCGAGCGAAGGTAGGCGGCCAAGCTTGCTGTCGCCTCAAAGTTAGCCCTCTGCTGCTCATGGACGCCAGGCTTGTCGAGGACCACCAGAGTGGACGCATCGATATCAATGTTGTAAAACCCCGCCGCAGCCGACTCCTGACAGAAGTCGCGGACGCCTTGCAACTCCGACTCCGGGTCTTTCGCGAATTTGAGGGCGTTGACCTTGTAGTGGTCGCCCTGAATGAACACCGGGCCCTCAAACCCCTCGCGGATCGCCGCCGCGATAATCACCGCGGCATACTCGGCTGGGCGTTGATCGGTGTAATGACTCTCGGTGCGGGAGAGCTCAAAGATGAAGGCGCCGACCTTCAAGCGGAGTGCGGCACGAAAAACCGCGCGTGCCACATCATAGCTCAGGCCGCGTATATTAATGGCGGGAACTGTGAAACCCTTGCATTCCTTACGGGCGCGAGCCTCATAAAGGCCCTGGATGGAGGAAGGCACGACGCCAAGCTCCAATCCGGCGCGGCGAATGATCCAGCGCGCCCCGCTGCGTACCTCTTCGGTTTCTCCGAACACTGCGCTCGTGACCAACTGGTCAAGCGTCTGGCTCACAAACTTCTGGGGGTTCCTGAGAACAATACTTCCGCCATTGGAAAGCTCGAAAACCGACTTATGCCGGGTCAGCAATTCTGGTATGGAACGTGCACTCATAGCAAGCCTCCGCAAAGCGCCAGCCCTAGGCGCAATCGCTTATTATAGCAGAGCAAGATGACAAGCAAATTGGGAGACTTTTGCGCGGGAAAGAAGTTGTCATCGCCTACATCACCCCCTCACCCCCCAACCCCTCTCCCCCAAGGGGGCGAGGGGAGAAATAACCCGGGTCTATGCCCTCTCCCCCTTGGGGGAGAGGGTGGCGCGCAGCGCCGGGTGAGGGGGTCGGTCCGTCACGATACTATGTAACCCTCAGCAGATACGCCTACTGACTGAAGATGCTTCGCTCCGCCCAGCTTGACAGGGAGATCAAAGGCTCGCTACCACATGCTCGGGAGAGTCGATCCGGATTTGCGACAGCAGCGCGGGAAGCAATTCGTAGCCGGCGCGTCCTAAGAAGTACGCGCCACCCACTTGGCGTTCCTGAAGATCCTTTTGGGGCATAAGAAACCGCGCGAGAGCCTGTGCATGCCGGGCAAGCAATTCGGAGCGAGCCAGGCCCGCACGGCTCACCTTCCCGCGCAGCCGGTCCATTTGGTAGAGGATCTTTTCCTGAGCATGTTGCAGGGCGTCGAGCAACGTAGGATCGAGCCGCTCGATGTCGCTTCGGAGGCGCTCCAGCAGGCCTGTCATGTCCGATTGCGCCTGCGTGAAGCGCTCTGACCATCCCTCCCCAAGCCCTGCCGCGGCGATTTTCCCTCCCAGGTGCTGTTCTCCCAACCACACGTCCTCAAGACTCAATTTGTACTTCTCCAGCAGTTTCTGGATGCGATGGTCCACGAGCGTGAACGAGGCTCGGGGAAAAACAACAGGCTGTGGCCGGCCGAATGCCTGGTACAAAACCTGCGCCTGGGCAAGATAAGCCAGCTCGGAGGGACCTGCAACGTAAGCGACGGTGGGCAGCAAAGTGTCCTGTACCAAAGGCCGCAACAGAGCGTTGGGCGAAAACGCTATGGGTCCAGCGGAGAGCTCCTGCCTCAACTCTTCAAGGCGGGTGCGCCCTTCCCCTTCCACCGAGTATTCGCCGTCGTGTTCGTGAACAGGCAGCCGGCTGCCTTTCCGGGTGAGGAACACCAGCGTCGAATCCTCCGCCACCTTCACCTGGGCATGATAGCCGCTCCCAATCAACGCCTGGGAGCGCTCGAGCAGTTTCCCGCGCAGTTCGGGTGCGCGTTCGAAGGCCTGCTGGTATACCTGAGCGCTCAGGTGGTGAACGGCGGGGTCAAGGGGATTCAGCAATACCACTCCCCAACGGCTGAGCAGGCGCGCCAGGAATTTCCCGAAGGCCTCAACCCACGTCGCCCCCGGCGTGTAGGTTTCGCGCAGGTCCTGCAACAAGGCTTGGCTCGGCGGCCCGGCAGGAAGACAGCCCGCCAGACGCGACAGGGCTTGACCGGATTCGCCAGTCAGCCGCACGTTCCCCACCGGCGACCGCGGGCTGGGCGAATCTCCGTGATCGGCCAGCGAGACGAGGTTGTATTCGTCATCCAGGATTCCCACCTGCGCCACTTCGGCCAGGTCGTGGTCCTGAGATGCAAGCCAAAAGATAGGCACGACCGGGATTCCCTGCTCGGTGAGGTAGTTTGCCAGACGCACGGTCGTGAGGGCTTTGAAGAGCGTAAACGCCGGCCCACTGAACAACCCGACCTGCTGGCCCGTGACCCCGGCAAAGGTCCCACTCTTGGCCAGTCTCTCCAGGTTCTCAAGAGTGGCCGCGCCGCAACCGAACGCCTGGTTCTGGCGAGTCAGGATTGCGCAGAGTTCCGCCCGCTTCCACTCGAAGCCCCGCAGTTGGGAAGCCACACTAGGGTAGCTGGAAGGCGAGTAGGGTGGCGCATTATAGAAGCGCGACACTCGGTCAAAATGATAGAGGTAGTCGAGAAGCAGCGCGCTGGAGTGTGGAACCTGTTGGTAGGGAACGGATGCGCTTGTCATAGGGATCGTGGGTTTGTTCTCTTGCTCCATATTCAGCTTGTGGCTTCGCGTCGTGTTGGTGCGATGTCATCCTGAGCATTGACAGCCGCGGGGGCTGCCCTTGCTGAGCAGAAAGTCGGCGCGACCGGGAGTCTGAGCCGCCGTTGATTCGAAAAGGCTTACGCGCCGACTTTCTGCAGAGGAGTCCGTCAGCCGACGGACGACGAAGGATCTCCGCAGTTCCTCGATACAACCACTGCGGGGATTCTTCGCTTCGCTCAGAATGACAGGATTCAACAGTCCTTCCGCGGCCACCTAGTACTCGAGCCCGGCCCGTGCCTCGTGCAGTACCTCCGCCACCGCTTTGCGTGCGGTTGAACTCAACGGTGAAAGCGGGGCGCGAGGGAAGCCCCCGGCGTAGCCGCTCAGGTCGAGCGCGGCCTTTATGCCGGGTACGCCATAAGGCACGGCGATTTTGCGGGCAAGCGGGAGCAGTCTTTCCTGGAATTCCAGAGCCTCTTTTTTCCTCTTCTGCCGGAAGGCCTGGTAGAGGCCCACGCACAGCTCCGGGGCATAATCGGCCTGGCTCAGCACCGCGCCCACCGCGCCGGCGCGCAAAGAATCATACAGAATCGACACCGATCCAACCAGCACTCGGAAACCCGGCCGCACTCGCCGCAATACCGAGCGCACAAACTGCAGGTCCCCTGAGCTTTCTTTCAATGCCACCACGTTGGGGATTCGCGACAGCCTGCCAATGGTGGCGGGCTCAAGGTGAAGCCCCGTGAACTGCGGGATCGAGTAAACAATCACAGGCCGATCGACCTTTTTCGCGACGGCCCGATAATGAGCCTCCAGCGTGTCCGCGTCCATCTTGGATTTGTAGTAGTTCGGCGTGATGACCAGCAGGGCGTCAGCGCCGCGCGCGACAGCTTCCTGCCCAAGTCGTATCGTGGCGTCAGTGCTCTCGAGGCCGACGCCCGCAACCAGAATCTCAGGCGGTTGCACCACACCTCGCGCCACTTCCACCAGCCGCAGCCGCTCATCTTCCGTCAGATAGGGTGCTTCCCCGGAGGACCCCGCGACCAGCACTCCGGCAAGCCCTATGCCAGTGAGCTTCTGAACATTCTCGCGGAACAATCCTTCTTCAATCTCGCCGCGCTGATTAAACGGCGTAACGACAGGAGGGAAAATCCCTTTAAGCCCTTGGATAATCTCTTTGCGTGTCATGTTATTCCAGCCCTCTATTCCAGTGTCATCCCGAGCGCAGATTCCATGATCCTTCGGCTCACCACTTGGCATGAAAGTGATTCCCCTCCTTGGTAAGGAGGGGTCAGGGGTGGTTGTCGTCCGCTCACCGTTCCACCCACCACCCCCTGCCCCTCCTCCCACTGAGGAGGGGAGTCACGCTCTTCCGCGACCACTGGCGTGTGGCCCAAGCTCCCGTTTACCTCAAAGCAGGGCGAGATTCCTCGCTATGCTCGGAATGACGGCCGTCGTGGATGTTCTGGTGCAACTCCTGCAAGCTTGCCACCCACACCTGTCCTTTTCTCAACTCTCGAATCCCTGCGATCACCGCTCCGGCAGCGGACAGAGTCGTAATACACGTCACGCCGTGCTGAACGGCGGCCCGTCGGATCAAGCGATCGTCCTGGCGCGAGGAACGCCCCAGCGGAGTGTTAATGATCAAATCAATCTCGCCGCTCTTCACCAGGTCCACAATGCTGGGGCGTCGCTCCGTTACCTTGAAAACCCGTTCCACCGGAATACCGCTGGCCCTCAACGCCTGAGATGTGCCCTGTGTGGCCACCAGGATGAAACCAAGCTCCGCCAGATCACGCGCGATGGGAATCACCAAGGGCTTGTCATGATCGTTCACGGAAATGAAGATGCGCCCGGAAATCGGGATGCGGTTGCGCGCCGCAAGCTGCGCTTTGGCAAAGGCCAGGCCGAAGGAGTCCGCCACACCCATCACTTCGCCCGTGGACTTCATCTCCGGGCCAAGGATCGTGTCCGCGCCGGGAAGCTTCTGGAAGGGGAAAACAGGCGACTTCACGAAGGCATGATGCACGGGCAGTTCCGCTTCGAGACCGAATCCGGCGAGTTTAATCCCCACCATGAGCCGCGCGGCAATCTTCGCCAGCGGCACGCCGGTGGCTTTGCTCACGTACGGCACGGTCCTCGAGGCGCGCGGATTAACTTCCAGCACGTAAACCTGGCCGTTCTGGATGGCATACTGGACGTTCATCAGGCCCACGACGTTCAGTTCCTTGGCCAGTTTCACCGTGTACTCACAGAGCGCGGCGTGTTGCGTCTCGCCGATGCTCACCGCCGGCAGCACGCAGGAACTGTCACCGGAATGAATTCCCGCCTCTTCGATGTGCTGCATGACACCCGCGATGACCACGTCGGTCCCGTCCGCCAGCGCGTCCACGTCCACTTCCGTGGCGTTTTCCAGGAAGTGGTCCACCAGGATGGGGAAAGCGCGCTGAAGTTCTTCCGCACGCCGCACGTAATCGCGCAGCATCGCCTCGTCGTACACAATCATCATGGCCCGCCCGCCCAGCACATACGAGGGTCGCAGCAAAACCGGATATCCGATTTGGCGCGCGATCTCGACCGCTTCTTCGGCGTTCATGGCGGCGCCATTGGGCGGCTGGAGGATGTTCAGGTCGGCAAGCAGTTTTCCGAAGCGCTTGCGGTCCTCGGCCAGATCGATCGACTCGGGTGAGGTGCCGATAATCGGCACGCCCGCAGACTTGAGTTGGCGCGCCAGGTTGAGCGGTGTCTGCCCGCCGAACTGCACGATCATGCCCGAGGGCTTTTCCTCGTCCACAATCGCCATCACGTCTTCAAAAGTAAGCGGCTCGAAGTAAAGGCGGTCCGACGTATCGTAGTCGGTCGAGACAGTCTCGGGATTACAATTCACCATGATCGTCTCGAAGCCTTCTTCTTTGAGCGCATAGGCGGCATGGACGCAGCAGTAATCGAATTCAATGCCCTGCCCTATGCGGTTGGGGCCGCTGCCCAGGATCATGATCTTCCGCCGGTCCGTGGGTTCGGCCTCGTCCTCATCTTCATAAGTGGAGTAGAGGTAAGGGGTGAAGGACTCGAACTCCGCGGCGCACGTATCTACCCGCTTGAAGACCGGATGAACGTCCAGCGCCTGGCGCCGCGCGCGCACCGCTTCCGCCGCGCAGCCCCACACTTCGCCCAGGTGAGCGTCCGACACGCCGTGACGCTTGGCCTCTCGCAGCACCGAAGCCGGCGCAGTCCCAACCTCGAAGCGCTTCAGCTCGTCCAGCAGACTCACGATTTGTTCGAGCTGAGTCAAGAACCACGGATCGATGCGGGTAATTTCCGCCAGGCCCTCGACACTGTAACCACCTTGCAAGGCGAAGAGCAGGTACCACAAACGCTCGGGATGGGGAACGGTTAAGCCGCGTTCGAGTTCGGCCGGATCGTCCGGCGGCCGCGGCGGTTTCCTGCCCGTTTCGAGCGACCGCATGCCTTTCATCAGCGCTTCTTTGAAGGTGCGGCCGATTGCCATCACCTCGCCGACCGACTTCATCTGCGGGCCCAGGGTGTGATCGGAATCGGGAAACTTTTCCGCCGCCCACTTGGGAATCTTCACCACCACGTAATCGATTGTCGGCTCGAAGCAGGAGGGCGTCTTCTGCGTGATGTCGTTGGGAATCTCGTCCAGGCTGTAGCCGACGGCGAGGCGTGCGGCGATCTTGGCGATGGGGAAGCCGGTGGCCTTCGAGGCCAGCGCCGAACTGCGCGACACGCGAGGGTTCATCTCGATCACCACCATGCGTCCCGAATGCGGGTCGACCGCAAACTGGATGTTTGAACCGCCGGTCTCGACGCCCACGGCGCGGATGACCTTGAACGCGGCGTCGCGCATGATCTGGTATTCCTTGTCGGTGAGCGTTTGGGCGGGTGCCACGGTGATTGAATCCCCCGTGTGGATGCCCATCGGGTCGAAGTTCTCGATCGAGCAGACCACCACCGCATTGTCCATGTGGTCGCGCATCACCTCGAGCTCGAACTCCTTCCACCCCACCACCGATTCCTCAACCAGAGCCTCGTGCACCGGGCTGAGCTCCAGTCCGTTCCTCACCGTCTCCAAAAGCTCTTCTCGGTTGTAGGCCATGCCGGCCCCCGTTCCGCCCAGCGTGAAAGAGGGTCGAATAATCAGCGGGAATCCAATTTGCTGCGAGAAGCTCAGCGCGGCGTCCACGTTGTTGACCAGGACGCTTTTGGGCAGGTCGAGCCCCACGCGCTGCATGGCGTCCTTAAACCACAGCCGGTCCTCGGCCATCTTGATGGCGTTCAGCGAGGCGCCGATGAGTTGCACATTGAATTCGTCCAGTACGCCGCTCTCAGCCAGCTCGACGGATAAGTTCAGAGCCGTCTGGCCGCCCACGGTCGGCAAAAGCGCGTCCGGACGTTCGCGCGCGATGATCGCCTTCAGGTACTCGCAAGTGAGGGGCTCGACGTAGGTGCGGTCGGCAAATTCAGGGTCGGTCATGATGGTGGCAGGGTTCGAATTCACCAGCACAACTTCATAACCCTCCGCCTTCAGCGCCTTGCACGCTTGCGTCCCCGAGTAGTCAAACTCGCACGCCTGGCCAATGATGATCGGGCCGGAACCGATGATCAGAATTTTGTGAAGATCAGTGCGTTTGGGCATTCGTCGCCTTTTGCGCCGCCGCAATTGCCTCCACACTAAGATTTTCTGCCGCAATGGATATAAACGGGGCTCGGAATTCCACGTGCGCTGCCTCGCAAAGCTTCTTGCTTGCCACGAATGCGAAGTTGATGAGCCGAGGCAACCCTTGTTGGAGTTCATGGAGAAGGGAGCGCGCCATTGCCTCCGGCGCCGCTGAGGCGCCCGTCGCACTTCTGGGCAAGGCTATGTTGTAACGAGGGCGCTCAAATTCCATCTTGTAGTCCCTAAGCGCCGACAAGTACTGGGCGGCGGCGCCATAGAATTCGACAATGTTGAAGACCAAGTCCTCGTCCAGGGATCCCAGGACACTGGCGTTCCCGTTGTAAACCGGGAATGGCTGCGGGCTGATAGACTTGGCCTCGAAGAGATCTCCTGTCGTTGGACTCCAGCCCCTCAGGCTTTCGTTGGTTTCTCGGACGTGCAGGCGATAGAAGGAATCTATCTCAAAAAGCAAGGCCGTTGCCACAGCTTTCTTTTGCCCTTCCCGCCCCTCCCGCTCCGCATCGCGCTGCGCCTTTAACTGGTCTTGCACCTGCTTTGACGAGGAACGAATCTGGATGATCACTGCGATGAAGGCTATAATGCCCGCCATCAGCGTCATCAAGCCATCGAGCGTCAACTTCGCCTCAAATTCCATTTTCCCGTCGGATTCAATTCAAATCTCTGGTCGCTGAAACACGCCTTCAGGGGCTAAAGCCCCACCTTTTGATCGCTCCGTTACGGCGGGCCTAAAGGCCCGCCCTTCCGAAAACTGGTCCGGAAATTCTCTTCGCCCATCGCCATTCAACAACCTGGAAGGGCGGGGCTTTAGCCCCGCCGTTAGCGCGCCACCCACTCAGGGGCTTTAGCCCCTGAAGCCATCGGCCAGGGATCGAGACGATATTTGCCGTTCAAGGAACAGTACGGGTAGTCCTTTGGCTCCCTCACCAAGCCCGCTTTAACAGGGTTGGATTGGATATAGCGCACATGAGTTTCGTAATCCTCCTCATCACGGATCCCATGCTCGGTAAATCCCTCGTGCCAAACCGGAAATTTCATCTAAAGGGCTTTGCCAATCTCAAACGATGATCCGCCTTTGATCAGTCCGATCGCTTTCTCCAATGACGTACTCTCTCCGGGAGTGAGGAGAACATGAAAATGCTCGGGCATCAGCACATAGCTGTGCACACAGTAGCGCCCCTTGTCTCGATACTCGAATAGCTTCGCTTCAACAAGCTCCGCGGCCGTACTTTTGAGGAATATCTTGCGCCTTTCCCACGTGTCAGTGGTAACGAAGTATGTCTCCCCCGGTCTTGTTCGGTGTTTCGGTCTAGCCATAGACTTCAGGGGCTAAAGCCCCTCGTTTTAGTCGCTCCTTTACGGCGGGCCTAAAGGCCCGCCCTTCCATTCTTCGACTTCAACCATTACCTTAATAATTTACAATTTATAATTCATAATTCACTACTTCTTGAACTCCTCCATCATTTCGGCGAACCGATTGAAAAGGTACGCCGAATCATGCGGGCCAGGCGAAGCTTCGGGGTGATACTGTACGCTGAAAAGCGGCAGCGACTTATGCCGCAGGCCCTCCAGCGTCTGGTCGTTCAGATTGATATGGGTTAAGGCGACTTCATTCGCATTGAGCGAGTCGGGGTCAACCGCGAAGCCGTGATTCTGCGCGGTAATCTCCACTTTCCGGGTTTCCAGATTCATAACCGGCTGATTGCCACCGTGGTGGCCGAACTTGAGCTTGTAGGTTTTCCCTCCCAACGCTAACCCGATAATCTGGTGGCCAAGGCAGATTCCGAAGACCGGCACCTTACCCATGAAACGTCGCACGGCCCGCGCCGCGTACTCAAGAGGCTCAGGGTCGCCCGGGCCGTTGGAAAGGAATACTCCATCGGGTTTCAGGGCCAGAACGTCTTCCGCCGTCATCGTTGAGGGCACGACCGTCACACGGCAGCCGACATCCACCAGCTTGCGCAGGATGTTCTGCTTGATTCCGTAGTCGTAGGCCACCACGTGATATCGGGCCGGCCCGGGTGTTTGTTTACCGGCCGCGAAGATGTCCCGTGTCGGTTCCGTCCACTGGTAACGCCAAAGCGTGGTGACGCGGCTGGCCAGGTCGAGCCCCACCATGCTCGGCACAGCTTTGGCTTTAGCTATCAATCCGGCTTCGTCAAAATCAATCGTGGATAGCGCTCCGCGCTTCGAGCCATGTGTGCGCAGGTGGCGCACCAGGGCGCGCGTGTCGATGTGAGAAATCACCGGGAGACTGTATTCCGCGAGGAAATCCGACGCCTCCTCAACTGACCTCCAGTTGCTCGCCAGTTCGCACAGTTCGCGCACCACCAGGCCTTCCGCATAGGGTCGCGCGGATTCCGAGTCCAGAGGGTTCACTCCGTAATTCCCGATATGAGGATACGTCAGAATAACAATCTGACCGGCGTAGGAGGGGTCGGTCAGGATTTCCTGGTAGCCGGAAAGCGAAGTGTTAAAGACCACTTCGCCAAAACGCTCGCCCGAGGCGCCGTAGCCGCGCCCTCGGAATACTCTCCCATCTTCTAAAGCAAGAATCGCATCCATAAGAGTCCACAGTCGACAGTCAACAGTTCACAGTCCAGAGCGCACAGCTATGAGTCGGTCGCCCTGGGAAATGGCTTACTTCGAATCCCAGGAGAAGTAAACTGTCGACTGTCGACTGTCAACTGTCGACTCTTATTGACTGTCAACTGTTACCTGTCGACTGCTCTTCACTCCAACGGTCCAAACTCGCTGAAAGGCCAATACACGAAGACGGCTTTTCCGTAAATGTATTTGCGATCGACGGTTCCCCAGACACGGCTGTCGTTGGATGAATCTCGGTGATCCCCCAACACGAAGTAGTGGTCCGGCTCGACTTGTACGGGCGGGTAACTTTGGTGATCCAGGTAATACGATGGGAGGTAGGGTTCCGCCAGAGCGGTCCCATTCACCAGCGCCCGGCCTTCTTCGATGCTTACCCACTCGCCCGGCAATCCGATGACGCGTTTGATGTAAGATTTCGACCGATCGAGCGGATACCAGAAAACCACGATATCACCCCTGTGGATCGGCTCGAACCGGTAAACAAATTTGTTAATGAAAATCCGCTCGTGGTTCTCCAGTCGCGGCATCATGCTGGTTCCCTCGACCTGCACGGGCTGGTAGAGGAAAACAATAACGATGAAGGCCAGCAGAATGGAAAGGATGAGGTCCCGCAACCAGTAACGAGTCTCAAAAAACCGGCGTCGCGGGCCTCGCTGATTCTCCCGTTCGTCGTTCACTCCCTCTGGAGATGTCTCTTGTCGCTGCATTGTGTTCTCTTCGATTTTATACCACATGAGCGACCGCGGGCAATTTTGGATTTTGGGTTTTGGAATTGGGATGAGGCTCCCGAAGGTTGACTCGTACTTACCGCCTGCCGAGTAGGACTTTGAATGCGCCTGTGATTCCTCGCTCCGCTCGGAATGACCATTCCAGGCGTGTGGGCCGACTTCTCAGCCGACATGCATGAATGGCTGAGGTCTTTCCTACCGAAACACGTCCCTGGCTCTCTCCGACGAGCGGCGCTCCAAAGGTTGATTGTCCACCCGTACCGCCGAGTTCAGCATTTCGAACACGCGCCGCTGCTCGCGCGACAGCCGTGTGGGGGTGACGACGTAGACCGAGACGTACAAATCTCCCTGCCTGCGCCCGTCAACACTGGGCATTCCATGGCCGCGCAAACGGAATACCGTTCCGTTTTGAGTTCCTTCCGGAATTCGAAGCCTTTCCTGACCCTTCAGCGTGGGCACCTTGATTTCCGCTCCCAGGGTCGCCTGGGTGATGGAGATGGGAATCGTGTAGTAGAGGTCGTTGCCCTGGCGGTCGAAATAGGCGTGCTCGCGGACCCGCAACACCACATAGAGATCGCCGTGCACGCCCCCCATCTCGCCCGCTTCACCCTCGCCGCTAACGCGCAGGCGCGTTCCCTCTTCAACCCCCGCCGGAATTTTGAGGCCCAGAACTTTCTCCTCTTGAACGCGTCCCTTGCCTATGCAGACCGGGCACGCCTCGCGGATGACTTGCCCCATTCCCTGGCAGTGCGGGCAAGTGCGCGAAACCGAGAAGAAACCCTGCTGGTGCCGGAGTTGCCCGCGCCCGCCGCAGGCTGGGCAAGCGGTCGGTTCACTGCCTTTCTTTGCACCGCTGCCACGGCATTCGGTGCAAGTTTCCGACCGGGGAATCTTGATTTTGGTCTCCAGCCCCTGGGCTGCTTCTTCGAGAGTAATCTCCAGGTCGTACCGCAGGTCCGGGCCGCGAGCAGCGCGACGGCGTTGGCGAGGCCCTCTCCCAAATCCTCCGAAGCCGAAGAAGTCGCCGAACAGATCCTCGAAGTCCGAGAAAATTGTGGAATTGAAGTCGGGCGTCCAGCCGCCTGAGGAACTGACTCCCGCGTGGCCGAACTGATCGTACGCAACCCGTTTTTGCGTGTCTGCGAGTACGCTATAAGCTTCCGTGATTTCCTTGAATTTCTCTTCTGACTCTTCCTTGTTGTCGGGGTTGCGGTCAGGGTGGTGCTGCATGGCGAGCTTGCGATAAGCGCTTTTGATGGTTTGCTCGGATGCCTGGCGATCAACACCCAGGACCTCGTAATAATCTCGCTTATTGTTATTCAACGATCAACCTCACTTAGCGTCCGACCCCACTCAACCCTAGCCCATGCAAGTCATCCTGAGTCTAGGCCTGTCGAACCATCCCGTCGCCTGTCATTCTGAGCGAAGCGAAGAATCTGCATTAGTTCGCCTCGGACCGGAACTGCAGATCCTTCGCTTCGCTCAGGATGACAGCGACTTTCATCTCCGTGGGTGGACCGCAGGCCCATGAACACTCAGAATGACAGAAAGTTCCGCCAGTCCCCTTTCTCAATCCTCCGACTCATCTTTCGCCGAGGACCGCGAACGATGGGGCTTTACCGCCACTCTCACGATGGCAGGACGCAGCAAGCGGCGATTGAGCAGATAGCCGCGCTGCAACTCTTCCACGATCTCCTGGTCCCGCCGCTCCGGGTCCTCAACGGTCTCCACCGCCTGGTGGTAGTGGGGGTCGAACAACTGGCCGGAAGTCTCGATAGGCTCCAGTCCGGTCCGTCCTAGAACTTCCAGCAACTGGCGATGGATCAATTCCATTCCCTGGTAGAAAGTCTCGGGAACCGCCGGGGCGCGCTGTTTCAAGGCCCGTTCGAAGCCGTCAAGAACCGGCAGCAACTCGCGGATTAAACTCTCGTTGGCGATCTGCCGAAACTCGTCTCTTTCCCGTTGAGTGCGTTTGCGGAAATTGTCCAACTCCGCCTGCTTGCGCAGCAAACGTTCGTAGAGAGCCGCAAGCTCCCCTTTCGATTTCTCGATCGTGGCGGGCGCTTCAACGCCCGTCGAGCCGGCCGAGTCTGCTCCTGTGTCTTCGCTTACAGGTGCAGCACTCTCCCTCAAATCACTTGTGCTGGATTTCCCTCGAGCTTCCGGCAGGGGTGTCGCGAGCTGTTCTTTTTCGTTCTCCATAGCCCTTCGATTTTATACCTTCTGTTGGTGGGTGCACTGATGCGACCACTGAATTCAACCACGGATCCAAACTCTAGCCTTCTGAAGTGCCAACCCTGAGGCCGATCAGTTCGAACTGAGCAGCCGGCTGCAGAGGTGGGCGATATAGTCCACGGTGCTGATGGCACGGTCGTACTCCATGCGCATCGGACCGACGACCGCCAACGCTCCTACGGTACGATCCCGGTAATGCAAAGGCGCCACTACCAAGGTACAATTGGGCATCCCGCCTTCCAAATTCTCGCGCCCAATCAGGATGCGTACCCCCGCCTCCCGCGTCTTCAGGCAGGCGTTCAGAATCCTTACCAGCTTGGCCTTTTCTTCAAAGGTCTCCAGCAGTGCCTGAATCTTGCGGATATCGTCGAACTCCTCATGGTCAAGAATCTTCGCCGTGCCATCAACAAACAGAGACCCAGGCGATTCGGCGGCTGAAGAGCCCCACATAAAGAGCGTTGCGACGTTATTCAGCAGCCGGTCGGCAAGGATCTTCTCTTCTTCCATCCGCTTGAACACTTCCAGCCGAATGGCTCCCAATGACCAGCCACGGAATTCGGCGTTCAGGAACTCAGCCGTCCGATCGAGTTCCCCCTGCGACAGGCTTTCCTCCAGGCGCACCACGTTGCTTTCGACCAAATCCGGCTTCGAGATAATCACCACCAGGATGCGGCAGTCCGGGAGGAGGACGAACTTAATGTACTCGAGCACCTTCTCCTCAAACGCCGGAGCCAGTGCCAGTCCCACGTTATGCGACACCTCGGAAAGAACCCGTGAGGCGCTGGACATCATGTGTTCCACGGCGCCGCCCTCCGCCTGCAATCGCTGGTGGATATATTCCTGGGTGGCGGGGGCCAACCGGGAACTGCTCACCATACGGTCCACGTAATAGCGATAGGCACGCTCAGTCGGGACGCGCCCGGCGGATACGTGCGGTTGGGATAGATACCCCAAGGATTCCAGGTTGACCATCACGTTGCGGATTGTCGCCGAACTGGGGGCTTCCGTCAGCCTCTCCGCCAACGTCTTTGAGCCCACTGCGGCGCCGGTCTCAATAAACTGGCGCACCAAGGCCACCAGGATGTCCCGCTCGCGTCTTGGAAGCTCCTCACGATCTCTCATGTCCAACCTGAGTCACCAGGCCTCAACTTTCTAGAGCCTACGGTCCTCCACTTTCTATTCTAACCGCTCTGCCCGAAACTGTCAACAAACCCAGGTACTACGAGTAACCCCAGCCCCCCGCCACGCGCAGTCCGTCGGTTCCCCGACTAACCCTAGAACCCTGTTTCCGGGGGAGTTTCCATGGGCCTGTGGCCCACCCGAGGCAATGAAAATCATTGTCGTCCCCGCGAAAGCGGGGACCCATTGTCGGTCCAATGGATTCCCGCGTGCGCGGGAATGACGTGACTTTCAGGAGAGTGATGAATGCAGACTTTCAGCTCTGCGAGCGGGCGGCAGACCCATCACCACTCGCCTGGCCAATCCCGCCTACCCGCCGGCTATGGCCCCAATCACGAGAAAAGGCTCGGTTCCGTCCGCGACTCGCTCCGGAAGTGGCGAGTCCGGCGAATCGTGCGAGAGGTCCTGCTCGCAGGCGAAGAAGCGGATGAAAGGCCGGCGCTGGCGCGTGACGTGGTCGCGGATCGTTCCGCACAACACCGGATAGCGAGCCTCAAGCGCGTCGAGGACTGAGCGCTGAGTAGCCACGCCTTGAACGTCCAACTCCACCTCGCTATCGACGTGGGCCAGAGTCCGCAAATGAGAGGGAAGAACCACGCGAACCATAAAATGTCTCTTTCCGCTGCCCCACCCTTCATGCCGATGAGGAGATCACCTTCAAACGGCTCGAGGGTGCATAGGCGTCGCGCACCTGCCGCCTTCACGCCAGCGTCTGCACTTCGACGGAGAGCACAGGCGGAAGGTCGCGGACGATGGGCGACCAATGATCTCCGGCGTCCGGCGAAACGTATACTTGCCCGCCGGTGGTGCCGAAATAGATTCCGCAATCGTCGAGCGAGTCGACAGCCATCGCATCCCGCAAGACGTTCACGTAGCAGTTGCGTTCCGGCAAACCGTTAGCGAGTTCCTCCCACTCGTTACCTCCCGCGCGGCTGCGATAGACGCGCAACTTCCCATTCAAGGGATAGTGCTCCGAATCGCTCTTAATGGGCACTACGTAGACGGTCTCAGGTTCGTGCGCATGAACGTCGATGGCGAATCCGAAATCGGTCGGCAGATTCCCGCTGACCTCATGCCAGGAGTCGCCGGCGTCGTCGCTGCGCATAACATCCCAGTGCTTCTGCATAAAGAGCACGCCGGGGCGGGACGCATTCATGGCGATGTGGTGAACGCAGTGGCCCACCTCGGCATCCTGGTCCGGAAGAAATTGAGACCTCAGTCCGCGGTTGATAGGTTTCCAGGTCTGGCCGCCGTCGTCGGTGCGGAAGGCGCCCGCCGCCGAAATGGCGATATAGATGCGGCCCGGGTCTTGGGCGTCCAGAATGATCGTGTGAAGGCACATCCCTCCGGCCCCGGGTTGCCATTTGGGACCTGTCCCGTGGCCGCGCAATCCGGGCAGTTCGTGCCAACTCCGCGCGCCGTCCGTGGAACGAAAGATGGCTGCGTCCTCGACTCCGGCGTAGACCGTGTCCGGGTCGGTCAGCGACGGCTCAAGATGCCAGACGCGCTTGAACTCCCAGGGGTGCTGCGTACCGTCGTAGAACTGGTGCGTGGTGAGCGGCTTGCCGATCTCCGGCGACGTGTCGTAGACGAATCGATTACTCTCGCCAACCGGCCAGCCCTGCGGCGACTTCGTTACTCCTCCCCCCGGCGCTTCCCATGTTTTGCCGCCGTCATCCGAGCGCTGCAGGACTTGGCCAGACCACGAACTCGTCTGCGATGCGTAAAGCCGGTTCGGGTCCGCGGGTGAACCCTTCATGTGGTAGACCTCCCATCCTGCGAAATACGGTCCCGCGACGTCCCAGTCTTTGCGCTTGGCGTCCGACTCCAAAATGAACGCTCCCTTCCGCGTCCCGACCAAAACTCTGATTTTGCTCATATTCGCTCCTCTTCGACAATGCACCGCACACACGCGGGTCTGTTCTGGGCCGGCCTGTCTGGCCGCCTTTCGCGATTGCAAGGGTTGCCCCTCTGCCTCGCTCGCCACCTTAGATTTGATTGAGCCCCTGATCGTGTTACAGCTTCTTATTATACCGTTCCTGAACCTCGCGTGTCTCGAAAAAAAGGGGCCGATCTGGTGCGGGCGTGCCGCCCGCGCGCGAAGAAAAGCAGATCCTTCGCTTCGCTCAGGATGACACGCTTCGCCCATGGTGACATGTCATTCTGAGCGAAGCGAAGAATCTGCATTGGCGTTGGGCCCTGCCACGCAATGCCCTTTATGGTTCATTTCTTCTTCCCGGCATCGAATTCGTTTGTACATTAATAGAGCGCCTCACAAATTGTTTCCAGGCCTCAGCCGGATTATAATGGAGATTACTTGGGAACCAGCTTGCGTTACCTTCTTCTCAGCGACATACACTCGAACCTGGAAGCGCTGGAGTCATGCCTTGAACTGGCGCAGGGCCAGTATGAGCAGGTGATCTGTCTCGGGGACCTTGTCGGTTACGGCCCCGACCCCAACGCCGTCATTGAGAAGATCAAACCTCTGGCCTCGGTCATTATTCGCGGCAATCACGATAAGGCTTGCACCGGCGATCCCGTGGCCGAGGAATTCAATCACCTGGCGCGTCAGGCGACGAACTGGACTCGAGATCAGCTCACTCCCGAGCATTTTGGCTTCCTCCGCTCTTTACCCGCCGGCCCGGTGCAACTGGAGGGCTTCCAGGTTGTTCATGGCTCGCCCCTCGACGAGGACGACTACATCCTGGGGCCCGGCCAGGCATTACCTCTGCTTCGCAGCCCGGAAACACAGGTCATCTGCTTTGGCCACACGCACCACCAGGGCGGGTTCATGATTTCGCCCCAGGGTCGCTACCAATCGATTCACCCACCCATGATGAAGGACGGACTGATCTTCACCCTCCCCTTGGAGGATCAAGGCCGCTATCTGGTCAATCCTGGTTCGGTCGGACAGCCGCGGGACGGCGATCCCCGCGCAGCCTTCGCTGTCATTGACCCCGCTCAACGAACGGTTCAGTATTTTCGCGCGTCCTATGACCTTCAGCGAACACAAGAGAAAATGCGCAAGGCAGCCTTGCCGGATTTGCTCATCGAGCGACTGGAACATGGGCGGTAAGAAGAGCAGTCGAGGGGTTGAGAGGTCGACAAGTCCAGAACTATGAGTCTAGATCCCTGGCTCTGAGCTTCTCAACTCCTCGACTTCTCAACTTCTCGACTAGAATTCCACATAGACCGGCGCCATGCTGGGCACTGCCTGGTTCCAGTCCGCCGGCATATGCTCGAAGCTCATCCGAAAGGTCTTGGCTTCGCCCGCCTTCAAGGGTTGCGTGTGCGGGCTCACGGGATGCGCCCGCTCGCGCAGCACCACCTGGTTGAGCGTGTCAACAAAGGTCAGGTCAACGTCCAGCCTGCGCACGGTCTTCGTCCCCTTGTTGGTCACACGGGCCTCCAGGTAGGTCACGCTATCGCCGAGGAAATTCTCCGCGGCGCTCATGTGCGCATCCGTGAATTCAAGCTGAGGTAAGTAGGCCTTCTGCTCTTCGGTCAGGATCGTGCCGGCGCCGGCGGACTGCTCGGCGCCCCGGTGGGAGTGCCAGAAGAACAGCAGAAGGCCAAGAACTACCGCCATCGCCCACGCAACAATCAGAATGATATGGAGGGTTGAGATGCCTTTGTCATTGGAATGCATGGCCGAATTGTGCGTAGGAAAGGGCGAGATGTCAAGGTCACAACCTGCCACAATTGCTTAGTTGCGTAAGTTGGCGATCTTATTTCCTCGGAGCTGGAAGGGCGGGGCTTTAGCCCCGCCCTTCCATCGCCCTGCGAATGGGCACGCTTACTTAAGCGTCCGACACGTACTTTCAACTTCTTGACTCTCGACTCTCAACTGCTTTACGTCCCCGCCACGGTCATCCCGGAAATCAACAACGTGGGGGAGGCCAGCGCGCTGCGGAACTCCAGGTCGGAACCCACCATCTCGACGTGCTGCAGCATCTCGGCAAGGTTGCCGGCAATCGTAACCTCTTCCACCGGGTAGGTGAGTTCCCCTTTTTCGATCCACAGCCCGCCCGCGCCGCGCGAATAATCGCCGGTCACAGTATTCACGCCGAAGCCGATCAACTCGGTGACGTAAAACCCATTCTGCACAGACCGCAAGATTTCTTCCGGGGAATACAGGCCGACCGGCATGTAGAAATTCTTGAACCCCACACCGGGCGGACCGGTGATCCCGCGCGCCGCATTGCCGGTGGTCTGCCTCCCCAGTTTGCGAGCGGTGTAACAATTCAGCAAGTAGTTTTGAAGCACCCCTTTTTCGATAACCTGGGTCATCGAAGAAGGTATCCCCTCGCCGTCAAACGGGCGTGAACCGAAGCCGCCCGGGCGCAGCCCATCATCCAGAATGGTGACGTTATCGTTCGCGATTTTCTGATGCAACTTACCGGCCAGGAATGACGCGCTGCGATAGATCGCGTCCCCGCGGACCGCTTCGAAGATGTGGCCGAGCAGGGAGCGGGCGGTCTCCGGGTCAAAGACAATCGGCACTTGGCAGGTTGAGACCTTGCGCGCCCCGAGCTTGCGCAAGGCGCGCTGCGCCGCTTTCCGCCCTACTGCCTCCGGGGCCTCCAGCGCGGCCGCGCTCCGCGCCACCGTGTACCAGTAGTCTCGCTGCATGCTGCCGTTCTGTTGGGCAATCGGCGATACCGAGAGCGCGCAATACGACGAGCGATAACTTCCCGCGAAACCCAGCGAGTTGGCGTAAGCTCTCGTCCCCTGACTCGCCTCGAACCCCGCGCCCTCGGAGTTTTGAATCCTCGGGTCAGCCCCCAACGCCGCCTCTTCCGCGCGGCGCGCCATCTGGATCCGGTCGCCGGTCGAAATCAATTCAACATCGCTCGAATAAAGACCCAGGTCGCCCTCGTAGCGTCCCAGTTGCCCTGGTTCAGGGAGACCGCTGGCCGGATCCTCAGAGGTCACCTTGGCCATGGCCACCGTCCTGGCCACCAGCCGCGCCAGCGACTGCTCCGAGAAATCGCTCGAAAAAGAAGTCGCGCTCCTGATTCCCAGGAGTACCCGCAATCCCAAGGCCTTGGACGCAGCCTCCTTCAGGCTCTCGATCTTCCCCGTTCGCAAGTTGGCGGAGAACTCGTCGGCCTCCCTCACCACAACATCGGCGGCACTCGCGCCCGCGCGCTGCGCCCGTTCGACCAGATCGCTCGCAATTTGTTCGAGATCGTTCATAAGAATGGTAAATGCTAAATTGTAAATTATAAATTATGAATTGTTTCGCGTAATCGCCTTACGCCGAGCCAAGAACTCACAATTCAGATCCTTCAATTTACAATTTATAATTTATAATTCATCATACAACTGTTCATTACTGAAATGATTGCAGTCTGCCGACTGACGTTCCGCCCACCGTCAGCCGGCTTATCTTGAGGGTGGGAATTCCCACCCCCACAGGAACGCTCTGGCCGTCTTTTCCGCAGGTGCCGATGCCGGGATCGAGCTTCAGGTCATTCCCAACGGCGGTCACCCGAGTGAGGACGGTCGGCCCGTCGCCAATCAGCGTTGCGCCCTTTACTGGGGCGGATATCTTGCCATCTTCAATCAGGTACGCTTCCGAAGCGGAGAAGACGAATTTCCCATTGGTAATGTCAACTTGCCCTCCGCCGAAAGACACCGCGTAGAGCCCGCGCTTCACGGAGCGGAGGATTTCCTCAGGGTCATCGTTTCCGGCCAGCATGTAGGTATTCGTCATGCGCGGCATGGGAATGTGCTCGTAGCTTTCGCGCCTGCCGTTGCCCGTCCGCGTGGTCTTCAGAATTCCTGCGCTCAGCTTATCTTCGAGATAGCAACGCAGAATCCCATTTTCAATCAGCACGGTCTTCTGCGTGGGCTCGCCCTCATCGTCCACATTCAGCGAGCCGCGCCGGCCGGGAATAGTTCCATCATCGACCACGGTGCAAAGTTCGGAGGCTACGCGCTGGCCTAATCGGCCGCTGAAGGCGGAAATCCCTTTGCGGTTGAAGTCCGCTTCGAGGCCGTGCCCGATCGCTTCGTGCAACAGGATGCCCGGCCAGCCGGGTCCCAGCACAACCTCCATTTCACCCGCAGGCGCCTCGCGGGCCTCGAGCTGAACGATGGCCTGCCGCGCCGCCTCGCCGGCGAAATGTTCCGGCGAATGGTCATTCTGAAAAAACTCCAGGCCCACTCGGCCACCGCCGCCACTCGTGCCGGATTGCAGCTTGCTGTCATCCTTGGCAATGGTGAAAACGCCCAGCCGCGCCAGAGGCTGGAAATCGCTCACCACGCGGCCATCCGAGCCGGCGATCAGCACGTGGCGAACCTGGTCGCCAAAGCTGACGCGGACTTGCTTGACACGCGGGTCGTAAGCGCGCGCCGCGCGGTCCGCTCGGAAAACCAGTTCCAGCTTTTCCGTGAGTTCGCGCTCGGTGGCCGGCGACGCCACCGGATAGAAATCGTGGGTGTTCGCAATGGTACTCAGCCCCACGCTCGAGAGTTGCGCGGGGCCGCTGGCAATGCGCGCCGCGATCTTTGCCGCCTTGAGAATCCTCTCCGGCGCAAGGTCATCGGTGTAGCCGTAGCCCGTCTGTTCGCCGGACAACACGCGGATGCCGCAGCCCATCGAGATGCCTTCCGTGGCCGTCTTCACCAGCGATTCGTCGAGAAGGATCGAAGATGTCGTGGTGTGCTCAAAATAGAGGTCGGCGTATTCTCCGCCCTCCGAAAGCGCCGCCTCAAGATAGCGCGAGAGGCCGGCCTCCGTCAGCCCATAGTGCTCGAAAAAGAAACGCTCGATATTCGCCATGCTTTCCTGCTGCTGCGCTGCTGTCGCAGCACCATTCTCCCTGAACCGCTGCCCAATCGCACAGTCGGATGGCCCAACCTTCGACCTAAATTTCAACCTAGCATACGCACTCAGGAGTGTCAATTTTCGGGGAACGGAGATCGTAGGGGCGGCCCTTGTGGCTGCCCTGGTACTTAGTTGAACTAATCAGCGTACCTATCGAAGCTCCCCGGAAGGGCGGGGCTTTAGCCCCGCCGACCCGACCAAGTCGCCTGAAGGGGCCTTTAGGCCCTGAAGGCATGGCTGCTTCAGGGGCTAAAGCCCCTGGATTCTGTCCGAAATCAGCGGCGGGGCTAAAGCCCCGCCCTTCCAAGCACGAACGAAAGGTACGCCTATTAGGGCAACTAAGTACTAGCGCAACCTACCCCCCATTTAAGTTCCAGCGCCAAACAAACGAAGAGTTGATTGAGAGCAGCATGGGCTGGGACAGGAAGGCATTCTTGTCACTGTGCGCGGAGAATTCCGTTTGGAGGTTCACAATGCGTCCTAAGGTCTTCGCAATTCTGGGAGCCGGTATCGCTTTGGCTTGGTCTGTTCAGAGCGCGCACGCAGGGGCCATACGATTCGCCGCGAAGCAGCTACACAAAGGATCTATAACCGCAGTTCAAAAGACCTCCGATGCCAAAGGGACGGCCGTGGCCAACGTTGAAGATGCAAGCAAGGCGACGCGCGCGGCCCTGAAGAACGAAAAGGCCGTGTTGCGAACCGACCTGGTCTCAGCGCCGGGCGCTGCCGTGAAGGAAACCAAAACCGCTGCCGGCAGGCTCTGGAAAGCCGTTTGGTAGTTCATGCCGCTGGAAGCGCGGAGCTTCCGCCTGGATTTCTCACCAGACAGCAGGGAAGGTCAGGGCTTCAGTCCCGCCCTTCCATCTGTGGGCGGGCGGCGTTTGGCCTAAGTATGGGTGCTGTTCTAATTTGGTCGTAGCGCCGCCATCTTGGCGGCTTCGTCGCCGGCTGGAAGCCAGGCGTTACGGCCCAAATCAGGGCATTACCTAAATATGCAGAATTCTGCATATTTGTGTCAAAATGCCACACTTTGGTCCCTGTTTTTCACATTGTGGAAGATTTTTTTCTCGCCACATCATTGATTCCATTGCTATAGCGGTTTTATTTGGGCCCTATTCTCAGCGTTTCCCATATTCTCATTTTCATTTGATAGGCTGGAAGATGGGGGATTATCGGTTGTAGCGGCGGTCTCCGACCGCCGTCGGCGCCCCGTACGGCCACGCCATGGCGTACCCCCAATAGAAAGGAAACGAGACATGGAAGATTCAAATACTAATCAGGCGACGAGCCAGTCGCCCATCATCAACAGCCTGTCGCCAACCGGTAGGCGCGGCGGCGGCCCGCGCACGGCGGAGGGCAAGCGGCGCTCGTGCCAGAACGCTCACAAGCACGGGCTTTATACGGACGAGAGCTTTCTCGAAGGCGCCGCCCTCGAGTTGGGGGAGGACCCGCGGCAATTCCAGCGCCTCCTGAAGGGCTTGATCGAGGCCCGCCGGCCCGTGGGGGCTCTCGAGCTAGCCGTCATCGAGGACATCGCGTTGCTGCTTCTGAAGAAGGGTCGCGTGGACAAGGCGGAGTTGGCCGTGCAGGTCTCGAACCTGCACCAGCACGATCTCGATCGCCGCAAACAGATGATCCAGGTGGGGCACGCCAATAGCGAGGCGAGCCAGTGGGACGTGCGCGAACACGGCCTGCGCCGCGCGATCAGCAGCCCCGGCCAGTACGAGCAGGTGCTGACCTTGCTGGGCAGCCTGCTGGCCATGATCGACTTCAACGAATTCGACCGCATGAAGGAAGCGATGCGCAACCTCTACGGCACGGAACACACCCTGCGGGGCGCGGAGATGGACACGTGGCGCTACAAGCTCTCCCGGACCAAGCCCGAGGACGAGAGCTTCCAGCCGGCCAAGAAGGCCCTGATGCGCCTGGTGGCGGAAGAGGCCGCGGCGGTGGAGCGGGAGTACGAGATCTTCCTGCAGGAGCACGTGACGACCACGCGGGCGGCGCGGGTGGCGGCGACGGCGCCCTCACACGCCCAGTGGGCGGCCATCATCCGCCAGCAGAACTCGCTCAACCGGCAACTGGAACACAAGATCCGCTTGCTGATGGAGTTGCAGCAGGAGCGGAAGAGCGAAGCGCAACTTCTCGATAGCCTCGCAGCGTCATCGCCACCGGATGCGGGCGACCCGCAGGGCGGCGGTCAACCACCCCTAACCCCTCCTTATCAAGGAGGGGAACCGGGGGGTGCACCCCCTTCCGCGACCGGGATGGCGCAGACCTCGTCTTGTGAGGTCTCGGATGTCCCGCAGGGACAGGCGAACGGGCGGTTCAATTCAGCCGATCACCTGAAAGTCACGTCATTCCCGCGCAAGCGGGAATCCCTTGGACCTACCATCGGTCCCCGCTTTCGCGGGGACGACGCTGATTTTCATTCCCTCGGGTGGGCCACAGACCCAGGGAAACTCCCCGGAGAATTCGGCGACGCCCGGCACGAGGAGCGGGCCATAACGCCAATTGCCGGCGGAACTGCAGCGCTGCTGATCTGGATGGGCGCGGTCCTCGCCGCCGCCTTTGAGAACATCAAAAATCGTGGGAACGAACTCAAAGATTTATTGCAAATACAGGGGATAATCGAAATAGGGGTCTCAAAACGAACTCAATTTGGCGCGCAGAATGAGGCGATCGACGCACCCGGAGCGCGTCAGGCTCGGGTAAAGACGGCTCTGCCGCCTGACGCGGGCCTACGATTCGAACCGCCTGGCTTGACCGCCTGACGCCGTGGCCGTTAGAATGGATCATTTAATCCTTAAGCGCGGAAGCGAGAAGGGGGCCTTATGCTTGACGGACCTATCCCGGACGGGCTTACTTTCGACGATGTTCTACTCCTGCCCGCCCTTTCATCTGTACTGCCTACAGAAGTGGATACGCACACCAGACTGACGCGGAACATTGCATTGAACCTGCCCATCGTGAGCGCCGCAATGGACACCGTAACGGAGTCGCGGCTCGCCATTGCGCTGGCGCAGCAGGGAGGCCTCGGCATTATTCACCGCACCATGCCGGTGGATGCGCAAGCGCTGGAAGTCGACAAGGTAAAGCGTTCTGAAAGCGGCATGATTGTTGATCCGGTCACCGTGAGTCCGGAGAGCAAGATCTTCGAGGCCCAGGAGATCATGCAGAAGTACAAGATTTCAGGCGTTCCCGTGACTCGCCACGGCAAGTTGATGGGAATCCTCACTAACCGCGATCTGCGATTTGAGAGCCGGTTCGACCTGCCCGTCGAGCAGGTGATGACCAAAGAAAACCTCATCACCGTCCCGGAGGGCACGACGCTCGAGGATGCGGAGGCAATCCTGCATCGGCATCGTGTAGAGAAACTCCTGGTGGTCGATGACAAATTCAATCTCAAGGGCCTGATCACTGTTAAAGACATCCAGAAGCGATTGAAATACCCGAACGCCTGCAAGGACTCAAAGGGCCGCCTGCGAGTCGGCGCGGGGCTTGGGGCAACAGGCGATTTTCTGGAGCGGGCGGCGGAACTGGTGAGGGCCAAGGTTGATGTCTTGGCGATCGACACCGCTCACGGTCACACCGCCCGGGTGATGGAGGCTGTGCGCCGGATCAAGCAGAGTTTCCCCGACGTCGACTTGATCGCCGGCAACGTCGCGACTTTCCAAGGGGCGGCCGATCTGATCCGCCTGGGAGTGGATGGGGTGAAAGTCGGCATCGGCCCCGGCTCCATCTGCACCACGCGCGTGGTGACCGGAGCGGGAGTGCCGCAGATCACGGCCATCTCAGAGTGCGCACGCGCCGCGCGGGAATCCGGGGTGCCAATCATCGCGGACGGCGGCATCAAGTATTCCGGCGATGTCACCAAGGCCATCGCCGCCGGCGCCAGTTGCGTGATGATCGGCAGCCTGTTTGCCGGAACCGAAGAGAGCCCGGGAGAGTCGATCCTTTACCAGGGGCGCAGCTTCAAGTCGTACCGCGGAATGGGTTCCATCGCGGCCATGGCGGCCGGTTCCGGAGACCGCTACGCCCAGGAAGTGACCGTTGCCCGCGGCGAAGTGACCAAGCTGGTGCCGGAAGGAATCGAAGGCCGCGTGCCCTACAAAGGCCTCCTGGCAGACCTCGTCGGCCAGCTTGTGGGAGGACTGCGCTCCGGCATGGGTTACTGCGGGTGCGCCACCGTCGAAGAACTCCAAAACCGGGGGCGTTTCATCCGCATCACTGCCGCCGGCCTGAGGGAGAGCCACGTTCACGATGTCATCATCACCAAGGAAGCCCCCAATTACTGGCTCGACTGAGGTTCGGCAGCGGCAGCCGCCCGTCTATTCACAGCCCCGCGTGATCATCACCTGGGCTATCACTCTTGCCTGGGCGGGCAATATCAGTTTCCTCTCCACGGGATCCTTCGGGGGCTCCGTGACGGGCTGGCTGCTGAAGGATTTGCTGTCGTTTGCGCACATTCATCTTCCCGGCCCGACTTTCGAGATCGTTCACTTTCTGATCCGCAAGCTCGCGCATTGCACCGAATATGGCATGTTGGCGCTGTTTCTCTACTACTCCTTCACTTTCCGGCAACCTGAACGCTGGAACACACGAAGCGCCGTCAGCGCGGTAATCGTTGCCGGCCTCTTTTCTCTGACCGATGAATACCACCAGAGCTTCGTGCCCGGCAGGACCGCTTCCATAAAGGACTGCGGCATCGACACGTTCGGAGCGCTGGCGGGGATGGTCCTTCTCTATGCCGGAAGAAGGCTTCAGGGCTTTCTTTCGAAACGTACTGAGCCGGCGAATTGACTTACCGAGCCGGTTCCCGCAAAGGCCGCAAAGCCAAATCGGTCTTTTTTCTTTTGCGCCTCTTTGCGGCTTGGTGGTTTTGCGTGAGCTGCGTTGGTCGTGCTGTTCAGGCGAGCAGCAGCATTGCAGCCGCAACAAAGGAGAACACAGCGGAGACAAAGAAAGGCGTGGCGGGAGAAAAGTGCCGCCACAGCCATCCTGCCAGCACACTGGCAGGCAATGCCGCCACGCCTGCCAACCAGTCAAAAACTCCATAGACCGAACCCCGGGAGGCACTGGGCACCAGGTCGGCGATCCAGGCGCGCAGCACGCCTTCCGTCAGCGCGTAGTACATTCCGTATACCGGAAATAAGACCCACACCAACTGCGGCCCCCTGGACAGCGAGAACCCCAGATACACCGCGCCGTAAATGAAGTATCCAAGCACCACCAGGACGCGCCGGGGCACTCGATCGGAGAGTTTGCCCGCCGGCCAGCTTAGCGACATGTACACCAGGTTGAACAGCAAACCCAGGGCGGGCGCCAGCGGGGCGCGGACTCCCAGGTTTTGCGCGCGAAGTATCAGGAAAAGGTCCGATGAGTTCCCCAGCGAAAACACGCCCACGGCGACCATCATCAAGGTCAGGCGCTGGTTCCAGACGCTAGATCGGGGCGATGCGCGAACCGCGCCTACGGAAGCGTGCAGGGGCGGTTCGCGAACCGCCCCTACTTCACGCACCTCCGAAACTGCGAGCCATACCAGCAGGACCGCGACCGCCCCGGGAATCGCTGCCAGCCAGAACACCGCGCGCACTTTGCCGGAGAACACCGGCAGCAAAGCCAGCGCCGCCAGCGGGCCCAGCAATGCCCCTGCTGTGTCCATAGCTTGGCGCAGACCAAATGCAGAACCACGCTGCGTTGGCGAGACCGAGTCGGCAAGCAAGGCGTCGCGCGGCGCTCCACGGAACCCTTTGGCCGCGCGGTCCGTGAAGCGAATCCAGAATACCTGCCCCCAGGAGGTGGCCACCGCCAGGAAAGGCTTGACGATATTGGCGGCCGTATAGCCGGCCGCAACCAGCGGCTTCCGCGTGCGAAAGCGGTCTGAAAGCCACCCCGAAAGAAGACGCGCAAAACTGGACACCGTCTCGGCCGCTCCTTCGATCAGCCCAAAGACCATCGGCCCCGCGCCAAGCACGCCCACCAGGAATTGGGGCAGAAGCCAGTAGCTCATTTCCGTGGCGGTGTCGTTAAAAAACGACACCCAGGAAAGCGCCCAGACGTTGCGGGGCAAGCGTTCATCAGGCGGGGTCGCGTCGTGTGATGCGTTGACGATGCTCATCGTCCGTATCTTCGGTCGGGAATGGGGGGTGAAGTCAAGTGGTCCAAAGAGGAGAGGTCAAAGGGGGTAGGGCCGGTTCGCAAACCGCCCCTGCGTCACGGGAGGGACCCACACCAACGGGGCGGCAAGCCGTGCCCTTACAGGTATAGGGGTAGAGGTTGCCCTACCCCTGGTCATGCTACTTCTTTTCGTTCTCGTCCCCTTCCGGGGGTGGGGCTTGCTTTTCTTCCTCGGCCTTGGCCTTTTCGGCGGCTTTCTGTTTAGCTTCCGCCCGCTTGGCGCGCTTCTCGGCCAATTTCTGAAGGACCTCGGAGCCGACCAATTCGAGCACGGCCAAGTCAGCGCCGTCGCCTTTTCGCCAACCCGTACGCACAATGCGGGTAAAACCGCCCTTGCGGTCCGCGTAACGCTGGGCGAGACCGCCGAAGAGCAGCTTGAGCGCCTCAGGGCTGAGCAGGTAGCTCGCCGCGAGGCGCCGGGAGTGGAGATCACCGGTTTTAGCCAGAGTGATCATGTGCTCGACGACGGGGCGCGCCGCCTTGGCCTTCGCCACCGTCGTCTCGATCCGCTCGGTGAGAATCAGCGAGGTGACCAGATTGCGCAGCAGCGCCCTGCGGTGCTCGGTCTTCCGGCTTAGCTTTCTTCCGTAATTACGATGTCGCATCTTCCCAATCCTGTCCCTTGGCGGGTTGCGGGGGTTGCACTGCAGGCTGAGCAGGCGGCATCAGCGGGTTGCCTTTCTCGTCCGTCTTCATGCCCAGGCTTAGACCCATGGCGCTAAGGATCTCCTTGATCTCGTTCAAGGACTTGCGCCCGAAGTTCTTCGTCTTCAGCATCTCTTGCTCAGATTTCTGGACCAGTTCCCGGATGGTCGTAATGTTGGCGTTCTTGAGGCAGTTGTAAGAGCGGACCGAAAGCTCCAACTCCTCCACCGAGCGATCCAGATTCTCGTTGTAAACAGCGGATGGCTTCTCAGGAGCAGCCTGTTCCAGTTCAGGCTCTTCCTCGATGTTGATGAAGGTGGCCATGTGGTCTTTGAGCAGCTTGGCCGCCAAGCCAATCGCGTCTTGCGGCGTGACCGCACCGTTCGTCCAGACATCCAGGGTCAGCTTATCGTAGTCGGTCATCTGCCCCAGTCGCGCGGCCTCCACGGTGTAGTTCACCTTGCGGATGGGAGAGTGTACCGAGTCCACAGGAATGAAGCCGAGAGGAAGGTCCTCGTCGAAATTCTTCTCCGCGGAGACATACCCTCGGCCGACTTTCACCCGCATCTCGATCTGCAGGCTGCCGCCTTCGCTGATGGTAGCGATGTAGACGTCCTTATCGAGAATCTCCACGTCCGCGTCTTCCTGAATCATCCGCGAGGTGATTTCCCCTTGCTTGTCCACATTCAAGTACATCGTCTTGGGGCCTGCCGCGTGCATCTTCAGCGGGATTTGTTTCAGATTCAGGATGATGTCCGTCGCGTCTTCCACCACGCCCGGGATGGAAGAAAACTCGTGCATGACGCCCTCGATCTTCACGGCGGTAATCGCGCCTCCCTCGATGGAGGAGAGCAGCACGCGCCGCAGGGCGTTTCCAATCGTGGTCCCAAACCCACGCTCAAAGGGCTGGGCGGAAAACTGACCGTACTTGTCGGTCAGCGTATCCGTGTTGCAAACCAACCGCTTGGGTTTCTGAAAGCCTTTCCAAAGCATCGCGTTCGTACCTCCCGGAGGCCCGAATCCCTCGGGACCTCCTGCTGCTGACTGCCCTGATTCTCGTAACCGCGGCTCTTCCGGCCGCCTGGGCGGCCACAAGGGCTACCCCGATCAATAACCGTCTTCACTTTGAATAGAGTTCCACAATCATCTGTTCTTGAATGGGGAAATTCACATCTTCCCGCTTGGGTAAAGAGATCACCCTTCCCCGCAGCGCTTCCCGGTTGAACTCCAACCACGGGGGAACTGCCTTGTTGCCGGTCAATTCCAGCGCCTGCTGGATGGCCGGCAATTGACGGCTTTTTTCGCGGACCGCGATCTCCTGGCCGGGCGCGACCTCAAAGGCCGGAATGTTGACTTTGCGCCCTCCCACTTCAATGTGGCCATGCCGCACCAGTTGCCGGGCCTGGGCGCGCGAGGTGGCAAGGCCCAGGCGATACGCGACGTTATCCAGGCGCCGCTCCAGCATGAGCAGCAAGGTCTCGCCTGTCACGCCCTTCATGGCAGCCGCTTTCTCAAAATAGGACCGGAACTGGTCCTCCAGAATGCCGTAAAGGCGGCGGACCTTCTGCTTCTCGCGGAGCTGAAGTCCGTACCCTATCAGTTTAGGCCGGCGCGATTTGCCGTGCTGGCCCGGCGCAAAGTTGCGCTTCTCGATGGCGCACTTGTCGGTCAGGCAGCGCCGCCCTTTGAGGAACAACTTTGTCCCCTCGCGCCGACAAAGCCTGCAAACTGCTTCGCGATATCTTGCCAATCAAACCTCCTTCAAGCCATCAGCCGTCAGCTATCAGCTATCAGCGAGGAGAGCCCCTTTGCTGATAGCTGATGGCTGATAGCTGATAGCCTGCTCACTCTTCACTCCCCTTTACACCCGGCGCCGCTTGGGTGGCCGGCACCCGTTATGCGGTATGGGCGTCACATCCTTAATGTTGCGAACTTCCAGCCCGGCGGTTGCCAGAGCGCGAATGGCCGATTCCCGGCCGGATCCAGGCCCCTTGACTCGCACTTCCACACTTCGCATTCCGTGATCGCGCGCGGCGTTGGCCACGCGCATCGCTGCTTGCTGGGCGGCAAAAGGCGTCCCTTTACGCGAACCCTTGAAACCCAGCGAACCCGCGCTCGACCAGCAAATCAGCTTCCCGTCGGAGTCGGTGATGCTCACCAGGGTGTTGTTGAACGACGCCTGAACGTGAACGATTCCCGTGGGGACAATTCTCTTTTCCTTCTTTTTGAAGACCTTCTTCTTGCCAGGCTTTGCTGCCGCTTTCGCCATGTATCCTCGCTTGCGTTTGATGTGGGGGCGGTTCGCGAACTGCCCCTACCCCGATCCAACCTGAACGGCGGCGTGAAGGCGCCGCTACGTCTTCGCCATCGACCGCTTCTTGTTCGCGATCGTGCCTTTCCGCGGTCCCTTGCGAGTTCTCGCGTTGGTATGGGTGCGCTGTCCACGCACCGGCAGACTGCGCCGATGGCGCATCCCGCGGTAGGAGCCGATTTCGATCAACCGGCGGACATTCATCGCCAACTCTTTCCGGAGGTCGCCTTCCACGCCCCCTTCTTCTTCAATAATCTGGCGGATGCGCGTAACCTCGTCCTCCGTCAAATCCTTGACCTTTTTGTCGGGATCCACTCCGGCGCGCACCAGAATGGACATGGAGCGCGCCCGGCCGATTCCGTAGATATAGGTCAACCCGATTTCCGCACGCTTCTTCGGCGGCAAGTCGATACCGGATATTCTAGCCATCCATCACCTCATCCAAGGGCCAAAACTCGAAATTCGGAAATCGAAATTCGCTTTCGAAACCCGCGCCCTCTCTAGAGCACAATGCCAAATCTCAGATTCCAAATTCCAGAGGTCAAATTCGACCTCGAGGATCTGTCTTCCCGTCCCGAGTTTCGAATTTCGGTTTTCGAGTTTCGGGCCTCATCCCTGCCTCTGCTTGTGCTTCGGGTTCTCGCAGATCACCCTCACCACGCCGGCACGGCGTACGATCTTGCACTTCGAACAGATCTTTTTCACCGACGAACGAACTTTCATGGCCTCCTCGCAACTTTTCGAATATCGGAACGCTATCAGACTTCAAATCCCAGATTCAAGGCTGCATGTTCCGAATTTCGATCTTCGAATTTCGATTTTCGTTCTTCACTTGTACCGGAACACGATCCGGCCGCGCCCCAGGTCGTAGGGAGAAAGCTCGACGGCGACCTTGTCCCCGGGAAGAATTCGGATGAAGTTCTTCCGCATCTTGCCCGAGATGTGCGCCAGCACCTGGTGCTTGTTATCCAACTCCACGCGGAACATCGCATTGGGCAGAGCTTCCAGCACCGTCGCCACAACTTCAATCGCGTCTTCCTTCGCCATACTCACTCCGCAGGGGCACGCCACCGCGTGCCCTACCCGAACGCTATTGCAGCGTCAATATATCGGGACCATTACGGGTGACCGCCACCATATGCTCGAAGTGGGCGGACAATCTCCCGTCCGCAGTCACCGCAGTCCAGTTATCCTCCAGCACTCGAACCCCGGGTCCACCTTCGTTCACCATGGGTTCGATGGCCAGAACCATGCCTTGCTTGAGAACCGGTCCGTGTCCGGGCTGCCCGAAATTGGGGACCTGCGGCTCCTCGTGAAGCTCCCGCCCGATCCCATGCCCGACAAACTCCCGCACCACCGAATAGCCGTTCTTTTCCACGTGCTGCTGCACGGTTGCGGAAACATCGCCCAGGCGATTTCCCAACCGAACCTGCTCAATGGCAAACTGCAAGGCTTCCTGGGTGACGCGCAGCAGTCTCTGCGCTGATTCCGGAATCTCGCCCACGGGGACGGTGATCGCCGAGTCCCCGTAGAAGCCGTCGATGATCACACCTAAGTCCAGGCTTAGTATGTCGCCGGTTTTGAGCGGGCGCTCGGAGGGGATCCCGTGAATCACCTCGCTGTTCACAGAAGCGCACAAGCAACACGGGTAACCTCTGTGGCCCTTGAATGCCGGCCGAGCACCTGATTGGGTGATGCGCTTGTCGATGTACTTCTCCAGGTCCAGCGTACTGACTCCCGGCTGTACGCGCTGCCGCAACTCTTCCAGCAGTCCTCTCACCATCCTGCCGCTGCGCCGGAGTCTTTCAACCTCCGCCGGTGACTTGCAAATTATCATGCCTTCCCCAAAAACTCGATGAGTTCCTCCGCAATCACTTCCGGCTTGCGGTTACCATCCACCTCATGCAGGAAACCTTTCGCCCGGTAATACTCGATCAGAGGACTGGTCTCCTTTTCATACGCCACCAGCCGCTGGCGAATCGTCTCTTCGCTGTCATCGGCGCGCTGCAAAAGCTTTCGGCCGTCGTTGTCACAAACGCCCTCGACTCGCGGCGGGTTGAAGTAGATGTTGTAAATCTCGCCACACAGCGAGCAAGTGCGCCGTCCGGTCAGCCGTTTGAGGAGCAGATCCTGATCGACCTTGATATCAATCACCAGGGGGTTGCCTCTCCCCTTGGCTAACAGCGTGCGGCCCACGAATTCCGCCTGCGCGATGTCGCGGGGAAAACCGTCCAGAATAAATCCGTTCCGGCAGTCCGGCTGGCCGATCCGTTCCTCGACGATTCCGCACACCACTTTGTCAGGGACCAATTCCCCCGCTTCCATTTTAACCTTTGCGGCGACTCCCAGGGGAGTCCCATTTCGCACCGCTTCGCGCAACATGTCTCCCGTGGAAATCTGGGGAATCGAGAAGTGCTTCGAGACCTCGCGCGCTTGGGTCCCCTTCCCTGCTCCGGGAGCACCTAGAAATACCAGGGCTTCAGACCTCATCCACATCCTCTACTTCCCTCTTCCGTTCTCCGTACCACGTCATTCCGAGCGCAGCGAGGAATGACAACCAGGGTCTTCAGTAAGCTCTCCGTCCTCGCACCCGGCCCTTCTTCAGGAAGCCTTCGTAGTGGCGCATGATCAATTGCGCTTCGACCTGCTGGACGGTGTCCATAGCCACGCCAACCACAATCAACAAAGATGTTCCGCCGAAATAGAAATTCACATTCAAGCCGTGCAACAGCCAGGCAGGAAAGTTGGCGTCAAACCACGCTCCCCCCAGCCAAACCGGCAAGTGGTTAACCCGCAGGCCCGCCAGCATGACTTCCGGAATCAGTGCGACCAGGGCTAAGTAGAGTCCACCCACCCAGGTAATCTTCGTTAGCACATCGTCCAAGTGGTCGGCAGTGCGTTTGCCGGGTCGAATCCCGGGAATAAATCCGCCTTGCTTGCGGACGTTGTCGGCGACCTCATCAGGGTTATAAACAATCGAGAGATAGAAGTGCGCAAAAAACATGATCAACAGCACGTAGCTGATCGTGTAGAGGGGCTCGCCCCAGGCGAACAAATCGCCGAACTTCTTGATCAACTGCCCCACGAGGTTGCCTTTACCCAGGAATAACCCTATGGTTTGCGGGAACGTCAGAATCGAGACGGCAAAGATGATGGGCATTACGCCCCCACTGTTCACTTTCAGCGGCAGGTGGGTGGATACGCCCCCCATCACCTTTCGCCCCACGATGCGCTTCGCATATTGGATGGGCACGCGCCGCTCCCCGCGTTCCACAAGCACAATAAAGGCGACAATCGCCACCATGAACACCAGTAAGAGCAGGAGCGCCAGCGGACTCCAGACGCGCGTGACGAACACCTTCTCGTAGAGGTCAGCGACCCCGCGCGGCAGACCCGCCACGATCCCGGCGAAGATCAGCAGCGACATGCCATTGCCGATTCCCCGTGAAGTGATCTGCTCGCCCAGCCACATGATGAAAACCGCGCCCGTGGTGAGCGTCAAAACCGTAGCAAATACAAAGCCCGGCCCGGGATTGGCGACCAACTGCGAGCCCTGGCGCTGCAAAGCCAACGCAATTCCGAAACCCTGAAACGCGCTCAGCAGCACGGTGAGCCAGCGCGTGTATTCCGTGATCTTTTTCCTGCCCAGTTCGCCTTCCTTCTTCAGCTTTTCCAAGGCAGGTGAGACCACGCCCAACAACTGAAGGATAATGGACGCCGTAATGTAAGGCATGATTCCCAGGGCGAAAACCGTCATGCGCTTCAGGCTGCCCCCGGAAAACATGGCCAACAATCCGAAGAGCCCGCCGCCCAAGGACTGATTGAACAATTGCTCGAAGGCTTCAGCGTTGATCCCGGGAGTGGGGATGACGGCGCCCAGGCGATACACCGCCAGCATGGCGAGCGTAAACAGGATACGCCGGCGCAGATCCGGAATCTCAGTGATACTTTTGAGGGACTCCATCATGCGGGAATAACCTCCGCCGTGCCCCCCGCCTTTTGGATCTTTTCCAGTGCCGACTTGGAAAAGTGGTGGGCCGTAATCTTCAAAGCGACGCTCAACTCGCCGTCGCCCAGTACCTTCAAACCGCTGCCCAGCCCCTTGATGTACCCGCGTTCGATGAGCAGTTCGGGAGTGATCTTGTCCTCCGGGCCGAAGTCGTTCAGGTCCTTCAAATTCACAATCGCGAAGTGCTTCTTGAAGATGTTCGTAAAACCGCGCTTCGGCACGCGCCGTTGCAGCGGCATCTGCCCGCCCTCAAAACCGGGGCGCAACCTCGCGCCGGTCCTCGAGCGTTGTCCCTTGGAACCACGAGTTGCGGTTTTGCCGTGCCCTGAGCCCATCCCCTGGCCAATCCGCTTTCGGCGGTGACTGGCGCCGCGAGGCGGGTGAAGTGTTCCGATGTGCGTTGCCATAGAGTTGTTGCCTGCTTCGTTCAAACTTAAGACTAACCTTCGCTCGGCGAAGGCCCTGCGCTCGTTGAACCGCTTCCCTCTTCACCAGTGTTTGCCGGCTCGCTGGGCGTTGGGCCGGGTTCCGCCGGGGTTGATGCGCCGGTTTCAATGGGCGCCTCGATCCTCTCGCTTTCGACTTCAGGAGTTTCCTGAGCGGCGCCCGCGGACTTCGCCGGTGCGTGAATCGTATACTCCGGCACCAGTTTCCAGGCGGGTTGCTTGGGCGCTTCCACAATCTTGACGAGATGCGGGATTTTCGCCACGATGCCGCGAATCTGCGGAGTGTCCGGCCTTTCGACTTCCTGATTCAATTTCCGCAGTCCCAGACTTCGCACAATCCGCTTCTGGTGATGCGTGAAGCCTATCGCGCTGCGAATCCATTTGATTCGGACGGTCTTTTGAGCCTTGTCAGACACGGTTGCTTGACCTCTGTAGGGATAAAACTCGCCCTACCCCGTCGTTGAACTCCCCATCGCCCGAGGGACGGCAAGCCGTCTCCCTGCCAAACCTAAAGTTCTTCTGCGGTCTTGCCCCGCATCGCGGCTACTTCTTCGGCGCCGCGCAACTGCAGGAGGCCATCCATGGTTGCCTTCACCACATTATAGGGATTCGTCGTGCCGAGCGATTTCGTCAGGACGTTCTGAATCCCGGCGGCCTCGACCACGGCGCGCACGGCCCCGCCCGCAATGACGCCGGTTCCAGCCGCGGCCGGCTTGAGGAGCACCTTGCCGGCCCCGTAATGTCCAATCACCGTATGGGGTATCGACAGGGCCGTGGTGTGAACCTTCACCAGCGCCTTTTTAGCGGCTTCGATGCCCTTGCGAATGGCCGCGGGTACTTCGCGGGCCTTGCCCGAGCCATATCCGACCGTGCCCGCACCGTCGCCCACCACCACCAACGCCGAAAAGCTCAGGTTCTTGCCGCCCTTGACCACCTTGGTGACACGATTGATCGCCACCACTTGATCCTTGAGTTGCAACGAATTTGGATCAATCCGATTTCCCAACGCTTCCTCCCTACCGCTGCTTTGTGGTGCGGGCGTCTCGCCCGCTGTCGCGCGGGCATCCTGCCCGTGAATCGAAGCGCGGGCGAGACGCCCGCACCCCATCCTAAAACTTCAATCCCGCTGCCCGCGCCGCATCCGCCAGGGCCTTGACCCGCCCGTGGTAGGCGTAGCCTCCGCGATCGAACACCACGCTCGAGATTCCGGCCGCGCTCGCCCGTTTCGCCAGCGACTGTCCGACCACTTTCGCTGCCGCAACGTTCCCGCCCGTCTTCAGCGTCGTCCGAACTTCTTTGTCGCGCGTCGACGCGGACACCAACGTCTGGCCCCGTGCGTCGTCAACGATCTGCGCATAGATATGATTAAGGGAGCGGAAAACGCTCAGCCGGGGCATTTGCGCTCGCCCGGCCAATCGCGTTCGGAGTCGCACGTGAATCCGTCGCCGCGCCGCGTCCTTCGAAACCAGTTGCAACATGTTGCGTTCTCCTGAAAACCACCCCCGCCGGCAACTGTACGGGCACGCCATGGCGTGCCCCTACGCGAAGATCTAGCCTGCCTTGGCAGCTCCACCGCCTCCAGCCGCAGCGGCGGCCTTGCCCACCTTCTTCTTCAGCCGCTCGCCCGTGTACCGGACGCCCTTGTTCTTATACGGATCAGGTGGCCGCAAGCCGCGAATCTCCGCCGCTAACTGTCCCACGCGCTGCCTGTCTGCGCCTTTCACTACGATGTGGGTCTGCTTCTCAACGGTGATCGCCATCCCTTCCGGAATCGGCACTTCAATGGGGTGTGAATAGCCGAGGGTAAATGATACGGAGGAACCTTTCACCTCCGCCCGGTATCCGATCCCCACGATGTCCAGGTGCTTTTCAAAGCCTTGGACAACACCGCGCACCGCGTTGGCCAGGAGGCTGCGGGTCAAGCCGTGCAACGCCCCCTCTTCCTGGCCCTCCTGTTTCACGACGCATTGGCCGTCCTGTTTCTCAACCTGGAACCCCCGGGGCACGGGCACGCGCAGAGTCCCTTTCGGCCCCTTCACCACCATCGCTCCCCCCTCCGCCTGCACTGTCACTCCGGAGGGTACTTGAACTGGCTTGGTTCCTATTCTCGACATAACGTTTATTCCATCAGTTCCATGGTAGGGGCAGTTCGCGAACCGCCCCTGCCGTAATCAGGATATAACACCCAGAATCTCGCCGCCGATGCCGGCACGGCGCGCTTGCTTCCCGGTCATCACTCCCCGCGGGGTCGTGACGATGTTCACTCCCAGTCCCCCCTGCACCTTGGGGATGTCCTTCGACGCGGAGTACACGCGGCGTCCCGGCCTCGAAACACGGTCGATCGTGCTGATGACGTTCACCCCGTCGGCCCCGTAGCGGAGAACAATTCGCAGAACCTTTTTCTTGCCCTCCTCATTCACTTTGTAGCTGTTGATGTATCCCTCGTCTTTCAGGATGCGCGCTACTTCAGCCTTGAGCTTCGAGGAGGGCATGTCCACCCGCTGGTGCCGGGCCTGAATCCCATTCCGAATTCGCGTAAACATGTCCGCTATAGAATCTGTTACCGCTGCCATAAAACTCCTGCCACCTGAATTTGCCTCTCACGCTCGTCACTGTCATTCTGAGCGCCGCGAAGAATCTCTGCAGTTGGCCGTTTCGGGACTACCGGGATTCTTCGCTTCACTCAGGATGACACCCGCCGCACGCCCGTCACCAGCTCGACTTCACCACTCCCGGGATCTCGCCCTTGAGAGCCAATTGCCGGAAACACAATCGGCACATCTTGAACTTCCCCAGGTAACCGCGAGGCCGGCCACAAATCAGGCAGCGATTCCTGTGCCGGATTGCGAACTTCGGCTTCTTGCGCAACTTGGCCATCATTGAAGATCGAGCCACGAAAAACCTCCTGAGTTCAGTGACGAGTGATGAGCGACGAGTACCGAGCCCGCGCCATTCCATCTGTAATTCTTGCTTCTCTTTCTCATCGCTCGTCGCTCGTCTCTCTCTATTGCCGTTTCCGGCTCGTCACTTGTCACTCGTCACTGCTTTTTCTGCACCCGCCGGCGCTTTGCCCTCAGTCGCCGCGGTCTTCCGCCGCTGCGCCTCTGTCCGGAAAGGCATCCCCAAGTGCCGGAGCAGGGCCATAGCTTCCGCGTCGCTGCGAGCGTCCGTCACGATAGAAATGTTGAGTCCCTTCACTTTTTCGACCTTCGCGTAGTCAATTTCCGGGAAGACCATCTGGTCGCGAAGACCCATCGTGTAGTTCCCTCGGCCGTCAAAAGCCCGAGTCGAAAGCCCCCGGAAGTCGCGCACGCGCGGCAGCGCCACGCTGGTCAGGCGATCGAAGAATTCGTACATCCGGTCGCCCCGCAGCGTCACCATCGCACCGATCGGCATGTTCTTGCGCAGCTTGAAATTCGCGATCGACTTGCGCGCCCGGGTGATGATCGGCTTCTGCCCCGTAATCAAGCCCAACTCCCCCGACCCGGAATCCAGCAATTTGGCATTCTGAATGGCTTCACCCAACCCCATGTTCAGCACGATCTTCTTAAGACGCGGGGCGGCCATGATATTCGGATAATTGAATTCCTTCAACAAGGCCGGCACGATCTCGTTCTTATATCTCTCTTTCAACCGCGGCGCCATTTTCCCTCGAGTTCCTCCCGCCTAGAGCCGCAGACCTGCAATGCCGGTCTGCGCTGCCCTTACTTATCCAACGACTTCTCGCATTTAGCGCAGATGCGCACCTTCTTGCTGCCGGCCATTTCCCGATGCTGGATGCGAGTGGGCCCGCATTCGCTGCACACCAGGGCCACATTGGAAACACTGATTGGCCCTTCTTTCTCCAGGATCCCGCCTCGGATCTGCTTGTTCGGATTGGGCCGCGTGTGGCGCTTGATCATGTTCACATGCTCAACGTACAGCCGCTGCTTGCGCGGTTCGACTTCCAGAACCCGCCCCACCTTGCCCTTATCCCGCCCGGCAATAACCTTCACCTGATCGTTCTTGCGAATATCCAATGCAATTCCCATCACAGAACCTCTGGCGCGAGTGAAACGATTTTCAGAAACTTCTTCTCGCGAAGCTCTCGGGCCACCGGCCCGAAGACGCGTGTCCCCACCGGCTCGTTCGTCTCGTTGATGAGCACGGCGGCATTCTCATCGAATCGAATGTAGCTGCCGTCCCGCCGCCTCTGCTCTTTACGCATTCTGACGATCACACACTTCACCACTTTGCCTTTTGGAATGGCGCTGTCCGGAGCCGCTTCCTTCACCGAAGCCGTCACCACATCACCCAGCCCCGCCTGCAAGCCCACATCGCCTCCCACAGGGAGAATGCAGGCCAGTCGCCGCGCTCCGGAATTGTCCGCCACATGCAGAATCGTCCTCATCCCGATCATACGGTCGCCTCCGGAAGCGGAGCCACTTCCACGGTCTTATGCACAATTTCCACCACCCGCCAGCGCTTCTGGCGGCTGAGGGGCCGCGTCTCCTGAATTCGCACCCTGTCGCCCGGCTTGCACTCGTTCTTCTCGTCGTGGGCCAGGAAAGTTTTGGAGCGCCGCACGACCCTCTTGTAAAAGCGGTCAATAATCTGCCGCTCCACCGTCACCGCAACGGTCTTCTGCATTTTGTTGCTGGTGACAACCCCAACCTTTTCCTGTCGTCTTTTCTGCATGGTCCTTAGTTGTCAGCTTTCAGCTCTCAGCTATCAGCGAACATCTTCCAGCCTGCCGCAACCTGTTTGCTGAAAGCTGACGGCTGATAGCTGACGGCTTAAGCCGCCCCTTTCGCCTTCAGTTGCCGCTCCCGCGCCACGGTCTTCACCCTGGCGATGCCTTTTCTCAACGCTCGCAGGGTCTCCAGACTCTCCGCCTGCCCGCTCGCCATTCGGAACCTCAACCGGCCCAGTTGACCGGTAAACTCGGCCGCCCGCGCCTTCACCTCGTCGTCGGTCCATTCGCGCATCTTCTCAGCCGGCCACTTCCACTTCTTGTCTTTTTCCAGTTTCATGACCATCTCTCTCGTTGTACGGGCACGCCATGGCCTGCCCCGACCCGCCCCTATATCGCGCCGATCCTGCGGGTAACAAATTGCGTCGGCAAGGCCAGCTTATGGCCGGCCAGGCGCATCGCTTCGCGGGCTTCCGCCTCCGGCACGCCTTCCATCTCGAACAGGATTCGTCCCGGCTTCACTACCGCGACCCAAAACTCCGGAGCGCCCTTGCCTTTTCCCATGCGGGTTTCCGCCGGCTTCTTCGTCACCGGCTTGTCCGGGAAAATGCGAATCCAAAGTTTTCCGCCGCGCTTGATGAAGCGCATGATGGCCACACGGCTGGCTTCAATCTGGCGGTCCGTGATCCAGCCCGGCTCGAGCACCTTCAACCCATAGTCCCCGAACGATAGGCGCGACCCTCGCCACGCTTTGCCGCGCATGCGGCCGCGCTGCTGCTTTCGGTACTTTACCTTGCTCGGCATTAACATAGTTTCGATCCACTCTGTAGGGGCGGTTCGCGAACCGCCCCTACTACTGCGATTCGCAACGCCCCAACTTTAGGCGGCCGCCGGAGCCGGGGCCGGCGGCGCTTGGGGAGCCGGAGGCGCAACCGCCGCCACGGGTTCCTCAACCTTGGGTTTCTCCGGCCGCTTCTTCTGTTCCAGAATCTCTCCGTTATAGATCCAGCATTTCACGCCAATCACGCCGTACGTAGTCCTCGCCTCCGCGAGTCCGTAATCAATGTCCGCGCGCAGGGTGTGCAGAGGCAGACGTCCCTGGAGATACCATTCCGAGCGCGCAATCTCAGCCCCATTCAGGCGCCCGCCGCAGCGAATCTTGATCCCCTTGCAGCCGAAACGCAGCGCGGAATCAACCGCTTTTCGCATGGCGCGCCGGAAGGCCACGCGCTTCTCGAGCTGCAGGCAAATTGCCTCCGCCACCAACTGAGCGTTCAACTCGGGGCGGTGAACCTCCTGGATGTTGATGGGCAGCACTTCGCGCCCCGTTCGCTTCTGAATCTCCTGCCGAAGCCGGTCGATTTCCGCGCCCTTGCGGCCGATTATGATGCCCGGCCGCGCCGTGTGGATAGTGATCTTCAGCTTGTTGCCCGGCCGCTCGACTTCGATGGACGCCACTCCCGCCGCCTGCAGTTGATCCTTCAGCCGCTTCTTGAGCTTCAGGTCCTCGTGGAGAAAATCGCTGTAATCCTTCTTCGCGAACCAGCGCGACTTCCACGTCTTGTTATATCCAAGACGGAATCCGTAAGGATGTACTTTCTGGCCCATCCACTCCTCCTTCAGTTAGGGATTGGGGTTTAGGGATTAGGGTTTAGGGCCTTGTCCCTAACCCCTAGCCCCTAATCCCTATCTCCTGATCAATCCCTGCCTTCCGGCGACTCCACCACGATGGTGACATGGCTGGTGCGCCGCTGGTAGCGGTACGCGCGCCCCATGGGCGCGGGACGAACCCGCTTCTGGCGAGGTCCGTCGTTGACGTAGGCCTTCGAGACGATCAACCGGTCCACATCCACATGCTCGGCTTTCTGCTCGGCGTTGGAGATGGCGGCGCGCAGTATCTTCTCCACCGCCTCTGTCACGCGCTTCTTCGTGTAGGTCAGGGTACTCAGCGCGTCGCCCACGTTCTTGCCGCGAATCAGGTCTACGACCAGACGCGCCTTCTGCGGCGAACATCGGATGTATTTTTGGGTGGCTCGTGCTTCCATAGTTTCTCTCAGTCCAACTGATCATTCCCGCCTGGGCGGGCATCCTGACTGGTGGCCGATGTACGGGCACGCCATGGCGTGTCCCTACAAATTAGCTGGCGGCTCCTCCCGTCGCCGGCGCCGGCGCGGCGGCCGGCCTCGCGCCTCCCACGGGGGGTGGAGCGGCAGCGGTGGCTTTTTCCATCGCCACCTTGACGCTGTGACCCTTGAAGGTGCGAGTCGGTGAGAACTCGCCCAACTTGTGGCCAACCATGTTCTCCGTGATGTACACGGGGATGAACTTCTTACCGTTGTGAACGGCAATCGTATGCCCCACCATCTCGGGAACAATAGTGGAACGTCGCGACCAGGTTTTCACCACTTTCTTCTCGAACCGCCGGTTGAGCAGTTCGACTTTCCTCATTAAGTGGTCATCCACGAAGGGACCCTTCTTCAACGACCTTCCCAAGGCTTCCTCCCTTTATTTCTTCTCACGGTGCTTCACAATGAACCGTTCCGTTGACTTGTTGTTGCGCGTCTTGTAACCGCGGGTGGGCTGGCCCCAAGGTGTCACGGGGTTCCGCCCTCCGGAGGTCTTCCCTTCCCCGCCTCCCAGGGGATGATCGACGGGGTTCATCGCCACGCCCCGTACGGTGGGCCGAATGCCCATCCAGCGCTTGCGTCCCGCTTTGCCGATCGAGATATTCTCGTGCTCGAGATTCCCCACCTGCCCGATGGTCGCCACGCACTCCATGAGAACTTTCCGGACTTCTCCGGACGGCAGACGAATCTGCGCGTATTCGCCCTCCTTGGCAAGCAATTGGGCGGAGCTTCCGGCGCTGCGCACCATCTGGCCGCCCTTTCCCGGGCGCAGTTCGATGTTGTGGATCAAAGTGCCGGCCGGGATACTCTTCAGCGGCAACGCATTGCCGGTGACAATATCCGCTTCCGGACCGGAAACGACCTTGTCCCCCACTTTCAATCCTGTGGGAGCAAGAATGTACCGCTTCTCTCCGTCCGCGTAATGCAGGAGGGCAATGAAAGCGGAGCGGTTCGGATCGTATTCGATGCTGGCCACACGAGCCGGAATCCCCATCTTGTCGCGTTTGAAATCGACCACCCGATAGTGCCGCTTGTGCCCGCCGCCACGGTGCCAAATCGTCAATTCACCGTGGTTGTTGCGCCCCGAGATGCGCGATTTGGGCTCCAAAAGTGGCTTGTGCGGAGGCACTTTGGAGAGTTCCTCAAACGTCAAGCCTGTCTGGAACCTTCTCGTCTCGGTGTAGGGTCTGTAGGTTTTTATTCCCATAGCATTTTCTTTGCTGTGGGACAGGCACTCTTGCCTGTCCGACGTCCGACACAGGCATGAGTGCCTGTGCCACTCCTCTACTCACTCTCAACGTACTCCGGAACTTTCTCCCCGGCCTTCAGCTTCACGTACGCCTTCTTCCAGTCCGGCCGGTAGCCGAACGTCCTTCCCCGGCGCCGCATCTTACCCACGTAAGCGGAGGTGTGAACGGACGCCACCTTGACTTTAAACAACGTCTGGACGGCTTCCTTGATGTCGATCTTGGTAGCCTCTGGGACTACCTGGAAGCACAGGGTTCGATGGCGCTCTTTGACGTCTACGCTCTTCTCCGTCACGATCGGCTTGCGCAAAATATCGTAGGGGCTCTTCATAGCAACGACTCCTGGAGCCGGGTGAGAGCTCCTTCCGAAATCAGCATCTGATCATGGCTCAATACCTGGTAGGGATGCAGTTGGTGGTGGCGAACCAGCTCGCATCCCTCGACATTGCGCGAGGAGAGCTCCAGATTATGGTTCACCGCATCGTTCACCACCAAAACGTTCCTTTCCACTCCCAACTTCTTCAGGGCCCCGGCAAACAGCTTGGTCTTCGCCTCACCCAACCCGAATTGGTCCACCACCGTCAGTTTGTGCTCCAGGAACTTCGCCGCCAGAGCGGAACGCAGCGCCCCGCGCAGCATCTTCGCCGGGAGCGCATAGGAGTAATCGCGCGGTACGGGACCGTGAGCGATTGAACCATGACGCCACAGCGAGCTGCGAATGCTCCCCACGCGCGCCCGCCCCGTGCCCTTCTGCCTCCAGGGCTTCTTTCCGCCGCCCCTCACGTCGGCCCGGCTCTTCGTGGCGTGTGTCCCCCGCCGCTGGCTCGCCCGGTACTGCTTCACGGCTTCCCAAAGCAGGCTCTGATTCGGTTTTGCCGCGAAGACCTCGTCCGCGACCTCAAGCTGCTTCACGGTCGCCCCATCCATGTTTTTGACTTCGACTGTCGCCATGTTAGTTTTCAGTTCTCAGTTATCAGTTTTCAGTGGCCGGCCATCTGCCGACCTGCCCATCTGCCTACTTGTGAGGCGCCTTGGCCTGGTGAACGACCACATAGCCGCCTTCAGGACCCGGCACGGCGCCGGCAACCAACAAGGTGTTCTCCTCCGCATTGACCTGCACCACTCGGAGGTTTCGCACTGTGGTCCGCGCATTGCCCATGTGGCCGGCCGCCTTCATCCCTTTGAGCACCCGGGAAGGCCACGCCGACGACCCAATCGATCCCGGCGCGCGATGGAACATCGACCCGTGCGACCCGCCGCCGCCGCCGAAGTGATGCCGCTTTTGGAATCCGGCAAAGCCCCGTCCTTTGGACACTCCCGTCACATCGACAAAGTCGTCGGCGGCAAAGACGTCAGCCAGAACTTTGTCCCCGACGTTGACTTCCCCGGCGTCAGTGCCCAGGCGCACTTCCCGCAGAAAACGCACCGGGTTCGCGCCCGCCTTCTTGAAATGCCCTTCCCGTGGCCGGTTCACGCGCTTGGGAGGCGGCAACTCCACCAAGCCGAGTTGGGCCGCGTCATAACCCTCGCGCCCTGCGGTCTTCCTTTGGATGACAATGCACGGACCCGCCTTCAACACCGTCACCGGCGTCACGTCTCCATTTTTGCCGAAGACCTGCGTCATGCCGAGCTTTTTGCCGAGAATTGCTTTCACCATGTTTAGTTCTCAGTTGTCAGAAGTCAGTTGTCAGTTGTCCGTCGTCCGTTGCGACCTGCCGCAACGAAGGACGACGGACCACGGACAACGGACGTCTTTACTTCGTGTGCTCCTTACCAAACGCCTTGATCTCGATGTCCACGCCTGAAGGCAGATCCAGTTTCGTCAGAGCTTCGATCGTGTTCGAAGTGGGCTCCAGGATATCCACCAGCCGCTTGTGCGTGCGGATTTCGAACTGCTCCCGCGATTTCTTGTCGGTATGCGGCGAGCGCAGCACGCAATACTTGTTTTTGATGGTCGGTAGCGGAATGGGCCCCGCCACCTGCGCCCCTGTGCGCTTCGCAGTCGATACGATCTCAGCCGCCGATTGGTCGAGAATCTTGTGATCGTATGCCTTCAACCGAATTCTAATTTTCTGATGCAGCATCATACCTCGTTTTAGCTGTCAGCCGTCAGCTCTCCGCTACTGAATAATCTCCGTCACGCTTCCGGCGCCCACCGTGTGGCCGCCTTCCCGGATGGCGAACCGCAGACCTTTCTCCATGGCGATGGGCGTGATCAACTCGATCTCCAGCGCCA